>WNFR01015048.1_pt1 | contig 12819 bp, 8 predicted proteins | sample 5400221 | NCBI WGS metagenome assembly WNFR01 (sample SAMN13153357, study PRJNA577476) | soil metagenome | isolation source: 40 cm soil under Madrone tree | place: USA:California | collected 2016-06-14
CCAGAAGCTTCCTTGCCCGGCTACTGCTAATACCGGTGGTCTGTTCAATGATCCCCACGCCGCGCTCCGCGAGTTTTGAATTCTTCAGCCGCAGGTGAACCATCAGGTTCCCGTAGACGTACCCCATCCGAGTCATCGCCGCCGTCGAGAGCATATTCAAAATCATCTTCTCGGCCGACCCAGCCTTCATCCGGCTGGAACCGGCAATAACCTCCGGCCCCACCTCGGCGACGATCTCGACGTGCGCAGCCTTTCCCAGCGGCGATCGCCGGTTGCATGTAACCGCGACCGTCTTCGCGCCCCGCGCTCGCGCATATTCAACCGCTGCAATGGTAAAGGGAGTGCGTCCGCTCGCTGCGATTCCGACGACAACGTCATTTCGCCCAGGCTTCTTCTTAGCCATCTCTTTGCGCCCGAGCGTGCGAGAGTCTTCGCTGGCTTCAGTCGCCGCGGCAAGCGCTTTCAGCCCACCCGCAATAATGAACTGGACCATCTTCGGATCCGTGTCAAACGTCGGAGGACACTCCGCCGCGTCGAGCGCGGCAATCCGTCCGCTAGTTCCAGTGCCTACATAAATGAGCCGTCCCCCTCGCGAGAGCGCAGCCGCAATCAAATCGATAGACTTCGCGATCTGCGGGAGCGCACGCTTTACCGCCGGCGCGACCTTGGCATCTTCGGCACTGATGATGCGTACAATTTCCAGCGACGATTTGCGGTCGAGATCGGACGAGGCCGGATTTGGCTGCTCGGTGGCCAGTCGGCGGACTGAAGACCCACGGCGCTTCACGCCGTTCGCTCCGAGCCCGCATCTTCCCTGGAACTGTCATCCTGAGCGGAGCGGCTGTTTCGCGAAACGAAGCAGCCGCGCAGTCGAAGGACCCCTGCAGAGCAGGAAGGGTCCGCGCTACCGCAGGGAGTCCTCCCCGCGCGTCGGACACAGTAAGAGGGAGTAGGCGGTTTCATGGAATCAGTCCGCCAGATTTCAAGGCTTCTATCACCGCATCGTGAACAGCGGGCCGCACTTGCTTGATTGCCTGATTCTGGCAGTCCGGCCAAGTACGATTTGTCAGTAACGTGACGGAAAGTTGGCGATCGCGATCGATCCACAGCGAGGTTCCCGTGTAGCCCAGGTGTCCGAAGGAGCGCGACCCGAAATACTTGCCCGACTGTGAAGGAGTCGACGGCGTGTCCCATCCAACGGCGGTAGAAAACAAGCCCGCATGTCCCGCTACGCCGCCCAGTACGCTGGCGTTTTCGTCCTGCACTTCGCCCTGGATAATTCTTCCGCGGAATTTGCCCGCGCCACATTCGTCGGCAGTGGGAACGATTTCACTTCTCCACGATTTCGGCGGATTGAAAGTCGTACGCGACATCCCGAGCGGACCGAAGATCTCGCGCTGGCAAAAGGCATCAAGCGTTTCATCAGCCAGACGCTCGAGTGCAACTCCTAGAATGATGAACCCAATATCGCTGTACTCGGCCCGAGTGCCAGGGTCCGCGGTGAGCTGAGTCCCGAGAGCGCGGGCCAGAAGGTCCTCGCGCGCAATTGCACGTAAGAAAAGCTTTTCATATGCAGGCAGGCCGGAGGAGTGGGCGAGAAGCATTCGCAAACTTACATCGCGGCGACGCGAATCATCCCCCGCGAATTCGGGAACGATCGCAGTGACCGGAGCCTCAAGATCGAGAAGTCCGCGCTCATAAAGGATCATCGCCATGGTAGCAGTGGCAACCACTTTTGTGACCGAGGCGAGATCGAAAATGCTGGCGCTCGTAACTAAGGGCGAAGCGGGATCATACGTAAAATGCCCCAGCGCGTGGTGGGCGATCAATTCTCCGCGCAGAGTAACCGCAAGTGCACAGGCCGGGAAGGCGTGGGCGCCGATTGTGTTTTGCAGAATCGAAAACGCACTGCGAAAAGCGTCGGCCTGCGCGCTGGTATTGCGCACCAGGAAGTCGAAGCCGGCAGCCGGATTCTGCGTCATAGTCAAAGTAGCATCGGAAGGCTGATCGGGTTATAGCAAACGTGGCGGATCGAGGCAAACGACGGTAGCATGCGGAGTTACTATAGGGGAGCGAACACCCGCCATTTGCTTGAGCCTCCTCTTCGGGGTCGTGTACAGTCACAGCAGCGTGCGACATCCAGCAAAAATTCTTCTGCTTTGCGTGCTCCTGTGTTCCTCCGCAGCCTTCGCACAGAAGTCGCCCGACACTCGCCTGGCAGTTCTCGATTCCATCGTCAACAATGCCATTAGCCAGCGGCAAATTCCCGGCGCCGTGCTCATCGTCGGGCACAACGGCCGGATCATTTACCACAAGGCATACGGCTCCCGCGCGCTCGGGCCCCGCCGCGAAGCGATGACGCTCCGTACCATATTTGACTGCGCGTCCTTGACCAAAGTGATCGCCACAACGCCCGCTCTGATGCAGCTTTGGGAGCGCGGAAAATTCCGCATGGCCGACCCGGTCGCAAAGTACATTCCGGAGTTTGCGCAGAACGGAAAGCAGGACATCACGATTCGCCAGTTGCTGGTCCACTATTCCGGCCTGGCGCCCGATCTGGATCTGACAAAACCGTTTGCTGGAAAAGATGTAGCCTATGCGATGGCCTTCGCCGAGACGCCGGTATGGCCGCCGGGTTCGCGTTTTGTCTACAGCGACATTAATTTCGTGGTGCTCGGGGCGCTCATCGAACGGCTATCCGGCGAATCGCTTGACCAATACACCCAGAAGCACATTTTTACTCCTCTTGGAATGAAAGAGACTCGCTATCTCCCACCGCGCGCATGGCTTTCACGAACGGCTCCAACAGACGAAGACGAGAACCATCACATGCTGCGCGGCGTCGTGCACGATCCAACCGCGCGACGCATGGGTGGAGTTGCAGGACACGCTGGCGTCTTTTCGACTGCCGACGATTTAGCGAAACTTGCCCAGGCCTTGCTCGATGGCGGGCGCGGCATACTAACCTCCGCATCCATCGCCAAGATGACTTCTCCGCAACAGCCTCCGACCGGAACCTCGCTGCGCGGATTCGGCTGGGACATCGACTCTCCTTTCTCCACAAATCGCGGCGAGTTGCTACCTGTCGGATCTTTCGGGCATACGGGATTTACCGGCGTTTCATTGTGGGTCGATCCCACCACAAAGACCTACATCGTTCTGATGACGAACGCCGTGCATATGAAGGAAAACGGCAGCGCCGTCTCGCTGCGAACAAAAATAGCTACCGCAGTCGCTGCGGAACTGGCGTTGCATCCCGCCGAGTCCGAGAAGCTCAGGCTCTCAGCCACCACCGGCTACAACGAAATCCAGAGTGCGGCTCGCAAACTGCCCGTTCGCAATGGCGTGGTGAAAACAGGAATCGATGTACTCGAGGAAACTAGCTTTGCCGCGCTCAAGCCCGTAAACAGCGGCCCGCCCCGAAAGATTGGCCTGCTAACGAATCAGACCGGAATCGACTCCGAGGGGCGCCGCTCCATTGAAATTCTTGCCCATGCATCGGGAATTTCCCTCGACGCCATTTTCAGTCCCGAGCACGGCGTAACGGGAGCGCTCGACACCACGAATGTCGGAAACTCTCTCGACGCTCTGACCGGCATTAAAGTCTATAGCCTGTACGGAGCGACCGATGCGGCGCGCCGTCCCGCAGTAGAAGATCTTAAAAAATTGGATGCAGTAGTGATTGATTTGCAAGACGTAGGCGCGCCATTTTACACCTACGAAACTACAGTCGGCTATTTCCTGGAAGCCGCTGCCCAGGCGGGAATCGAAGTCATCATTCTCGATCGTCCAAATCCCATTACGGGCTCGTTCGTGCAAGGCCCGGTTTCGGACGAAGGCCGAGAAAGTTTCACGCATTACTCCGCCGTACCGGTGCGCCACGGAATGACGCTGGCCGAACTGGCGACGATGTACAACGCAGAGCGAAAGATTGGAGCGCGGCTGCAAGTAGTCCCGATGCAAGGCTGGCAACGCGGCGACTGGTTCGACTCGACCGGCCTGGGATGGACTAATCCGTCGCCGAACATGCGCAGTCTGACCGAGGCCACCTTATACACCGGCGTAGCCCTGATTGAGGGGACGAATATTTCAGTGGGCCGCGGTACGGACACTCCGTTTGAATTAGTCGGCGCCCCCTGGGTCAAAAGTAAAGAACTTGCCGCTTACCTGAACCAGCGAAGCATCCCAAGCGTACGATTCGTGCCCGTCACCTTCACGCCTTCCTCCAGTAACTTCGCCGGACAACTTTGCGAGGGCGTGAATCTGGTGTTACTTGATCGCAATACGCTCGACGCGCCCGAGCTCGGAATTGAACTTGCAGCCGCATTGCACAAACTCTATCCCGCCGACTTCAAAATAGAAAAGATGCAGGACCTGCTGCTCAATCAGGCCACCTACGACGCGCTGCTTGCGGGACTGGATCCCCGCCGCATCGCCGAAGACTGGGACGAAAGACTCCACGTCTTCATGCTGACGCGCGAAAAGTATCTGATCTACAAATAGCCGGCCAAGCATATCCGGCCAATGGCCCACACAATTCTGTGGTCTCAACCAAAGGCTTGCTAAAAAAATGCGACGCGGAGCAACCGCTAGCCCGGAAGTGGCGCAAGCATACAGCCCTGGGCGCAACAGGGTGCGGAAAAAGTCCTTCCCAACGGTTTTGGGAGGGCACGGCTTCAGCCGTGCCGCTAAGGGCGAAAGAAAAATTGCGGAAGCCCGCGCCACGCCCCTGGAATCACGACGCCCCCCTCCCCCGCAATCCCCTCGCTTTACCGGCCCTTTTCTGATACTGTAGTGGTGCGTCTGATTAGAGTCGGTAGTAGAGCAGCTTCGAGCCAACCAGCTAGCACCTGCCCTCGTTATTTCCGAATCCCTTCCAGCGTAAATTGATTGAAAGGAACACCAGAACCAAATGGCAGAACAAGGAACAGTAAAGTGGTTTAACGACGCTAAGGGCTACGGCTTTATCAGCCGGCAGACTGGCGAAGATGTTTTCGTGCACTTCTCGGCGATCCAGGCAGGCGGCTTCAAGAGCCTCCAAGAAGGCCAGAGTGTCGAATTCGACGTCACCAAGGGCCCGAAAGGCTGGCAAGCTGAGAACGTCCGCCCGCTCTAAGGCGCTGACTCTCGATCGCATGGTGTGCCCGTTCGGCAGTGCAAACTGAGGGCGGGCACCCTGCTTAACATCCCCCCATTTCGACCCTTCAAACGGAGAATCTCTCTGCCCATCGACGACTCGAAAGCGTCCTACGTACTCATCCGTCACAACGTCCGCACCTATGTATCCGCCGGCGTAGTCGAAGTCATCCAGGGCCGGCAAAATGCCGAGTCCGTCATGCGCGAATACCAGAACCGGCAGAGCCCGCCCGATGCCCACGAAGGCTGGCGATACTTTCTCGAGAAGACCGGTCTCCGCGCTGGCATGGATCCCGTCCAGGCTACCGACGCTCGTCAAAGAGACCTGGAACTGCGCGAGTCCAAAGAAGGCGCCGCCAATGGATCCGGCACACCTTCCGCGTTGGGCCCCCACTAAAACTTTGCTGGATTCCGGCGTTTGAGAAACTGTCGCCTCTTCGCTGCACAAAGTATCAGTTACCCAGCCACCAGAGACTCCAGTCGCATCAACTGGAGTGCTACTCATCAAGTTCAGCTTTAAGGTTGCTGATGAGAGATCGCTTCACAACTGCTCCGGGCTTACGGTCGATCTGCTCCGCAAACTAGATAGGCCTTCCTTACCTCCAAGCCCCAATTTATATCTCCCTGTGATACCGAGTCATATTTGTCTTGACATGACTTACGAACATGCTAATATCTCGCGCCAGATCCCAATTGCTTTTGCGCCGCGAACACGCGGTTTCAGTATTGGTGCTTGGACCATTGCTATCTACGCAGAGGCTACACCCGCAGCCAGATCGCTAACAGTTTCGACTGTAAGGCAATGCGGGAACTCGACAACAACGCGAGACGCGGGTCTTCTGGAAATTTACAGGACTACGCGTCGCATACTTCTTCTCCGATCTTTTTAACCTCGGAGAGAAGTTAACCTCCGACACTATCGTCTGCAAAACCCTGAGGTAAGTTCTGTCTCCAAGTGTCTGCATTCCGCGGGCAGTCCTTCGGCATTGCATGCGCATTGGAGATTGCTCTGAGAGTAATTCAGCCCCAGCTCGGAAGTAAGTGTCCCACGCAGTCAGGATATAAAGACGCGTTACAAGGAGGAATCGTGATCAAGACAACGAAACTCGCCTCAATAACTTTCGCTATGCTGTTCCTCGCCGGAATCGCATTGGCTCAAACCGACCCTGGAGTTCAGTCTGGTAATCGAGGCACTGGGGCCGCACTCTCCTCGGTGTTAGCGAACGATAATCCCGGGATCCTGGCTTTCTTCAACGATGGTCTCGCGCGTTTTCAGGAAGTGGACACCGCCGCCAACGGCCTGGGGCCGCGGTTTAATTCCAACAGTTGCAGTTCCTGTCACTCGCAGCCCGCGATTGGCGGGACAGGCCCAGCCGCCAATCCACAATTCTCTTTCACTAGCAACGGTGTCGCTCCCAGAGACACGACTCCATACTTCGTCACCGCCAACGGACCCACCCGCGAAGCGCGCTTCCCCTTTTTCTTTAACGCCAACGGTTCAGCCAACACCAACGCGCCCAATGGCGGAGTAGAAGACCTGTTTACCGTTACCGGCCGCTCCGACGCCGGTTCTTGCAGCCTGCCCCAGCCCAGTTTCAATGCGGCGCAGAATGCAAACAACATCATTTTTCGCATCCCCACTCCTACGTTTGGAGCAGGCTTGATCGAAAACATCGACGACTCGACTCTGTTGAACAATCAGGCCAATAATCTCAACAACAATCTCGGCATCTCCGGCACGTTCAACCACAACGGCAACGACGGCACCATCTCCCGCTTCGGCTGGAAGGCGCAGAACAAGTCGCTGCACATCTTTTCCGGTGAGGCTTACAACGTGGAAATGGGTATCTCCAACCTGTTGTTCCAGCAGGATCGTCCTCTGCCGGGAGAAGATCAGATTGGCCGTGGGCTTCCCGCGAGCTGCCTGAACCTGGGCACCAAAGGTTATCCGGAAGATACGAGCAACCCGGCCGCGACGGGAGCAGGGGTTCTTGATGACGCCTCAGCTTTCGCCAACTTCATGAGAACCCTGGCCCCGCCGCCTACCGGTAGCGTGGTGCTCAATGGTTCCACCGTTAGCTCACAGTCGATCGCCAATGGCCGCTCTTTGTTTGTCTCGATCGGATGCGCAACCTGCCACAATCCAACCATCGGTACGACACAAAAATCAAAGATCACTGGCTCTTTGAGCAATGCAGCCGTGAACGCATATTCGGATCTTGAAATCCATCATATGGGTTCAACGCTGGTGGACAACGTTTCGCAGGGCGGCGCCGGCGGCGACCAGTTCCGTACAGCTCCACTGTGGGGTCTTGGTCAGCGGATCTTTCTGCTGCACGATGGCCGCACCGCCAACCTGCTCTCGGCCATCGAGGCCCACGAGAGCAACGGCGGCGAAGCGACTCAGGTCGAGTCCAACTTCGACGTCAATCTTTCACCGAGTCAGCAGCAGGACATTCTGAATTTCCTGCGCTCGTTGTGATCGTTTTGCGGCACCTTTTGCTGGCGAGGCAGGAAAATGTCTCGCCAGTTCCTTCCACTGCTGCAAAGAGTTACAAAGTCACGCGCGACTAAGGGAACTTGAAGGAGAAATATGCATTCTCGATTCCGGCGTTTCTCATTCGTAGCTGCGTGCTGCGTCTCGTTGGCGTGGAGCCAAACGGGCGCACCGTCAAACGCGCCCAGAAACGGAGGCGATTTCTCCAATAACACGCAGCCCCTTGCCAAAGTGCCTGAAGGAGTCGTTCTCGTAAAAGGCGCATGGTCGAGCGCGAGCGACAAGTCAACTCCCCTGCCCGAAGGCGGGAGCGTGACCAACAACATCTTCCGCAACCAATATTTTGGGATGAGCTACGTCTTGCCGCCCGGATGGATCGAAAAATATAAAGGCCCCCCGCCCTCCGATAGCGGCCGTTACGTGCTCGCTCAGATCGTGCCCGGTGAAACATACAAAGCGCCCATCCGAGGCACGATTTTGATCACTGCGCAGGACATGTTTTTCACACCACTGCCTGCCACCAACGCACTCGAACTCATCAAGTACACCAAGGACACACTACAGGAAGACTACAAAGTGGAATTGCCGCCCACTGAGTTGAAGATCGCGGGCCAATCCTTCAGTTTTTTTGCCTATGCATCGCCGGTCGCACAGCTGCATTGGTACGTCGCCGCGACGCAAATCCGCTGCCACACCGTGGAAATTGTCTTAACCAGCCGCGACACGAAATTGCTGGAAAGCCTGATCCTCGACATGAACAAGATGACGCTTCCCGCGGAAGCGAATCCCACCGTGGGCACGGGTGGCGGCGATTTCCCGGTCTGCATAAAAGATTACGCGACGGATGAACACATGATTGCGCGCGCAGATCCCGTCTCCACTGAGCACCGGTTCAACCCGATTCCCGTCCGAATCATCATCGACAAGGATGGCAAGATAAAACACACTCACTTTCTCAGCGCATTTCCCGATCAGGAAAAATCCATCACCGACGCCTTGAAGCAATGGAAGTTCAAACCGTACTTGCGTGACGGACATCCGGTTGAAGTGGAAACCGGAGTTATGTTTGGACAGCCACTTCATCCGTTGAATTCTTCTGCCAGCGAGCAGACAACCGAGTGAATCGCGCACGATTCGCGATGCCATTGATTCTTGGATAACGAACGTAGGAGCGGTAGCCCGCAATCAGACCCTCGGCCTTCCAGCCGCGGGTGACGAAGTGATTCTCCTCCGTCCCGACCAGGGTATGCAGGAGGAAGCACGCACCAAAACCGACTCGCAGGGCACTTTTACTTTCAACGTAAATTCTCCCGATAAGTTACATCTCGTCCGATTGGTCCATCGCGGCGTCAACTACGATCAACGCGCTTCCGTGGGTGGCCCTGTCTCTGTCGACGTGTTCGAGGCCGCGGCCAAGGTTCAAGGCATAACCGGCAGCATCGAAATCGTCCGGATCGGGACTAACGGAAATTCTCTCCACGTTTCCGACATGATCGAGATCAGGAATAATTCAGCTCCGCCTCTCACGCAAGCGGGTAAGTACACATTCGATGTTTACCTCCCCGCCCATGCGAAGATCGATTCCGTCCTGGCCGCAGGTTCGGACAAAGTGGCCACAATGATTTCCGCCGTGCCCGTTCCCGGCGAGCCCGACCACTACGCAGTGAACTTCTCCCTGCGGCCCGGAACAACAAAATTTTCTTTCAACTACGATCTTCCCTATCGCGGCCACGCCACCTTCCATCCCAGATGCGTAGTTCCTCTACAGCAACTGGCAGTCATGATCCCGCCGACGATGAAATTCACCTCGCGGTCTGCGGCGTTTGAGACGCTGGCCACAGGCAATAACAGCTATCAAGTCGAGGCTGCGAACCAGCTACAGGCGGGCGAGGGACCAGAATTTGAAATCTCCGGTGCCGGCGTACTTCCCCCGCTGCAATCACCAACGCAGTCTCAATCGAAAAGTCGCGATGTTGCTCTCCCCGCTCCCGCTCTTTCCAGGTCGACCGATTCCGCAATGCAGGTACAGCGCGCAACTACTGGGGACCCGCGGTCCCCCTCCTCTTCCTCGGCCTCTTCACCGCAATCACGATGGTTTCTTCTCGGTGCCGCGTCCATCCTGCTGACTGGTGCGCTTGTATTTTTTTTATGGTACAGACAGAAACGATCCTTACTTTCGACGATGTCACCTGCACTGAACCACCGCTCTTCGGACTCTCTTATCGAAAATTTAAAAGACGAAATGTTTCTGCTGGAAATCGACCGCCTGCAGGGCACCGTTTCCATGGAAGAATATGTTTCCGCTAAGCGCGCATTAGAAACCATCCTCACCCGATGCTTGTCGCGGTCCGCCGCCAGCGGAGGAGAAGCCCTCACGCCCCGTGCCCTATTCCAGAACGCACAACCTACTTCATCACTCCCCACCAGGAAGCCGCCCGCGCGGCCGTTCTCGATCAACGCTTAGCGACAAAACGGCATCTCACTGCGGGGCGAATAAGGACAAGCGCGCCTTCTCGCTTGCCGTCACGGTCGCTATTGATGCCATTCGAAACCGCAAAAATGATGCACGCAACTCTGTTGGCTGCCGCGGTCCTGCTCAACTGCGCCGAGTTCCGCGCCGAACCAGTGCCTGTCCGACACACCGAGGGCTTGGTCCACGGTTTTCTAGTGTTGCGTACACTCGACGGCAAGACTCTGGCCGAGGGCGATCTCACCGAGCACGCCGACGGCGATGTCGTTACGAACCATCTGGTCTTTCACTTCAAGGACGGTTCCCTGCACGACGAGATAGCCGTCTTTTCGCAATCCCATGAATTTCGCCTGCTGAAAGACCATCTCGTTCAAAAGGGTCCGGTCTTTGAGCACCCGCTCGACTCATCAATTGACACTTCCAAACAGGAAGTGACCATCCGCTACACCGAAAAAGACGGCAAGGAACAGGTCGTGACCGAGCACGTCGACTTGCCTCCCGACGTCGCCAACGGCCTCGTTTTCACTCTCCTCAAGAACATCCGTAGCAGCGAGCCTTTGACGAAAGTCTCGATGGTCGCCGCCACACCCAAACCCCGCCTTGTGAACCTGGCAATCACTCCCGCCGGCGAAGATCGATTTTCAATCGTAGAGTCTTCCCGCACAGCCATTCGCTATGAAGTGAAAGTTGAAATCGGCGGCCTCACCGGATGGTTCGCCCACCTCATGGGAAAAATTCCACCGCCCACCCACGTCTGGATCCTCACCGGAGACACTCCCGCATTCGTCAAGTCCGAAGGTCCGCTCTTCATGGGCGGTCCCATCTGGCGCATCGAACTCGCCAGCCCCACGTGGCCGCAAGCCGCAGTTGAAAACGTAAAGACTCCGCAATAACGCGCGAGCACAGAATGAGACCGATCCCGGTCTGTAGGGCTTCGTACTAAGTACCCGGATTGGATAGTGGACTATTTAGGGTATGGCAATGCGAAACCGAAAGCGTATAAGGAAGTGAAGTAGAGTTGCCTTGGGGGTGTGATGACTGCCGTATGGGCAGATACCGGAGCACAAGAGCGACGGGCGCAATCGCTGCGGGAGATCGCAACCCGTCTCCTAAGCGAGAATGACCCTCAAAAACTTCGCACGCTAATCGCAGAACTGACACTCATCATCAAAGATCAACTCCGCACCATCCCGTCCAACTAGGATTTGCCAATCGCACAAATTATGGATCCGGTCCCCCGCTAAGTGATGGACGATCCTGCTTGTCGGCCGCCTTTGCCCTAAATTCTGTCAAGCCCCTAATCCGGTCCACTTCCACCTAACCCGCTGATTCTCTTCCGAAAATATTCCTCTATAACTTGGCGGGTTTACCCCCTTCGGCCTGATATTCTATAAGTAGAGAGCAAAAATTAAGGCGTAGGCCATCGGCCCGCGCCTTTTCTATTGGAGGTCGATGAAGCGGAAAAGTCGGACCAGGCGCAGTCGCAACCATACCTGCGCGAAGCCTGTCCGCGACGCGAAGCCTGTCCACGAAAAGCCCGACGCTAAAAAGACCGTCCCCACGAAGACCGCCGAAGAGTACGAACTAACCACCAAGCGTCGCGGAGAACTTTCCGAACTAGCCTTCGTCTTCAAAGCCGCCTCGCTCGGCTTCCACGTCTCCAAGCCCTACGGCGACAGCGAACGCTACGACTTCATCCTCGACGCCGGACCCCGCCTCTGGCGCATCCAGATCAAATCCACCACCACTCTGATGTGCGGCCTCTACCGCATCAACTCTCATCGCCGCACCAACCACGGCGTCGTCCCCTACCACCCCGCGGAAATCGACTTCCTCATCGCCCACGTCATCCCCGAGGACGCCTGGTTCATCCTCCCCATCGCCCTCATCCAGCACCGCACCAGCGTCCTCTTCCCTCCCCGCCGTCACCCCCGCCAACGCGCCCTCTTTGCCCCCTATCGCGAGGCCTGGCACCTGTTGCGCGAGCCGTAGCCGCCATCGCGGCTCAGCTTGCGACACAGGCCTCTAAGGAATGGCGAATCCCGCGATGAATCCGAAACCGGTGTTGTAATTGTCGATGTAGAAAATGTCCTCGGGTATGTTCGTCCCAAGTGGCGACGTGTACGTGACGTTGCCACTCTGGTCGGTTGTAAAAATGAAAGTGCCGTTCGATTGCTGAACAGCGTAGCAATCCGATCCGCGAAAGATTGGACATTGTGAGGCGTAGTAGCTCGTATTCGGTTTGGCGCCCGTCAGCTGAATCTTGAGCAACCCTTGGGTTGTCAGTTTGACCGAACCAGTTTGCAGCGGATCCTGGGGCGGCGGTGGGTTTTGATAAATCCACGTGCCTTTTCCATTCACAGTGCTGTCGGGCTGCAGAGTCGCGTAATAGGTTGACGGCACACCTTGGATGAGGCTGGTGGAGTATTGAGGACTTCCGTTCGCAACCAGTTCGAAGTCACCGGCCCAGCTGCCTGCAGGAAAAGCAATCGTGCTGTTTACATTGCCGCTCGCATCCGAAGCGACGGAACCGATGCTGAAACAGTTCGGATAGAGTTGTCCGGGCGCAGGGCAGAATTCGACGGTGTAGGTTGTGTTCGGATTTCCATGATTCAACTGAATCGTCGTGACGCCCGCGTTGTCGACGGTCACTTGACCTTGAGGAGTGCCATTCCCTCCCACTCCAGGGAAGAGTGAGACATCGTATTGCAAAGCG
>WNFR01010232.1_pt1 | contig 12818 bp, 9 predicted proteins | sample 5400221 | NCBI WGS metagenome assembly WNFR01 (sample SAMN13153357, study PRJNA577476) | soil metagenome | isolation source: 40 cm soil under Madrone tree | place: USA:California | collected 2016-06-14
CCAGCAGCACGCGCATCGCACCTTCGCAACCCGCACCGATGCCGAAAAGGATATCGTCCGGGCCGCGCATGTCGTACTCGATGGCGCGCGGGATGCCGCTGTCCAACACCTCCTGGGCGTGAAGCTTGAGATCCGCTTCCAGGCAGCCGCCGCTGAGCAGCCCCAAGGAGCTCCCGTCGGCCATGATGAGCATGCGCGCGCCCGGCTTGCGGTACGTCGAGCCGGCCGTCGCCACCACGGTCGCGAGAACGCGGGAAATCTGGCCGGCGGGTGCGCGCTCCAGGAGCATTTCGAGACTCGTGTCGAGGCGCACGTCGAGGCGGGGGGCTCGAACCTGCCCGGATCCGGCGGCAGGCACCGCGGGTGATCGTTCAGTTCCCGTATGCATAGCTGGCATTGTTTCAAACTTCAGCCGTAAAGTGTATGCAAAGTTGGCGGCCGATCGCCCGGCGCGATTTTACGGATGTGAAACCGATTTTGGCACGACCGCGCCCGCGTGCGCGACCACGCGCGATCCCACGGCCAGCCCTGATCGCGCCGCATCCGCCGCAGAACCGCCCCGCAACCGGGTTGCCAAATAGGCGCCGTTGAAGGCGTCGCCCGCGCCGGATGTATCCGTGATCGACGCCACGTGGGGAGCCGGCAATCGTGCGCGGACGTCGCCATCGGCGATGAGGCAACCGTCGGCACCCAGAGTGAGAGCTATTTCGCGTACGCCGATTCTCTGCAATCGATCGATTTGTTCGATCGGATCGTCGACGCCGAGCAGCAGCCGGGCGTCCTCCCTGCTCGGCAAGGCGACGTCGGCGATTGACAGCGCATTCTCGATCGTTGCCACGGCGGCTTGCGCGGTTTCCCACAATGCGAGCCGAACATTCGGGTCGAATGCAATGCGGCCGATGTGCGGGCGCGCACGCCGCAGCAACTCGATTGCGCGGGCGCGCTCCGCCGGACTTAGGATGGCAAGCGAGATTCCCGACAGATAGATGACATCCGCGCCCCACAGGACTGTTTCGTCCTGATCCTCCAAGAGCTCGAACCAGCGACGCGCCGCGGAATTGCTGCGCCAATAGTGGAAGCGCCGCTCGCCCCGCGCGTCATTTTCAATGAGATACAAACCCGGCGAGCCGCCGCCGGCGGTAAAGGCGAGGGAGCCGTCGATTCCCTCCGCACGCCAAACCTCACGCATGGCGCGGCTCAGTGCATCGTCGCCGGTGGCGGTGAGAAATTGCACTTGCGCATCCGGCAGTGAACGTTTGAGATAAACGGCCGTATTGTAGGCGTCCCCGGCATAGGCTCTGGCAAAGGCGTCGGCGCCGGCAGCCCGCAGCTCCACCATGCACTCGCCGATGCAGATCACGCGCCTCAAGCGACGGCCTCGAGGATGGCGGCGCGCAGCGAAGCATTTTCGCGGATCGGCGGCGGAAACAGCGCCGGATCGTCAAGCGCGCCCTGCACTCGCATTTCCCCGTACTCCGACTCGAGCCAACCGCGCACGATCCGCGAGAGCGAGCGAACCGGAGTGCCGGTCCCGACGTTGGCGATCATGAGCGGGAATATCCGCTCGGCGATCTTCAACGAGCCGTCTTCGGCGATCTGCGACAGCCGATAGTCTATCCGCGGATTGGCGAATCGCGCACGAACCGTGCGCCAGTAGTCGAGGACCGGCAGCGGCCCGAGCGCGGGCGCGATCTCGATCGACACCAGCTCATTCAGGAATCGGGCAAGCTCGGCGTCCGCGACGGCCTCGCGAACGAAGGTGTAGCCGCGCGGCAGACCGAGGTAGGCGAGGGCGCTGTGGCATGCATTGAGCACGTGAAGCTTGAGCCGGCCGTGTGCATCGACATCATCCACGATTTGTACGCCGACGCGATCCCAATCGGGGCGCGGGCCCGCGAAGCGGTTCTCGATCACCCATTGGCTGAACGCCTCGCGCTGCACACAGGCCGTATCTTCGACGCCCAACGCTTGGGCGACGCGCGAACGCGCGGTGTCGGTCGCCGCCGGCACGATGCAATCCACCACCGTACGCGGAAACTCAACGTTGTCTTCCAGCCAGGGCAAGAGGTCGGGTCGGCTGCGCTCGGTGAAGGCCGTTACGGCGCCGCCCAGCCGGGTGCCGTTTTCCCGCAGGTTGTCGCAGCTGATGACGGTGATCGGCCGGCGGTGCCGCGTCGCGCGCGCGGCCAGCCCGTGCACGATCCACCCGATCGTGGAAATCGGCTCGAGCGGATGCTCGAGATCGTGTGAGATCTCAGGCCGCGCGAGATCCAGTTGCCCGTCTGCTCCGAGGCAGTAGCCTTTTTCGGTTACCGTCAGCGTCACGATGTGAGTCTGAGGCGAGGCCAGCGCGTCCTCGAGCCGGCTGCGATGCGTCGGGGCGCACAGGGAAGCGCGGATTGCGGCCACCACACGGTAGTCCATGCCGCTTGCGAGTGTTTCAACCGTGTACAGCTGATCCTGCGCGGCCAATGCCTCCGACGCGGCGGCGTGCCGCAGTGAGACGCCGAGTATCCCCCAGTCGCCGCCGCCGCTCAGCGCGTCTTCCGTGAAAACAGCCTGATGCGCGCGATGAAATGCGCCCATTCCCAAATGCACGATGCCGACGCCGACGTTCCGGAAGTCATAATCGGGACGCCGCACACTAGCCGGCAGCCGCGCCAATGCCCCCCGGTTGAGCCGGTGCATCACAAGCGGTACGCGGATTTGGCCAAACGATACGCTAGATCGACCGCAACTTCGCCGGCTTCGTCCTCATCCAGGCGGTGAGTCGCGACCAATTCCGCGAGGTAGGCGCAATCGATCCGCCGCGCCAGATCATGGCGCGCGGGGATCGAAAAAAATGCACGGGTGTCATCGTTGAATCCGACCGTGTTGTAGAAGCCGGCCGACTCGGTAACCTGCCGCCGGAATCGCAGCATGGCCTCGGGAGCATCGTGGAACCACCACGGCGGACCCAGCTTGAGGCAGGGATAGTGGCCGGCCAGCGGCGCGAGTTCCCGAGAGTAGGTGCTCTCGTCGAGCGTAAACAGAATCAGCAGAAAATCTCGGCTCGAGCCGAAGCGATCCAGCAATGGTTTGAGCGCCGCTGTGAAGTCGGTCCGGGTGGGGAAATCTCCGCCTTTGTCGCGGCCGAAGCGTTTGAACAGAGCCTCGTTGTGATTGCGCCACGCGCCGGGGTGCAGCTGCATCACCATGCCGTCGTCGCAGGACATCTGCGCCATTTCGGTGAGCATCTGCGCGCGAAATGCCTCCGCGTCGCCCGGCTGCCGTCTTGACGCGATAATGCGGCCGAAAAGTTCCTGTGCTTTGGGCGGTGAGAGATTCGCGGTGCGTGCGGTCGGATGGCCATGGTCGGTTGCAGTGGCGCCGAGCGCGCGAAAGAAGGCGCGCCGGTTCGCCAAGGCTGCGAGATAGCCCCGCCAGCTGGTCGTGTCCTCGCGCGCCAATTCGCCCAGGCGAAGTACATTGGCGACGAAGTCCGCCCGATCCGGATCGACGACGTCATCCGTCCGGATCGACGACGTCATCCGGCCGAAAAGTCGTGATGATCCGGCCCTTCCAGCCGGACTTGGCGAGGGCCGCATGATGCTCGAGCGCATCCAACGCGCCTTCGGTGGTCGCCAGCACTTCGATGCCGAAGCGCTCGTACAAGGCCCGCGGCAGAAATTCAGGCGTGGCCAAGGCCGCATTGATGGTGTCGAAATAATGGTCGGCTGTCTCCGGGCTGAGGCGGACCTCGAATCCGAACACGGTCGCAAAGACATGATCGAGCCACAGCCGCGAAGGGGTTGCGCGAAACGCCCGGTAGTGCTCGGCAAACAGGCGCCAGATCCGCCGCCGATCCGTCGCAACGGGCGCGGCATCCGCGGAACGGAACCCTAAGCTTTCCAGCGGCACCCCTTGGCTCATCAACATGCGCAGCAAGTAATGGTCAGGCCAAAGCAGCAGACTGACGGCGTCCTCGAAGGGCTCATTGCCGGAGAACCAGCGGGGATCCGTGTGGCCGTGCGGGCTGACGATGGGCAGATCTTCGACGGCTGCATACAGGCGCGCCGCGATCGAGCGGACCTGCGGGTCCGCGGGAAAGAATCTCTGAGGATGCAGGTGAAGTGATCGGCCCATGGTTGGCCCTTGAAGTGGTCTGACAACATTGCCATCCGTGGATGAAGCGGTCAAGATTCGAGCCATGAGTACTCCGATCGATACTCGCAAACTCTATCGTCAGGTCGCCGATGCCATCATGGCGTCGATCCAATCGGGCGACTACGAGCCCGGCTCGAGGTTGCCCTCGGAGCGGGACCTTGCCGCCTCGTTCAAAGTCAGCCGGCCCACCATCCGCGAGGCGATGATCGCTCTCGAGATCCACGGCCTGGTGGAGGCGCGGCAGGGTTCGGGAATCTATGTCACCGATCACCCGCCGGCGCAGATCGGCGCGGATGACCTCGACATCGGCGCGTTCGAGCTGACCGAGGCGCGGCGCCTGTTCGAAGCCGAGGCGGCGGCGTTGGCGGCGACCATCATCACCGAGGAACAGCTGCGGGAAATCGAAGAGATTCTGGGCGATATGATCAAGGAGAATGTGCGCAAGCAGAAAGGAGAGATGGCGGATCGCCGCTTTCACGTCGCGATTGCGCGGGCCACGCGCAATTCGGCGATCACTGCGGTCATCGAGAATCTTTGGGACATACGCCATAAATCACCGCTTTGCGCGCATATGCTGGAGCGGGCACGCAGCGTCGGTGTGCAGCCGCGCATCAGCGAACATCGGCGCATCCTCGCGGCATTACGCAAGCACGACAGCCAAGCCGCACGCAATGCCATGCGGGATCATTTGGCCCGCGTCATTGACGGGCTGCTCGCCGCGACCGAGACCGATGCGGTGGATAGTGCGCGCAAGAAAGCCGTCAGCAAACGCCATGAATACACGCGGCGGCTGGCGATTTGAGCTGACCGCTGACTCATACTGGTCAGGCCACTAAAATTGCCCAGCGTGGACTAGAAATAGCATTTGTACTCATATTACGGCGTGATCCCGCCTAGCTCGGACGCCCGGGTGTAAATAGTTGACCGCGGGTCTTGACGCGAGGTCGGACAATGCGCTGAAGTGGCCTTACCAAAGACAGCCAGAAGCTCCGATACGATGTCAAAGACGACCGCGATGCAAATCGCCGATGCACGGGTGATCGTCACCTGTCCAGGCCGTAATTTCGTCACGCTCAGGATCGAGACGGCGGACGGCAGCTTCGGCCTCGGGGACGCCACGTTGAACGGACGCGAACTGGCCGTCGTGAGCTATCTGTCCGATCATGTGTTGCCCTGCCTGATCGGCCGCGACGCGCACCAGATCGAAGATATCTGGCAGTTTCTTTACCGCGGCGCCTATTGGCGGCGCGGCCCGGTAACCATGACCGCGATCGCGGCGGTCGATACCGCACTGTGGGACCTCAAGGCCAAGGCGGCCGACCTGCCGCTGTACCAGCTGCTCGGCGGCGCCTGCCGCAGCGCGGTGCGCGTGTACGGCCACGCCAACGGCGAGACGGTGGAGGAGACGATTGCCGAGGCGCAGCGCTACGTCGGTCTCGGCTACACGGCCATCCGTCTGCAGTCAGGCGTGCCCGGTCTCGCCTCGACCTATGGCGTGTCGCGCGACAAGATGTTCTACGAGCCGGCCGACGGCGCGCTGCCGGCCGAGAATCGGTGGTCGACGCGCAAGTATCTGGCTTCGGCGCCGGAGTTGTTCCGGGCGGCCCGCGCAGCGCTCGGTTGGGACATCGACCTGCTGCATGACACGCACCATCGGCTGACGCCGATCGAGGCGGCGCGGCTGGGCAAGGATCTGGAGCCCTACCGGTTGTTCTGGCTGGAAGATACCGTCGCGGCGGACAACCAGGCGTCTTTCCGCCTCATTCGTCAGCACACCACCACGCCGCTCGCCGTGGGCGAGGTGTTCAACAGCATTTGGGATTGTAAACAGTTGATCGAGGAGCAGCTGATCGACTACATCAGGACCACGGTCCTGCATGCGGGCGGAATCAGCCATCTACGGCGCATAGCGGCGCTCGCCGAGCTCTATCACGTCAAAACCGGCTGCCACGGCGCCACCGATCTGTCTCCGGTATGCATGGCCGCGGCGCTGCATTTCGATCTAGCAATACCCAACTTCGGGCTGCAGGAGTACATGCGCCACGCGCCGCAAACCGATGCGGTATTCCCCCACGCCTACCGCTTCCACGAAGGATTCCTGCATCCCGGCGATGAGCCCGGACTCGGGGTCGATATCAATGAGACCCTCGCCGCCCAATACCCGTATCAGCGCGCTTATCTTCCCGTCAATCGACTCGAGGATGGCACGATGACCAATTGGTAGCCGGGAAGCCAAGGACTGCCGTGATGCCTTGCCGATGTTCGAGTGTTTTGCCGGCCTTTGCCGGGCTGCTTGCGGTGTTCTGCTGGCCGTCGCTTGCGGGCGCAAGCGGTGCTGACTTGGGCCGTGAGACCGGCGCCGGGCCCCCGTCTCGAGGCGGCGGGGTGCCCCGGGCATCGATGGATTTGAGCCACGGCTGGCGCTTTCGCCAACAGGCCGGTTTGGCCAGCGTGGAGAGGAGCGAGTTCGACGATTCGCAGTGGACGGGGGTCGACCTTCCGCACACCTGGAACCGAATCGGCAACGAGGGTGCCGAACGCTCGCCGCTCACGAACACTGTGCAGGGAGTGGGTTGGTACCGGCTGCGGTTCACGGCGCCCCCCTCATCCACGGCGAGACGTTACTTTCTCCAATTCGACGGGGTTGGTGCCATCGCCGATGTTTGGCTGAACGGACGCTATCTCGGCAGGCATGCCGGAGCCTTCTCCCGATTCCGTTTCGACGCCTCGGCCGCGATCAAACCGTCCGGCGACAACCTTCTCGTGGTCAGGGCTGACAATAGCCGTCCGCAATCAGGCTCCAGCACGGAAAATGTCATCCCGCTCTCCGGCGATTTCTTCGTGTTCGGCGGCATCTATCGCAGCGTGACGCTGATCGCCACGGATCTCGTGCATGCGGACATGCTGGACTACGGCGGGCCTGGATTGTACGCGAGAGCCGTGACCATCGACGGCCTCGAGTCCGCGGCCGTGCGAGTGTCGGCGAAGTTGGTCAACGACGGACCGAAGCGTCGGACGGTCATCGTCGAGACTCGCATCGAAAACGAATCCAGTGTCGTCGTCGCGTCGGAATCGAGCCAGGTGACGATATCGCCGGCACAGCCTGTGCCGGTGATGCGCACATTGCACGTTGACCGGCCGCATCTGTGGCAGGGCATGAAAGACCCGTACCTCTACAAGCTGCTCCTGACGGTGCGGTCAACCCAGGGGCTGGATCTCGATCAAGTGGCGCAGCCGCTTGGTTTGAGGTCTCTCAACTTCGATCCGGATAAAGGGTTCTTTCTCAATGGGGAACATCTATACCTCAAGGGCGCGTCCATGCACCAGGACCGTCCCGCGAAGGGGTGGGCGATTTCGCAGGCGGATCAAGCGCAGGATTTCGATTTGCTGCGCGACATGGGCGGCAATGCGGTCCGCCTCGCCCACTACCAGCACGATCAATATTCCTATGAGCTGGCGGATGCCCTGGGGTTCGTGGTGTGGGCGGAAATTCCGCTGGTCAACAAAGTGTCATTCGACGGTTCGTCCGCGAGTCCGGAGCTCGCCGCCAATGCTCGGCAGCAGCTGACCGAGCTCATCCGTCAAAATTACAACCATCCTTCGATCGCCGTCTGGTCGATTGCCAACGAGATCGATCTCACCGCAACGCAGATCAAGGGCCCGAGCAAACCCGCGACCCTGCTGAAGTCACTCGATCTGCTTGCCAAGCAGGAAGACCCGGGCCGGTTCACGACGGTTGCCGACTGCTGCGAAGCGGGTATCGGGCCGCACGCGGACGCTGGGGGTGGTGCCGCGATGGCCGGCATGGCCTCCCGCGACGCCATCGTCGGAATTGCCGACACAGCCGGCTACAACCGGTATTTCGGCTGGTACACCGGAAAATTCGACGATTTTGGCCCGATGTTGGACCAGGCACATCGGCGCCATCCCGCATTGCCCATCGCCGTTTCCGAATATGGCGCGGGCGCGGCCCTCAGCCAGCACACCGATGACCCCGCAGGCGGCCCGGTCAATCCGCACGGCCGGCCGCATCCTGAGGAATATCAGGATTGGTACCACGAAGCATCCTGGAGCGCCCTTCGCGGCCGCGAATTTCTCTGGGCAGCGTTCATCTGGAACATGTTCGATTTCTCCAGCGATTCGCGCCGCGAGGGCGATTTGACGGATATCAACGAGAAAGGCCTCGTCAGCTACGATCGGCGGACTCGCAAGGACGCATTTTATTTCTACCGCGCCAATTGGAGCGGCCAGCCGACCCTGCACCTGGTCGGGCGGCGCTACGTCGACAGGCCCTACGGCGTCGTCGATGTGAAGGCGTACAGCAACGCGGCGCAAGTGAGGCTGTGGGTGAATGACGCTGATCAAGGCATGACGCCCTGCGAAGGCGGAATTTGTGCGTGGCGATCCGTGCATCTGCAGCCGGGGCCGAACACATTGCGCGCCGCTGCGGATATCGCCGGGGCGGCGCAGGTCGATTCGATGCAGTGGACGTTCTTAGGATCGCCCGACAGCGTTCGAATCAAAGCAGGCGACATTTCGGGCTATGTGTCGAAGGCGGGGCAGCGCTTCGGCTCCGACGCTTATTTCAGCGGAGGCGTACCCGGTGGAATCAACGCGCCGGATACGCCGGCGTCGGGCCGGATCGCGGTGGCCGCCGACGATGCCGGAATCTACGACAGCTTCAGGGAGGGAGAGTTCTCGTATCGCGTACCGGTGCCGAGCGGACGCTACCGAGTTACCCTGAAATTTCAAGAGCCCACCGCCGAGGCAGCCGGCGTCCGAGAGTTCGATGTGCAGGTCAACGGCAAGGTCGTGCTGCGGCGCTTCGACATCTTCGCGGCGGCCGGCGGCAAGCTCAAGGCGGTGGATCGCTCCTTCGACACGACTTCCCGAGACGGCGCAATCCTGATCGAATTTCGTCCGCTCAAAGGCGATGCGCTGGTCTCGGCGCTTTCGATTGCGTCCGTTGAACCGCACTAAGGGGTCGATCGGCCGCTATCGCTGGCTCATTTGCGGACTGCTGTTTGCGGCGACCGCGATCAACTACGTCGACCGTCAGATCATCGGAGTTCTCAAGCCGACCTTGCAGCTCGAGTTCGGCTGGACCGAGGGCGCATTTGCCGATGTCATCTTTTGGTTCCAGGCCGCCTATGCACTCGGCTACATCGGATTCGGGAAACTAGTCGACAAACTCGGAGCGCGTGCCGGCTACGCAGCCTGCATGGTCCTCTGGACCATCGCGCATGTCGCGCATGCCTGCGTCGCCTCGATTGCGGGCTTTGCCGCCGTACGATTCGCGCTGGGGTTGGGCGAATCCGGGAATTTCCCCGCCGGCCTGAAGGCGATAGCCGAATGGTTTCCGCAGCGTGAACGTGCGTTCGCGACCGGTATATTCAATGCGGGTTCGAACGTCGGAGCGATCCTGACGCCGCTGATCGTTCCCGGAATCACCCTTGCCTTCGGTTGGCGCGCCGCATTCGTGGTGACCGGCTCCTTCAGCCTGGCATGGCTCATCGTGTGGCTGAAAACTTATCGGCGCCCTGATGTGCACCCCGGAGTGAGCCCCGATGAGCTTGCATTCATCAATAGCGACCCGCCCGCCGCCGACCCACGCATGTCCTGGCGTCAATTGCTGCGCATTCGCGAGACCTGGGCGTTCGCTGCCGCGCGGTTCATGATCGACCCGGTCTGGTGGATGTTCCTGTTCTGGCTGCCTGATTTTTTCGCCAAGCGCTACGGCTTGGACTTGAAGACTTTCGGTCCGCCGCTGGTGGTCGTGTATGCCGTTTCGGATATCGGCAGCATTGCGGGAGGCTGGTTGTCGTCGAAACTGATTCGGATCGGCGTCAGCGTGAATAGGGCGCGGAAAATGACGATGTTCCTGGCATCACTTCTGGTCTTGCCGGTCATGTTCGCCATGTACGCGGACAATCTGTGGCTGGCGGTAGCCATCGTCGGCGCGGCAACGGCCGGGCATCAAGCATTCTCGGCAAACCTCTATACGTTTCCGTCCGACGTGTTTCCAAAGCGAGCCGTGGCCTCGGTGGTGGGCATCGGGGGAACCGCGGGCGCCATCGGCGGCATGTTGATGGCGAAGTATGCGGGATGGGTGCTGGACGGTATCGGCGGCTACACGCCGATCTTCATGGTGGCGGGCACGGTTTACTGGCTGGCCCTCGCGACCGTTCAGGTGCTATCCCCGCGCATGGAAGCGGTCAGGACTCAATGAATGGTCTTCGGCGATGCTGCCGGTGAGCCAAAGCGCACGCGCCCGAGTGGGAGTGTCGCGAATCCATCGCGTTTGAGGCGGCAGCGGTTGATCGGTCAACAGGGCGAGCAGGCTGGCGTTCGTCGCTTCCACCGAATCGAACGGGGTACCATGCCGCGAGCCGCGCACCACGACGATGTCCGCCTTGAGCTTCGCAGCCAGTTCGCGCTTTTCCGCGAGCGGGGTGAAATCGTGTTCGGCCGCGATCAGCAATATGCGGCTCTTCAGCCTGTCGAGCCGATCGATGATCGCCCAATGCGCCAAGGCCAATCCCAGGCCGAGGTAGGTGCTGGCGGGGACCGCACCTACCACGGCCGCCGCATGGGCGCGAATCGATCGTTGCCAGGGTTCCGGAAACAACCGAACCGCGAGCAGCCATGCTGCCCGGCGCATTCCCAGCAGCCGTACCAGCGTTGCCGATACATGGGTTTCCAGCCATTTGCGCCAATCATCCGGCCGATAGGTAGCCAGACTGTTGATGAGTCCAAGCCGCGGCACGCTCGCGGGGCGTTGTGCCGCCATCTCGAGCGCGACCGCACCGCCCAGGGAAAATCCGATGATGTTGGCCTGCGACACTTGGAGGTGATCGAGAAGCGACCAAAGGGCTGAGGCGCATCCCGCTATGGTGTACTCGTCCCGAGGGGGTGGGCTGTGTCCGCTGCCCGGCAGATCAGGGACGATCACGCGAAATCGCTTTTCAAGCGCCGCGACCTGAAACGCCCAGGCCGCTCCGCAACATCCGAGTCCATGAATGAGCACCAGCGGTTCGCCCTGACCGCGTTCCACGTAGTGCAGCGAAAGATCTTCGTTGCAAAAAAACGGCATGGGCGACTTCTCCTCGACTCTTATTTTCCAGCGAGTCGATTCTACCGTTGCGTTCGAACGCCTTCGAGTCGCGCGCCGCCGAATTCTCCGTGATCGTTTCACCCATCGTCGTGTAGGCAGGCACTGACCTTGTCAGCGGACACTGACAGAGACTGACTCCATCCTCCGGCCTGTCTTGGGTATCGATTGCCTAAGAATAGGTGTCGATGCCCAAAGCCCCGCCACGATATGCGTCCCAAGGAGCAATCCGCTTCCTCGCACATTATGTCCGGCGGCGCATTCTCAGTCATGCGGTCGTGCTGGGCGCTGTCCTCGCAGCGGTGATCTGCGCAGTCGGCTCGCAGTACGCCGTCAAGAATCTGGTCGACGTGCTGGGCACTCAGCACCCGGCGACTTATACGTTGTGGAGCGCGGTCGCGTTGCTGCTCGCGCTGGTGGCCGGGGACAACCTTCTGTGGCGGCTCGCCGGTTGGGTGTCGACGCATGCCTTCGTGGCGGTCGGCGGCGACATTCGCCTCGACCTGTTCAATCATCTGTCCGGCCAGGGTACGCGCTACTTCGTCGAACGCCTTCCCGGCGCGCTTGCCGGGCGTATCACCGCCGCGGCGAACGCAGCCTGGACCATCGAGAATTCGCTGACTTGGACCACCATCCCGCCCGGGACCGCGGTGATCGGCAGCATCCTGATTCTCGGCACGATCAATTGGCACCTCACCGTCGTGCTGCTCGTCGTCGTCGGTGCCCTCGGCGTGAGCATCGGCCGGCTGGCGGCGCAGGGCCGTCATCTGCACCAGAGTTTTGCGGGTCATGCAGCGCATGTGAGCGGCGATCTCGCGGACATCGTGAGCAATATCGGACTGGTGCGCGCTTTCGGCGCCGCGCGCCGGGAGCGGGATCGGCTGAGCTCGAAGATTCAGGTTGAGATGCAGGCGCAACGCGCCAGCTTGCGGTCGCTCGAGATCTTGCGCTTGTGGCACGCGGTGACCGTATTCACGGTCACGGCCGGCGTGTTGGTCTGGTCGGTGGAGCTGTGGCGCCGCGGCAAGATCTCCACCGGCGACGTGGTCTTGACCACGACGCTGGGCTTCACCGTTCTCCATGCGTCGCGCGATTTTGCGATGGCATTGGTCGACATGGTGCAGCAGTTCGCCAAGCTGGGTGAAGCGGTGCAGGTGCTCGGACTACCGCACGAGATGCGGGACGCCCCGGATGCCCGGCCGCTCGTGGTACGCGGCGGGGCCATCCAATTCAAACACCTGAGCTTCAGCTATCCGAGCGGCCAGCAAGTGCTCAAGGCATTCGATCTCGAAGTGCCGGCCGGAGAGAAGGTGGGGCTGGTGGGACGCTCCGGTGCAGGTAAGTCCACCATCATCGCGCTGTTGCAAAGGCTTTACGATCCGGATTCCGGCGCGGTACTGATCGATGGACAGAACATCGCGCAGGTAACGCAGGAGAGCCTGCGCGCTTCGATCGCCGTGGTGCAGCAGGATATTTCGCTGTTTCACCGATCGCTGCTGGAGAACCTGCGCTACGGTCGCCCCGAGGCGACCGACGAGCAAGTGTTCCGCGCCGTCGAAGC
>WNFR01005632.1_pt1 | contig 12817 bp, 10 predicted proteins | sample 5400221 | NCBI WGS metagenome assembly WNFR01 (sample SAMN13153357, study PRJNA577476) | soil metagenome | isolation source: 40 cm soil under Madrone tree | place: USA:California | collected 2016-06-14
GACGAGCGCGTGAGCGCGGCGCTGCGCGCGGAGATTCTCGCACTCAGGGCGCAGGGCTTCGCGGCAGCCGCCGGCTTCTCCGTACCGCGCATCACCGACTACTTCGGCCGCTTCCTGCGTCATGGCAACGCCTACCCGGACCGCCTGGTGCGCCTGTTCGACCGCCGCCGCGGCGGCTGGAGCGGTTACGAGGTTCACGAGAATACCCGGGTGCAGGGCCGCACGGGGCGGCTTCACGGCCATCTCGAGCACTACCCCTACCGCAGTCTCGCCGACCATCAGAACCGCATGCAGCGCTACGCCGGGCTGATGGCGCAGGCGATGTACGAGCGTGGCCGGCGCTGCGGGCTGACCCCGGTGGTGGTGAATCCGCAATGGCGCTTCGTGCGTGGCTACCTGCTGCGACTGGGCTTTCTGGATGGCTGGCGCGGACTGGCGTTTGCCCTGATCGAGGCGAATTACGTGCGGCGCAAGTACCTCGCGCTATACGCCCGCAGCCGGGGGTTGCCGCTCTGACCATGCCGCCACCTGCGCGAGGCGCGCCAGGGGATCATCGAGCTGCAGCAGCTCGAGTTTCTCCGCGGCGGTGAGCGGCAGGATCTCCGCCCAGCGGTTGCCGACCCAGCCGGCGTCCTCGTAGTGGCTGTCGACATGCGCGTAGCCCCCGCCGAGCCGCGGCAGTACCTCGCGCAACAGCTCGCCCAGGTGTGCCAGCGCTTCGGGCAGCGCGCTCGGCGCCTCCTCGGGCAGGTAATCGACCTCGGCCAGATTCAAACCATCGCTCTGCTGCCAGCGCCGCCGCACCCGGAAGCGCCGCTCGCCCACGCAGGTGATGCCGAGCAGGCCGTCGGGCAGCGTGTCGAAATCCACCAGCCGCGCGCTGGTGCCGGTGTCGGCCACCTCTGAAACCGCACCCGCTTCCGCGCCCGCCAGGATCAGCACCACACCGAAGGCACTGTGTTCCTTCAGGCAGCGGCGCACCATGTCCAGGTAGCGCGCCTCGAAGATGCGCAGCGACAGCGGCCCGCCCGGAAACAACACGGTATCGAGAGGAAACAGCGCCAGGCCGGCCGGGGGCATGGGCTAACGCCTGCGCGCCGGCCCGGTGCTGGCGGTGGCGCGTTCGAGTTCCGCGAGCAGCTTGCCGTGTAGACCGCCGAAGCCGCCGTTGCTCATGACGAGCACATGGTCTCCGGGCCGCGCCGCGCGCGCCAGATCGCGCGCCAGCGTGTCGATGTCGCCGCTGGCGTGGGCGCGGGCGCCGAGCGCGGCGAGCACCCCGCTGGTGTCCCAGCCCAGATCCGGCGCGGTGTACAGCCACACCTGGTCCGCGGCGGCGAGTGCCGGGGCGAGCGTGAGCCGATGCACGCCCGCGCGCATGGTGTGGGAGCGCGGCTCGAGCACCGCGATGATGCGCTCGGCTCCGACGCGGCGGCGCAGGCCATCGATGGTGGTCGTGATCGCCGTGGGGTGGTGCGCAAAATCATCGTAGACGCGGATGCTGTTGACCTCGCCGTACAGCTGCAGGCGGCGCGCGATCCCCTGGAATACCTGCAGCGCAGCGAGTGCCTGCGGCACCTCCACACCCACATGGCGCGCGGCCGCGATCGCCGCGAGCGCGTTCTCCACGTTGTGCGCGCCGATCAGCGACCACTCGAGGGTGCCGCGCGGTTGCCCGCCCTCCAGGATCTCGAAGCGCGAGAAGTCCTGCACGCCCTGCACCGCACGCGCGCTCCACAGGGCCTGCGGCCGCGGCTCGCGCGCAAAGCCCTCGAGCGGCGTCCAGCAGCCCATCTGCAGCGTCTCCTGCAGCAACGCGTCGGCGGCGTTCCACACGATGCGCCCACCCCCCGGCACGATGCGCACCAGGTGGTGGAACTGCCGCTGGATGGCGCCGACGTCGGGGTAGATGTCGGCGTGGTCATACTCGAGGTTGTTGAGAATCAGCGTACGCGGGCTGTAGTGCACGAACTTTGCGCGCTTGTCGAAGAACGCCGTGTCGTACTCATCCGCCTCGATGACGAAGCACGGCGCGGCACCCAGGCGCGCGCTCACGCCGAAGTTCGCCGGCACGCCACCGATGAGAAACCCGGGGTTGCGGCCGGCGTGCTCCAGGATCCACGCGAGGAGGGATGCGGTCGTGGTCTTGCCGTGGGTGCCGGCGACCGCGAGCACCCAGCGCCCTTTGAGCACCTCGCGCGCCAGCCACTCGGGCCCCGACGCATACGTCAGGCCGCTGTCGAGCAGCGCTTCGACCACCGGCTGGCCGCGCGTCATGACGTTGCCGACCAGCACCACGTCCGGCGCCGGCGTGAGTTGCGCGGCCTCGAAGCCTTCGGTCACCGCGATGCCGAGCGCCTCGAGCTGCGTGCTCATGGGCGGGTAGACATTGCGATCCGAGCCGCTGACGCGAAAGCCCGCGGCGCGGGCCAGGGCGGCGACGCCGCCCATGAACGTGCCGCAGATGCCGAGGATATGAACGTGCATCGGGGCTGCCTTCAGACCTTGACGGGGGGAAACAGTGCGAACACCACCAGCCGCCCCATGAAGATCTGCAGAATCACCAGCACGACGCTCGCGGGGCTCGACCACTCGAGCGCCGCCTTCACGATCTGGCTGCTGGCGGCGACCAGCCAGATGATCAGCAGCAGCCCCGCGCACGCGACCGGCACCTGCCACAACGCATCCGCGCCGAAGTGCAGCATGAGCCAATCGGAAGCGATCAGCAGCGGCGACAGCAGCCCCTGCAGTCCGAATACCGCCGTCGCGGTCTGCAGGATGCGCTCGGAGCGCCCCACGAGCTTCAGCAGCGCGACATACCAGGCGAGCGTGAACAGCGTGTCGACCAGCACTTGCGCGGGCCAGCTCTTGACCGGCGGCAGCACGCTGCTCACCACGAGATTCACGCCCAGGTAAGCGCTCACCGTCAGCGCGAGCAGCAGCGTCGAGGCCGGCAGGTCCTGGGGGCCCCGGCGCAGCAATGCGATCTGCGCAAAGAGCTGAATGAGCTCCGTCATGACTTCCGGTGCCGGCGCGGGCCTCGCATAATGAGCACGCCCGATTGTACAGATCATTATCCGAGTCCGTTTGCGGCCCATCGTCACCACAGCGCCGGAACTTGCCAAGCTCGCCTTGCGTCTCGCCACGTGTGCGCGCATCGGCCTCGACACCGAATTCCTGCGCGAGCGCACGTATCGCGCGCAGCTGTGCCTGATGCAACTGTCGGCGCCTGACGACGCCGCGTGCGTCGATCCGCTCGCGCTCCCGGATCTGAAGCCGCTGGCGGACGTGTTGGCCTCCTCCGCCGTCCTCAAGGTGATGCATGCCTCGCGCCAGGACCTCGAGGTGCTGCTGCCGCTCACGGGCCTGGTGCGCCCGGTGTTCGACACCCAGATCGCCGCCGCTCTCGCCGGCCTGCCCGCCCAGATCGGCTACGCGGAAGCCGTGCGCAGGCTCCTGGGACAGGAGCTCGCCAAGGCCCACACGCGCACCGACTGGTCGCGCCGGCCGCTATCTGCCGCGCAGATCGAATACGCGCTCGATGACGTACGCTACCTGCTGCCGCTCGCCGAACAACTGCACGAGCAGCTCGGGCGGCTCGGGCGCCTCGAGTGGCTCGCCGAAGAGCTCGCCGCGCTCGAGGACCCGGGCGCACTCACGATCGAGCCCGACAACGCGTGGCTGCGTATCAAGGGGCTGCGCGACCTGGACCCGGCGCGCGCGCGGCTGGCGCGCGCTCTGGCCGCGTGGCGCGAACGCTGTGCCGTGGAGCACAACCGCCCGCGCGGCTGGATTCTCGATGACACCCTGCTGCGCGAGATCGTGGTGCAGGTGCCGCGCACGGTGCAGGAGCTGGCGCAGATTGCGGCGATGCCGCCGGGGGTGGTCAAGCGCCGCGGCGAGGAGCTGCTCGCCCAGGTACGCGCCGCCGAGGTTCCGGACCCCGCGCCCCCCATTTCAGGCCGGGCGCGTCCCGATCCGGCGAAGGCGGCGCTGGTGAAGAAGCTCGGCGCCGTCAGCCAGGCGGTGGCCGCGGAGCTGAACCTGGTGCCGGAGGTGTTGGCTACGCGGCGCGACCTTGAGCAGCTGGCCGACGGACGCCGCGACGGGGCGGTGCTGCGCGGCTGGCGCCGTGCGACTGTCGGGGAGCGGCTGCTCGCCGCGCTCTAGAGAGGGTGCTGCCGAGCGGGCCCGCGGTGGCCCGCTCAGCGGCGTTTTCCCTTGAGTCGACCGCGCCCGGCGCTGCCCGGGCGCCGCGATTTCCCGCGCGCCACCCGCGCCGTCTTCGCGGCGGGCTTGCTGCGGGAGCGCAGACTCGAGCGCTTGCGGCGCGCCGTTCCGCCGGAGCGAGCGCGTGCGGCGCCAGCCGAGGCCCGCTTGCTCGCCGCCGCCTTGGGGGTGCTCGCGCCCCTCGTGCGGCGCGGCGCAGGCAGCGGCGCACCGAGCGCCCGTGCCAGACGCCGCGTCACCTCATCCACGTGCCCTTCGGCATCGATCACGCGCAGCAGGCCGCGCGCACGGTAGAAATCGATCAGCGGCCGGGTCTTCTCGTCGTACACGCGCAGCCGCTCGGCCACGGTCGCTTCGTTGTCGTCCGGGCGCTGCGTGAGCCGATGCGGGGCCGCGGTCTTGGGACACAACTCGCCGGCCGCCGGCGGGGAAGTGAGCATATTGAACACCCGCCCGCAGTCCGCGCAGGTGCGCCTGCCGGAGATGCGTCGCACCAGCTCGCGGTAGTCGACCTCGAGTTGCACCACCGCATCGAGCGGCTGGCCCAACGCTTCGAGCAGCCGCTCGAGCGCGTGAGCCTGGGCGAGGTTGCGTGGGAAACCATCGAGAATGAAACCGCGACGGGTATCGGGCTCGCCCAGGCGCTCGCGGATCATGCCCAGCACCAGGGCGTCATCGACGAGCCGGCCACCCTCCATGGCCTCCCGGGCCTGGCGGCCGAGCTCGCTCCCTCGGGCTACGGCGGCCCGCAGCAGATCTCCGGTCGAGATCTGCGGGATACCGGCCCGCTCCACCAGACGCTGGGCCTGGGTGCCCTTGCCGGAGCCGGGCGCGCCTAACAGAACGATGCGCATGTTTTGTTCAGTCGCGAGAGCGCTGCCGTGGCAGGAGGTGCGCCACGTTACCGGCGGCCTCCCGGGAGGTCAAACGCGCATCGGCGCCACCGGCACCTGCGCTTCTCGCGGCGCGTGCGTTATTCTTGCCCGCCACCCTCCTCAGCAGCCTCGCCGGCAGCGCCTCACGGCCATGAAAAAGATCGTCCGCAGGAATGCCTTCTATGCCCAGTCAGGCGGCGTTTCGGCCGTCATCAACGCTTCCGCGTGCGGGGTGATCGAGACGGCGATGCGCTCCAGACACATCCGTAAGGTGTACGCCGGGCGTCACGGCATCATCGGCGCGCTCACCGAGGATCTCATCGACGTGGGCCGCGAGAGCGCCGCGACCATTCGCGCCCTGAAGCACACCCCGGCCGGCGCGTTCGGCTCGGCGCGCTTCAAGTTGAAGGGAATCGAGCAGAACCGCACCGAGTATGAGCGCCTGATCGAGGTGTTCCGCGCCCACGACATCGGCTACTTCTTCTACAACGGCGGCAACGACTCCATGGACACCGCGCTCAAGGTGTCGCAGATCGGCGCGGCGCTCGGCTATCCCATCACCTGTGTGGGCATACCGAAGACCGTGGACAATGATCTCCCCGCCACCGACTGCTGTCCCGGCTTCGGCTCGGTCGCCAAGTACGTCGCGGTGTCCACGCGCGAGGCGGCGCTGGATGTCGCCTCCATGGCGCGCACCTCCACCCGGGTGTTCGTGTTCGAGGTGATGGGTCGTCACGCCGGCTGGATCGCCGCGGCCGCCGGGCTCGCCGGTCGCGGCGCCGGCGAAGCACCCCACATCATCCTGTTTCCGGAAGTGCCGTTCGAGCAGCAGAAATTTCTCGAGCGCGTGCGACAGTGCGTCGGCGACTACGGCTACTGCGTGATCGTGGTATCCGAGGGAGCCGCGTATGCGGACGGCAGGTTCCTCGCCGACGCCGGCACCCGCGACGCCTTCGGACACACCCAGCTGGGCGGGGTCGCCCCGGTGGTGGCCAACATGGTGCGCGAGGCGCATGGCTACAAGTATCACTGGGCGGTGGCGGACTATCTGCAGCGCTCCGCGCGCCACATCGCCTCCCGGGTCGACGTGGAGCAGGCGTACGCGGTCGGCAAGGCGGCGGTGGAGCTGGCCGCCCGGGGCGTGAACGCGGTGATGCCCTCGATCGTGCGCAAGTCCTCGAAGCCGTACCGGTGGGTGATCGGGCAGGTGCCGCTCGCGGAGGTCGCCAACAAGGAGAAGAAGCTGCCGCCCGGGTACATCCGCGCGGACGGCTTCGGCATCACCGAGGCCTGCCGCCGTTACCTCGAGCCGCTGATCGCCGGCGAAGCCTATCCACCCTACAAGAACGGGCTGCCCGACTACGCGCGCATCGCGGGCGTAGCGGTGCGCCGCAAGCTGAGCGGCGAGTTCAAGATCTGACCCCGCTTGCTGCGGCGCGGGCGCAGCCGCTGCCGGCGCTGAGCGTTGACGCCGCCATGCTATAGTGCGCGGCCTTTTTTGGGGGAGGTCTCTCGATGGATGCCGCCCTGTGGCTGTGGGTCGCGATCGCGGCCGGCGTACTCGCCGTTCTCTATGGCGTGTTCTCGATGAGGTTGATTCTGCAACTGCCGGCGGGCAACGCCCGCATGCAGGAGATCGCCGCCGCGATACAGACCGGCGCCAATGCGTACCTCAACCGCCAGTACAGCACCATCCTGGTGGTGGGCGTGGTGCTGTTCTTGGGTGTGGGCTTCTCGCCGCTCGGCTGGCCGACGGCGGGCGGTTTTGCGGTGGGCGCGCTGCTGTCGGGTCTGACCGGCTACATCGGCATGAACATTTCGGTGCGCGCCAACGTGCGCACCGCACAGGCCGCCACCGAGGGCCTGAACGCCGCGCTCACCGTGGCGTTCCGTGGCGGCGCGATCACCGGCATGCTGGTGGTGGGCCTGGGGTTGATCGGGGTTGCCGGCTACTACCTGCTGCTGCGGCAGTTCCCCGCCGTCGGTGCCGACGGCGCGCTGCACGCCCTCGTCGGCCTGGCATTCGGCGGCTCGCTCATCTCGATCTTCGCGCGCCTCGGCGGTGGCATCTTCACCAAGGGGGCGGACGTCGGCGCGGACCTGGTGGGCAAGGTGGAAGCGGGGATCCCCGAGGACGACCCGCGCAATCCCGCGGTGATCGCCGACAACGTCGGTGACAACGTCGGGGACTGCGCCGGCATGGCTGCCGATCTGTTCGAGACCTATGCCGTCACGCTGGTCGCGACCATGCTGCTCGGCGGACTGTTGTTTGCCGATCGGGGTGCGGACGTCGCATTCGCCGCCGTCATCTATCCGCTCGCGCTCGGGGCCGCCTCGATCGTCGGCTCGATCGTCGGCACGTTCTTCGTTTCCGCGCGCGCCGGCGGCAAGATCATGAACGCGCTCTACAAGGGTGTGACCGTCTCCGGGGTGGTCTCCGCCGTGGCGTTCTACTTCGTTACACGCCGGATCATGCCCGGCAACCTGGCGGCCCTGTACGGCTGCGCGCTCATCGGCCTGGCGCTCACCGCCGCGATGATGATGATCACCGAGTACTACACCGCCACCGAGTACGCTCCGGTGCGCAAGGTGGCGGCCGCCTCGCAAACCGGCCATGCCACCAACATAATCGCAGGCCTTGGCGTGTCGATGAAGGCCACCGCACTGCCGGTCATCGCCGTGTGCCTCGCGATCTGGGGCGCCTTCACGCTCGATGGCCTGTACGGTATCGCGATCGCCGCGACCTCGATGCTGTCGATGACGGGCATGATCGTCGCGCTCGATGCCTATGGTCCGATCACCGACAACGCCGGCGGCATCGCCGAGATGGCCGGGCTCCCCCGCCAGGTACGCGACATCACCGACCCGCTCGATGCGGTGGGCAACACCACCAAGGCGGTTACCAAGGGCTATGCCATCGGCTCGGCCGGGCTCGCCGCGCTGGTGCTGTTCGCCGACTACACGCACAACCTCGAGGCGGCCGGCAAGCTCGCGATTTTCTCGCTGTCCGATCCGGCGGTGATCATCGGCCTGTTCATCGGCGGCCTGGTGCCCTACCTGTTCGGCGCCATGGCCATGGAGGCGGTGGGACGCGCCGCCGGCGCGGTGGTGAACGAGGTGCGGCGCCAGTTCCGCGAGATCCAGGGAATCATGGCGGGCACGGCCAAACCCGACTACTCGCGCGCGGTGGACCTGCTCACGCGCGCCGCGATCCGCGAGATGATCGTGCCGTCGCTGCTGCCGATCCTGGTGCCCATCGTGCTGGTGCTGGTGATGAACACCCTCATGGGCAGCGGTGCGGGCATCCGCGCGCTCGGGGGCCTCTTGATCGGCACCATCGTCACCGGGCTGTTCGTCGCCATCTCCATGACCACCGGCGGCGGCGCCTGGGACAACGCCAAGAAGTACATCGAAGAGGGCAACTTCGGCGGCAAGGGGTCGGAGGCGCACAAGGCGGCCGTCACCGGCGACACGGTGGGCGATCCGTACAAGGACACCGCAGGTCCTGCCATCAATCCGCTGATCAAGATCATCAACATCGTGGCGCTGCTGCTGGTGCCGCTGCTGTAAGGGTGAGGGACCATGTCCCCGGACGAACAGTTTCCGCTGCAGAAGTCTGACGCCGACTGGCGCCGTGAGCTCACGCCCGAGGCGTACCAGGTGCTGCGCAAGCATGGCACCGAGCGCGCCGGGAGCAATCCCCTCAATCACGAAGCACGCGCCGGCGCCTTCCGCTGCGCGGGCTGCGGCCAGCCGCTGTTTGATTCGTACAGCAAGTTCGACAGCGGCACGGGCTGGCCGAGCTTCTTTCAGCCGCTGCCGGGGGCCGTAGGCACGCGCGAGGACCGCAGTCTCTTCACGCGCCGCACGGAAGTTCACTGCTCGCGCTGCGGCGGTCACCTAGGTCACGTGTTCCCCGACGGACCCGAGCCTACCGGTGAGCGCTACTGCATGAACGGCGTGGCGTTGAAGTTCGAGCCCGCCAAGTAGACATCGAGCCGGAGCACCCGCCGCCCGCGCCTGGCGCGTGCGCGTTCAGGCCGCCAGCAACAGCGGCTGCGGCCGTCCGATCGCATACCCCTGCAGGTAATCGACGCCCATGCGGCGCGCCACGTCGACCGCGGCCGCGTCCTCCACCTGCTCGGCGATGACCTTGAAGTTGAGCGTGCGCGCGAGCTTGATCATCGCCGCCACCATCGCCTGATTGACGGCGTCGCGCGCCAGGTTGCGCATGAAGGTGCCGTCGATCTTGAGGTAATCGAGGGGCAGATTCTTCAGATTCGAGAACGAGCCGACACCCGAGCCGAAGTCATCGAGCGCGAACTGACAGCCCATGCCGTGCAGTACCCCGACGAAGCGGCGCGCGTGATCGAGGTTGGCGATCACCGCGTTCTCGTTGATCTCGAAGCACACCTGCGCGGGCGCAACCCCGCTGCTATCGAAGCACTCGACCACGAACTCGAGAAACTGTGCGTCCCCGAGCGTCTGACCGGACACGTTGATGGCGACGCTGCGGTTGGCCGGCACCGGGATCGCCCCGCGCCCGAGGGCCGCGAACGTCGTCTGCACCACCCAGCGGTCCACCAGCCCCATCAGCCGGTAGCGTTCGGCGGCCCGCATGAACTCCGCGGGCGCCAGCTCGTGACCGGTCTCGTCCTGCAGCCGCACCAGCACCTCCAGCGCCGGTCCGCCGTTCGCGCCGTGCGCCGGAACGATCACCTGCTGGTACAGGTGGAAGCGGTTCTCCTTGAGCGCGCCCTGCAGGCGCTGCAGCCACTGGATCTCGCCGGTGTGGCGCGCCAGCGCCTCATCCCGCGCCGAGTACACCACCACCCGTCCGCTGCCCTGCTTCTTGGCGACGTAGCAGGCGGTATCGGCGGCGGCCAGCAGCTCCTCCAGCGTGCCGCTCTCGCGCGAGATCTCCACCAGGCCCACCGACACGCCGATGTTGAAGATCTTGTCCTTCCACACGAAGCGGTACTCGCCCACCGAGCGGGCGAGGTCATCGGCGATCTGCCGTGCCTTGTCCAGCGGACAGCCGATCAGCAGCGTGCCGAACTCATCACCGCCGAGACGCCCGACCGTGTCGCTGTCGCGCACCGCATCCCGCAGGAGCTTGGCGACCTCGCGCAGCATGCTGTCCCCGGCGAGGTGACCGCTGGAGTCGTTGACGAGCTTGAATCGATCGAGATCGAGATAACACAGTACGTGCTGACCATCGCCGCGATGGCCGCTCTCGATCGCCTCCGCCAGGCGCCGCTCGAACTCGGGGCGATTGATGAGGCCGGTGAGCGCATCGTGCGTCGCCTGGTACGACATCTGGCGGGCGAGACCGTGCATCTCGGTGACGTCGTGCAGCAGCACCACCGCACCGACCAGCTCCTGGGCGCTGTTGCGGATGGGCGAGGCCGAGAGCTCGATGGAGCGCTCGCTGCCGTTGGCGCGCGACAGCAGCACGGCGCGCCGGCCCAAGTTGACGGGCGCGCCGCTGGTGAGCGCCTGATGTACCGGATCGGAGAGCAGCCGCCGGTCGGTCTCGTCGACCAGACTGACGATCTCCTCCAGGACCTTGCCGAGCGCCCCGGCCGCCGCAGTGCCGGTGAGCTGCTCGGCGGCGGGATTGAGGAAGGTGATGCGGCCGTCCTTGTCGGTGGCGATGATCGCCTCCGCCAGGGACTGCAGCGCCAGCAGCTGTGGCTCGGCGGCGCCGTCGCCCATCACGCGCAGTGCCGGATTGGTCTGAGTGGGAATGATCTCCACTCCGGTGATCAGCAGCGCGTGGCCGGGGTGGAAATCGACCGGCGTGGAGCTGATCTCCAGGCGACTCACCTGGCCCTGCATCCCGACCATCTCGATTTCGTAGCGCTCGGCGGCCGGTTCCCCCACCAGGCGGCGGCGGATGTTCTCGCTCACCAGCTCGGAGTATTCCGGCGGCACCAGATCCGCGAGCCGGCGCCCGATGAGGTCCACGCGATCGACGCCCATCAAGCTCGCGAACTGCCGGTTGGCGTACAGGATCACCTCACGGTGCAACAGCACTGCCTCGTGAATGCGATCGCCCAGGTCGGTGAACAGCCTGGGTGCCTGGGCCGCATCGCGCTCCGCGCCGCGGGTGGCGCGGGTCAACAGGTGATTGACGGCGTTGATCAGGCCGCCGATTTCCCCTTTGTCGCTGTCGAGGCCCAGCCGCTCGGGGAGCGGCCCGCCCGCGGCGATGCGCAGCAGCTGCTCCGACAGCTGCCCAATGTTGCGCAACTCGCGACGCTGCAACCCATAGAGCACCAGGATCAGAGCGGCGACGAGCGCCAACAGCAGGCACAACAGCCCAAGAATCGACATCATCTATGTTCTTCTTCAAGCCTTCCGCTTGGTTTTACCGCGCGGTCCTGTCAGGCACTCTAATTCGATTTGTCACGCCTGAGGCTTGCGGTCCAGGCAAGCATAGCGCACGCACCCCCTCGCCCCGTCGGTATTTCACCATATCTCGTCGCAAGGCCGCTTGGCAGCGAGAGGGAAAACCCTTAACTTCTCCGGCCTTTTCACCGTACAAGCAATAAGTCCAATGGGAGCGCCCAGACGATGCACACGGCGGATGTCCGCGAACAGATGATCGAGCAGCAGGTGCGCGCGTGGGACGTGCTGGACGGGCGCGTGCTGGAGGTCATGCGCCGGGTGCCGCGCGAGCTGTTTGTCCCGCCGGAGCAGCGCTACCGCGCCTATGCCGATGTCGAGGTGCCGTTGGCGCGCGGGCAGCATATGTTACGCCCCAGCGTGGCCGGCAGGCTCCTGCAGGCGCTGCTGCCCGAAGCCGGCGAGGCGGTGCTTGAGATCGGGGCCGGCAGCGGATTCGTGACGGCGTGCCTGCGCGCCATGGCGCAGCAGGTGCGCTCGCTGGAGATCTTTCCGGAGCTGGCGGACGCGGCGCGCCGCAATCTCGCGGCGCTCGGCATGCGGGATGTCGAGGTACTGGACGCGGATGCCCTCAGCACCGACAGCGGCGCGCGTTACGGCGCCATTGCGGTGACCGCCTCGCTGCCGCTCTACGATGCGCGCTTCGAGCGCATGCTGGCGCCCGGCGGGCGCCTGTTCGTGGTGGTCGGTGAGGCGCCGATAATGGAAGCACGCCTGGTGCGGCGCACCGCCGAGGACGCCTGGAGCACCGAGAGCCTGTTCGAGACGGTGATCGACCCGCTGGTGCACGCCGTGCGGCCAGCGCAGTTCACGTTCTGACCCTGGATCGCATCTGCTTTTGCATGAAGGGAATGCCATGAATCATGCCTCGACTCTCGCACTGGTGTTACTCGCGTTTTCGGGCGGCGCGCCCGCGAAGGATCTGCTTGGGGTGTTCGAAGACGCGGTGCACAACGACCCGGTCATCCGCCAGGCCGATGCCAACCGTCTCGCGGCGCGCGAGGCTCGCCCTCAGGCCCTGGCCGCGGTGCTGCCGCAGCTGAACGGCACCGCCGGCGTGACGGGCGACCACAACGCCGGCGAGACGCCCTTTTTCGGCACGGGCGCGAATAACACGCCGGTGGTGACGTCAGCCCCTGCGGCGCTGGATACCAGCACCCGGACGTGGGGCGTGAATCTGCGCCAGAACCTGTTCTCGTGGGCGAACTGGATGACACTCAAGGAGGCCGGCCGGGAGGTCGCGCAGGCCGAGGCCACCTACCAGGCCGCCGAGCAGCAGTTGATCCTGCGGGTCGCCCAGG
>WNFR01006239.1_pt1 | contig 12817 bp, 10 predicted proteins | sample 5400221 | NCBI WGS metagenome assembly WNFR01 (sample SAMN13153357, study PRJNA577476) | soil metagenome | isolation source: 40 cm soil under Madrone tree | place: USA:California | collected 2016-06-14
CGTTAAGAACATTGCCGATTGGGAGAAGGTTGGAAGAGCTCACGGAGAAGTGTTTCGCGACATCCGGCCTGCTGCGACCTTGATCGCGGTAAGCGCTTTTGTTTCGCCAGAGATGCTGGTAGAAATTGAGGCCGATGCGGTAATCCCAAACGAGTCTCTCGGAGCGAAAGAATAATGAAAAACGGCGTGGGATCAACCAAATTTGTGAGCACTGCATTTCTTCTGCTGCTCGTGTTGTGTGGTCCGGTGTCAGCCCAGCAATCTGCCAAGCGCACGATTGTCCGCGCGGGCAAGGTGCTGGATGTCAAAACTGGCAAGCTGCAGACCAATCAGGCCGTCGTTATCGAAGGCGACAAGATCGTAAGCGTCGGGCCGGCATCGGAGATCAAGACCTCCCCGAGCGACACGCTCCTCGATCTTTCCAACGCCACTGTATTGCCAGGGTTGATTGACGCTCACACGCACCTCACTTTCAATCCCCAGTTTGGGTACGAAACCCTCGCGATCTCAGTGCCGCGCGAGGCGCTCATTGGCGCGCACAATGCCCGTGTAACGCTGGAAGCGGGTTTTACGACCGTTCGCAATGTTGGCGCTCGCGGATACAGTGATATCGCCTTGCGCGACGCGATTAACGCAGGCGATGTACCCGGGCCTCGCATGCTGGTGAGCGGCCCTGCCCTGAGCATCACCGGAGGCCACTGCGACAACGACCTGCTTCCCTATGAGTACCACGCGACCTCAGACGGTGCCGCCGATGGCATTGAACAGGTGCAACACAAGACTCGGGAAATTATCAAGTACGGGGCCGACCTGATAAAAGTTTGCGCCACCGGAGGCGTGCTTTCGAAAGGCGACGATCCGAATGCCTCGCAATATACGCTCGAGGAGATGAAGGCAATCGTGGAAGGCGTGATCTGGGCTTCAGAAGCTGGTGTGGACTCAGTCGAGCACGGCCATCTGATGAATGACGCGGCAATTGCCACTCTTAAAAAGAATGGCACGTATCTGGTGCCGACGCTATATCTGGTCGATTGGCAGCGGGAACATGCCGCCGAAGCTAACCTTCCGGAATTCGCCCGTCGAAAAATGGAAATGGTCTCACAAGTGGGAAAGCAGAACGCGAAAAAAGCCTTTGAAGCTGGAGTGAAGATCGGACTAGGTACTGACGCTGCCGTTTATCCGCACGGTCTCAATGCCCACGAACTGGCTGTATATGTGAGTCTCGGCATGACTCCCCTGCAGGACATTGCCACACTTCAACATGTCAAGTTCGTGATGAAGGGCGGGGGCGTCGTTAAGAACGAATATGGGAAATAAGTCAACACTCCTGATTTGCTCTCCTTCATATTTGATTCCCAGCCTTAGCAAACCCTGGTCGCAGCCTTCAGCGCGATTGCAGGACCGGTGTCGACCCTCGGTCCGACTTTCAGAACTTCGTCACTTCCGTAAAATTAAACCCGTTCACTTTCATTGCCGGTACGACCATGTCAAATGATTCTTCCCCGCTGGTACGCACGGGTGTGCTCATCTGCACGACATTCGATAACATCTCGATCAGGCTCTGATTAAATCGAAAATTGCGGATCCCGCAAACGACTTTGCCGTTTTCAACCTGGAACGTGCCGTCGCGAGTCATGCCGGTCAAGATTTTTTCGTAAGGATCAACTTCGCGGATGTACCAGAGTCGCGTGACCAGAATTCCGCGCTCAGTCGATGCGACCATCTGTTGCACGGTTTTCGGCTCCCGTGGACCATCGAACACAATGTTCATGGGCGCTTCGCCCATTTCGTTAGGCACGGGGAATCCGTGCCCCGTGGGTTCAATGGGCCCAACTTTGCCCGCGTACTCAGATTTCTTCATCTTCTCCGCGCTGGCGCGTGCATAGACCAGGCGCTTGACGATGCCGTTCTCGACCAGCTGCACTTTTTGCCGGCGTACGCCTTCGCCATCAAACGGAGGCCCGGATTGCAGCGGATGCGCAACGTCGTCCCAGATGGTGATGTTCTCTCCGAAAAGAGGCGTTCCGATGCGATTGTTCAGAAACGACCGCTGATCGAGAATCGCCAAGCCGCCGAAATCGTAAAAAGCGAACCCGATCATGTCGAGCACGGCGGCAGGCTCAAGCACGACTGTGTATTTACCCGGCGGAATCTCGCGGGGGCCGGCGGAATCAGCTGCTTTCTCGGCGGCGATTTCCGCCAGGAGCTGCGGATCGAGGTTTGCGACATTCGGCGAATTTGCCTTTTGCCACCCCGACGAATCGGGGGCCAACATCGTAACCGAAATTTCCGCCGACGTCTGCGTGTGCCACTGACTGAGTCCGCGGGAACTAAAGATGCCCTCGACCGATTCAGCGCTGGAAAAAATGCCGGCAGCAGTCAGCTTACGCTCCAGCGCAACAGAAACAATCTTCCCGACGGACTCAGCTCGTTGCTCAGGAGCGAGCCTGGCCGTGAGCTCAAAATGACGCGAGGGAGGTTTCCCCGCTGTGTTTGTGGAGGCACGGGCGTCCTCGCCCGTGCTGGGCAACGGCAGCAAATCCGAATCAGGAGCCTGAACTTTCGCCAGATCCTCAGAAGCCTTTACAACATTCCGCAGGCTCTCATCCTCGAATTTGTTTGTAGAAGCGCGTGCAGTGCGCCCGCCAAAAACTGTGCGCACCGACACTCCATAATTCTCCTCAGCAACGTTCTGATGAATCGTGTTGTTCGCGAAGCGCGTTAGAGCAGAGCGCCCGCCATAAAAAAGGCACTCGACCTCATCCGCAGTCGATTGCTTCTGAATGCGAGAGAAGATATCAGCGGCTTGTTCGCGAGTCAGCATTAGGACCAGAACTCAGAACTTCCTCTGTGACCTTTGTGTCCTCTGTGGTTAATTCGGTTTTTGTAACCACCGAGGACACAGAAAGCACAAAGGAAAATAACCAAATGCTAAGTGCCCTTATACGCACTCCCAACTTTCACTCCCCGAAACCTCGCCGGGGCCGCGCCGTGTCCCGTTCCCATGACTTGTTGCGGTTGGCCTTTCCCGCAATTAGGCGTCCCCCACAATGTCCACTCATCGCGCGAGCAAATCGCGTCCATGGAATTCCAGAAGCCCGTGGTGAATCCGCTGTAGGAGGGGTTCTTCAACATGCGGGCGCGCTTGCCATTCTTTATTTCCCACCCAATTTCAGTGCCGAACTGAAAGTTGTAGCGCTTGTCGTCAATCGACCAGGAGCGGTTGGTTTGATACAAAATTCCGTGATCGGTGGACGAAATCAGTTGCTCCAGCGAAAGCAGCTTCTCCCCGGGAAGAATGCTGATGTTGGTCATGCGGATGATCGGCAAGCGATTCCAACTCTCGGCACGCAGAGTTCCTCCCGAGCGCTCCAGGCCGATCAGCGGCGCGGTGTCGCGCGAACTGAGATATCCGGTAAAGAGGCCGTTGATGATGATTGGCGTGCACTGCGCTGGGACTCCTTCATCATCAAAACCAAAAGTGCCGAGACCGGGCCCATGTTCCTGGCGCGCATCCGCAACAACGTTGACCAGATCGCTGCCGTATTTCAGCGTCCGTAACTTCTCCAGAGTCAAAAAGGAGGTGCCGGCGAAATTCGCTTCCATCCCCAGTACGCGATCAAGTTCAATCGGGTGCCCTATGGACTCATGAATCTGCAAGCCAAGTTGCGAGCTCTCGAGAATGATGTCGAACGTCCCTTCAGGACACTGATCGGCCTTGTGCAATGCAACCGCCTCTTCGCCGATTCGCTTTGCATTCTCGACTAGCTTCAGCTCATCGATCAGCTCGTAACCCTTGTTCTGCCACTGTCCGCCGAACGAATTGGGATAGGAGCGCTTCTGTATTTCGCTTCCTGCGAACGCGTAGGCGACGTATCCGGCGCCGGTCGTGATTTTTGTCTGATGAATGTTCGAGCCTTCGGATGAAAAAAACCACTGCTCTTCGCGACGAAAGTTCATGTTCGTTTCGGCCAGCGTGACTCGGGCAACGGAGCGCAATTCGGCGTCAACTTTCATCAAGAGCGCCAGGTTCTGTTCGACGGAAATGGTGAAAGGGTCGACTTTACAGGGCGTCGCCCATTCTGCCGTAACCGGCTTCTCGGGGACGAGCCTCACATCGCTCTGCTTCACCTTGGCGGAGGCCCGAGCAATTGCCACAGCTTGTGCTGCTGTAGTTTCTACCGATGCGCGCTTCAGGTCCGCAGATGATGCGAATCCCCATGCTCCATCGACAATCACACGCACACTGAATCCCTGCGACTGCGAGTCCGACGCAGTCCCAATTTTGCCGTTCTTGGTGGAGAGCGCCCGGCTGCGGTCATCCACGACGCGAACATCTGCGTACGTTGCGCCGCGTTGAGTGGCAGTATCCAGTGCCCAGAAGGCGAGGTCTTTCATGGCGGAGACTAAAATTTATCACACGAACTCACGCGTGAGTTCGTGGACCGTGGGCAGGACCTTCAAGCACCAGCAGCTTTGGATTGCGAAAGCATTCGAGTAACGGTCTGGACAAACGTATCGGGACCTTTGTCCAATAAGAGGCCGGCCTTCTCGAAGTACGAAGTCGCTCCCTCATCGATGAGCCTCTTGTCGTTGCATTGGGGGAGGCTGCTCACGATCATCACGGGGATGGATGCGGTCTCCGGGAGACGCCGCAACTCGCGTAAAACCTGGCGTCCGGATAATTTCGGCAACATCAAATCGAGGATGACAAGGTCTGGTTTGCTCTCGCGCGCCAGGCGCAATCCTTCCTCGCCGTCGGCGGCAGTGATTACCCCGTATCCGGCGCGGGCCAGCGCCCGTTCATTCGACATCCGAAGGAACCGGCTATCCTCCACGATCAGAATATTCATGCACACCTCTGCTGTCCGGCACAAGAGATCATCGGCATGGGCTGTCAAAAGCTTGAATCGAGATGAAATAGTTCCGTGCTCCCGGACGTGCAGTGGTGAGTCTGCGGACGGGCTCAGGATGTGCCGCAATTCCGGTTATATTGCTCATAGATAAAATTGTCAGTCATTCCCGCAATGTAGTCGCAGATCACGCGCGCCAAAGGTTCCGCTCCCGCTTTTTCCTGGTAACTCGTGGGCAGCTTTTCCGGGTGCTTCATCCACAGATCGAACAGGGCAGTGATAACTCGCTCAGCATCATCCTTTTCGGACTCAAGGGCAGGGCTGAAGTAGAGGTTCTGGTAGAGAAACTGCTTTGTCTCGCGGCGTTCTTTTTCGATTTCGGAACTCAGGCGGACAAGTCGATCGGGGCAGGCTCGAATATCTTCCAGCGTAGTTATGGAGGGACGGGCGCGATGGATCTCCGCTTGTGTGTTCCCGATCAAATCACCAATCCAACGATCAAGAATTCGGCGCAAGACTTCGTTGAACTGCAGTTTCTTGGTCGCATCCGGATAAACTGTTTCGACATCACCTAAGAACCTTGCAAATACAGGCACCGCATCTTTGATCTGATCCAGCGTTAGCAGGCGTGCCTCGAAACCATCATCGAGGTCGGCAGTGGTATACGCGATTTCATCGGTCGCATCAATAAGTTGGGCTTCGAGCGGCGGCCGGCTTTCGAGAACATATTCCGTGAGTTCGGGATATTCCGCCGCATCGTAGTCACGCGAGTGCTTGATAATGCCTTCCCTCACCTCGACGGTAAGATTCAGGCCGCGAAAGCCTGCATAGCGCTGCTCAAAATCTTCGACGATGCGCAACGCGTGCAGGTTGTGGTCGAAAGATAGACCGTGCAGACGCATAGCGGAATCGAGCGCCTTCTCCCCGGCGTGCCCGAATGGGGGATGCCCGATATCATGTACAAGAGCGAGTGCCTCGACCAAATCAACATTCAATCCAAGCTGCGCAGCGATGGTGCGCGAGATTTGCGCGACTTCGATCGTATGAGTCAGGCGATTTCGGAAATGATCCGAGTAGCGGCGGGTAAAAACTTGGGTCTTAGCTTCCAGGCGTCGGAACGCACGCGAGTGAATAACACGGTCGCGGTCACGTTGAAAGTCATTACGGTAAGCATGAGAAGGCTCCGGGTGACGACGTCCGAGTGAGTGTGCGACTGCATACGGCGCAAGCATATGCAGAGTGTAGCGAAGGAAGCACTCAGCAGTCAGCAACTAGGATTCAGCCAATAATATATAGGCGTCTCTTCCGAAATCGCGACGCTGCGGGGATATGCGCACGACAGTCGAGGGCTGGCTGTCGCCACATGGCTAGAGATTTTTCTTTGCTGAGAGCTGGTGGCTGAAAGCTGAGAGCTACTTGCTCTCCTCCTTAGCCAGCCTTACCTTTGCCGATTCCAGCTTCTTCTGCACTTTGGCTTGCTCTTCCTGGTCCACTTCTGGAGCGACGGTCTTGTTCCACTCCTGCAGCGCCCGCTCCCAATGGGAGGCGGCCAACTTTAAGCGTCCGGTCTTCTGGTAGAGATCGCCGAGGTGCTCCTGCACGGTTGGGTCGGCTCCCATGTGCTGCGAAGCTCGGGTGAGATTGTCTTCCGCCAAGTCGTATTTGCCAAGCTTGAAATATGCCCAGCCAAGGGAATCGAGATAGGCGCCATTGGCCGGCTCCAAGTCAACGGCTTTCTTGATCATTCCAGTGGCTTCGTCAAGCCTGATTCCGCGGTCGGCGAACATGTAACCGAGATAATTGAGGACGGCGGCGTTATCAGGACTGCTTGACAGTATCTTTCGAAAGAGCTCTTCAGCCTGATCGTACTTCTTCTGACGCTCGAGAGCAGCTGCGCGCAAGAACGCGATGTTGTCCTTATCTTCCGGCTTGGTCGCCAGCTCATCGGCCTTGTCGAGGGCCGCGTCTGCATCTTGCCAGCGCTTCAGCCGGTTATACATGTTAGCCAGGCTGACATACACCTCGCGGTCATCCGGCGTGCCCTTCAGCAGCGCTTTCACTTGCTGCAACCCGGCGTCAACCTGGCCCATGTCAGCCAACTGGCTGGCGTAAACCATCTTTAGGCGCCGGCGATTCGGAAGCTTCTGCGTGGCTTCGCGAGCAGTGTCGGTAGCTTTCTGCCATTCTTTGTTTTCGCGATAAGTATCGATAATGGCGCCATAGCCCCGCTCCGCGTTTTCATCACCCAGCGTCAACATCTTCTGGAAGGTTTCGATCGCGGCCTGCTCATTATTGTTGTCCTCGTACGCCGACCCGAGGCGCTCTAGGAAAATGGCGCGGTTGTCCTGATCTTCGCGAGAGTATTTGCCATCAGGTTTTTCGGTCTTCTTGAGGAGGTCTTGCAGAGTCTGAATAGCTTCGTCGTAACGCCCCTGAACTTGGTAAATCGAGGCCAGATCGTAGGACACCTGCTCGGAGTCCTGCACCATGGTCTGCGCTTTTTTCAGGTTCTGCAGCGCGAGATCGAGCTTGCCCTGCCGGCGATAAATCTCACCCAAACGGATATAAGTCCGGGCGTCTTCTGGGTTAGCGTCGGCGATGATCTTGTACTGCTCAAGCGCCTTGTCAGTCTGGCCGTCGTTCAGCAGACTCTCAGCCAGGCCACGCATCGCGTCGAGATTGTCGCGGTCGATCGCGATGGCGTGCTGGTAGGCGTCAATCGCCTTTTTGTAGTCTTTCTGCTGATCGTAGGTTGCGCCCAAAACTGAGTAGAGCTTGGCGGAACGAGTGCTCTCCGGAACCGAAGCCAGTGTCTCAGCGGCCTTGGCAGCATTGCCCTGTTCGTTGTAAAGCAAAGCTAACGCCGTCACGGCTTCTTCGGATTCCGGCGACAGTTTGACTGCGGTCTTTTCCTCGTCTTCGGCCTTCTTGCTCTGGTTGTCGGCCTGATACAACCGGCCGAGCATGACATGGTCGTCGGCGCTCTTGGGATCAAGCTTTATGATCTGTTCGTACTGCTCGATCGCCAGCTTCAGCACATTATCGGAGCCGTTGCCGCCCTGCATGTCGCCGAGAGAGCGTAGATAAATATGACCGAGCAGCCGGTGCGCTTCTAAATTGTTTGGATCGCGCTTGAGAATTTCCTGCGCTTCAGAAACAGCGTCGCGAATGCGTCCGGTGCGCGCATAAACTTCCGCCAACGCAGAACTCAGGTACTCCGAGGTAGGATCGGCCTCGATCGCCATCCGATATTCCTGAATGGCCTTGGTCACCAGGTCGCTGCGCCCGTAAACCGCCATCTCCTCTTCGTACATGTGGGCCATGGTGAAGTGATAGTAGGCACCGGCTTTGTCCGCTTTATGAGGAGCAGACTGCGTGGTCTCGGTGCTGGCCGAGCCCTGGCTGGACGAGACTGGTCCGGCAGGCTGCGGACTTGAAGAAGGCTGTTGAGCGGCGGCCAAAGGAACCGCAGCCAGAAGCAGGGCGTAAATAGTTTTCATGAAATACCTGTAAACTCCCGAAACCATAGCGATTGGATGCTGAACCGCGTCAGGTGGGTGCTTTAGCTATTTTAACCTGCCTCGAAACCGTTCACCACACAGACTCAGAGTCACAGAGAAGGCTTAAAGCAGTAGTACCTTTGATTTACCTTTGTCGATTGGAAGAAAGTTCTCGCGTAGAGGCGGCCCACCAGGCGCGCCCCATCGTCGCTCACGATGAGGTTAATTTTGTGTCCGCAATCGAGAGGCAGGCCTTTGGGCTTAATGACGGAAATGTCGGACGCCCGTGAAGATCATTGCCATTCCCAGCCTGTCGGCGGCTTCGATTACCTCCTGATCGCGTACTGATCCGCCGGGCTGAATGATGGCGGTCGCTCCAGCTTTTGCGATTTCCTCAACACCATCGGGAAAAGGAAAGAACGCGTCCGAAGCGGCGACCGTTCCCTTAAGCGGCAGCACTGCTTTTTGCGCGCCCAGCCGACAAGAGTCCACGCGGCTCATCTGGCCCGCACCAACACCGACAGTCTGACCATCGCGCGCATACAGAATGGCATTCGATTTAACGTGCTTGCAGACTCTCCACGCAAACAGCAAAGCACGCTTTTCTTCGGGAGTGGGGGGGCGCTTGGTCACAATCTTCAAATCAGAGTCGCGCAACTGATGCAGATCGGCCTCCTGCACCAGCATTCCTCCAGAAACATTTTTCAGCATCCACTTCTGTGAAGTATTCGTGATCTCAACCAGCCGGAGATTTCTCTTGGCAGAAAATTTCTCGATGGCCGCGTTCTCGAACGACGGCGCCGCGATCACTTCCAGAAACAGTTTGGCCATCTCCTCCGCGGCGTTGGCGTCTATAGGACGATTCACTCCAATCACGCCGCCGAACGCGGACACCGGATCGCACTCCAGCGCGCGCTTGTATGCTTCCGCGAGAGTCTTACCTGTCGCGGTGCCGCAAGGGTTGGTGTGCTTGATGATCGCGCATACCGGCTCTTCAAATTCCTGCGCCAGATCCCAAGCCGCCTGCAGATCGACAATGTTGTTATACGAAAGCTCCTTCCCGTGGACCTGGCGCGCATTGGCGACGCCCGTGCCCGAGCCGTCGGAGTACATCGCGGCCTTTTGATGAGGATTCTCGCCGTATCTAAGGTCAGTCACTTTCTTGAAGGAGAGCCGGAGCGTAGCGGGAAAGCCTTCCGTCTGATGAAGCTGGCGATCTCCATTGGTGCTGACTCGCTCCAGAGTCGAAGCGATCGCTGAATCGTAGGCTGCCGTAGTGGCGAACGCCTTTTGCGCCAGGCGCCATTTTGTCTCGGAAGAAAGTGCTCCGCCGGACTTCGCCATTTCGTCAGCAATTGCGTCGTAATCGGCAGGCGAAGTAACCACCGCGACATCATGAAAATTCTTCGCCGCTGAGCGAATCATCGAAGGCCCGCCGATGTCGATGTTCTCTACCAATTCTTCAAACTGCACGCCCGGCTTGGCGGCCGTCTTCTCAAACGCGTATAGGTTTACGACAACCATGTCGATGGGGGCGATTCCTTGTTCCGCAACCGCAGCCTGGTGCGAGGGATCTTCGCGGCGATGCAGAATTCCGCCATGGACCTTGGGATGGAGCGTTTTTACGCGCCCATCGAGCATCTCCGGAAATCCGGTCAGGTCGGAAATGTCTTTCACTGGAATTCCCGAATCGCGCAGCAGCTTGGCAGTGCCTCCAGTTGAGATCAGTTCGACTCCCAAGGCTGAGAGCTTACGGGCAAACACCGCCAGTCCTGTTTTGTCGGTGACGCTGAGAATGGCGCGCTGTATTTTTAGGGACAATGAGGGCCTCGGACCTGGAATTTGGAGCTAGAAGTGCAACTAGAGATTTTAACAGTCCGAGGATGTTTCGTTCACCACAGAGCCGCAGAGAGACCCTTAAGAATTCTCTGCGTCTCTGAGACTCTGTGGTGAGGTCTTAGCTTATGACTCAGAGGCTCAGGCCTTGGCTTTGGCCGTCAGCTTCACCTTTCCATCTGCCACGTCAACGATGTACTCGACGGCGTGACAGCCGTACTGCCTGCGAATCTGCTGGGTTTTCTTTTCAACGAATGAACTGAAACTTTCGAGTGAGCCGGATACATTCTCGCCAGCTTTCTTCTTGGCGTCGCTCAGCGCGATGTACAGTTTTTCAACTTTCTCACGTTCGGCGCTTGCATCCGAGCAGTGCACCACAAATGGCTGCTCTTGCATTGCCGCAGCGTGGCCAACCCCGTAAACCTTGTGCTCGGGCACATGCTCCTCGGGCCGGACACCCTGCACCGAGAGCAGCGCATCCTGGGGACGACGGTAGCCTTCCTCGCGTATGCGAGATTTCTTGCGCCAGAGATCGCTATAAATTGCGTATCGCTGGGCCATTTCGTTGTAACGAAAGCGCTGCGAGAAGCTCAAGCGTCCGCCGTCGGAGAACTTGCGTAGGAGAGCGAGCACTTTCCACTCGAGATCCGAGGGCGGCTTCTTCTGCGGATTGTTAAAAAAGACCTCGTACTCGATCTTCAGCCGCCGGAGTTGCGACTCGAGTTGGGTCAATTCCTCATCGACAGTCATGAGTTCTCCAGAGGCCAGTCTAGGGGAGACCGGACGATGGTACGAGGTGCCAGGTGGACACGGAGAGGATGGAACGAAAGTAAGTCTTTTAGCCGTCAGCCATCAGCTGTCAACCATCAGGAAAGGCCCGAGCACACATGAATTTGTCATTCCGAACCGCTTTTAGCGGTGAGGAGCCTGCTTTTACTATGCGTCAAAACAGATCACTCAGGCTTAACGGTGGTTCGAGCAAGATCGCCGGTGCGATTTTTCCTGATGGCTGATGGCTGACAGCTACTTCGCCGCCATCTTCTTAACCATTGCAACCACCAGCTTGCGATCGCTGTCGTTCAGGTTGCCGGAGTAGCGGCGGATCTGCGTCAGGAAGCGGAGTTCGTCGTCGGAGAGTTGGGGGAGGGTCTTGGAACCGTTGGAATGGCCGGGCTCGGAGAAAAAATGCGAAAGCGGAAGCTCCATGGCGCCGGCAATCTTTGAAAGGGTATCGAGCGACGGTACGGTATGGCCGTTTTCAACCCGGGAAAGATAGCAGCGGAGCAGTCCCGTCCGCTTTTCTATGTCGCCTTGGGACATCCCCTTCTGCAGCCGGAAATTCCGGATTGTTTCCCCAATATTCATCAAAGGAGTCAGCGTGAATGGTAATCAGAGTAGTACACGATGGCAAGCGAAAAGTTATGATACCAGCAGCAAAGATTTTGTGCTTTCTTTTCTTGCGATAAACCCACTCCCGCCCGGACATTGAACAGGTTTTCCAACGCAAAGACTGAGCTGACCTACTTTTTCAAGGTGCTCGCAAAGAAGTCAGTGATCTTTTTCCACGCATCGGCGGTGTCGGCAGGCTTGTACCCCGCGCCGTTCACCGGGTTCTGAAAACCGTGGCCCGCGTCCGGATAAATCGTGACGTCAATTTTCTTCCCCATTTGCTTTAGAGTTTGTTCGAATTTCTTCACGTCCTCTGGTGGAATGCCGCGGTCTTGGGCGCCGAAGATTCCGAGGATTGGTGCATTTATCTTCTTCAGCGCAGATGGATCCGTTGCCAGATGCCCATAGTTAATGACGACGGAGGCCAGTTCGGGTTCTTCCAAGGCCAGGTCGAGGGCGTAACCTCCACCCATGCACCAGCCGATTGCGCCAATCCGGTTCTTCTTCACGTTCGGTTGTGATTGCAAGTAGTGAAAGGCAGCGTCGAGATCGCGGTCCGCGCGGTCCTGCGGAACTCCGCGCATGATCTCATGGGCTTCGTCGGCCGTAGTAGCGACTTTTCCGCGATAGAGATCAACTGCAAGCGCGACATAACCTTGGTCGGCAAGCTTGGATGCCTGCTCTTTGACCCAGTCGTTCAGCCCCCACCATTCGTGGATGACGACGATGCCGGGGAATGGGCCTTTGCCCTCGGGTGTGTAGAGGATTCCTTTGACGATGTCGTCGCCGCTTTTGTAGGTGACTTCCTTGGAAGTGGCAGCCAATGTGGGCATCACGAGCAGCAGCATCAAGCAGCAGATACGAATGGGTGTCATGGCACTTCCTTTCACAGTTGCAGTTCCATATACAGTGCGCCCTCGATTGGATTGGGGCGGTACGGGGCAATCTCACGGAAGCCGAGGTTTCGATACATTGCGACCGCAGCGCGCATCATCGGCTCGACCGTGTCTAGGCGCAATTGTCTGTACCTCATCTGACGGGCCTCAGCGATGACGCGTTCGGCGAGCTCACGGCCAAGGCCTTTGCCGCGAAACTGTGGACGCACGTACAGACGCTTCATCTCGCAGATTTCTGGCTCCAGCTTATGCAGGGCCACGCATCCAGCGCCGTGACCTTCATGCGTGGCGAGCAGCAAACATCCGTCTGGAGGGGCGTAGTCACCCGGCAATTCCTCAAGCT
>WNFR01005633.1_pt1 | contig 12816 bp, 13 predicted proteins | sample 5400221 | NCBI WGS metagenome assembly WNFR01 (sample SAMN13153357, study PRJNA577476) | soil metagenome | isolation source: 40 cm soil under Madrone tree | place: USA:California | collected 2016-06-14
ACGTATTACCTAGCTTGCGGCTTGTGCGCTCTGCGGCCACGTTGGATGAGTTTCAGAGCGGCCTTAATGTTGCCGTCCCGCAAGGGCTCGAATTTCCGGTCCCGGAGCGCGTTATAATCGACGAAGAATGCCTTGATCTCCTGCAACAGATGGGGCCGCAGGCCCCGCAGCGAGGAGGCGGCGCAGTGGGTCTGGGCATGGATTGCCACCGCGAGAAGCCGGTCGTTCCGGATCCATTTTCCCTTCTTCTCTTTCTGTCTGGCTTCGATGACGCCAATGAGACGGGCGCGAACCAGGGACGCTGGGATGACTGCCGCGTCCAGCAGAACTAGGATGTCCAGCGGTTCCCCATCGTCGCCAAGGGTGGAGGGGATGAAGCCAAAATCGTAGGGAAAGGACATCCCCTCCGGTAGAACAGCAGCTAGTTCGAAGCAGTCGCAATAGGCTTGTAGTCATATTTGTTGCAGCTTCCCCTGGGCGTTTCCACAACCACCCGAGTCGCTCCCTGTTTATCGAAAGTACTTAATTCAGAGAGGACAGCATGGCGATATTTCTTGGGCATTGGCGCACCTTGCATTTTCTGTGAAGGGAAACCCAGCCGAGACAGACTTGGTTCCGTAGTAGGCGAAAGAACACGCAACCCGGGAGTGGCGGCCGGCGTTATAACTTCGGAGCTGAACGAAGCGAAGCGTTGGGGCAAATGGCGTTGCATCTGGACTGGCAGGATTACGTGCTGCGCTTGGCGCTGGCGGCTTTGGCTGGGGCGGTCATCGGGATAAATCGCACCGAGCACGCCAGGCGGGCTGGGCTGAGAACCACGATGCTGGTTTGCCTTGCAGCTGCAATCGCTATGCTGCACGCGAATTCCATCCTGGCGACCGGCGGCAGGAGCCCAGACTCCTTCGTCTCGATGGATATCCTTCGCTTCCCCCTAGGGATTCTGTCAGGGATCGGTTTCATCGGTGCGGGCGTCATTCTGCGGCGCGGCGATCTGGTAACGGGCGTCACGACGGCCGCCACCATGTGGTTCGTCACGGTTTTAGGCCTCTGTTTTGGGGGCGGCGCATTGGCCTTGGGTATCGCTGGTCTCGCCCTAGGCCTCGTCGTACTGTCGCTATTTCCGTTCGTGGAGCGCCGGATGCGCCGCGACCGTAGCGCGACGCTAACGCTCGCGGTCAGCGACTTGGCAGACATGAACCGGCAGCTCGATGCCGCATTCGGCGGGGCCGGATTCAAAATTACGAAGCGATCGATTGTCTATCGACAGCAAGGGCGGTCGGCCAACCTTGAATACGAACTCACATGGCGCGCAGCGCCATCCGACCACAGGGAGCCCCCATTTGTATCGGAGTTTGCCCGGCGCGCCGATGTGCAGCGGCTGTCCTGGGCCACTCATCCGACGGCAGGTTAACTCCTGCATTTTTCGACCTTAATGGCGCGCGCCGCAAAGATTGAACTTGTGAGCCTTCCGGATAATTGTTCCGATTAGAAGAATTGACAACGGGTTCTTACTCGCTACGCCGCCGGTGAAGTCAGATTATATCTGACGGCCGAGCCCTGACGCGGGAGCAGCAAGCCGCCAACTTGATCTTCTTAGTTAGGCTGCCCTTGCTGCTCCTACCAAAAGCGACAGCACGGCGGCTTCTTCGGGCAGAGGGAGTCGTCTGCGCCATTTTTGTCGACGCTGGTGGCCAACGTCAGCCGACCGCGCGAATATTGATCAATGACTTGCGGATGTACGTAGCATTTGCGGCAAATGCTGACCGTCTTTCCAAGCCGCTCGCAACACTTATGAGCATGCTTTTCAGACAGCGTCAATTCTCTTCGGCCTCTTCGGCAAGCTGGGCGCAACCAATGCTCAGGATTGGGGTTGTCATAGCGAGATTCATAAGGAGGTTGCCATGGGTCGCGGAATTTTGCTTTGGCTGCTGGGTGTTCCGATTCCGGTCATCCTGCTTCTCGCTCTTATCTGGCATTGAACCGGTTCGGAGGAAATGTGATGCAACAGTCCACGGAAGTTTCCTATGCCGAGGTTGCCCTAACCGATCACGGCGTTTCCGGTCTCTCCTGGGCGGCCATCTTAGGAGGCGCGCTGGCTGCGGCGGCGGTCAGTCTGATCCTGTTGGCCTTGGGAGCCGGGCTCGGGTTCGCCTCTTTGTCGCCCTGGGGGACCGCCGGTGCGACGGCAGCGACCTTTAGTATCACGGCGGCCATATGGCTCATCGTCGTGGAATGGTTGTCTTCCGCCTTCGGCGGCTATCTGGCGGGCCGCACCAGAGCTCGCTGGAATGGGTTGCACACGGACGAAAGCGTCTTCCGGGACACGGCGCATGGCGTCCTCTCCTGGGCGCTGGCGACCGTTGTCGCCGTCGCGCTACTGAGCGCGACCGCAGCGGCAGTCGTGGGTGGAAGTTTTCACGCGGCTACCGCCGTCGGCGCCGCAAGCGCTCAGGGGATGGCTCAGCCGGGAAACATCGACCCGATGGTCTTATTCACCGACCGGCTGTTTCGCGCCGAGCGGCCTGCCGCAACGCCGCCCGATGTCCGCGCCGAAAGCGGGCGAATTCTTCTGACGGAAGCGCGCGATGGCGGCTTGTCCGATGCGGACAAAGCCTATCTGACCCAACTCGTGGCAAATGCCACCAATCTCAGTCCGACCGATGCGGCTAAACGCGTGAATGAAGTGTCGCAGCAGGTGGCAGACGCCCAAATCAAGTTGCGGGAAACTGCCGAAGCGGCGAGGAAGGCCGCGGCCCATGCCGCTTTCTTTACCGCCTTCTCCTTGCTGATCGGCGCATTCATCGCCGGGGCCGCTGGCGCCCTGGGGGGCGTGCATCGCGAACATCACGCCATGCGCGCCGTACCGTTGTCCAAGTCTCGAGCTTAGTTGGCCTATTTCGTGTGGGAGGGATGACTCGGCTTGGGTCGGGAGTCCCACTTTTCATGCGGCCCGCGAGATTTAGCTCTTGTATCGCTCAAGGCCAGAAAGCCGTCGCCATTTTACTCGCGCTTGGCCAGAACGGATATTGCATTCAACGTTTTTGCAAGTTCATCGGGCGAGAAAGGTTTCTGAAGAAAACTGACTAGTTTGTCCGCCTGGAAACGGGTTCGAATCGTGTTCTCAGCATAGCCCATAATGACAACCGGAAGATCCTTGCGCATCTCGCGAAGTTCCAGTGCAAGCTCTTCGCCCTTACGATCCGGTACGCCGACATCGACGATCGCGACATCGATACCTTCTCCCCGTGCGCGAATTTGGTCGAGGGCTTCTGCAGCCGATCCCGCTTCCTGAACGCGAAATCCAAGCGCCTGCAGCGCATCCACGGCAACCCTTCGCACAAGCAGGTCATTTTCAACGACCAAAATACAGCGCGGTTGTACTGGCAAGTCCAGAAGTTCTCGCACCTTGCCCGCGAGCGTTGCGTAGGTGAATGGCTTGGTAATGAGGTGCACACCCGGATCCAGGCGCCCGTGATGAACGATGGCGTTACGGGTATAGCCGGTCGTGAACAGGACTTTCAATCCCGGTCGCCTGCGGATCGCTTCATCGGCAAGTTGCCGGCCATTCATGCCCCCTGGCATGACCACATCGCTGAACAAGAGATCGATTTCGTTATCTCTGCCCAAAATCTCCAACGCGCCTGCGCCGCTCCCTGCTTCCACTACGCGATAGCCCAGCTCGCGCAAGATCTCGGTCGCGTATTCCCTGAGCGCCTCGTCATCTTCGACGACAAGAATGCTCTCCGTGCCGATGGCACGGGCAGCCTGAGGTAGGCTATCGGCTTTCGCGCCGTCCGTTTCGCCGAGGTGGCGGGGTAGGTAGATCTTTACCGTCGTGCCCGCGCCGAGCTCGCTATAGATCTTGACGTGCCCCGACGACTGCCGAACGAAGCCATACACTTGGCTGAGCCCTAATCCTGTGCCTTTACCGACATCCTTCGTCGTAAAAAAGGGCTCAAACGCCTTTTCGAGCGTGAGCTGGTCCATACCGATGCCTGTGTCGGCGACGGCGATCAGAACGTATTGACCGCTCTTGACGGGCTCTGCGACGGTCCTGACATAGGTTTCATCGAGGTCGCAGTTCGCTGTCTCTATCGTAACTTTGCCCCCGCTCGGCATCGCATCGCGGGCGTTCAGGGCGAGATTCAAAAGGGCGTTCTCAAGCTGATTGGCGTCGGCAAAGGTGTGCCATAGGCCGCCGGCCAGCACCGATTCCAAGACCACGGATTCACCCAGGGTTCGTCGCATCAGTTCGCAAATCCCGGCAACCAGCTTGTTGGCATCAAGCGCCTTGGGGGAGAGCGGCTGCTGTCGCGAGAACGCTAAGAGCCTGTTGGTCAACGTGACGGTTCGCTGGGCGCCTTGGATTGCCATATCTTTCGCCCTGACGATTCGAGCGGTCGCCGGCGATTGCGGCAACTTCGACATCTGACGGCCGATCGCCTCCAGTCCGCCGAGGACGACCGTAAGCATATTGTTGAAGTCGTGGGCGATACCGCCGGTCAACTGGCCAACGGCTTCCATCTTGTGCGCCTGACGAAGCGACTCTTCCGCCTTTTGGCGGGCAGCATATTCGGTTTCCAGCTCACGCGTTCTTTCCTTGACCTGTTCTTCCAGTGTGTCGGTGAAGGCCCGAAGCTGGACCATTGCCCGCTTCTGCTCCGTGATATCGACATTGACGCCGACAACGCGGACCGGACGCCGCTCCAAGTCATAAAAGATGATGTTACGCGCCTCGATCCACTGCAGGGCGCCATTGTTCGCATTCGTGATGCGAAATTCCGCGTGCAGCTCTCGCGCTACGGCAGCAAACGCGTCCTCGATTAGGCCGGCTACCCGGATCTGATCTTCCCGAAAAATGCAAGCGCGCCATGTTTCGTATTGCCCATCGAAATCGGCGAGACCGTAGAGAGACAGAAACTGAGGCGAGAGCCGCACAGTGCCCGCGGGAACTTGCCATTCGAATATGCCGACGCGCCCCGCCGCCTGCGCCAATCCCAGCAACTCTTCGCTCTCCTGAAGAAGCACAGCCTCGCGGCGGGGCCCTGCCAGTTCGCGGGCAATTCCGACGACCCCTATTATCCGGCCCTTGGAATCTCGCCAGGGGCTCTTACGCCAGAGGAATCCACGGCTGGCGATTTCCTGTTCGATCTTCACCGTGGTGCCCGCATCGAAGACCCTCTGATCGGAAGCTCCGATTTCGGCCGCCTGGGGGGGCGACAACAAATCCTCGTCGCGCCGTCCGATCAGCGCGCCAGCGTCTGCAAGATCGAAAACGCCAGCCAGGGCGGCGTTGGCCATGAAATACCTGCCCTCGGCATCCTTGACGAAAGCCGGGCCGTCGACAGCGTCGATAAGTGCCTGAAGCATTGATTTCACCGCCGCCAGGTCGGGATCCCCAGCGCCGCCGGAGGCCTCAAGTGATTTCTCGTCGCCAGGTCTGTTCACGCGGGCGGCCTCCTCAACCGCCGAGAATGCGCTTGGCCTGGGTCATTGCCATGAGCTTGCCGAAGGCCGTCCGCTGCGGGAGATGGTTCATGCCGCAGGAGCTCGTGACAATGGTCTGCTCAGGCGCCAGCCACCGGTAGGCCAGAATGCGCTCCGCAACGATCTCGCCGGTTTCCACTTTCGGGTCTTGCACATCGACAGCCCCGATGCCGATCTGCCTGTTGCCCACGAGACCTTCGTAGTGATGCATCATGTCGTGCTCAACGAGATATGACGAGCACTCGATCCGGCAAATCTTGTCGGCTTTGTATCGGCCGTGATCGAAATATCGATGGCCGATTTGACCGTCGTATTCCTTGCCGACGGCATAGTTCCCTTGGCAAACATGCACGGAAATATGGACGTCCCGCGGCAACCCCTCGATGGCCAGGTTGATGGCACCGACGGCAGCCTCAACTTCATCTTCTTCGGAAATGGTGAAAATTGGCTCATCGAGCTGCATGTTCTTGCAGCCGGCCGCAGCCAGCATCTTGAAATTGCGATTCAGGAGCTTGCCCAGATCCAGCATCATCTTCTCTATGTCGCCGTAGTACTCGTCATAAGCGATTTTGGCCAGCATGAGTGGCCCCGTCATGGTGACCTTGACTGGCCGGGCCGTGAGCGCCGAGACCGTTTTGAACTCGTCGACGAGCCCCAAGTCGATGCGATCGCTGATTTGACTGCGGCAGGTGGCGGCGGGGTGAAACACGTTGGGGTCGTGCTTGGTAATCGGCTTCGGCCGCGTGATGCCTTGGAACGCCGGGATCTTCTGCCAGAAGAAATTCAACATCGCGTTCGGCGGGGAGTGCCGATTATGCGTGCGCCGATGCATCTCGCCACCGGTGATCACATCGATACCGGCGAGCTCCTGATCCAAGATGGCTGCCTGGCTCGCGCGGTATTGGGCATCCGCCATAGAGACCATCGACAACTGCCCGACGGCGACGAGGCGATCCAGCGCTTCGTACCAATCGGGCACGCTGTGCGCACCGACGACCGTGGTTGAGTACTTTGGGTAGTTCACGAATTTCCCGTCCGTTGTCTCAATCGCAGGAGCGAATACAACCCCTTTCTCTCAAGCTCGCACAATCGGCCCCTCAGAGGGAGCCGCGATCGTATGCGCTAGAAAGTCACGAAAATGCCACGGCCCCAATCTGGGCATTCTGGGATCTCGGGTGGGTGGGCCAAGCGCCTTGAATCTCCACCGCGGTCAAGCCGCATCGCTGATCAGCGCGCGGATCCGATTCAGCACCTCGCAAGGTGTATAGGGCTTTGCGACGATCTCAGTGTCGGCACGAGATTGCACAGCCAAATCCGCCGGCGGGAAATAGGCCGAGGTAAGCACGACGCCGACACCCGGTTTGTTCTGACCAATCCATTGGGCCAATGCGAGGCCATCCATTTCACCCGGCATGCGGATGTCCGTGAATACGACTTCCACCGGCTCCTCGGATTGGAGTATTTGCGTGGCTTCAGCCGCGTTGTTCGCCTCGACCACGTTATAGCCGAATTCGCGCAGATACTCGGAAATCATGAGGCGAACCAACACTTCGTCTTCGACGACAAGTATGGTGGCCGCTTCGGGCTGACCGGTGCCCGGGTTTTGGGGGTTTGCTTGCGGCATGCATAGTTAAGTCATGCTATGGATAATGGTTCCGCCCATCACCACCTCTCATCTGGCCAAGGGCCCCGATCTCGATGGACCGCGAGGAGGCGTCGATTGGATTATTTTAAAACTAGCTTGGGTTGAGAGTTCGAGGCGATGACCGAGGAACCAATGGTCGAAGAGACCCCCGTCCCACCAAAAAGGGACGAGATGACCGAGCGTTCGCTCAGGTTGCGCGTGCGCCAGCAGGAGATACTGGCCGAGCTTGGCGTCTTGGCCCTGCAGGGCGCGTCGTTCGACAAATTGGTTGACCAGACCGCAATTCTCACGGCCGACGGGATGGAGGCGGAGTTCTGCAAGGTCCTGGAATATCTGCCAGCGGCCAATCGCCTGGTGGTTCGTGCCGGTGTTGGGTGGGAGCCCGGCATCATTGGCAAAGCGACTATCGGCGCGGATCTTGAATCGCCCGGGGGGTTTGCGCTGCACACCGGCAAGCCGGTCATCTCCAACCATCTGGGAAACGAAGATCGCTTCAAGACACCGGAACTGCTTCTGGAACACGGCATCCATCGCGCGATCAACGTCATCCTGCAAGGCGACCGCACCCCCTTCGGCGTATTGGAGGTTGACAGCCGCTCGGAAGGTGAGTTCACGGAATATGACCTGGCATTCCTCCAGGGCGCCGCCAATATTCTCGGCATGGCGATCGAGAGACAGCGCTTCGAGCGCGATTTGAAGGCGGCTCTTGCGCGCCATGAAGTACTGCTTCGGGAAGTCGATCACCGGGTGAAGAACAGCTTGCAACTGGTGGTCAGCATTCTGCGCATCCAGGGGGATGGCGCCACCCAGCCGGAAGTGCGCCGTCATTTACAGGAGGCGGCAGGGCGCATATCAGCGATCGCGCGAGTGCATCAGCGATTGAATCAAACCGTCCAGATCGAATCCCTGGATCTTGGCGCCTATCTCACCGATCTATGCCGCGATGTCGACGAGGTAGCGGCCACTTGCCAAATCACGGCCGAGGTCGTTCCCGGCATCGAGATCGCCACAGTGCGTGCCATTTCAACCGCGTTGCTGGTCAATGAACTTATCGCGAACGCCGCCAAGCATGCCTACCCTAAAGAATCATCCGCCCGCGTCTGGGTGAATCTAACAAAGGCCGACGAGAACAAGATTGTCATTTCCATACGGGATGAGGGCATCGGGCTGCCTTCCGGTTTCGATCTGAAATCCGGCAAGGGGCTGGGGATGCGAATTATCGGCGCGCTCGCCAAACAGCTCGACGCAGAGATCCAAATTCAGGCGCGCCATCCGGGGACGGAATTCCGGATCCTCATGCCCTTAAAGCCCGATGCGGAATAGAGATCCCAATAGCCAATGCATTCTCCTAGGCCACAATCCCAGCTGGGGTAAAGAAGTGAATTCGATTGGACGCACTCCTAGTTCGAGTATGCGGCGAGCAGCCACTTTCGCAACCAACCAAGAGGGGGGACCTACCCCTCATACGTTTTGTGAATATCACTTAGTGGCGATGGAACTTGCCCCACTCGAATGGTTTGACTCCTGGACACGTCCTGGAGAAACCAATGTCAACCCAGTTCCGTGCTCAGATTTATCGAGACGTAGCCCATCTACTGCGACAGCAGGCTGCGGCCAGCACGCCCGAGATCCAAAAAGAGATGGAGGCAACGGCGCGCCAATACGATCTGCTGGCAGAGAGCGTCGAGATGTCCCAGGCCGTGATGGATTCCGGGAAGCTCTATTAACGGGTAGGATTGCAAGCGCAGGAAGCGTCGGACTTGTGATGTGGAAATGACGACGCCGGCTCTAAGCCACGCATTGTCAATATCTTCATCACGGCGGTCGAGGCCTGGGATTGGATCAACGAACAGGAGTCGGTCAACAAATTTGCCGCGCACGAGGCAAAGGGCCAGAAGGGCAAACGTTGCCGATCACCTGACGCCTAGAATGCCCTTGCGATCCCATCGGCCTAGCTGTCCAGTTATGCTCTGAAGATATCCGACAGCGGGTACACGCTACTGAACCAGAATCCTGCCGACTTTGCTCCGGAAGAATGCCGCCGGCAAAGCCCGTCTATAGCTTAGCGGCCGACCCAAGCGCGAGCAGCAGGGGGCCAACATCGGTCATAGTAGGGCCGCTGCATCGGCTGGTATCTTTTCCGCTCCCACCAAAAGCGATAGTACGGCGGCTTCTTCGGGGCTCAGTGAGCATTCCTGGCCGTCCTTGTCGGCCCCGGTGGCCAATGTCAACCCACCGCCCAAATATTGATCGATGATTTGCGGGTGTATGTAGCATTTTCGGCAAATATTGACCGTGTTTCCAAGCTGCGCCGCGACACTTACGAGCACGGTTTTCAATGTGCGTTTTGCCTCGGCATCGGTCGCGCCCGCGCCGGCACGGTGAAGAGCCAAAGCGGCCTCGACTGTCCCGCCCCAAGTCCGAAAATCCTTGGCCGAGATGTCGAGCCCGGAGACTGCACGTAGATAGTCATTCACGTCAGTCGAGGTCACGTTATGAATTTCACCGTTTGAATCCGCATATTGGAATAGCTGCTGGCCCGGCAGCTCCTGGCAAGCTCTCACAACTTTGGCGACACGACGACTCTTGAGCGTCATCCGCCAGCTTCGGCCGCTCTTGCCGGTGAAACGGAAGCGCAGCTCGGCGCCCTGGACCTTGATATGCTGGTTGTTGAGGGTGGTGAGGCCATAGCTCTTGTTCTCGCGCGCGTAGTCCGCATTTCCGATGCGGATCAGCGTCGTTTCCAGCAGGTTTACGACAGTAGCGACAACCTTCTCGCGGGGCAAATCCGAGAGCGCCATATCGGCGGCGACCCGAGCCCGGATTCGGGGGAGAGCCGCAGCGAAGGCGACCAAATGTTGATACTTGGCGCTATCACGGACTTTCCGGAACTCGGAGTGGTAGCGGTATTGCTTGCGCCCGCGAGCATCGCGGCCGGTCGCCTGAATATGACCGCGCGGATTGGAGCTGATCCATACATCCGTCCACGCTGGCGGCACGGCCAATGACCTGATCCGTGCCAGATGGAGCCGATCGGTGAGCCGGTTCCCGTTGGCCAGTCGATAGGTGAACCCCCTGCCCGATCGCCGGCGCTCAAATCCGGCGCTGTCCTCGGCGACATAGTACAGGCCCGCCGCCTTAGCCGTTTGACTCGCGTCGACGACCTCGTCTGACTTGAAAGTCTGGTCCACCAGAACGCTGCTCCTGTGGCGAGCCTCCCGGGCCTGACGCGGTCGCCATTGGACATAATAGAATCGATGCCCAAATGTTCCCTGTCCATCGGCAACTTTGCGCACCGGCTGGCCGCGCCCTCGATCGCGCGGAGACAAGTAGCACAGGATGATCGCAGCGAAGCCGGCGGGCGGGATCGTCGCCGAATTGCAGGGTTATGGTTGCCAATGGGGAACCAGTAAACGGATGGGCTGTTTCTTTTAGTGCATCACGTAATCGCGGATGGAGTAGACGGTATGGCAACGCCAGCTCAAAAGAGAAAAGCCAAAAAAGTCATGCACGAAAAAAAGCGCGGTGAGTTACGGAGTGGGTCGGGAAAGAAGGTGAAGAGCCGAAAGCAAGCAATTGCAATCGCAATGTCCGAGTCTGGCCAGTCCAGAAAGGGCAAGCGCAAGACAAAGTGACGGACGTACTTGCTCACATGGGCGCGCCGGCGGTACTGATCGGCCGGCGTGGCCGCCGCCCCATGCAGAGTCAGGCGCTGATCTTGCAGCACGCGGTCAATCCGGCCCGGAACCGTGTGCTGACGGCCCAGGGCCGTGGGCTTGGTTCCGGCCTGGCGCCGCACCTCACCCGCCGCCGTGGCCCCCAATGATTGGAAGAATCTCGCCGGTGATGTAGCTGGAGCATTGAGGCGAGGCGAGGAACACGTAGGCGGGTGCCATTTCCTCAGGCTGGGCGGGCCGCTTCATCGGCGTCTTGGCGCCAAATTTGCTCACATCGTTTCCCTGCTTGTCCGCCGGATTCAGCGGCGTGCAGACCGGGCCCGGCGCCACCGCATTGACCCGAATCCCACGTGAAATGAGATGGGCCGACAGCGACCGGGTGAAGGCATGAATGCCGCCCTTGGTGGTCGAGTAATCCAGCAGGTTCTTGTTGCCCATGATGCCAGTGACTGAGCCTGTGTTCACGATGGCACCGCCGCGTTTCATATGGGGAACGGTTTCCTGCGACATGTGGAAATAGCCGTATAGATTGGTCTTCATCGTCCGATCGAAATGCGCCTCGGTCAGATCCTCGAAGCGCGACACATGCAGCTGGAAAGCGGCATTGTTCACAAGGATGTCGAGTTTGCCGAAGGCCGCGAGCGCGCGTTTCACGGCGCGGGCGCAGAACGCCGGCTTCGTCACGTCACCTGCCATCAGAAGATAACGTCGGCCTTCGTTCTCGACGGCCTGTTTGGTCAAGGTCGCGTCATCGTGTTCGTCGAGGTGGAAGGTCGCGATATCCGCGCCTTCCCGAGCGAACAGGACGGCGACCGCGCGACCAATCCCGGAGTCCGCACCGGTAATGATCGCCATTTTGTCCTTCAGCTTGCCCGAGCCTTCGTAGAATGGCGCATCGTACATGGGCGCTGGCCTCAGCCACGATTCATGGCCCGGCTTCGGCAGATGCTGCCGGGGAAAGGGCGGCTCCGGATAATGGCGCGCCCCGGCCTGCATCGGACGGGCGGCCTCTTCCGCGGGTGCGCGCTTGTCTGCTGTCCGCGCGACTTGCTTCTGAAGCTTTCGATGTCGAGCGGCAATGCGGGAGCCTTGGTAGATATTGAAGGATTTTTTGGCCATCCCCATTCCCCTTCCCTCGCCCACGGGCATACGCTGACAGACATTCGTTTTCTTGATGGAATAACCAGGCGCAGGTTCCGCTCGAAAAAAGAAAACGGGCGCCGCCTTCTTTGGGTTTTTCAAATCGCGGATGGAACCAGGCGTGACATTTCGCCTTGTCTTCAAATGGTCGACGATTACCAGATCTTTTGGGCCGCTAGATTCCTTGTAGAACGCTGGGGCGATCACGCATCAGCGTATGCTGGTCGCAAAGCCAATGAACTGTTTGCGCGGGGAAATGCAGAAGGGTGCGCAATATGGAGGCGCGTTCGCATAGCAGTGGAGGAGCTACAAGGAGCACCTGCGGAAGAGATAACGATCCACTGAGTGACGGGAACGAACGGCCGCGGCAACCGGACTTTGCTGGACCCAATCGGAATCCCACTTGCCATTACGCTCCCTCACACCGAAACACCATTTTTGCCGATAGGTTCTGCCCTTACGTCAGCCAGCGGCGAAGGTCGCATAGCCGCCATGAACCCGCCAGCGAGTTAGTCGTTAATACGACAGTCCCAATATATCGCTAGGTGCAAAGGTGCATTTTTCTACCCCGTATCACTTGCTTAAGGCCACATCCCAGTCGTGGTGGAACGATCGCGCCATGAGTGATGGGGGCGGCAATTTCCTTTTATACGGTTTTTTCGCTGGCTCCGATGTTGTTGCTGGTCATCTCGGTGGCGGGCCTCGTATTTGGCCGCGAAGCCTCCCAGGGTGCGGTGATAGAACAGGTGAAAGGTCTGATTGGTGCAAAGGGGGGTGAGGCCGTTTCCACCATGCTCGCCAGCGCCAGTGCCGTCGGCAGCGGAGTTGTCGCAACCGTGGTTGGGGTTGTTAGTTTAGTGATTTTTT
>WNFR01009226.1_pt1 | contig 12816 bp, 14 predicted proteins | sample 5400221 | NCBI WGS metagenome assembly WNFR01 (sample SAMN13153357, study PRJNA577476) | soil metagenome | isolation source: 40 cm soil under Madrone tree | place: USA:California | collected 2016-06-14
CATGAAACGCGCGTGCGTGCTCGAACCGCTGTCGTCCGCCCACCGCGCCATGTCGTCGCAGGTGACCTTCCAGGCGCGCGACTATGCCACCGCTCTCGAACAGGCCCGCCAAGCCACAGCTGTCGATCCAGAATTCTGGATTGGCTACATGATGTGCGGCCAGGCATATGAGCAGCTCGGAGAGACCGAGCTGGCCTTCGGAGCCCTCGCGAGCGCTGCGCGCCTATCGGGTGGCAACAGCAAGCCTCTCTCGCTCAGGGGCTATCTCCACGCGAAGCTGGGGCAAGTGGATGAGGCACGCAAGATGCTCGGCTTGTTGGAAGAGGTATCACGGAGCCGGTACGTGCCACCTTATGCCATGGCGCTCGTGCACGCTGGCCTGGGTGAGCCGGAGACGGTGTTCGAGTGGCTCGATCGAGCGTACTCGGTCCACGACGTCCATCTCATGTTTCTGACTGTCGATCCCAAGTGGGATTCCTACCGAGTCGCGCCTCGGTTCGGCGTTCTTCTTCAGCGCTGCGGCTTCACCGGTGCGACTGGCAGTTGATCACCGTCGGTCGTCAAGGCACAACACGGACTGCTTTGCAGGCGCACGGCGAGGGTCTCGACTGGAGCGTCAGCTCGAGCGTCGCCGGGGGCAGGCTCGGGCGGCAGCATTTGGTCAGGCGGGCGCGTTTGGTTAACATATTCGCCCCCGGCACCGCCGGTCGCTTGCGCCGGCCACGTCAGGTTCGAACCATAAGAATAGAGGGGAGTCTCCATGATCAGTCTGCTGTCGCTGTGGCTGCCGATCCTGCTCTCGGCGGTGATCGTGTTTCTGGCGAGCTCGGTGATCCACATGACGCCGCTCTGGCACAAGAGCGACTTCCCCAAGGTGGAGGCGGACCTGCTCAATGCCTTGCGGCCGTTCGCCATCCCACCGGGCGATTACTTCATCCCGCGCGCCGCCGGCATGCAGGACATGAAGTCGCCCGAGTTCATCGAAAAAATGAAGCAAGGTCCGGTGGCCGTGCTGACCGTGATGCCCAACGGCCCGATTTCCATGAGCCGACCCCTGGCGCAGTGGTTCGTGTTCCTGATCGTGGTCGGCATTTTCGTGGCCTACATCGCCAGCCGGACATTGCCGGTCGGCACCCCCTACCGCCACGTGTTCCAGATCGTGGGTGCGACCACGTTCATCGCCTATTCACTCGCGCTGTGCGAGCTGTCCATCTGGTACCGGCGCTCATGGCGCCTGACGCTGAAGGGGTGCCTCGACGGCCTGATCTACGCCCTGCTCACGGCGGGAACATTCGGATGGTTGTGGCCGCGCTAGCGGAGCGGGCGCGCGAGCATGGGGCGCGAGGCACGTGGAATGCGTCACGCGCCCCGGATGTTATGTCAGGTGTGACGTGAGGGAAAATACCTACCCGGCTGGTCCGGCTCGCAAACCTGAGAATCCGTCACGTATGCGCGACATAAGGGATGGTCTGATAGCCTCATGAAAAAGACAGCGGGAGTACGGCAGTCCATGAGGCTGGGTTTACCGGCCACGGCATTCGCCGGCCTGCTGCTTGCCGCTGCAGCCTCCCACGCCGCCGCCCTATCCGGCGCCACGGCGTTGCCGGTACACCTGAAGTACGCCGGGCGCGCCTCGCTGGCGGCGCCCTCGCTGCGCTCGAGCGCCGCTCTGGTTCTGGACACCACGCACGCCTCGGTGCTGTATTCGCGCCGCTCGGACATCGCCCTGCCCATCGCCTCGATCACCAAGCTCATGACCGCCCTGGTGGTCATGGAGGCCGCGCAGCCGCTCGATGAGCAGCTCGAGATCACCCCCGAAGACCGCAGTCCGCGCAGTCGCGCGGTCTCGCGCCTCGCTCCCGGAACCACGCTGTCGCGTGGCGACCTGCTGCACCTGGCGCTGATGTCCTCGGAGAACCGCGCTGCGCACGCCCTCGGTCGCACCTATCCGGGCGGGCTGCCCGCCTGCGTGGCCGCCATGAACGCCAAGGCCCTCGAGCTCGGCATGACGAATGCGCGCTTCGTGGAGCCGACCGGGCTGTCGGACGGGAACGTCGCCAGTCCCGAGGATCTGTCCAAGCTGGTAGTGGCCGCGGCCAAGGTTCCGCAGATCCGTGAATACTCCACTGACAGCCGCTACGAGGTACGTGTCGGCCGGCGCATGATGTGGTACGGGAACACCGACTCGCTGGTGAGCCGGCCGGACTGGAAGATCGAAGTGCAGAAGACCGGCTACATCTCGCGGGCGGGCCGCTGCCTGGTGATGCAGACGGTGATCGAGGAGCGCACCGTGGTGATCGTGCTGCTGAATTCCTTCGGCAAGCACACTCGCGTGGCCGACGCGCGCCGCATCCGCAAGTGGCTGGAGGCGACGCTCCTGACGCTCGCCACGACGGTACCGGCGATCACCTAGGCACGCGGCTCGATGCTGCGCAAGTGCCGCGCGGCCGAGATCCACGCACCCAGCCACCCGAGCGCCGCCCCGGCGCCGAGCAGAATTCCGATGTCATCGCGCGACGGGCCCCGCAGCACGTAGCGGCTGCCGTAGAGCCTGGCGAGGGTCGCCACCGGGTCGCCGAGCACGGCGACGGCGATCTCTACGATTCCCCACGCGAGCAGCGCACCGCCGAGTCCATACAGCACGCCGGTGTACAGGAACGGGCGGCGCACGAACGAGTTGGATCCGCCCACGAGCTTGGTCACTTCGATTTCCGCACGGCGCCCCTGGATCTCGAGGCGGATGGTGTTGCCGATGACCGCCAGCACTCCCAGGCCGAGCAGGACTGCGGCAATCAGCAGCAGCCACCGCAACACTTCGAGAATGGCGTTGAAGCGCATGACCCATTCGGAGTCGACCTGCACCAGATCCACCTCGGGCCAGGCGCTGAAGTAACGGCGCAGCGACTCGAGCGCCGCGGCGGAACTGTCCGTGGCCTTGGGTCGCACGTGCAGCACGTGCGGCAGCGGATTCTCCTTGAGCGCCTGCAGCGCCTCCCCGAATCCCGAGTAGGTGCGGAAGTCCTCGAGTCCCTTGTCCGCCGCAATCACCGTGACCGCGGCCACCTCGGCGCGCTGCCCGGCCGCCTGCGCCAGCTGCTGCGCCTTGGCGAGTGGCACGTCGGTCTTCAGGTACACCGACACGTCGACGGCGTCGGCGAAGTTGCCGGTGGCGAGCTGCGCATTGTTTACGAACAGCCGCAGGCTGGTGGGCAGCGCGAGCGCGAGCGCGATCACCAGCAGCGTCAGCACCGTCGAGAGCGGGCTGCGCGCCAGCCTGCCGAGCGAACCGAGCAGCGCCTGCAGGTGGCGGGCGCCGGCGACCCCGAGGCTCATCGCGTGGCCACCACGGAGGGCAGCGAGTCGGTCGCATCGCCATGCACCTGGCCGTTCTCGAGCACGATCACGCGCTGGCCGAACTCGCGCACGATGTGCAGATCATGGGTGGCGACCACCACCGTCACGCCGACATCCTGGAAGCGTCTGAAGAGGCGCATGACCTCGAGCGACAGGTCCGGATCGAGATTGCCGGTGGGCTCATCCGCGATGAGCAGCGGCGGCTTGCTCACCACCGCGCGCGCGATGCCGACGCGCTGCTGCTCGCCGACCGACAATTCGAGCGGCAGCGCGCGTTCCATGCCGAGCAGTCCCACCTGGTCCAGGGCGGCGCGTACGCGCTTGTCGATTTCCTTCAGCGGTGTCGCGGCCACGGCCAGCGGCAGCGCGACGTTGTCGAACACCGGCCGGTCGGCGAGCAGCCGGTGGTCCTGGAACACCACGCCAATGCGGCGCCGGAACGCCGCGATATGCCGCCCTTTGAGGGTGCGGGTGTTGCGGCCGTGCACCACCACGTTGCCACGCGTGGGACGCTCGAGCAGCGCGATGAGCTTGAGCACCGTGCTCTTGCCGGCGCCGGAGCGGCCGGTGAGAAACACCATCTCGCCGTTGTGGATGTTGAAGCTGACGTTGGTGAGCGCCTCGCGCCCGCTGGCGTAGCGTTTGCTCACCCGGTCGAAACTGATCATGCCGAGCCCGCCTGGCCGGCTGCGGCGGAGCCCGCCTGCGGCCCTTCGACCAGCGCCGCGGCAAAGGCTGCGGCGTCAAACTCGCCGAAGTCCTCGGGACTCTCGCCGACGCCGATGAAACGGATCGGGATCCGGAGCTGGTGCGCGATGGCGATCACAATGCCGCCCCTGGCGGTGCCGTCGAGCTTGGTCAGCACCAGTCCCGTCACGCCCACCGCCTGGTGGAACTGCTGCGCCTGGGCGAGCGCGTTCTGCCCCTGATTGGCATCGAGCACCAGCAGCACCTCGTGGGGAGCCGTCGGGTCGACGCGCTGGATCACGCGCCTGATCTTTTTGAGCTCCTCCATCAGGTGCGACTGGCTATGCAACCGCCCGGCCGTGTCCGCGAGCATGACGTCGATCCCGCGCGCGCGCGCGGCCTGCAAGGCGTCGAAGACCACCGCGCCGGGATCCGCGCCCGGCAGCTGCGCCGCGAACGCCGCACCGGAGCGCTTCGCCCACACCTCGAGCTGCTCGATCGCGGCGGCGCGAAAGGTGTCCCCGGCGGCGAGCAGCACACTCAAGCCCTCGGCGGCACAGCGCCGCGCGAGCTTGCCGATGGTCGTGGTCTTGCCCGAGCCGTTGACCCCCACCACCAGAATCACGAACGGTCGGTGAGCCGCATCCACTGTTAAGGGTTGCGCGCAGGGGGCGAGAATCTCCACGATGCAGCCTCGCAGCGCGCCGATCAGCGCGCCCACATCCGTGAGCTCCTGGCGCGCGACGCGCGTGCGCAGTGCGGTGAGGATGCGCTCGGTCGCCTCCACACCCACGTCCGCCGTGATGAGGCGCGTCTCGAGCTCCTCCAGGATCGCCGCATCGATCTGGCGCCCCTTGAAGAGGTCGGCGAGATCGCAGGTGAGCCAGGAGTTGCCGCGGTTCAGACGATTGCGCACACGGGCGACGAAGCCGGGACGCTCGTCGGCGCTCGCTGTAGCGTGCTCGGGTACGCGTCGGAACATAGTCCCGGCATTGTAGCGGGCTAGGAAGAAGGGCGGCCGGTGGCCGCCCTTCAGGGGTCACTGAGGTACGGCTGCGCTATTGGACCGGCGCGCCCGGCGTAACCGGGAGCGCCAAGCCGTCCGTCGCCGCGAACGTCACGGCCTCAGCTTGCATTTCCTCGGTGGCCGCAAGGCTCGCCGTCGGAAGCAGAAATGTCTGGTGGATTCCCGCGGTGAATTTCACGACCTCGTGCAAGGGTGTCGTACCGGGCACCGGGATGCCCGGCGGCGACAACTGCGTGAAGCCGCCGGCAGCGATCAAGCGGTCGGTCGCATCGTTGGGGACGACTTGATCCGGCGGCGGCCCGATCACCTCGACCATGTGAATCGGGTGCTGAGCCGATGCCGCCGCGATGAAGTTCCACGGATCACCGGAGTCAACGACCGATTGCGCGTCACGGAGGAACTGGGCGTAGGGCGTCGTGCCCGGCGTCAGCAATCCGCCGCTCGCTTTTTCAAGACCGGCGATGATTGGGGGACCGAATGTCGGTGACTCGTTCCCCAGGTAGAGGAATTGGCCGCCCGGATTGGCGAGCGTGGCGCTCAGCACGGCATTGGGGGGCATCACGGCGAGGAATCCGGTACCGATGATCGCGCCCATCGAATGGCCCATGAAATGCACCTTGGTGGCGTCGATGGAGGGCGCCGTGCCAGACGGTGAAGTGATGCCGCCTACCGACTCGGCGAGCGTCACCAGATCCACCGAGGACTCACGCATGTTGTCGCGCAGCGTGAGCGCGCTGGCCAAGTTGAGGTAGTGCGAGCCGCTCGGGTCGATTGCCGCACCGCCGCTCAGCGTTTTCAGGTCGAAGGTCCGTTCGATCGAACCGGAGGCGGGCAATCCCAGAAGCGCGTAGAAGGGATTGGCGCTGCTGGCATACAGGATCGTGGTGGGGTCGGCGGGATTGAACGGCTGGGTCAGCCCGTGCAGCGGCAGGTCGATCGTGATACCCACGAATCCACCGTGCGCGAGCGAATCGGCAATGCCGAACAGGTTGGTGCGATCGGCGGTGACCCCGTGCTCCAAGATCACGATCGGCCATCCCGGGCCCGGCTGCGACATGCCTGAGTTTACGTTGGGTACGGTCATCAGCACCGGCACCTGCAGCGCCTTAATGGTCGCAACCGGAAACGGGTTGAACCGTGTCGTGAAAGTGCTCGTCTTGTCGGGAGCCGTGGAAGCCTGAGCACGCCAGTACTCGGTGTCCGGCGCTGTCTTGCTCAGGTAGTACGGCAGGGTCATCACGCCGACGTACACGTCGGCGAGCCCCAGACCCTGAAACGACGCCGTGGTCAGCGGCGTGTTGTTCGCCGCCTTGAGCTGATTCACCTTGATGACCTGCGGGGTCGCTTCGGAGGCAGCCGCGGCGAGCGTGTCGAGCGTCGATTCGGTCGAGAAGCTGAAGGAGGCCACCACGTTCGCGGGGTTGATTCCGAGGAGGGCCTGTGCGAGTGCGAGATGCCCGCCGGTCAGCTGGCAGATGGGATTCAGCAAGGTGTTCGTAATGCTCGGACAGGTCAGGCCTCCGGAGGCCAGGGCTGCCTGGAAGTCGGAGTAGTCTTTGTCAGGTACCGTCGGGACGCCACCGACCGTGATGGCCTTGGTCAGCAGGACCATGTAACCCTCGCCGTTCCCCCCGTTTGCCGCCGCGCAGGGCGACGACGTCTGGGGCGGGGTAGGCAGGCAGGTGCTGGCGGCGAGCGGCTTCAGGGGCGTGATTTCCAGGATCGAGGGATCCTCGGCTGCCGGCGCCACCATGTAGTCAGCCGCGGCGCAGGCACCGCCTTTCACACAGCCCGCCAGCGGTGCGAAGACCCCTCCCTGCAGCGGGGATACGGGCGCCTTGGTGCGATTGTTGGTGTTGATGTGAACCACGACCACGGCACCCGGCGTGCCGAGCGAGGAGGCATCGATCGGCCCGTTGAACCGCTCTCGGATTGGTGCCGTGGTCGAGAAACCATCGAGCGCGTTGACGGCAGCCTGCAATGGAATCAACGCATTCGCCGGCTCGATGTTCAGCGTGCCGTCCGTGGAGCCGACGAAGTACACGTCAAACGGGTAAGGCAGGATGCCGGCGAGCGGTTGAAACAGGGCCGTGTTGGAGGATTTTTGCGTCGTATTCGTCGAGCCACCCGGGTTGCCGTTGAAGCTGGTGAGGTCGGCCTGACCGGTGGTGGTGCCGTAGCCGCCGTTCGAGCAGCCCGCTGCCAGCAACGCAACCGAGACCATTCCGGCGGCGATGAGTTTTTCCATATCCCTCGAACTCCTGACCGCCTCAAGCGCGCACCGTGAGACGGGCGCGGCGGCGGTCCGCATTTCTTGTGCCGTGGCTCACCGGCCGTGACCCCTCCGCCGGTGCTGTTTGAGCGCTTCTGGACGAGGCAGGCTAGAGTACGCTTACGGCAAGAACAGTGGCAAGGTGCGGCAATGTTCGGTGGCAAGTCAGGCAGCCGCGCGGCCGTGCCTGTGAGGCGCGGCGGCCGCGCGCGCGTGCTGCGCATCATCGGGGGAACATGGCGCGGCAGAAAGTTGCGCTTCCCGGCGTCCGCCGCCATCCGACCGACCCCCGACCGCGTGCGCGAGACGCTCTTCAACTGGCTGGGCGCGCGCACGCCCGGAGCACGTGCCCTGGACCTGTTCGCCGGCAGCGGAGCCCTCGGGCTCGAGGCGCTGTCGCGCGGCGCATCCCATGTGACGTTCGTCGAGCACGATGAGGCGGCGGTGCGCGAGCTGCGCGCGCGGCTCACCGAATGGCAGGCCGGCGACGCCCGGGTCGAGCGCGCGGACGCCCTGCGCTACCTCGCCGGCGAGGCGCGCCCATTCGACCTGGTGTTTCTGGATCCTCCTTTCGCCTCGGAGTTGCTGAGCGAGGCGGCGCGGATGCTCGAGGAGCGCCACTGGCTGAGCTCCGGGGCGCTCATCTACGTGGAATGCGCGGCCCGCGCCGGCCTGCCGCCGCTGCCGGCGTCGTGGCGGGCGCTCAAGGCGAAGCAGGCCGGCGAGGTCGGTTATCATCTGTTCGCGCGCACTGCGCCGTAGAGCACCGGACACCGCATGAAACGTAACGCCGTCTATCCGGGCACATTCGATCCCATCACCAACGGCCACCACGACCTGGTGCGGCGCGCGGCCGGCATTTTCGACCAGGTGATCGTCGCGATCGCGGCCAACACCCACAAGACACCGATGTTCCCGCTGGACATGCGCGTCGACCTGGCGCGCCGCGTGCTGAGCGACCTCACCAACGTGCAGGTGCTGGGCTACTCGGGACTCACGGTCGATTTTGCGCGCCAGCACCACGGCGCGGTGATCGTGCGCGGATTGCGGGCGCTGTCGGATTTCGAGTTCGAGTTTCAGCTCGCCAACATGTCGCGCCACCTCGACCGCACCTTTGAGACCGTGTTCCTCACGCCGCAGGAGCAATTCACCTTCATCTCCTCGACCCTGGTACGCGAGATCGCGGTGCTGGGCGGGGATGTGAGTCAGTTCGTCCATCCGATCGTGGAGGCCGAGCTGAAGAAGCAGCGGCGCGTTTGAGGAGGGAACCATGGTCGCGTCCACGGATCACGGCCCGCGGCGCCAACTCGAGGGTGCGTGGGTGCCGATCGCAGCCAGCGTCGCGGGCAGCCGCGTGGCCGTGGATGAGCTACGGGTGCGTTATCTGCTGCTCGAAGCGGGTGGCTACAGCATCATCGATCGCAGCAACCAGGTGGTCGATGGCGGCTGCTATCTCGTGAACGAGGAGCTGACCCCTGCGACCATGGACATCGTCGGGCGCAGCGGCCCGCACGCCGGGCGCACGATGCGCGCGATCTACGAGTTGCGTGGTGATGAACTCACCGTGTGTTATGACCTGGAGGACAGGGAACGCCCGGCGAACCTGCAGCCGCAGGACGATCAGCTGCTGTTGCTGCGCATCACCTACACGCGCGCCGCTATCCCGCTTTCCTAGCCTTCGTGGCTTTTCCAGCTTTCCTGGCGCGCTGGCCGCGTGGCGCGGAGCGCGCAGAGCCCCGTGCGCCAGGTGACGGGCGACGCGCGTGCACCGCCGTCCCCGCGCGCGGCTTCCTGCGCGCCGCCTTCCTGGCCGCCGCGGGACGAGCCGCGCGGCGCCGCTTCTTCAGGCGCGGCAGGCGGATGCGCTCCGCAGGCGCCGGCAGCGTGCCGGCGCGCTTCAGTTCCAGCGCCCGCCACAGGTACCAGGCGGCCGTCGTCCTGAAGGGCTTCCAGCGCTCGCCCCAGGTGGCGAGCGCCCTGGGGTGCGGCATGCGGGCAAGGCCATACGCGGCGCGAAACCCGGCGCGCACCCCGAAGTCATCGACCGGCAGCACATCCGGGCGCCGCAGCTGGAACATCAGCAGCATTTCCACCGTCCAGCGGCCGATGCCGCGCACCTGCGTGAGGCGCGTAATGATCTCCTCGTCGGACAGCTGCATGAGCGCCGCTCCATCGGGGACCACGGCGGCGAGCGTCTTCGCCGCGAGATCCTTGAGCGCCGCGACCTTGGCGAACGAGAAGCCGGCGGCGCGCAGGCTCTCCACCGAGGCCTGCAGCACCAGGTGCGGTGTTGGAAACGTGCCCTGACCGCAGGAGTCGATGAGACGCTTGAGGATCGTGTTGGCGGCGGTGCCATTCAACTGCTGGTGAGCGATCGCCTGGGCGAGTACCTGGAAGGGGTGGCAATCCTCCGGCGGGGCGAGTTTGCAGGGCCCCACGGCGCGGATCAGGCCCCCGAGCACCGCATCCGCCCTGGACAGATGCGCGAGAATTTCCTGGTTCATGCGCGTTACTTTTGGCACGACGGACAATAGTACGTGGAGCGCTGTCCCTGGGTCACCGCGCGCACCGGCGTGCCGCAGCGGCGGCAGGGCTTGCCCCGGCGTTCATACACATACAGCCGCTGGCGGAAGTAGCCCGGCGCGCCATCCGCGCCCAGGTAGTCGCGCAGCGTCGTGCCGCCGGCGCGGATCGCCTGCGCCAGCACGGCGCGCACGGCGCGCACCAGCCGCGCCGCCTCCGCGCGCGACAGGGTCTTTGCCTGGCGCTTCGGTCCGATGCGCGCGCGGAACAGCGCCTCGCTCGCGTAGATATTGCCCACCCCGACCACCAGGCGGCTGTTCATCAGCAACTGCTTGATGGCCACGCGGCGCCGGCGGGTCGTGCGCCACAGGTAGTCCGCGTCGAAGGCGGCCGCGAACGGCTCGGGCGCGAGACCGGCGAGCAGCGGATGCTGCTGCGGGTCGCCGCTCGTGTAGAGAAGGCTGCCGAAACGGCGCGGGTCGTTGAAGCGCAGCGCGAGCCCCGAATCGAGCACCAGGTCGAAATGGTCGTGACTCACTCGCGGCGCTTGCGCCGGAACGACGCGCAGGTTGCCGGACATCCCCAGGTGCAGCAGCAGGGTGCCCGACTCGAGCTCGAGCAGCAGGTACTTGGCGCGCCGTCCGGCGCGCACGATGCGCTGACCGGCCACCTTCTTCGGCAGATTGCCCGGCACCGGCCAGCGCAGCCGCGGCTCGTAGACCTCGAGCGCGACAATGCGGCGCCGCAGCGCGTAGGGCCTCAGGCCCCGGCGCGTCGTTTCGACTTCAGGCAGTTCGGGCAAGCGCGCGCTTGCACGCGGTTACTTGCGTAGAAGTGGCCGGTTCCGGCCGAGGACAGCAGCTTGATCTTCTCGCGCATGGTGGCTCCTGTTTGGCTGTCGCCCTAGAGCTTGTGGCCCTTGGCGCGCAGCTCGGCGACGACCTTGTCGATGCCGCGCTTCTCGACGGTGCGCATGCCGCTGGTGGTCAGCCGCAGGGTCACCCAGCGCTTTTCCGTCTCGACCCAGAAGCGCTGCGTGTGCAGGTTGGGCAGAAAGCGCCGGCGCGTCTTGTTGTTGGCGTGGGAGACTCGATTACCCACGGCCGGCTTCTTGCCAGTGATCTCGCAAACGCGGGACATACGCTTACCTTGAGAGATTTCAGTAGCTTGGAATCGAGGAGGAGGGGGGTGACCTTGAGAGATTTCAGTAGCTTGGAATCGAGGAGGAGGGGGGTGCTCCCTCCCGAGCCGCGTTTTATACCAGCCCGGCGGCGCGATCACAAGCAGACCGGTTTGCAGGTGACGAAGGAGGGGCGTAGGCTCCCGCGCGCCCGACGCCGGCCGGAGCTGCTCCCCCGGCCTCGCGGTACAACACCAACAATCGCATTCACCTTGGGAGAAACCTCATGACGCTCATCACTCGAGTCCTCTGCGCCGGCGGCGCCCTACTGTCGCTCGCGGGTCTGGCCACCACTGCCTATGCCGACGGCCGCGACTGGAACGACGGCCCGGTCATCAATGTCGCCTCGATCCGCACCGTCGACGGCCATTTCGACGATTACATGCACTGGCTCGCGACGGGCTACAAGAAGCAGCAGGAGGCGGCCAAGAAGGCAGGGCTTATCACGGGCTACCGCGTCATAGTCATTGAAGCGCGTGGCCCGAACGACCCGGACATCCTCCTGGTCACCGAGTTCAAGAACTGGGCCGCGCTGGACGGCCTCGGCGGCAAGCTGGACGCCATCAGCGCCCAGACCCAGGGGTCGGTCGAGAAAGCCGCTCAGTCCCAAGCGGAGCGCGCAAAGATCCGCACGGTACTCGGCTCACGGACCCAGCAGCAAGCACTGCTGAAGTAGGCACAGCGCGGGCGGGCGGCGTTCGAGCCGCCCGCCGGCCGTTGCCGGGCATGCCGGTTGTTCCGCGAGTCGTCCTACTGCGGGTGATACTTCTTGTACGCCGGCAGGTGTTTGAACAGGTCGCTCCGAGGCTCCGCATCGCGCTGACACACCCTCCTTGCAGGGATGGAACGCGCCAGGACCTGCGGCAGCCCAAGTGGGGGGACCTCAGAGACGATGTAGCAACGATCGCTGACCCAGACAATCCACGCGCCGTCCTCAGTTCGATACTGCTCACCTGCTTCGTGCGCCGGCGACGAGCGCTGTGGTGCCTGCCCGGAGTCGGCTGGGTTCCGACCGAATTCTCTGACTTTCCGTGCGCCCGTCACGACAGCGGCAGCACGCCGCGCCTCCGCTGCCCAGTCGATCGCCGTATCCGCACCGAGCGGAAAGCCAATCACCGGGGGCGGTATAGTCGGTGGCTCGACAGGCGCTGCGGGAGGGGTCTCGTTAGCAACCTGCGGGCGCCGTCGGTTCGAAGATGTTACCGGAGGCAGTGGCGCTGTCAGAAAGATCAACGCAGTAATGAACTCTGTCGAGGCTGATGGCGAAGTTGGAGTTCGGAACGCGACCGTCAAGATCACGAGCCCGGCGTGCAACGCGACCACAGCGGCGAACGCAATGCCTCGCCGCAGACCCCAGGTCTTCGGCCCTCCCACGCCCGACCTCCGCCGATAAGCACGCAGTCACAATCGACCAACGTCAAGGCGAATCGTTCCCGTCATCCAACAGGTAGCGGCGCGCGCGGCCGCGCCGGCTACCGTGTTCACATATCAGATAAGTCCATGTTCTGAGAAGGAGAAGCACAGCCCGTCGCCGATGATGAAGTGATCGAGCACGCGGATATCCACCAGGCCCAGGGCCTCTTTCAGACGCCGGGTGATGAGCTCGTCCGCCTGGCTCGGCTCGAGCACACCGGAGGGGTGGTTGTGCGCGAAGATCACGGCCGCCGCGTTGTGCAGCAGCGTCTGGCGCAGCACCTCCCGGGGATGCACGCCGGCGCGGTCGATGGTGCCGCGAAACAACTCCTCGAAGGCGATCAGCCGGTGCCGGTTGTC
>WNFR01021040.1_pt1 | contig 12815 bp, 16 predicted proteins | sample 5400221 | NCBI WGS metagenome assembly WNFR01 (sample SAMN13153357, study PRJNA577476) | soil metagenome | isolation source: 40 cm soil under Madrone tree | place: USA:California | collected 2016-06-14
TCGAGCACGAAGCGGTTGTGCACGATCTGATGGCGCACGTAGAGCGGACGGCCGTAGGTGCGCAGAGCGCTGCGCACGGCCTCGACCGCGCGGTCGACGCCGGCGCAAAAGCCCCGCGGCTCGGCCAGGATTATTTTTTCGACGTGATGTTCACCCAGAGGCATCAGGGCTCCTGCTTAACGGATGCTGGCCGGTCGGTCAACCTAACCGCCCGAGCGGGCATGTGCGACCTCTCGATTGTACCAAAATCCAAACCCGTGGCATTTGCCCGCCCGTTTCTTTTTTCGACGAGAAAGACGATCTGGTATTTTGCAATTCGATAAGGTATACCTTATTATTCGTCCCATGTCGGATTGGTCGCTCGACGAGCACAAGATCGCCGGAGGCAAATCGCATTTCGCTGAGTTCGTGGCCAGCCTAGCCGACTCGAAAGACGTTAAGGACGCTGCCGTTTTGACCGGAGCGCTGCGTGCCTTGGGTAATCAGCTACGCGAGCCACGGTCGAAAGCCCTGGACGGCGGGCTGTTCGAGCCGCGCGGCACCAGGGTGCGAATATATTACGGGTTCTTGCCGGGACGACGCGCCGTGCTGGTTGGCGGCTACGTAAAGAAGCGGACCGACACGCCATCAGGCGTGCTTCGGCTGATGCGCGCGAGATTGAAGGAGGCCCAACATGAGTATGAAAAATCCAGGCTTGGCACTGCTGGAAAGAAAAGTTGATGAACTTGGGCTGCGACGTGAAGTCGAAGATGAACTCGCTCAGATTTTGATCGAGCACAAGATCGCGAATTTACGCAAGCGTCGCGGGCTCACTCAAGCGGCGCTGGCAAGACGTTCAGGGGTTAGCCAGCCGATGATCGCCCAAATCGAATCGGGCAAGCTCAACAATCTGACACTGAAGACGCTGGCAAGGACTGCACGTGCATTGGGCGCGAGCCTCAAGATCGATTTGGTTCCGTGCGATGTTGACCAGGCCGACGCGATGGCTTATCGCGATACGCACGATTTGCCATCGCTCGCCCGCCTCGCGCGCGAGCCGGTGCATCTCGCTGAGCGCCATCGGCTCGTAAGCCTCATACTCGAGGCGAATCACGTTGCGCCCGGCGTTGTCGGCGCGCGTGGTCCCGGCAAAGGTGACGGTCGCGCCGGCGTGCGGGTCGGCCACCGCGCGCTCCAGCGCCACGACGTCGATCGATGCGCGGCCGATCGCGATCGGTCCCATCCATTTCGGATGGCTCGGCTCGCGCGACCCCCCGGCGCCGCCGCTCACGGGCGGGATGAACGCGACCTCGTCGCCCGGGCGCGGACGATAGTCGTCGTGCACGTATTCCTGGTTGACGGCGAAGCCGACGGAGTCGCGATGGCCCTTGAGCGCGGGGAATTCTTCCGCCAGGCGCTGCCACATCTCCGCGACGGTCGCGCCGTCGGGAAATTCGCGGCTTAGCTCGGAGGCGCCGGCGCGCTCGCGGAGCGTCGCGAACAATTTTATCGTGATCCGATTCATTGCCGATTCATCTTGCGATTCTTAAGCGGCGGTCAGAGTTTCAGCAGATGCGCCATGTGACCAAGCTCGGGGATAAGCAGCTTTTCCATCGCGAGCCGGCAGGCATCGGGCGAACCCGGCAGTGTAACCACAATCTTGCCGGCCGCGACTCCAGCCAACGCCCGGCTCAAAAACGCCGCCGATCCGATCTGCTGATAGGAAAGATAGCGGAACAATTCGCCGAACCCCTCCAGTTCTTTGTCGAGGAGCGGACGGACCGCCTCGATGGTGGAGTCGCGCGCCGCGATTCCGGTCCCGCCGTTGACGATGACATCACGAGCCATTAGCGACGAGCCATTAGCGCAAGCGCAGGTTGAACGCCTGCGGTCCCTTGTCGCCGGGCCGCACGTCGAACTGCACCTGGTCGCCCTCGCGCAGGTCCTCGAAGTAGACCTTGGGCGAAAGCCGCGAGCGATGAAAGAAGACTTCATCGGTGCCGTCGTCGGGCGTGATGAAGCCAAACCCTTTGTCCTTGATCACTTTTTTGATCGTGCCGAACACAGCGTCCTCCGCGGGGGCCTTGCGCCCCTTAGGAGTTGAGCTTAGGCGAGCCGCGCCGTATGTAAAGGGGGGTCTGGTGAGCGCGGAGGTCGGACGTTTGGTTAAATCGATTGGGCTGGCGGAAATCGAGCGCATCTTCGCGATAACCGACGTGCTCGGAATCTCGCGCGAGGCGTTGGTGATTCCGCTTCGCACCGAGCATCCAGGCCGCGTGCGCAAGCTCGGCGCCGGAAAGCTGGAAATCGTGGTCGATCGCGACGCCGGTTTCGATCAATGGCTCAGTCGTCTTGAGGCGGAGATTCGGGCGGTCTGGCCGGTGTCGCTACCGGACTGAGTTCGATAAGGCGCGCGCCGTGATCGACCATCTGCCCGGCCTCGACGCAAATCTTCGCCACGATCGCCGGGCTCTCAGCGTATAGCGTCGTCTCCATCTTCATCGCTTCGAGCACGATCAGCGGATCGCCGTGCTCGACCGGCTGGCCCTCGGCGACCAGCACCTTGAGCACCTTGCCCGGCATCGGCGCGTCGACTTCCGGCGCGGCGAGCCCGCCCGCGCGATGTGCTGTGCGCCCTTCGACCACGACGAACTCGGCCGCGAGCGGGCCCGCGGCCACTACGATGGAAGATCGCAGCCGCGCGCCCGCGACGCGAACGCGCCGCCCGCCCAGCCGGCCACGCCCGGAACGTGCGCTGTCGCCAAATGCGCCGCGCGACGAATCCGGGCGAAACGATACCGAGGATGCCGTGCCGAGGCCGCCTCCCGCAGCTATCGCGGCCGCGACCAGCAGGCACTCGAGCGCCTCGCCATCCGGACTCCATCGCGGAAAAAACTCCTCCAGGAATCGCGTCGAGAGCCGCGCGTTGCGAAACGCCTCGCTTGCGATGACCTCGCGCAGAAAGGCCGCCGTGTTGGTGACGCCGAGCAACGAGAATTCGCTCAAGGCGGCGACCATCCGGCCGCGCGCCTGCTCGCGGTCGGCGCCCCAGCAGATCAGTTTTCCCAGCAAGCCATCGTAGAACGCGGTGACCCGAGCGCCGGTCACAAGATGGGTGTCGATACGCACGTCAGGTCCCGCAGGCAGATTCAGGTAACGCGCGTCGCCGGTGGCCGGGCGGAAATTATGCTCGGCGTCCTCGGCATAGATGCGGCATTCGATCGCCACGCCGCGCGGCGCGGCCGGCTCGCTGACGCGCTCGCCCATCGCGACTCGCAGCTGCTCGGCGACCAGGTCGCATCCATAGCGCATCTCGGTCACTGGATGCTCGACCTGTAGGCGCGTGTTGGCCTCCAGGAAGTAGAACTCGCCGCCGTCGACCAGGAACTCCATCGTGCCCGCGTTGCGATAGCCGGCCACGCGCGCAACCTTCAGCGCCGCCTCGACCATCCGGCCGCGCAGGCCGTCGTCGAGTCCGGGGGCGGGCGACTCCTCGATGATTTTCTGATGGCGCCGCTGGATCGAGCAGTCGCGCTCGCCGAGCGCAACGACGACGCCGTGTTGGTCGGCGAGAATCTGCACCTCGATGTGGCGCGGATGGGCCAGGTATTTCTCGAGGAACACGCGCCCATCGCCGAAGGCGGCCTTGGCCTCGCGCGACGCCGCCGCGAGCGCGTCGGCCAGGCCCGCTTGCGCCTCGACCAGGCGCATCCCGCGGCCGCCGCCGCCCGCCGCCGCCTTGACCATCAGTGGAAACCCGACGCGAGCGGCAAACTGCTCGGCCGTGCGATCGTCGACCGTCTCGAGCCCCGGCACCACTGGAACGCCCGCGTCCGCGGCCAGGCGCCGCGCCGCGACCTTGTCGCCCAGCGCCGCCATCACCTCCGCCGGAGGCCCGACGAAGACCATCCCGGCCTCGCCGACGGCGCGGGCGAACTCAGGGCGCTCGGAGAGAAATCCGTAGCCAGGATGAATCGCGTCGGCGTCCGTCGCACGCGCGGCCTCGATGATCGCGGCGATATTGAGATAGCTCTCGCTCGCCTCGGGCGGACCGATGAGGCGCGCCTGGTCGGCCGCGGCGACGTGCGCAGCGTCGGCGTCGGCTTTCGAGTAGACCGCGACGGTGGCGATCCCGAGCAGGCGCGCGCTGCGAATTATCCTGAGCGCTATTTCGCCACGATTGGCAACGAGCAGCTTGTTTAGCGGGCGGCGCTTCATTCTGCACGCGAGCGTAGCACATGGCGGGCGTGCCGCCGCGCTCGGCGAGGAGCGCTCGGGCGGACGCGCGCCAGGTCCGGTTTCGGTCCGCAAGAAAAAATTTTCGAAGAAAATTTCATCACGCGTAGTCAAATTCATTGATCGACAGGAAGATTTCATTATCTTGGTAAGTCCGGCGCGCGCGTGCCGTCCGTCTGGCCATCGCGTCGAAGGAGAAAATTCTGAATGAGGGAGCGCTAGTTCAGGAAATGGAAGCAACCGACATTCGTACTGTTTACGACTTCCCCGTCGCCGGCCATCTCTGCAGTGATGGAGTGGTGCATTACGTCAAACTGACGCGCCGTTCCGGCAACCCCAAACCGCAAGGCGTCTGCTCGCATTGCCAGACGACCTTTCAGTACGAAAAGCCGCAACGCTCCCGCGTGCGGCACTACGGCAGCGAAGGCGCGAGTAATTTCTAGGCCGCTAACGGCCTGTTCAATTCATTCTAACGACGCTCGTGCGGCCCGTTCGCGCGAGCGGCAGCTAGCGAGCGCCCGGAGTTCCCGCCGGAGCGGTATCGCTTTGTTTGGGCGCGGAGCCATCCGCACTTGACGGCGTTGCCGGTGCGGCCGCGGATGACGGTGGCGCAGGCGTCGCGGAGTCATCCGGCGCCGTAAACGCCGGCGGCTCGGGCCGTTCGAAGACCGGCTGCGGTTTAACCGCAGGCCTCATGCTCACCAGCAAAACCTCGGGGCCGCGATAGTAGCGCGACAGCATCCCGCCGACGAATGCATAGTCCCGCAGAGGGTCGAACCACATACGGATTGTCGGGACGAACGGCTTCAGGAATACGTTGAACCATCCGAATACCGGATGCGCGTCGGCTTTGGCCAACTCGCCGTCGTGGGGGCGAAAGCTCCATGGTGCCCGCGCCAGATCGGCGTGCAGAGTCAGGACGCGCGGGCCAAGCGCGCAATCGAAGACATGGATATCGAGATCGGTCGCTCCTTGGCGGAACTGATCCGCTATCGGCACCAACACGCTCGCGCCGGCGTAAGTGTCGGGGGGAAATTGCAGGACAGCGGTCTCGATCGTGCCCTTGCCGTTCTCATATTTTGCGCAACTGGTTTTGCCGCTGACGGCGTCGGCGCTCGCATTTAGCAGCGGGCCGCCGTGCGTATCGAAAAAATCATGCTCGTAACTAAGCAGCCGCGGAAGGTCGCCATCGGTGGTCTTGAGCTTGTCGTGCTCGACATCGCGCTGGCCGTCGATAAATTCGTTGCGCCCCTCGATCGTCACCATGCCGTCATGCTGCGTCACGGTGTAGTGCGCCCGCCCCAATAGCTGCGCGCCAGTCGGGTCGTAGATGTACAGGTCGGAGTTCAGCGCAGACGCTCCGGCCTTGGCGGGAGCAGCCGCTGCCGCGACGTTCGTCCCGATGCGGAGGCCCGATAGCAGGGCCACGGCGAATATCGCGGACGCTATCATTTTTCTCGTCTTCACCACGTCATTTCCGATTCGCTATCCGCGTAACTACGATCCTCGCTGCGATCGTTTCACTTGCCCGGCATCCGGGAGCCTGATCCCTCTATAACATCTGCCTGTTATGGACGAATCAAGAATGTTCGCCCGCCGCCCCAGCGCCGACGCCAGCCGATGATGTTCGCGTTTCCGATGCCGGTGACGATCTTTGAAGACTAGGACGTCGCGGGAGAGAACGGCGCGCGCTACGCCCTCTTGTTGGGCGTGAATAGCTTGGAGAACGTCTGGATCGAGGCCGGTGGATGCCGCAAGGCCTGCAGGATCTCGCTCACATGTTCCTCGGATTTCGTCCCGACCAGCGCCACGTTGATCCCGGGCGCCGAGCGGACGAATTGCAGCGCGCGCTGTGCGTCGGTGGTCAGCCCCTCGAACGCCTGCGTCATGATCGGCGGCAAGCCGCGCGCAAGCCGCCCCTGCAGCAGCGCAGCGCTGGCGCATACCGCGATGCCGAAGCCGACCGCGGCGCGCAGCGCCGTGCCGCGCCGGTCGGGAAGCTGCTGATTGGCGACCGTCAGCGCCTCGGGCATCGCCAGGTTGAACGGGAGTTGGATCGCGCGGAAGTGATGGTCGCGGCCGGCGATTTCGAAGGCGATCTTCACCAGTTCTTCCATCTGAAGGTACTGCGGTTCCTCGGGGCCGAGGCGAAATCCGCTCCAGGTCGCGGTGCCATAGACTCCGATTTTGCCGGCGGCAACCTGCTGCTCGAGGAACTCGAACGCGCGGCGCATCCGCTCGAGAAACTCGCCCCGCTCGATACTGGCGAGCTGGGTTTCGGGGTTGTGAATGTAATAGATGTCGATCGTGTCGAGGCCCAGGTTGGCGCGGCTCATCTCCAGCATCGCGCCGAGATAGCGCGGCGTCATGCAATGCGAGCCCTCGACCAGCTCGCCCTGCCCCACCAGTCCGCTGCTGACGAACTTCTCCTCGAACCACGCCCGCGGATTGGGCGGCATCGTGCCGTCGAACGTGACGTAACCGCCCTTGGTCGCCACCACCACTTCCTCGCGGCGCAGTTCGCCAGCGGCGACCAGTTCGTCCAGCACCTTGCCGATCGTGCGTTCGCCGCGCTGGAAGCGGTAATTCACGGCGGTATCGATCAGGTTGATTCCGCCCAGCAGCGCGCTCCGGATGGATTGCGCGTAGGCTTGGTCGGTCTCCTCGTCGGGCTCGCCCAGGTAAGTGCCGATTCCGACCGACGAAACGCTCAGCCCACCAAGCATCGGGCGGAAATTTCCGGGCAACTCGGCATGGCGGCGGGCGTAGGCAAGCGTGTCCTCGGCCGTGGCGCGGTTCTTCAGCATGGCGGGTCTCCTTGGCGCCCCGCGGCCTCAGGCCTTGGGCGAACTGATTTCTAAAGGGCTGATATTCGGTTCAAACAGCAGCTGGATGACGTTTCCGTCCGGGTCGCGAATATAGAATGACGCCGAACCATCGCGATGCTGGCGCAATGGATGAACTATATCCAACCGCTCCGTCTCGGCCCATCGCCATCCCGCTTCCAGATCGGCGACGCTCGTCACGATGAAGCCGAGATGGTCGAGCGCGCCGGCGCTGGCGTCCCCCGGCGCCCCGCGATGGAGCGCGAGATTGTCGCATCCCGAGCTCAGGTAGGCGTTGTCCGGATCGGGTTGCCATACCAGGCGCATTCCGAACACCCGCGCGTAAAACTCGGCCGCGCGAGCGACGTCGTTCACCCGCAGCGCGAGATGGCGCATGCCGCGATTGGTAATCACTCCAGTTCCTTGCGGTAGCCGAGCACGGCCCACAGCGGATCGGTCTCGCCAGAGCTGCGGTCGATCATCTCTATCTTCTCGAAGGCCGCGCTGTGGGTAAAGTAGTAGCCGACCAGTTCTACCCGCTGGTGCTCGCTCGCATTCGCCCAAATCGCCACCGCCTTGGTCGGAAACATCCGGTTGGAAAACGTCACGATGAATGGTGCGCCCGGTTTCAGCACGCGTCCGACCTCGGCGAAGACCTCGAGCGGATGGATGAGATACTGCACGGACACGGTCAGCACCGCGCCGTCGAACGACGCGTCCTCAAACGGCAGTTGAGCCGTGCGGTTGAGATTGTGCGTCACAATTTCCGTTAGCGCGGGATTGTCTTCCATCTCGGGCCGATTCAATCCGAGCCCGACCACGCGCGCGGGCTTCAACTCGGGCGGCAGATGCGATCGCCAGCTACTCATAAGATCAAGAATCGCGCCGTCGCGTGGGAGACGGCTTAAGTAAATTTCGCCCACGGTCCTGATCGCGGCGTCATCGATATGCACGACGAAGCGCGGCGCTAGATAGAACAGCTCGTCGTCGGAGTCGTCCAGACGGCGGAAGAACTCAGGTTGGAGATGGGTCGGCACGGCGGAGTTATCCCGGATCGGTGGAGTATATCTCAATCGTACGATTTATGAGCAAAAACAATGGCTTATGGTGAATTGAAGCCAAAGGCTAATAATCGCGTTGACATAAACAAAGCCTGACGCCTAGAGTAAAACGATTTTCCAAATCGGCTCGATTCGTTGCTCGGTCACGGCGGCGTTCGAGGAGAAGTTCGCCATGGTCAGGCGCAACAAAACCAACTACGTCATCCAGTCAGTTGCTCACGCTCTGGACGTGCTGGAACAGTTCTTTGGCGAGGTCGACGAACTCGGTGTCACCGAACTTTCCAAGCGCCTGAAACTGCACAAGAACAACGTCTTCCGTTTGCTCGCCACCCTGGAGGCGCGCGGCTATATCGAACAGAACCGGGCAACCGAGAACTACCGCCTCGGAATCAAGTGTCTGCACCTGGGACGCCGCTATATTGACCACATGGGACTGGTGCGGCAAGCGCGCCCGATCCTTTCCGACGTGGCGCATCGATGCCGCGAAAGCACTTTCGTCGCGATCATGCGGCGCGAGGGCGTGGTGCCGCTGGAATCGGCCGAGCCGGGCGATCGCATAGTGCGGATCACGCCGCCGCTGGGCCAGCCGCTGCCGCTGCATTGCACGGCGGTTGGCAAGGTCCATCTTGCCTTCGACCTCGAACAGCAGTTGCGCGCCAACCTGCCCGAGCAACTCCCGCGTTTCACCGACCGCACGATCGTGGACCGCGCGCTGCTCTTCGAGCAGCTTGATTCGGTCACGCGCGACGGCTTCGCGATGGAGACGTGCGAGTTTTTCGAGGATGTGTCTCGGATGGCTCGGTCTCACCTCTGTCCGGTTTGACCGCACCCGTGAGCCATTGTTAGTTTCTTTTGCCGCCCCACAGGGATGCCATCCGGACCTTGGGTGGCCTCTGTCAGCCGCATCTGGGAATGTTCGGCTGAATACACCCGGAGTGAAACTGCCGTGAAAATTCTGGTTTCCGTAAAACGTGTCCCGGACCCTGCCACGACCATCCGGATCCTCCCCGACGGCTCGGGAATCGCTACCGACAACGTGAAATGGGTGATCAACCCCTTCGACGAAATCGCCATCGAGGAGGCGCTGCGGATCAAGGAGAAGCAGGGCGGCGCCGACGTCGCGCTGATGTCGATCGGCCAGCAGACCTGGCAGGAGCAGTTGCGCACGGGGCTCGCGATGGGCGCCGACCGGGCGATCCTGGTCCGCGCCGACCAGCCGCTCGACAGCCTGGCGATCGCGCGCGTGATGGCGAAAATCGTCGCCGACGAAAAGCCCGACCTCGTGATCATCGGCAAGCAGGCGATCGACGACGACTCCAACCAGGTCGGCCAGATGCTTGCCGAGATGCTCGGATGGCCGCAGGCGACGTTTGCCTCCAAGGTGGACATAGCCGGCACCAAATGCACCGTGGTGCGCGAGGTCGACGGCGGCCTGGAAACGATCGCCTTCGACCTGCCTGCGGTTATCACTACTGATCTGCGCCTCAACGAACCGCGGTACGCCTCGCTGCCGGGGATCATGAAAGCGCGCAAAAAAGAACTGAAGGAAATCCCGGTCGACAGCCTCGGCATCGACCTCACGCCAAAGCTCAAGATAAAGACGCTCGCCGCGCCGCCCAAGCGGCACGCCGGACGCAAGGTTGGCTCGGTCGAAGAGCTGGTCAGCGTGCTGCACAGCGAGGCCAAGGTGATTTGACGCGGGCGCGCGACGAGCGCGGCGCACACAGGGTGCATCATATCCGCGTCCGCCAGACAGGGCGGTCGCACCGGAGTGAATTCGAGATGGCTGACGTACTGGTCTTTGCCGAACATCAGGCGGGACATTTTCCAAAGACGACACTGGTTGCGGTCAACGCCGGAATTGAGCTGGCGAAAAAGCGCGGCGGCGGCAAATGCGTCGCCGTGATTGCCGGTGAGAACCTCGACGGCCCGGCCGCCGAGCTGGCGAAATACGGGATGAGCAAGGTCGTCGCGCTTGAGGACCCCAAGCTCGCGCACTACCTGGCCGATCTCTACGCGCAGGCGATCACCACGCTCGCAAAAAGTCTCGGCGCCGAATACGTGCTCGCGACCGCGACCGCGATGGGCAAGGACTTGATGCCGCGGGTGGCGGCGCGGCTCAACGCCCCGATGGCCTCCGAGATCGTTTCGATCGGCGATGACGGCACGCTGGTGCGCCCGATGTATGCCGGCAACGCGCTCGCGACGGTCGAGATGGACGGTCCGATCAAGGTCGTCAGCGTGCGCGCGACCGCGTTCGATTCGGCCAAGCCCGGCGATTCCGCCGCTCCGGTCGAAAAGGCCAAGCCCGAGCTCGATCCGGCCGGGCTTAAGATGCAATTCGTCAGCTTCAACGAGACCAAGAGCGATCGCCCGCAACTGACCGAGGCGCGAATCGTGGTCTCGGGTGGGCGCGGCCTCAAATCGGGCGAGAACTTCAAGACCGTGCTCGAGCCTCTGGTCGACGAGATGGGGGCCGCGATGGGCGCGAGTCGCGCGGCGGTCGACGCCGGCTTCGTGCCCAACGATCTGCAGGTCGGGCAAACCGGCAAGGTGGTCGCGCCCGAGCTATACGTCGCGGTCGGAATTTCCGGCGCGATTCAGCATCTGGCCGGGATGAAGGATTCCAAGACCATCGTCGCGATCAACAAGGACGAGGAGGCGCCGATTTTCAACGTCGCCGACTACGGCCTGGTGGCCGACTTGTTCAAAGCGGTGCCGGAGATGGTCGAGGCGCTAAAAAAGGTCAAGCACTCGTAGCGCCTGACTTCCTAGCCCCGCCTTGTCCGACGCGGCGCGCGAGCCGCGAGACGGCGATCCGCGTCTGTCACAGAGACGGTTCGCTCACGAAGACGGCGCTCCAGGAGACCGCGGAACCCCGGATGCTCCTCGAGCAGGCGGTCTATCAAATCATCCTTCTCGTCAAGGGGAACAAGCTGAAAGGACGGCTTGCCATTGACGGTTACTACCACCGGCTCATCACGACATAGCCTGCCGTAGCGGCTCAGCTTGGCCTTGGCCTCACTCAGTGGAACGACTTTCATGGACGGTACGTCTGTTCTGGGGCGGGTCACGATTCTAGCCTATAATAGGGGGGCTCTCGTCACTCCTTCAAACGCTCCGCGGATTGAATTTCGCGCACCGAGGGTGATTTAAGGTTCTAGCGGCCGTGCCACCGCCGATTCGCGTCGGCGCCGACCCCCGCATGCGGAGCCCCAGATGAATCATCAAGTCACCCACGAAATCCTGTGGAACGCACCCGTCGCGTTCAGAATCTTTCTTTATGGGATGCTTCTCCCGTTGGCCGCCGCCTTCGTTTACGAAGGGATGCGATGGTACCGGATGGTGAGTCTCGGCCAGCCCGTCGACCGCTCCGACCAGCCGCAGCGCCGCCTGTGGCTCCTGGTGCGCGACAGCGCCGGGCAGGGCAACGTGATCCGCGAGACCTGGGGCTGGCTCCATTACGCCTTTTACGTCGGATTTCTCGGCCTCTTCACCGGCACGACGATCATTTTTTTCAATGACGAGATCGCCGAGGCGGCCGGATTTTTCGGTTTTCCCTATTACTTGGTGGGCATGATGGAGGTTCTATGATGACGGGAATTCTCTTCACTCTTTGCATTTTGGCTGCCGTGGGCGTTTTTTTCTACCAGCTCTGGCGCCGCTTTCAGCTACTGCGGAGCGCTGTCCCCGTGTCCCGTTTCGATCGCATCCCCGAACGCATTCGCGCCGTGCTTGTCTACGCCTTTGGCCAGAGGAAATTCGTGCGCAGGAATCCGGGAGCTGAGCGGTCCGCCGGGTGGATGCACTTTTTCATCTTTTGGGGTTTTCTCATCCTCGGGATCCAGATCATCACGATGTTCGGCCGTGCCTACTCCGACTCGTTCGTTTTTCCTGGCTTTAGCCTAAATCTCCTGGGCGGCCCCTATATGTTGCTCCGCGACCTCATGGAGGTGGCCGTCCTGTTTTCGGTTGGGGTGGGGCTTGTGCGATGGGGGATCACACACGCGCCTCGACTTTACGGCTTTCTTCCGCCCGAGAGTCGCCTGCGCGAGAAATCGCACTGGGAGGCCTATACGATCCTGCTTTTGATCGCGACAGTCATGGTGACAGGCCTCGTGTATGATGGTGGGCGAATCGTTTCTCACCCGAACAACATGCAGTTCGTTCGGGAGGCGAAGTGGGAGCCTCTCTCAGCCTTAGTGGGCCGCGGCTTGGCGAAAGTCCTGGGCACGAGCTTCGCCTTGCAAGCGAGCGACGTAGCCTGGTGGATGCACAACCTCGTCATTCTCGTCTTTTTGAACTTACTGCCGCCCTCGAAACACTTCCACATTATCACTGCAATCCCGAACATCTTTTTCGCGAAACTCGAGCCCAAGGGGCAGCTCTCCAAGCAGGACCTCGAAAATGATTCCCGCTTCGGCACCTCGCACATCGATCATTTCACGTGGAAGCAGGTGCTCGACATGTTCAGTTGCACAGAATGTGGCCGTTGCTCCTCGAATTGCCCCGCCACCTTAACCAATAAGCCCCTGGCTCCGCGTCAATTGCTACTCGATCTGCGGGACTACCTCTACCGGCATCAGGACGAGGTCATTGAAAAGAGGAGCCACCCAGGCAAAGGGGATGGCACGGAACCCTTGGAGGTCGGAGAAAACATTGTCGGTCCCGTCATCCACGACGACACACTGTGGGCTTGTACCACCTGCCGAGC
>WNFR01010725.1_pt1 | contig 12812 bp, 13 predicted proteins | sample 5400221 | NCBI WGS metagenome assembly WNFR01 (sample SAMN13153357, study PRJNA577476) | soil metagenome | isolation source: 40 cm soil under Madrone tree | place: USA:California | collected 2016-06-14
AACGATGTATGGGTGTATCACGTGGCGACCGGTAAATCCGCACAGGTGACGCATTCACTTATGGCCGGAGTTCCGTCAGACCACATGGTCGAGCCGTTCCTGGTGCACTATCCGAGCCGCGACGGCAAGTGGACCATTTCGTCGTTCGTTTACGTTCCGCACAACATGCAGCGCAACGGGCAAAATGCGGCGATTGTTTACATCCATGGCGGACCGACTTCGCAGACAGTGAATTCGTTCAACCGGTTTGTGCAGCACATTGTCAATCAGGGATACATGGTGATAGCGCCCAACTATCGCGGCTCGACCGGATATGGAAAGGAATTTCAAGACGCGAATCTCTTCGATATGGGCGGCGGCGATTTGCAGGACGTTTTGGCGGCGGCAGATTTTGTGAAGGCCACGGGATTTCTTGATCCGAAGAAGCTTGTCGTGATGGGCGGCAGCTATGGCGGCTACATGACGATGATGGCGGTCACTAAAGCGCCGGACACTTGGGCCGCGGGCGTTCCTATCGTTCCGTTCGTCAACTGGTTTACGGAAATCGAGAATGAAGATCCAGTGCTGCGGCAGTCGGATCTTGCGACCATGGGGGAACCGGAAAAGAACCCTGATCTGTTTCGCGACCGCTCTCCGTTCTTTTTCGTAGATCGGATTAAAGCACCGTTGCTGTTGCTGGCGGGCGGGCATGATCCGCGCTGCCCCAAAGAGGAGACCGTTCAAGTTGTCGATGAAATTAAGAAGCGTGGCGGGGTGGTCGATTACAAGATTTACGAAAATGAAGGCCATGGATTTGCGAAAGTCGAGAACCAGATTGATGCGTATCAGCGCGTCACGGATTTTCTGAAGGCGCATGTGCCGCCGGCGGATTGCGGGTGCAAGCTGCAGTAGGAGCTATTCACCACAGAGACCAAGAGAAACCCAGTAAGTAAGGCAAGGCTTCGCGAGTTGTTCATAATTTCTTGGTGAGAGCTTCAATCAATCCCGCAATGGTGTACTCTGCCGCTTCCACATTGACTGGGAAGCCGAATTCTCGCAGAGTTGCTGATGTCACGGGGCCGATGGAGGCGAACTTGATTCCATCGAGTTGTATGCGGTCCTGCCAGCCCAGCAGTTCTACGAAGTGTTTCACCGTTGAAGAGCTTGTGAAGGTTATTACGTGGGGCCGGAGCTTGGGGTTATTCATCAGAGATCGCAGTCGGATCTTTGATGATTGGGGAACAACCGTTTCATAGGCTTCGACCACATCGACGCTTGCGCCCGCTTTGCGCAGTTCGCGCGGAATGACGTCGCGGGCAACTTTGGCTCTTGCAAGCAGGACTCGTTTCCCTTTTACTTTTTTCTTTAAACTCTCGACTGCCGATTCTGCGATGTAGCGTTCTGGCACGACCGCGACGTTGAGCCCCAGTTTTTCAATTGCAGTTTTCGTTGCGGGGCCGATCGCGGCAATGTAGAGATGAGCAAGCTGAGAGCGTCGGATCTTGAGTTGTTTTATGCGTGCGGACAGAGCTTCGACGCCATTGACACTTGTGAGAATTAGCCAGTCGTAGTCGGCAGTGTGCTTGAGGGCTGAGTCGAGAGGCTTGTAGGAGCGCGGCTTGCGGATTTCGATGAAGGGAATTTCGATGACTTCCGCGCCGAGAGCTTTCAGTCCCTTCGATAATGCGCTGGCCTGATGACGTGCGCGGCCCACCAGAACTCGGATACCCGCAAGGGGAGAACCTTGGGATGATTTGTTTGCCCGGTTCATCGTACGCCGAGGCCCCGTTCCCGCATCAGGGCGGCCACTCCGGTTGCGGTCGAGTCGGAACTGCATGCGAGCGACCGGATCACGTTTTCTTGCTCAGTCCCGGTGCGATTTTGGCTGAGCTTGAATTTGGTTTCCACTCGAGTTGCAACGATTTCGAAGCCGACGATGTGCTGCAGCATCCGGCTGCGATATTGGTCACTGAATGATGACCATTGCTCAACGTAGGCGGAATCGAAGCGGGTGATGATCTCCAGCAGTACTTGTTTGAGTTGTGCTTCGTCGGTGAAGACAGTTCCCTTTCCAACCGTTGAAAATTACTAAGGAGTCCTGATCTTGCCCAAGGGATTTCCAGTGCGGATTGGCCTTGGCCACGTGCCCGCGCAGATGAAGCTGGCCGTCAGCTTCGCGCGCGAGGATCGGAAGATGGGTCGCAAACGGGCCTGTTTCAGTCGCTGATATCATCGTGGCGAAGGGGTTCGCGCGTAGAAACGCCAGGGTCAGGGCACTGTCTTCGATACGGTTGAATTCGGGAATATACAATTTGGCTCCGATTTAGCGAATGCCAATCCAACTTGCGGTATGGAGCGACGGGCGAGACGCCCGTCGCTCCACGAACTATTTCATCTGCTACTAGAAGTTCACGGCTGTTGCGGTTGTGCTACATCCTTGCCATAAACTCGATCGAGAATTTCGCTGCCACCACGGCGCAAAAGATTCTCGCCTACTGCCGTTCCCAAGCTTACCGGATCGTGCCCGCTATGCAACTCGCGCACGAGCAAGCTTCCATCGGGGCTGGCAACGACGGCTTGCAGATGCAACACGCCCTCCTGCAGCTTCGCACTTGCTCCGATGGGAACCTGGCAGCCGCCGCCGAGTTTCTTGAGCAACGCGCGTTCGCAATCGGTTTCGGCGCGTGTGGCCGCATGGTCGAGAAATGCCAGCGCTGCTTTCATCTTGGGCTCGAGTTTCAATTGCCAACGCTCCCTGGCCTGCCGCGGGACACATTATTTCGATCGGCAGAATCTGGCGCACAACTTCCGTTCTGCCGAGCCGGTTTAGCCCTGCCGTGGCGAGAATGATGGCATCATAGTCGCCGGATTCAAGTTTGCGCAGACGAGTGTCAACATTGCCGCGGAGCGGATGGACTACTACATCCGGGCGGATAGCTTTGAGCTGCGCCTCGCGCCGCAAGCTGCTGGTGCCTACTAGTGCTCCCTGCGGCAGCTCTTCAATCGAGGAATATTTCTTCGAACAAAACGCATCGCGGGGATCTTCGCGCTGGGGAACGGCGGCAATTTCAAATTGCTCGGAGAGTTCTGTTGGCAGGTCTTTCAGGCTGTGGACAGCCAGATCGATGTGGCCGTCGGCGAGGGCTTCTTCGATCTCTTTGGTGAACATTCCCTTTGCGCCGACTTTGGCGAGGGCGACGTCGGTGATCTTGTCACCGGTAGTGTGAATAACCTCGATCTCAATTTCGTGTCCATGCTCCCGCAGTCTGGTGGCGAACCGATCCGCAGGCGCAATGCTCAGCTCCTGGGCCCGGTGTGGGCCTCAGTTCTTTCAGCGGAAACATCTTCGAGTGGTGCTGGAGCTTTTGGCTGTAAGTTGAAGAGTTTCTTGAATGCTTCGACTAGCGTTGTTATCTCGGGTCCGGCGGCGGCTGACTTCAGCCGAGTGATCGGCGTATGCAGAATTTTGTTGACTATCCCGCGGCTGAGGGCTTCGACGGCCATCTCCTGCTCGGGTGTAAGTTGGCCGAGGCGTCCGCGTGCGCGGTCCAGTTCGGCCTGGCGGATAGTTTCGAAATGATCTTGCAGCGAAACGATGGTGGGAACTACGTGAAGACTTTGCAGGCGGGCCTGAAAGCGCTCGACTTCGGCTTCGATAATGTTCTCGGCCTGTTCGGCTTCTTTTTTGCGGCCGACGACGTGCGAGCTTACCGCTTCCTGCAGGTCGTCGATGTCATAAACAAAGATTCCGTCGAGCTTGTTCATCTCAGGGTCGACGTCGCGGGGAACGGCGATGTCGATGAAGAACATGGGACGGTTCTTGCGGCGACTTAGAAATCTTTCGCCATGCTCGCGGCGAAAGATGGCGACCGGGGCTCCGGTCGAAGTGATGACGATGTCGGCCTGTTCGCAGTGCTCATAGAGCTGGTCGAATCGAATGGCCTTGCCACCGAAATGTTGCGCCAGGTTCTGAGCGCGATCATAAGTGCGGTTGGCTACGAAGATGGGGCCTGCGCCTTTTGCAAGCAGATGGCGGGCTGCCAGTTCGGACATTTTTCCGGCACCGACGAGGCAGACGTGCTTGCCATCCAGCGATCCGAAAATCTTTGCCGCTAATTCGACAGCGACTGACGCCACCGAAACCGACGACGAGCCCACGGCGGTATCTGTACGGACCTTTTTTGCGACGGCGAATGCACGGGTGAGCAGCAGATCGAGATAAGACTGCACTGCTCCGGCGGCGCGGGCGGTGGCATAAGCTTCTTTTACTTGTCCAAGAATCTGTGGCTCGCCTACGACCATTGAATCCAGACTTGAAGCGACGCGAAACACGTGGCGCACGGCGTCGTTCTCGCGGTATTCGTAAAGGTGAGGCTCGTACGATGCGGGCGCGAGACTGAAATATTGGTGCAGGAACTGGCGGAGATCGATGCTCCCGTTGGCGGTCTGGGCAATTATCTCAACGCGGTTGCAGGTGCAGAGGATCATGCCTTCACTCACGCCGGGAATCGTCAACAACTGTTGCAACGCTTCCGGGAGCTTGCGATCTGGGATGGCTAGCTGTTCGCGGAGATCGACCGGCGCGGTCTTGTGGTTCACGCCGATGAGCTGGAAATTCATGGTTTCCCTAGCCGGTGAATGGCGCTGTAGTAATTCGCTGCCCAGGCAACGATCGCCAGAGCAAAGGTGCTTGCCGCCAGATATGCCGCGCGCCGACCGCGCCAGCCCGCGCTCCATCGCATATACAAAAGGATGAGGTAGACCGCCCAAGTGAGTACAGAAAACAAAATCTTGGCGTCGAGGAAATCTACTCGGCCGAACCGGGCTTGGGCGATCACCATTCCAGAAGCCAGGCCTGCGGTCATGAATGGGAATCCGATCAGTAGTGAGCGGAAGCCAATCTCGTCGGTGACTTGCAGTGCGGGTAGACGCGAGAGTAATCCGCCCGGGCGTTTTGCTTTTAACGCGTGCTCCTCGATCAGGTAGAGCAAGCTCGCGCTGAAACTTAGGACCAGGGCGGCGTATCCGGCAAAAACAAGCGAAATGTGCGCTATGAGCCAGCCTTGGCGCGCCGTAGATGACGCGAGCACAAATGGTTCTTGTTCGGTGGCGCCGACAAACGTAAGCAGAAAGACGAGTGGAAACACGACGATGCCGGGGGACGTGGTCTGGTAAACCATGTAGACCAGCATGAAGACCACCATGATGAGGAATCCGAGCACAGAGGCCGCCACTGACAAGGATGCCAGGCTCAGTTCGCCGGATTGGTATACAGCTTCGGCGATAGCTACAAAGTGGAAAATCATCCCCAGATAGGCGGCGTGCAGCGAAAGGCGGTTCAGTAGTTCTTTGGTGCGGGTCAGCGCGACCAGGACGTAGACCAGTCCAAGACCGTAAAAAACGAGGGCTACGCGCAACCAGATGATTGCCATTTGGAATTCTTAGGCGGAACGTCTCCGCCCCGTTTTGATTAATTATATCGGCTCTGGATGGCGGGGCTGTAGCAATCCCGTGGGCAAACTTTGAGATGCACGCCTTAAAGACTTTAACCGCAACGTTCGCTAAGGCACGCGAAGGTCGCAAAGGAGAGCTTAGGCGCTGGGTTTTAGGCGATCCTGGCTACGGGTGGCGCGAATTGCCTTGGTATAACCTTTTGGCTTCTTTGCGGTTCTTTCGAGGTGGGACTCTTTGATCCGGCGTGGGCCGAACTCCTCTTTGAGAATTCCCGGCGGGGGCTGAAGGTTTGCGCGCTTTTTGATTTCATCGAGCGCGTCCTTAGGAAATTCCTTTACTTCCAGAAGCTCCTCCCAATGTGTGAAATAACCGTGACGATTGCGGTGGTTCACGATGCGGTAAGCGAGGTTTTTTGCGATTCCGGGAAGTTGAGTGAGTTGTTTTACGCCGGCAGTGTTGATGTTAATAGAGTCTGGCATAGCGCGATATACCCAAATTTATTAGATGAGCTGGGATTAGAGAAGGTGCTTCACTGGTTGGGAAAGGAGCAACTCTCGAATGTGAATGGCATTGGCAACCATGTGGAAGCTACGGAATCAAACGTGAGCCTGACTGGGCGGAACTCTGCGGCGGGGTGACCGTAATGTAGCGGGCTTTTCCGCAAAGGTGTGTTGTGCGCCACTCCGTACAGCGTTACAGGAAACCGATTCTGATCAGCGCTCTGGTTCTCTTCGGAGCGATAGTGGCTGCACTGGGGCTGTTCATTCATTTCTGGCGGTTCACGGAAGGCCGTGTTAGCTCCGAACTGGGCGCCGCGATCTCCGCGAACGTTCGCTTCGGCGCGTTTCACAGACAATACTTTCCGCCAGGTTGCGTGGCTGAAAATGTCGTCTTTCAACGATCAGGATCGAACGAACCGTTCATCATCGTCCTCCGGCTCGAAATCAACAGCAATTTGGTTGGGCTGTTTCGGCATCACGTGAGCACGATTCGGGCGGAAGGCGCTCACATACTCTTGTCTCGAGGCGAATTGTCATTTAGCAATTCGTCGCAATCCAAAACGGTTGTAGATGAGCTTGCGGCAGATGATGCGCTGGTGGAAATTCCATCCCGCAAAAGTGATACGAAATTTCCATTCCACCATTTTTCGGTCCGCAATCTAGGATCGGGCGGCGTGATCAACTTTTCGGCAGATCTTGAGAACCCCTGGCCGCGCGGCGAACTGCGCACCGCCGGATCGTTTGGCCCGTGGAACAGTTCTCAACCTGAGCAAACCACAGTCTCCGGAAAATATGCGTTGGAGCAAGCGGACATGAGCGTTTTCTCAGGCCTGGGCGGACTACTTTCTTCCCAAGGCGAATTTAAAGGCACATTCAAGAGCATGGAAGTTCGAGGCTCTACGGACACGCCAAATTTTGAACTTACTTCTACCAAACACAGCCTGCCGCTTAAGACCAGGTTTAAGGCGGTGGTGGACGCTACGTCAGGCAATGTCGTGTTGCAGGATGTGAAGGCACGGCTTGGAAAAACTGACATCAACGGAAGCGGCACTATTAGCCGCCGACCAGGCCAGCATAGGACTGCACTCATCAACCTTGAGACTGAGAAAGGACGAGTCGAGGACGTTTTCTACTTGTTTGTTCACAACAATTCTCCCTTGCGGGGCAGCGTTAAATTCTCGATGAAGGTGCGCTTGCCCGGCGGTCAAGAACGGTTTTTAAAACGAGTCGCGCTGGAGAGCAAGTTCACAATTCAGGATGCGCAGTTCGCCAATCCGCAAACGCAGGAAAAGGTCAACAAGCTTAGCGAAACGCCTGAGCAACATGCTGACCAGAATGCAGTGGCGTTGGCGGAATTACTCGGCCAAGTGCGGTTGGAGCACGGCGTGGCGCATTTTTCTGATCTTTCCTTGCAAGACGCCGGCGCCTCAGCGAAATTCATTGGAAACTATGATCTGACGGACGAGAAGATCGATATGCATGGGCGGCTGCGCACGCGCAAAGATCTCTCCAACGGTACGCATGGAATAAAGGGTGCACTGTTGAAGGCGATCAGTCCATTTTTCAAGAAGAACCCTAAAGAAACGGAAGCCCCGGTCAAAATCAGCGGAACTTATCATCATCCCGCGTTTGGGTTAGATCTGCAGCAGCGCAAAATGTAAGTACGACACCCCTCGATTGCTCTGAGAGTTCCCGTGGAAATCATGTAGCACCCGCTCTTGCGCAACCTGCGCAGCGCGAGGATCATCTCTAGTTCCAGACGTGATGAGCAGTTTGTACCTAAGCCCCAGATATGAAGTCCGTTACCTCAGTTGAGTTCTGATGTATGGGTCTTCTTATTACTATGGAAAAAAGCGTCCGGGAACATCTGCGAACGTTGGACGAACGCCTTCAATCGCTGAGCCAGCAGATCATGGAAAACCGTAGCCTGGAGGAGCGAAACAAACTGGAGGCCGAAATACGCGCAGCCAACTTGGCCATCGCTCACTATAAGGCGGCGTTGGAGCTGGAGCAGAGTCTGACGGCTGACGGAAAAAATTCCTAGTTCTCTCTGACCTGACCGCCTAGTGCTTCTTGCCACCTTTTTTCTTTTTTGGTGGGGACTTCTTCGCCGGCGGTTTTGGAGTCGGCTTCGGAGCGGGCTTTGGAGACGCCTTCGGCGGCGTCTTAGCGGGCGGCTTGGACGATGGCTTCGGTGCTTCCTTAACAGGCTGGGGATTCTTCGCCGGTACAGCTGCGACTGCTGGCACAGCAACAGCGGCCTTTCCTTTCTTCTTAACGGGCGGTTGCGCAACTGCAGCTGGCGCCTGCGCGGCGGCTGCTTTTGCGCCACGGCCTCGTCGCGGTGGAGGCGGCGGAGGTGGCGGAGGCGGCGCGAGCGGCTTCAGGAATTTCAGGATTTCGGTGCGCGAGCGCAGCTTTCCATCCAGCAGAAGCATGAAAACTTCGTCAGCGATTTTTGGATACTCGGGTAGCTGCGGAGTGATCAGGAGCTCGGTCATCTCCGGCAGCGGAATCTTCTGTTGAATTTGCCGCCACTTGGTGAAGAAGTTCTTGATCTTTTGCTCGACCGCCTGCTGGCGCGCGGTAACGGCCAGGAACAGAACCATCTCCGGGCGTGCGGTGGATAGAAGTTTCCACGTGCGCGAAGGAGTTGCGGCTTCTTTGCCAGTCAGGCGCTTGGCGAGCTGTTTGGCATTATCTTCGAGGTCGCGCCAGGCTTCCGCGAGATCGCGGCGCGGAATGGCCTTGCGAATGTCGGAGCTCTCCTTGTCATTCAGCCTTGCGGTCAGGAAATGCAGAACCGCCGGCGATGGATCGGGAGCATAGCCGAGCTCGTTCATCTGCTGGCGGGCCTTCATCAGCTGCGAGAGACCGTTCGTATCAACTTTGGCGGTCGTCCAGTGCGGACTGAGCACCTTGAGCCAGCCTTCTTTTTCGAAGATGCGAATCACGTTCAGCGGATCGTCTTCGTAAGCCAGCTGCTCGATTTCGTAACCGATCGTCCGGTCGGCGATGTACTCGATGTAATTATTTTCTTTCGCTGACTCGTAGCGGGCCTGAGTGCGCTCCTCCATTGGCCAGTGGAAGCGGGCGGCAAAGCGTGACGCACGAATCAGCCGCGAAGGATCTTCGACAAACGCATAGTTGTGCAGAATGCGCAGCAGCTTGGCTTCGATGTCGGCGGCACCGTTAAAGGGATCCATCAGCAGGCCGCGGGAGCCAGGATTCAACGACAGCGCCATCGCGTTTACGGTGAAGTCGCGGCGGCGCAGGTCTTCGATAATCGTTGCCGGAGTGATGACGGGAGGCTTGCCCGTCTTCTCATAGCGCTCGGTGCGGGCGCTGCTGACCTCGGCACGAACGCCTCCGGGCAGGGTGATGTAGATGGTTTTGAAATTGTCATCGGCACCGCCGATCACAGCACCAGCGCGCTCAAATTCCTTTTGCAGCTTGAGAGGATTGCCCTGGACAGTGAAATCCAGGTCGCGAATGGGAAAGCCGCTGATGATGTCGCGCACCGCACCGCCGGTCAGGTAAACGTTCATTCCGGCGTTGCGCGCAATGTCCTGGACCAGCGTGACGCCTTTTTGCTGATTGGGCGTCAGCCGCAGCTCCATGGTGTATATGTAGTCAGCCATTCTTAGTCGTGAACTGCTCGACTACAGGGTCCCCGTAGAAAGATTTCCACAGGCACCTGTGGAAATTGCAACAATCAGAATGTAAGTGCTTAAATATGAGTAGGTTAGTTTCATCTGAAGAAGCCGACTGAACTACAAAAAATAACACAACGTTATTGTTTTGGCTACTGTGAAGCTGGATACCTGAGAGTTTTCGGTGGGAAAGTGCGAGAATCGAGGGGAATTGAAATCAATTGAATCATTGAATCATCGGGGGATTGAATCATTAAAGGCGTCGTAGGTCGTTCGGCTGATCGTTTAATCACTCAACCCCCCGATGATTCAATGATTCAATTCTTTCCATGCCTTCCACCCACAAGAAAGTCATAGTCCGTAAGGTTGACCGCGACACGGTAAATGGCTTTGTCGCGTCGGCGCACTTTGTCCGCGACGGCAAATTCGAACTGCTGAACACCTCCGGCAACGTGGTCGCGATTGATCTTACTGACATCAAGTGCGTCTTCTTCGTGCGCGAGTTCGGCGACTCCGATTCCCTCTCGCGCAAGACCTTCACCACCCGCCCGCGCTCCGAGGGTCTGTGGGTACGGATCAAATTCAAAGACGGAGAAGTGCTCGAAGGCCTGATGCCTAACGACCTCAGCCTGACTACAGCTGAAGGTTTCCTGATCAATCCTCCAGATTTGCGATCGAATGTGCAGCGACTGTTTGTCCCACGGACGGCGGTCGAATCGTTGAATGTGTTGGCGGTGATTGGGGCCACGCGGCGGCAGGGGAGAGGCGCGGAAGATGTGAGGCAGGTGCCGATGTTTGGGGAGTAGGTTGGTTGCAAACCTTCTTTAATGTGACATAATAGGCGCCTTCCCCACAAGATCCGAGGGCGTACGCCTGGAAACTTATATATGTTCAAGTACCTCGTCCTCTTTCTCGTTCTTTTGACAGGAATAGCTGCCGCTGGAGATTCACGGCTGGTAGGTGCAGGCGTCCTGGGAATTTCAGGTGCTAACTGGGAGCAGGGCGGAGTCGGCGGCGTTGAGATTTTGCAGGTCTCGCGGGATAGTTCCGCTGGACTCGCTGGTCTGCATGTCGGGGACGTCATTACTGACGTGAATGGGAAGCACGTCAGCTCAATCCAGGAATTAGGCGACATGTTGGCCGAATTGGATGCCGGTACCAAGATCAGCATCGGTTACCTGATCAAGAGCCAACTCGGATGGATGCCGAAAGAAGCGGTCGTCATTCTCGCTAAAAAAGATTACGACCCGAATCCAGCAGATGCGAATCGTTCAGCAGAGCTGACCAGACATGCTGGTGTTCCTATACAGTCGACCAACACTTCGCCAGATCCCCCGCTGCTCACCGTCAGGAGCCAGAAACCTCCGAAGCATCAGGATGTGGTGGATCTGCCCAACGAAATCGGCATTTATATGCGACAAAATGGAAAGCTGATCGACATTGAACCAGAAGTGGTGAACTGGCGGACGGGCGGTGTGATCAAGACAATGGCGACCGTCGGTCTCGACAAAGGCCATGTGAATGGGACCATTCCCGGGTCTCACAGCTGGCTGACTATTTCATGGGCCAGACTTGGCCTAGCGGATCCGCTTGAATTCTATATTCGGTGCCCGGAGGGGAATTCCGCATCCGAATACCAACTTTTGCGGCTTTGGGACAAAGGTAATCGCAGGGAGTTTCGCTCCATTACAGGTGGAATTCTTCATCGTTCTGGAGGCGCTCAGCTCAACGAAGTCGCATTTAAGTTCGAGAAAATCGCTCCGCGCACGTACAAAATTCAACTGAACGACCTCAAGGCCGGCGAGTACGGCTTTCTTGCTCCTGGTGCTGTGGCGAGTTCCAATGCCGCATCGCTCGGCAGGATTTACACATTCCGAATCCCTGAATGAAAGAATGATTTGTTTGCTAACCGGCCCTGGCTCTTGTCGAAGTTTCCGCCTGCTAAAGACGATCCCCGATTTGTGCCGCCTCTGAACGCACCTAAGGAGAAGCAGGAAACCCCGCAACGAAAGCTGCCACATCACCCTTCCTCTCAAAGAGCACCCATGCCAAGAGTCGATGCAAACCGTCCAAGTGCTTGAGACAACCGTCTACTGATTCGAGGAAAATGTGACTTTGTACGAAGTCTCTCTCTCGGTGAGAGCAGATGTTTTCCCAGCATTCCAGCATGCTTTGCTTACTTGGCAAGGAGCGCAAAACTTCGGCCGCCGCTGATACAGCTAGTCCCGAGTCTGGAACCAGTTCAATTCCGTGTCTGTGAGCCGGAAGCACGATGTTCGCAATGTCGGCCGTATCGAGGATCGTCAGGGCCCATTTACCACGACAAAGTCCATCCGCCTGTTTCAATCGATTCTCAGCCCACGTATTACTCTTTGATCCGCTGTTTTCTCGGTGTAAGCTCTCGAGAACCTTTACGAACATGACATCCTTCACAAAGTCCATAACGTAGATCGGTTCCTATTCTAAGGCCCGGAAACACCGCTTCGTCTTTGGTGAGTGACTACCGCACATCGAACCCGGGCTGACTCCTCGGCAACAAATCACTGGCATTTACAAAGCTTTACTTGATCACGCGATGACGATCGCATCCTATCAAGTGTGATCTCAACTTTAGAGGTCCTTCCCTACTCTCAGTTCCTGGTCTTGAATCAGTGATGCGCCTCACACGTTTTGCTGGAAAATTAGAACAACTGTTTTGGTCAGGATGCACTCTTCGAGCGCAGCGATGGACGGGAACGCTAGTAGTGTTTTCGGTAGTGTCGCTCTTGTGTGCCGCCGGGGTACTGCGCTGTCAACAGAGTCCGTCGCCGGTCTCACGCTCGGCCTGCTGGTGGATACCAGCATTAGCCAGAGACAGGTTCTGGAACAGGAACGCAGCGCGAGCAAGACTTTTATGAGTCAGGTGCTGCGGGGAAAAGATGCGGCATTTTTGATCCATTTTGACCGCGAGGTCGAGTTGCTGCAGGACCTTACTTCGTCGCGACCGAAACTGGAGGAGGCGCTCAATTCGTTGCATACTCCGGCTCCGCGTGATGAAGATAATTCCCCGGACTCTGGTGGAAGTGGACCACGTGGTGGCGGACCCGGAGGTGGGCGAAGGCGTGTGATGCGTGGAGGCGGAACGGCGCTCTATGACGCGGTTTATTTGGCGTCCGATGAACTGATGAGGAAGCAGCAGGGGCGCAAGGCGGTGGTTGTGCTGTCGGATGGCATCGATCGAGGAAGC
>WNFR01005639.1_pt1 | contig 12809 bp, 10 predicted proteins | sample 5400221 | NCBI WGS metagenome assembly WNFR01 (sample SAMN13153357, study PRJNA577476) | soil metagenome | isolation source: 40 cm soil under Madrone tree | place: USA:California | collected 2016-06-14
CCTCTCTGTCGAATTCCTGCGCTGCGGCCAGCCCGATCCCGCTGTTGCCGCCGGTGATAAGGATATTCTTGTCCGCTAGCCTACCCATTGTCGTCACTCCTTTAGATTAAACATGTCCGTGTCGGTTACCACCGCCTCTTCCTCAGCGAGTACTTTCTCGCCCAGTTTCTTTCCCGCCTGCAGAAACTCGTCACTGAGTCGCGTGTCAGCCACTGCCCGCGATAACGACAGCGCGCCGTACATCAGGGCGATCAACCCGAGCGCCTTTTCCCGGCTCTCAACACCAGCATCAAGCATCTCGGCAAGCAAGTTGGCGAAGCCGGATAACTCCACTTCGAGCGCGCTCCGATATGGCTCACCTTCCCGTGCAACCTCCGCAGCGGTGCTGGGCAGCGGGCAACCCGTTTCCTCATTGTCGCGATGCTTGCGTGACAGGTACTGCCTGATCACGCTCAACGTCCGAGAGCGGGGCGAATCGCCCTTCGCGGATTTCAAGAGCTGATCCCAATTCGCGCTTGCCGCGTTCCGAAGCGTCTCGACGAAGAGTTCCTCCTTCGAGTCATAATGGTTGTAGAAACCACCGACCGTGAGACCGGCTCCCTTCATGACGTCCATCACTGAGCTTGCCTTGATGCCCCGCTCACGAAGTAGCGTAGCGGCCGAAGTGGCAATCGCTTCACGAGATTTCTCTTTCTGCTTAGTTTTCTGATTCATGTCATAACCTCGCGCCGAACCGCATCGACCACCGCCGGCACCCCGGCGGAATGTTGCGCGCTTGTCGCGCGGCGGGCGGCGTCGCTTTTATGGCAAATGCTTGTCGAGCATTTGCGAGATGTAGGCTTTAGCGTCTGGAGGGACGCCGACGACGCGCTCGGCCTCCTTGCCGTCGCGGAAAAGAATCAGGGTCGGGATCCCCTTAACGCCATAGTTGGATGAGCTACCGATGTTCTCATCCACGTTCAGTTTGACGATCTTGGCCTTGCCCTGATACTTCTCGGCCACCGACTCGACCGTCGGGGCGAACGTGAGGCAGGGCGCGCACCATGCGGCCCAAAAATCCACCAGCACGGGCTGGGACGACTTTAAGACCTCGCTCTCGAAATTCGTGTCATTAACCTCAGTCACATATTCACTCATTGACCTCTCCTTTCATATTATGAGCATAATATTATGACTATAATATAAACATGTCAAGTCAAATCCGATCCGGATAGTCATCCGGCTTCGTGTGAAGGCCGGGTAATTTAAAAAGAGGAATATCGTTATAGGGCGGGACTTGAGGGAGACATTTCACAAGGGGTGCGAGTATTCGGCTTGAGAAGATCGCGCCATACGGCGATACGGGTTCCGGGAGAAATTGGGGTGACTTTGCTTTCGGTTGTCGACTTATGCCAATTTCCGTGTCTTGACAATATTCGTGATAACGACTATAGTATCTTCGTTTGACAGGTAGGTTAAGCGGAACTTGAAAAGGCGGACGAACCAGACGGTTTAGTATCAGGCAAGATATGGAGGGTACCAGATGATTAAAGTGAGGAAAGCAAACGAACGGGGTTTGACGCGAACGGGGTGGCTGGAGAGTCATCACTCGTTTTCGTTCGGTAATTACTTCGACTCGAATAATATGGGTTTCAGTGATCTGCGCGTAATAAATGAAGATTTTGTAAAAGAGGGAACCGGCTTCGGTACTCACTCGCACCGGGACATGGAGATCATTACTTACGTACTGAACGGGACAATTCAGCATCGTGACAGTACGGGTGGACAGGGCCTGATCAAGCCGGGAGAGTTCCAGAGAATGACTGCGGGCACCGGAGTCAGCCATAGCGAGTTCAACCACTCGAAAGTCGACCCAGTCCATTTTCTACAAATTTGGATCCTTCCCGAAAAGGAGGGTTTGAAACCCGGGTACGAGCAAAAGGCTTTCCCGGTTGAGGAGCGTACCGGCAAGTTTGCACTTGTTGCATCACGCGATGGCCGCGACGGATCTCTGAAGATTCATCAGGACGCGGCACTTTACGTCGGGAACATCGAAGCGGGTGCCGAAATCTCGAAAGCAATCGGTCCGGCGAGGCATGTTTGGCTGCAGGTGGCTCGCGGCTCAGTTACAATTGGCGGACAGGAACTAAGTGCGGGTGATGGCGCATCGATCTCCGAAGAGGCCGCAATTTCCCTGAAGGCAATCGCAGATGCTGAGGTGCTATTGTTCGACCTTGCATAAATTGGGAAGGTCCGGCGAGTGAAGTCAATAAAATCGATCCGGAGTTCAAGCGGACGGGAATCGAAGAAACGAGTGCTTCTGGTTCCCCTTTTTTTTGATCGTATTGTCTAATCCAGCTTAGCCGAAACCAATGAGCCAGTGCCTTCCCATAATATGGCTAAGAATAATCGAAAGTTAATGATGAGTTCAGAAGATCTACAAGGTGAAATCCGCAAACGCTGGGGCGAGGCTGCCTCGTCATGGCAAAGGCGAACCGCCGAGTTGCGCGAGATGTTCTGCCCGATTACCAGCGAACTGATAGCTGCCGCTGAAATCGAATCAGGGGATGCGGTCCTGGACGTAGCAGGAGGCGCCGGCGAGCCGGCACTGACAATCGTCCGAAAAGTTGGTCCCCTCGGCGCAGTAATGTGTACAGACATTTCGCAGGAAATGCTTGAGGTGGCCCAACACGAGGCGCTGGTGCAGCGACTGGAGAATATCGCTTTCTACACCACCGGCGCCGAAAGTCTTCCTTTTGATAACGCCATTTTTGATGCAGTGACCTGCAGACTGGGAGCTATGTTCTTTTCTGACCCCGTTGCCTCAGTATCTCAAATGCTTCGGGTCGCAAAGCCCGGTGCAAAAATCGCGTTTGCCGTGTGGAGCGGATACGAAGAGAACCCATTTTTCAGTATGGTCGACCGGTTCCTGCCCGGGGATGAAACGGCTCCACAGAAAGACCACGTGCCCGGAGCTTTTCGGTATGGAGAACCGGGCAAATTGTCGAGTTTACTGAATGCGGCGGGTACCAGAGAGACGACCGAGGCTTTTTTGGATTTCAAGATCCGTGCTTCGGTGATGCTCGAACAATTCTGGTCTTTGAAGGTTGATTTATCGTACTCAGTCAAAGCGGCATTGGCCGATCTGTCAGAAGCAGAGGGACTTTTGTTGGCTCGCGAAGTAACGTCCGCCGTTAAGCCCTATTTTGGTTCAGGACAGTTGGAAATGCCTGCACGAGTTTTAGTCGTCTCCGGCCGGAAAAAGCATTGATCAGAATTGAGTGCTTTAGATGACGTTGTAGCGCGCGTCCAATGCTCGTCCGTCCCTTCCGGCGAATCGTTCAATCAGCATCGGCAGGCCCATACGCTGCTGTTAGAACTTACAATCCGCAATGTCCTCGCGAAGAGTTTGTGATTGCGTATATTAAGTCCTCCTCAGAGTTACCTGAAGGTTATCCACCGTTCCTTTCTGTGACTTTTATACGGGCAGCGTTTTGCAGGATCAGGCAAGAATCGGGCAGGATCAGGCTAGCGGCTAACGCCGCCGCCAACTATCATCTCTCGAAACTCGAGGAACTTGAAATTGTTTTCGATGCATGGAGGAGACCACGAAGACGCAAAATATCTCGACAAAGCACCGTGCAGTCAGCAAAATAGGTTCGGGTTTAGGTTAGGTTATGGGAGGAGCCTGAAATGAGTGACGACTTTGATGAAACTTCAGAGCCTGACTTAACGGCGGATGAAGAGGCGTTATTAAAAGAATTGCCGACTCTGACTGATGTGGGTCAGGCGCGACGCAAGTTTATAGGGCAATCGATTGCGGGTGGCCTTGGCATATTCGCTTTGACGTTGCTGGAGCAAGAGAAAGTATTAGCTGCGCTGGCAATCTCGCCCGATGCGATGTTTGCTCCGGCCGTGGGAGTGGAAAATTCCGTCAAGGTCGTCTTGAAAATCAACGGTGCGACGAAAAGCCTTGAACTCGATTCACGCATGGTGCTGCTGGATGCCCTGCGCGAACGACTCGAATTGACCGGTTCGAAGAAAGGCTGCGACCACGGGCAGTGCGGCGCATGTACGGTGATCGTTGACGGACGGCGTGTGTTGTCTTGTCTGACGCTGGCGGCAACGTGCGAGGGTAAGGAAGTAACGACGATTGAAGGCCTGGCGCAGGGCGACAACCTTCATCCGATGCAGGCTGCGTTCATCAAAAACGACGGCTTCCAATGTGGCTACTGCACACCCGGCCAGATCTGTTCGGCTGTCGCGATGTTGACTGAAGCGAAGAACGGCGAGGCCAGTTATGTCACGGCGGATGTCAGGCAGACGCCGCGCAGCGTCGCGCTTACCGATGATGAGATCAGGGAACGCATGAGCGGCAACATCTGTCGCTGCGGCGCATACCCGAACATCATTAAGGCGATCCAGGAAGTCCACAGCGGCAAGCAAGCGGCGCAGTCGTGGAGCTTCCACAAGGCGGAGAGCAACCTGGCGGACGCGATCAATGACGTGCTGACGAAGGAGGCAACCAGCGATGCGACCGTTTAAGTATTCAAGGGCGAACGACGCTTCGCAGGCCGTCCAACTCGCCGTGGCCAACAAAAACGCGAAGTTTCTGGCGGGCGGCACGAACCTGCTCGACTTAATGAAAGAAGATGTCGAGCGTCCGACCGAACTCGTTGACGTTACGCGCCTGAAATTCACGGAGATCAAGTCATCAGACGGCGGCATCTCGCTGGGCGCGCTGGCGAAGAACACCGACACGGCGAATCATCCGCTGGTGCGGCAGTACTATCCGTTGTTGACACAGGCCATCCTGGCGGGCGCGTCGGGACAGATTCGAAACATGGCGACGAACGGCGGCAACCTGAACCAGCGCACCCGCTGCCCCTACTTCTACGACGTGGCGATGCCGTGCAACAAGCGCGAGCCGGGCTCGGGCTGCGGCGCGTTCGAAGGCCTCAACCGGATGCATGCGATTTTCGGTTGGAGCGAAAAGTGCGTTGCGGTCTATCCGTCGGACATGGCGGTTGCGCTGGCCGCGCTTGATGCGGTCGTGAAAGTTAGCGGCGCAAATGGTAAGGAACGCACAATCGCATTTGCCGACTTTCATCGTTTGCCGGGCGACACTCCGGAAAAGGACAACAACCTGCAACCGGGCGAGCTGATCACTTCGATTGAGTTGCCGAAGAACAATTTTGCTGCGAAATCCTATTACCTGAAGGTGCGCGACCGCGCGAGCTACGCTTTCGCGCTCGTGTCTGTGGCCGCTGCGCTGGAGACTGACGGCAATACCATCAGGCAGGCGCGGTTGGCGATGGGCGGCGTCGCGCATAAGCCGTGGCGTGCGACGGAGGCGGAGAAAGTGCTCGCCGGCAAAGCTGCGACGGAAGCCGTGTTCATCCAAGCGGCGGAAGCGGAAATGCGTAACGCCAAGCCACTCGAGCATAACCGCTTCAAGGTCGAGCTTGGCAAGCGTGCAATCGTGAGAGCGCTGGTGATGGCGAATGGCGGGGCGGCGGCTTCACAAGGAGGAGCTTCAAATGGCTAGATATATCGGCAAGGAGATGAGCCGTGTGGACGGCCTGGCCAAGGTGACAGGCAAGGCGAAATACGCAGTCGAATTCCAGGTGCCTAATGTCGCCTATGCGTTCATCGTGCAGAGCACAATTGCCAAAGGAACAATCACTGAAATTGATACGACAGAAGCCGCAAAACAATCAGGTGTTATACGTATCATCACGCACCAGAATAGGGGGAAGCTCGCCTATAGCGACCCGAAGGATGCCGATGCGATGGTGCCGGGTAATGCCCCGCCGTTTCGTCCGCTGTACTCGGACAAGATAGTGTTTAGCGGCCAGCCAATCGCTCTGGTCGTAGCTGAAACCTTTGAACAGGCGAGGTTTGCTTCAAGACTCGTTAAAGCGACATACGCGAAAGAAACCTCAGCGACGAAACTTGAAGATTTATTGTCGCAGAGTGTCGATCCAGAACCTTCACCATTTTCCCCGGTGCCTAAACCACGCGGAAACCCGCAGCAGGCATTTCAAACCGCGCCTGTCAAAATCGAAGCCAAATACACGATCCCCGTCGAGCATCACAACCCGATGGAGCCCCAGGGCGCGATTGCTTACTGGCAAGGCGATAAACTCACCATCTTCGACAAATCGCAGTGGGTTTATAACGTTCGCAATCACCTGGCATCGATCTTCGGAATTCCGCCGGAAAGCGTCCAGGTTATATCGCCTTTTGTCGGCGGAGCATTTGGCTCTTCGCTACGTCCGAATTATTACCCGACACTGGTGGCGCTGGCGGCGCGCGAAGTTAAGCGCCCGGTCAAGCTCTCTTACACGCGGCGGCAGATGTTCACAGGCCTCGGCTATCGCCCTTACACCACACAGAAGATATCGCTCGGTGCGGACAACAAAGGTCAGTTGATTTCGATTATCCACGAAGTCTTCAACAACACTTCGACTTTCGAGAATTACAACGACAACACGATTCCATTCACGCGCACGATCTATGCCTGTCCGAACTTAGACACGAAGCAGAAACTCGTCAAGCTCGATCTGCCAACGCCGTTTGCGATGCGCGCACCAGGTGCGGTGTCTGGAATGTTCGCGCTTGAGTCGGCGCTCGACGAACTGGCCTACAAACTCAAGATCGATCCGCTTGAATTGCGCCTGATCAATTATTCAGAGAAGGATCCGGATACCGGCAAGCCCTTTTCGAGCAAGGCGTTGCGCGAATGCTACACGACAGCGGCGGAGAAATTCGGTTGGTCCAAACGCAATCCCGAACCTCGTTCACAACGCGATGGGCGCTGGCTTGTGGGCTGGGGGATGGCCACAGGTTCGTGGTATTCGTTTCAAATGCCGGCCGGGGTCAAGTTAGTGCTTAAATCGGACGGTACAGCACATGTTTCTAGTGCAACCTCTGACATCGGCCCCGGCACCTACACCGTCATAACGATGATTGCCGCGGAATATCTTGGCCTTCCTGCCGAGAAAGTAAAGTTCGAACTCGGCGACACTTTGATGCCGCAATCCCCTGCGCAGGGGGGCTCGTGGACGACCGCTTCCGTTGGTTCTGCGGTGTATGGCGCGGCGATGAATATCAAGCAGAAGTTGTTTGATACGGCGAACAAAGATACGAGTTCGCCCTTTAAAACCACCAATATAGACGATGTCGAATTGATGGACGGAAGTCTGCGGCTCAAATCCAAGCCTTCGAGTTCTGTCCAGATTGCGGACTTGATGCGAAAGAATAATCTCCCCGAAATTGTCGAGACTTATGAATCCAAGCCGTCACCTGAGCGCCAGAATTACACTACTCAGGCGCACGGCGCGCAGTTCGTCGAAGTAAAGGTCGATGAATCACTGGGTACCGTTAAGGTCACGAGAGTGATGGAAGCGACCGCGTGCGGCAAGATCATGAACCCGAAGACCTCGCACTCGCAGGAGATGGGCGGCGTCGTCTGGGGCATCGGCATGGCTTTGATGGAAGCCACCGATATTGACCATCGTTTTGGGCGTATGATGACTTCGACGCTTGCAGATTATCACGTGCCGGTCAACGCCGATGTGCATGCGGTGGAGACAAATTTTGTCGAGGAGGACGACCTCATCGTCAACCCGCTCGGAGTCAAAGGCATGGGCGAACTCGGGATGGTCGGCATTCCGGCAGCAATTGCTAACGCCGTCTTTCACGCGACCGGCAAACGCATCAGAGATCTGCCGATTACGCCGGACAAACTCCTGTGAGACAACCGGTGTGAAGATTGAAGTGTCGAATTAGTTATGCCGGTGAGGAGTACACAGGGAAACGAGGCACAAACTATGGGGGCGATTTTATGAATGAGGTCCGGGCAATAATTGAAGCGTTCGATGAAGCAAACGTGAGAGGCGAACGTTGCGCGCTGGCGACTGTCGTGAGCGTCGAAGGCTCGTCTTACAGGCTTCCGGGCGCACGGATGCTGGTCTGCGAGAGCGGGGTGAGCACCGGTTCGATCAGCGCCGGTTGTCTGGAAAGCGATGTCATTGAGCACGCGAAGCGCGTCATCAAAACCAATCTGACGAAACTCGTCGAATATGACACGACCTCGACGAGCGACGAGATTGTTTGGGGCCTGGGATTGGGTTGCAACGGCATCGTCCGCGTACTGGTCGAACCAGTCACCCCGCAGTCAAGTTACGTCGCCGCGCTACGCCGTTCAATCGCGTTACAAGCGGACGTCGCCCCCATCGTCGTTGCGACCGTGTTTCATCACTCGTCTTCAAGTTCAGCGCCAACGTCGTCGCAGATTGAAATTGGCTCACGCCTTATTATCGACGAAAACGGAGAGGCCAGCGGCGACCTGTCGTGCAGCGAACCAGGCCTGGCGATTGCCAGCGATATGCGCGCGGCTGTTAGTGAGGATGCGTCTCGCGTTCACGTCTATGAGCGGGATGGCGGCACGACCAAAGTCTTTATCGAAACGCTGACGCCACCCGTCCAACTCGTTGTGTTCGGGGCGGGCCACGACGCCCAGCCAATTATCGAGTTGGCACGCGGGCTCGGTTGGCAAACAGAAGTCGTTGACCCGCAAGCGCGCCCGGCCAGCCGCGGCCGGTTCGCGCAAGCTGACAGGGTCACGCTCGCGCGCCCCGAAACTGTGAGCGAGCAAGTCCGCGTTACGCCGCGCACCCTGGCGCTATTGATGTCACACAACTACGCGCACGATCAGGCGTTGCTCAAGTTTTTACTCGCGTCACCGGCCCGTTACATTGGAGTCATGGGGCCGCGAAAACGCACCGAGCAAATGTTAAATGAGCTGGCGGAAATCGACAGTAGTTACCGGCTCAAAGAGTCGGACAGTTCGCGCCTTTATGCTCCCGCTGGTTTAGACCTCGGAGCAAACACGCCGGCAGAAATCGCTCTATCAATCGTCGCAGAGATGCGTGCCGTTTTAGCTGATCGGCGCGGCGGGATGCTGCGTGCGCGCAACGGATCGATCCACAGCCGTATAAATGATGGTGAGCTTGTCCACGTGTCGGAGGTCAGCGAGCGCCCCGTAGCGGCAGCGTGAAGAACCGATGGGTAAGCGGAAGACGAATTCCGCAAGCTGAAATTTCCAATTAATTCTGTATCACTCCGGCAAGGTGTCAGGTGAATTCTCAGGATTAGACGACCTCCTTCCTTGCCGACGCTATAATGGCCTCGTATCATTAAGGTGATATGGAACCCAACGAAATCAGAGAAAATAAAGCATTTAAGAAATCCTGTGTCGTACTTTTGAGCGGTGGGCTCGATTCGACAACGACGCTGGCGATTGCCAGGAGCGAAGGCTTCGAAGTCTACGCGCTAACGTTTCGTTATGGTCAGCGTCACGATGTTGAGATCGAGGCTGCGCGCAGGATTGCGTCATTGTCTAAGGTAGCCGACCATGTCATCGCAACGATCGATTTAAGGATTTTTGGAGGGTCCGCGTTAACTTCTTCGGCTGCGGTACCCAAGGACCGCGACCTTGATGCGATGGCTGATGGGATACCTATTACTTACGTGCCGGCGCGGAACACCATTTTTCTCTCATTCGCGCTCGCGTACGCCGAGGTGTTGAACACCAGTGATATCTTTATCGGTGTCAATGCACTGGACTACAGCGGCTACCCGGACTGTCGCCCAGAGTACATCGAAGCTTACGAACGCGTGGCAAACCTGGCGACGAAGGCGGGAGTTGAAGGCAGCCAACGCCTGAAGATTCACACTCCTCTTATCAACTTAACGAAATCAGAAATAATCAATAAAGGCATCGAGTTGGGAGTTGATTACTCAAAGACCATTACCTGTTATGACCCAACAGAACAGGGTGAGGCGTGTGGACACTGCGATGCATGCCTTCTTCGCCTCAAGGGTTTTGCCGATAGCGGACTGCCCGATCCGGCTCCATACAGTCATGCCGGAGCCGCTCGATGAGCAACTATTCCGTCAAAGAGATTTTTTATACTTTGCAAGGCGAAGGGGCTAACACCGGAAGGCCCGCGGTCTTTTGCCGTTTTGCCGGGTGCAACCTGTGGTCGGGACGGGAAGAGGATCGCTCCCATGCGATTTGTCAGTTTTGCGATACGGATTTTGTAGGTACGAATGGGTCGGGCGGCGGGCGATTTTCTACTGCCGCCGATCTTGCTCGGGCTGTTTCGGATGAATGGCCCGACAAGGGGATAGGGCGGCCGCTGGTTGTTTGTACGGGAGGCGAGCCACTTCTTCAGATTGACGCTGAACTTGTAGCCGCGCTTCACCTGGCGGGGTTTGAGATCGCCATCGAAACAAATGGAACCCTCCTTCCACCGCCTGAAATCGATTGGATATGTGTCAGTCCGAAGGCTGGTTCGGAATGCATTCTAAAAAGCGGGAACGAATTAAAGCTGATTTTTCCACAGGCTGGGGCAGAGCCCGAATCATTCCAGGACCTTGATTTTCAACACTTATATTTGCAACCAATGGATGGCCCGGATCGCGAACGAAACACAAAGCTTGCCATCGAGTACTGTATGGCAAATCCCCGTTGGAAGCTTAGTTTGCAAACTCACAAACTGCTCGGAATTCCCTAACGCAAAGTTCTGCCGATACTGTGCTCTATTTTCCAGCTACCATCTGTCGAGCGATTTCTTCCAGGTTCGAATATGCAAGCTTTGTCTTCTGATTGGGCGTGCACAATTTCGTGCTCGTAAATGAACTATTCTCAGCCAACAGTACATAGCAATGTATCGAACGCGTGCAGACAGCTGACTCACCAAGTTATTAAATCCTTAAGACAGATGGGCACTATCGTCGTAAATGCTTTGTATTTGACGGTTCTCGATGTGGATTGAAGTGTGTGCGTGTCCGCGATCTCGGTGGCACACTCGTTGCTAAGTACTGGATGTGAACAAACGAGGGAAAGAACAAGGGGTGATATTCGTTCGGCTCTTCTGATGGGAATTATTGGGTGCTTTGGGGGAGGCGCCCGGTGATCCCTGAACTCAGGAGGGGATAACATTATCTTATTATTCGTTGTCCTTTGCTGAGAAGGAAGAGTAACAAATTTTGAGTCGTTGGTTAACGGGTCTGTTCGGGCTTGGGGGAGCCTCTCAGATCACAGCTGACGGCTCAAAATTTGATTTTTACCCTCTGTTCCTCTGACACATCTGGAATTGAGCCAGGTGACCGCGCTACCACGGATTATTAAGAGGGCGTTCAACCACTTCCGACTAGTCTCTTTCCCTGGACTGTTTTAGAATACTGACTGTTCGAACTTCCACGTAACTCTTACACTTTGTTACTCCAGGAGATGACGATGCACCTTCGTCGGATTATGCGTGCCGCGCTGTTGGTATTTGTAGCTACCGCGGTTCTCTTTTTACACCATGACAAGGTTGGCCACAGTCAGAGCCTGTCGGCTGATTCAACGACGGGGTTTAAATCGGCCTACCCGGTGGCCAAAAAAGGCGATCAGGTCGATAACTACCATGGGGTTAGTGTGCCGGACCCGTATCGTTGGCTTGAGGACCTGGATTCACCTGACACCAGGGCGTGGGTCGAGGCCGAAAACAAATTGACCTTTGGGTATCTGAGCACCATCCCTGCGCGCGAGCGGATAAAAGACCGCCTGACCAAATTGTGGAATTACGAACGTTTCAGTATTCCTTTCAGGAAGGGTAATTACTACTTTTATTCCAGGAACAATGGCTTGCAGAATCAGAGTGTGTTGTACAAGGTCGTCGATCTGAATTCTGAACCTGCCATTCTGCTCGACCCCAATTCGCTCTCAAAAGATGGAACGGTCGCGCTTTCGGGTATTTCGGTCAGCGAGGACGGCAAACGCCTCGCGTATGGGCTTTCATCCTCGGGTTCAGATTGGCAGGAATGGCATGTTCGCGACGTCGAGAGCGGGGCGGACCTGCCGGATCTGATTAAATGGGTTAAGTTCGCTGGGGCATCGTGGAAAAAAGACGGCAGCGGGTTCTTCTACAGCCGGTACGACGAACCCAAAGCTGAGACGATGATGAAGGGCACGAACTATTTTCAAAAACTGTACTTTCACAAAATCGGTACCCCTCAAAGTGAGGACCAGCTAATCTATGATCGTCCCGACCAAAAGGACTGGTTTATCCGAGGCAGTGTCACCCAGGACGGCAATTACCTGGTGATAAATATCGGCGCAGGCTCCGACGTCAAGAACCGTGTTTACTATAAGGACCTCAGAGCCAAAGATTCCCAAATCGTCAAGTTGCTCGACGACTTCGATGCCTCGTATAACCTGATTGACAACGACGGGCCGGTTTTCTGGTTTCAAACAGACCTTGGCGCATCACGTGGAAAGGTTGTGGCCATTGACACCCGCCACCCCGAGCGATCGAACTGGAAGGTGGTGGTACCGGAATCACAGTCAACGCTGGAGGGGGTCAACCTGCTTAACAAGAACATGTTTGTCGCGTCGTATCTGACCGATGCGCATACTCAGGTAAAGATATTCAAGACCGACGGTGCATTTGTCAGGGACGTTTCGTTACCAGGTACAGGAAGTGCTGGTGGCTTTGGCGGCGAACGAACCGACAAAGAGACGTTCTACTCATACACAAGCTTTACTACGCCGCCGACGATTTTTCGGTACGATCTCGAAACAGGAAAAAGCACTGTATTTCGTCGGGCAAAGGTTGATTTTGACTCCAACGCTTACGAGACAAAGCAGGTCTTCTATCCGAGCAGGGACGGCACGAAGATTCCCATGTTTATTACTTATAAGAAGGGGATTAAGCTCGATGGGAACAATCCAACATATCTGTATGCATATGGCGGATTCAACATTTCGACTA
>WNFR01016680.1_pt1 | contig 12809 bp, 9 predicted proteins | sample 5400221 | NCBI WGS metagenome assembly WNFR01 (sample SAMN13153357, study PRJNA577476) | soil metagenome | isolation source: 40 cm soil under Madrone tree | place: USA:California | collected 2016-06-14
TGCTCGTGGCGGCACGGGGCCCGACCTTTTACGCTCCGCGGTTGTGTTGGATGACAACCAAGGGGAACTTATCGAGCCGACCGTCCGCGACGGTAGGCCCTCGCAAGGTATGCCGGCTTTCGCTGCGTTTACCGATGAGCAGTTGCGCGACATTGCGGAATTTCTCCATATGCAAGTGGAAATGGCGGCGAACCGGGGAACCTACAAGCTTCTGAACGTAGTTACCGGAGATGCCAAAGCAGGCGAAACCTATTTCAACGGCGCGGGAAAATGCAAAACTTGCCACTCGGCGACGGGCGACTTGGCGCATATCGGGTCAAAGATGGAACCTCCCGATCTCCAGCAGACCTTCTTATATCCTGGCGTCCGAGCTATTGCGGACGGGGGGCCAAAATCGTCCCTCAATGCGACCGTGACTTTGGAGGATGGAAAGACGATCACCGGCACGATCAAGTATCAGGACGATTTCTATATCTCGCTTTACGACGCCGGGGGCACCTACCATTCCATCGCCCTGGAGAAGGGCGTCCAGGTCCGGGTGGAAGATAACCTAGCTTTCCATCGTCAGATGCTTGACAAGTACTCCAATACGCAGATGCACGATCTTACAGCCTACCTGGTGACCTTGAAATGAAACCTGTCCGGGTTGCCCTTTCATTTTGTCTGCCGTTCTCTTTGCTGCTGGGAATCTCGGTTGCCCAAGGGCTCGATCCCCAGAAGCTCCTGCAACGGGAGCCCACCGATTCCTGGCCCACCTACAACGGGGACTACTCCGGCCGGCGCTTCAGCCCGCTGACTCAGATTCATGCCGAGAATGTCCGCTCCCTGTCGCTGGCCTGGATGTTTCGCGTCGCCATCCTCGGCACCATGCGAGGCGTGGGAGAGCCAGAAATCAAGTCGACGCCGTTGCTGGTGAACGGCATTCTTTACTTCACCATTCCCGATCATGTCTATGCGCTGGATGCGCGCACCGGCCTGGAACTGTGGCATTACGACTGGGTAGACGCAGGCGGTCACCTGGTAGGAAATCGTGGAGTGGGCATGTCCGGCGACTGGCTGTATTTCCTGGCGCCGGATGGCTGGTTCATCTCTCTGGAAGCGAAGACGGGTAAAGAGCGTTGGAAAAAAAAGGTTGCCGACGAGAAAATGCAGTACTTCACCACCGCTGCGCCGATGGTGGTTGGCAACCATGTGATTGTCGGAGTGGGGGGAGACGCGATCGACGTTCCCGGTTATCTGGAATCCCGCGATCCTGTGACCGGGGAGTTACAGTGGCGCTGGTACAGTGAACCCAAAAAAGGTGAGCCCGGTTCCGAGACATGGCCCAACGAAGCAGCCATGGCGCACGGTGGCGGCATGACCTGGCTGCCCGGGACCTATGACAAGGACCTCAACCTTTTGTACTGGGGCACGGGCAATCCCAATCCCGTGGTTGCGGGACAGGGCAGGGCCGGAGCCAATCTTTGGACTTGTTCGATTGTTGCGCTGAATCCAGATACCGGCAAATTGGTTTGGCATTTCCAGGCCTCGCCCCACGATACCCACGACTGGGACAACACGGAGACGCCGGTTCTCTTTGACGCCGAAATTGAAGGCAAACCGCGCAAACTGCTGGCCCAGGCGGCGCGCAACGGTTATTTCTTTGTGCTGGATCGCACCAATGGGAAGAACGTGCTTTCCAAGCCTTTTGTTCCTCTGAATTGGTCCAAGGGAGTTGACGCTAGCGGCCAGCCCATACCGGACGAGACCAAGGAACCCAAAGTGGATGGAGTGTTGCTGACCATCAATGGAGGCGGCGGAACCAACTGGATGCCTCCGAGCTACAGTCCGCAGACCGGTTTGTTTTATGTCAATGCAACCCGGGGCTACAGTCTGACCTACCTCACGGATACCAGTGAACGGCCGGAAGGCTATGGAGGGTCGGGGCGGGGGCTTTGGTCACAACATGTGCTGGAAGCGCTCGACTACAAGACCGGTGAGATAAAGTGGAGCCACGCCTATACGGCCGACAGCCTAGCTGGCCGCCTGGGGGGCCCAGGAATCCTGACGACGGCCGGCAACCTTCTTTTTACCGGGGATTACAAGCGGAATCTGATTGCTTTTAATTCGACTAACGGCGACATCCTCTGGCATTTCCCCATGCTACGTCCTCTGAGCAATGGACCTGAGACCTACTTGATGGATGGGCGGCAATATCTGATCGCCGGTGCAGGCGACACGCTCTTCGCATTTACCCTGGTTTCCGCCCGCTGACCAAAGCGTATCCTGTGCTCTGAGTTTCTGCGGAGCGCAACCCGAGACGCTGCCTGAGCTGGTCTTCTACTTCGCGGTCCACCCGCCGTCGATCAGAATGTCAGTTCCAGTAATAAATCCCGCAGATTCTGAACAGAGATAGCAGGCCAGGGCGCCAATCTCTTCCACCTTGCCCCATCGTCCGATTGGCAGAGTGGCCAGGAATTGGGCACTGGCCTCGGGATTATTCAGAACCGCCGCATTCATCTCAGTCGCGAACGGTCCCGGGCTGATGCCGTTGACGGTAATGCCCTCGCCTGCCAGCTCCAGCGCCAATGACCGGGTCAGGCCGAGCAACGCGGCCTTGGCGGAAGAATAGGCAGCTCGCCCCGGCAGGGAGACGTGACTCATGATGGAGGTCATGTTCAAAATGCGCCCATAGCCGGAGCCGATCATTCCGGGCACAAACGCACGGCAGATCAGGAATGTCGAAATCAGGCTCGAATCCAATACGCTGCGAAACTCGTTGAGGGAAAAATCGACCAGAGACTTGCGGATATTCGAGCCTGCGTTATTAATCAGAATTTGGGGCTGACCAAAGCGCTTGGTTACGCCCTGCGCCACGGCGGCGACATCGTCCTCTCGCGTCACATCCCCAGTGAATACTTCGGCTGTTCCGCCACGCTGGGCGATTGCCTCGCGCACCGACTCCAGCCGCCTCACATCGCGGGCCACGAGGGCAATCTGGGCTCCCGCGTCGGACAGAGCCATCGCCATCGCCTCGCCCAGACCACGATTTCCGCCAGTGACCACCGCCGTCCTGCCCTTCAAATCAATTTTCATAGCCGTCCCGTCCCCGTGCGGTGTAGTCCACTAGTTCATTCACCGGCCTTTTCGCCACCCACGCGATGCCACGCAGCAACATCGCTTGAATCTTGGGATTGGCAAAGTTTGCGTAGGTATGTCCTTGCATCCATACGAAGGCTCGTGCGGGCTCCCCGCCTGGAAGCGTGTGTTCATATGCCCATATCTGCGGCACCACTTCTCCCTTGTGAGTGCGGGCGCTCGGAGATCCGGGGATCACTGCTGTTGCCAGCACGTGGATAGGTGGATCCTTCGCCCACGTCATGGTGAAAAATGCTTCATCGAAGATCGCGACGTCGGACATGCCTTCCATGATGGGGTTTGATTTGTCCACAATCGTGTAGAGAATGTCCGCGCCCAACGTGTAGTTCACCTGGCCGTGCTTCTTCGCTCCGCCCACCAGGGTCGCGAAGTAAGTCGGATCCGGACCGCACAAGGCATCATGGAGAGACACGATACCGCCACCGCGTTTAATGAACCCTTCGAGCGCGGCCTTTTCGCTATCAGCCATGAAGCCCGAATCCCCCTTATAAATCACCAGCACATCAGTATGTTCAAGTTCAGCAGCGCTGGGCGCATGCAAGGAACCATCGACGACCGCTCCGTGCTCCGTCAGGATCTTGCTCCAGTCAGCCAGAAACTGGGGATAGTCGTGCAGACCGGGCGGGTGAGTCTTCAAGCCCGCGCGAACGTATATGTGCATGCCATTGGGATTCTGACCCTGGATCCGGGGCGCTCCTTGCTGACCAAGCGCGCTCCCCGATCGAGCGGGATTCAGTTCCTGCGCTGACACGGGCGAGAGCAACACCAAGAGGGCGCCCAGAATGGAGGACCGCAAAAGCACTTTTGTTGTTCTCATGGATTCCCTTCGAAGAATATTCTGGCGAATCACCGCTTTGTAAAGTGCATACAATATATCGTCTCGCTCATTTCAGCCGCCAAGCGACGGGAACTCTGGCGAATCAATCTCCGGTGAGCGCTTAATCGGGAAGGGCAAAACTGTAGAGCACATTGCCCGCTGAAATTGCCACAAACTGCTTTCCGCCTACGGAATAGCTCATCGGAGACGATGCCATCGTACCTCCGGTCCGGAAATACCAAAGCGACTTGCCCGACTTGGAATCCAGGGCAATCAGAGTTCCGTCTGCCGTGCCTGCAAATGCGATCCCACCGCCGGTGCTCAGCACACCCGCTCCGAAGGACCCGCGAACAATCGGGAATTTCCACTTTACGTCACCAGTGGTTGTGTCGATTGCCAGCACGCCGCTCTTGCCGCCTTCGCCGGCTGAATCACCGGCCGAGAAAGGCTCGCCGCCTATGTATTGCCGCCCGGGCTCATAAGCCACCGGCGCGCTCCTATAGCCCTGTCCGTCGTCGCGGGCAACCACGTAGAGCCAGGAATTGGCGGGGTCGTAGGAAGGACTCTGCCAATTGGAACCACCCACACTTGTCGGGTACACAACGGTGCCCTTCAGAGACGCTTTCCACCCCGGCATCAGAATTGGCCGGCCGTCCTCCTGAAAGCCGCGATTCCAGTTTTGTCTGACGTAGGCTTTGGCAAAGAGAAGTTTTCCGTTTGTCCGATCGAGAACGTAAAACATCCCGTTGCGATCAGCCTGCATAATTAGCCTGCGCATTTTGCCGTCGATGATGCGGTCTACCAGTATCAGATCTTCGTTGGCATCCCAGTCGTGGGTGTCGCCAGGAGTGAATTGGTAATACCACTTCAGCTTGCCAGTTTTCGGATCCAGCGCGACGACAGAACAGGTAAACAGGTTGTCGCCTGCACGGACATCCCCGTTCATGTCTGGCCCCGGGTTGCCCACTGTCCAATAGAGCAGGTTGAGCTCCGGATCGTAGCTGCCCGTCAGCCAAGTGGCTCCGCTACCTTGTTTCCAACTGTCGCCGCTCCAGGTATCGTTGCCCAGTTCACCCGGGCCAGGAATCGTATAGAACCGCCATAGACGCTTTCCCGTAGCCGCATCGTAGGCGTCAATGAAGCCTCGGATGCCGAATTCTCCTCCCGCAACCCCGACGATCACTTTGCCCCGGATGGCCAGGGGGGCTTCGGTAATGGTGTAGCCCTTCAGGGTGTCGGCCACCTGGGCTTCCCAAAGCACTCTACCCGTCCGGGCATCAAGCGCAACCACAGTGGCATCCAGCGTTCCGAAGAACACCCGATTCCCCATCACCCCAACTCCACGATTAAAGGGGTTGGTTTGATAAGGATTCACGACCTTCTGCCGCCGCTCGTATTTCCAGATCCCAAGTCCGGTCCTGGCATCGAGGGCAAATACCTGTCCCGGCTGTCCGGTGGTGTACATCGTGCCATCCACCACCAGCGGGGTGGCCTCCAGCAGCGAACTGCCAGGCATCTGCCTGGCCCATCGAACCTGAAGTTGTCCGAGGTTGCTGGGAGTAATTTGATTCAGCGGAGAAAAATGGAGACCTTGATAGCTGCAGCCTTTCGAAACCCAGGCCGTCCGGCAGATCGGCCTGGGCTGCCTTGCTCAGATCGCGCGCCTTCAGGCTCTTCAGATAAGCAATCAGGCTCTGAATCTCCGCCGCTGAGAGAACTTGACCGTAGTTGTCCGGCATCAGGAACTCGCCGTGTTGTTCGGCGAGATTCTGCTTGTCGAAACGGCGCAGTTCCCCTGCTTCGTCAGTCAGAATCAGCGTGTAGTCATCCTCTGAACGTTTGACTCCGCGGATTTCTTCCCCATCCCTGGTCTTCACCCTTATGCCGCTTTGTTCAAACCATTGCCTCGCGGTGATTGCAGTGTTGGGGTTCAAAATCATTTGTCGTAGGTGATCGGCGGAATTTGTTCCCGCAGTGGAAAGGTCGGGCGCAACGATTCCCCCGCGCCCATTTACTTCATGGCAACGACCGCAGCCGCCCTTACTCCAGAATATCTTTTCGCCCGCCGCGACATCGCCCGGCACGATCTCATTCGCTGCTCCGCTGTTGCGACTGAGGCTCCGAAGATAAGAAATGATGCACCAGACGCTGTCGGTGGGCAGAGAAAAAGCGGGCATCTGAGTGCCCGGAATGCCATTCCGCACCGCCTGGAACATATCGGCGTCTTCGCTGCCGTGCCGGAGGTTTCCCGTTGCCAGAGCCGGACCGCGATCCCCTCGCCCCTCTCCCCCGTGGCAAGCTTCGCATGTCTGCCGATACAGCGCAGCGCCGGCAGCAATCGCCGCCCCATTCCCGGCAAAAGGATTCTTCTGAGCGTCAGGAGTATCCGATCTTTGTGCGAGTGACGTCACAACGCACAAACTGATCACCAAAATCCCAAACTGGGCACAACGATAACGATTAGCGGGTACGCGAAAGTCATGAGTCCTGCAATTACTCATCGGTGGCTCGATTGTGCATGAAGTGCAGCGAGAACGAACACCAGCGGGGCATTGCAACTAATGATTGGTTCGTTGCTGGAATAAGCGCGCTCATCGTCGACATACATACGCATCGGCGCTTGGCGCGGCAACGCCTTGGTAATCGGGTCCGCGGGATTGGCATTGGGCCCGTTTGATAGTAAACCCGGCCATGGCGCAACGATATTGTCGGCGACACTAGGCCGATGATGCGGATGCTGGAGGGGGTGTGAACCCAGCTGCGTGACCCATGAAATACCGAGACAGTTGCGGCCCAGCAGATAATGCAGGTTATTCAGAGCACAATCCAGGTGCGAGCTGTCTGGTTCGAACTGATTGGCGATCAGAAGCAATAAGGAATGATTTGCAACTACGGCATTCGAACCCCCCGCATAGTCTTCCAGCGCTAACGAATTACCATAACCATTTTCTGAGCTTTGATGGACCAATTCTCTTGCTGTCTTCAGGGTGGCTTGTTGAATCGCTGCGACCGCCGCATCCGATCTATTTCTGCCGGCTAGCGCATAGCTCCAATATCCAAGAGAGGCTACTCGAGTCGCCGAAGGTAGCTCGATCTTTATTGTCGCTAACGGCTGCGGCAGCATCCCCATGAAAGCCTGATTGAAAAGCGCATCTCCGGTTGTACGCCATAGCTCTGCCGTTGCCCACAGAAGTTCGTCGCGGCAGTCGTTGTCTCCAAATTCCGCGGTATGGATGCCAGGAGGATTCTTGAAAAACACGTTGGGATTATTCTGGCACCAACTCCACGCCGTGCGGGCGGCCTTCAGGCACTGTTGGGAAAATACCGGAGCATAGGAACTGTAACACCGCGCCGCAATTGCGGTTACGGCAGCCAGGTCCGCGGTAGCACAGGTACTCTTATACGGCACGGAGCCGGTGCCGATTACATAATTGGGGCCTAGCTCGTCCTGCGGCATGATGAAGGAACAAAAATCGTCGCGAGACTGTTTTTGCCACACACCGCCATCGTTGTCCTGCAGGGACAGCATCCATTGCAGATTCCATTGGATCTCAGCCAGGAAGTCAGGCACCTTGCCGCCGGATTCGGGAATCTGCAAAGCAAAATCGTGGAGTGAGGCCCCATATGACTCCCAAGCCCACAAAAGCGTTCCGGTGGTGATGCCTGAGTTGATCATGTATCGACCGTAGTCTCCGGCATCGTGCCAGCCACCATGGATGTCGCACCGGCCCGTTTTCCCGGAGGACCTGTGGAAGGCCGCATCCATGTGGCACTTGGGATGCGCATATCCCCCGCCAAGATTGACATCGCAACCACATCGCTGCCCATAGAAAGAACGCATCGTGAGCAGAAGCGCATTGTCGTACGCATCTTTGCGGATGAGAAATGAATCACCGCTTACCCCGGAATCGAGCTCAATCCGATACGCGCCCGGTACTTTCAGGGTGGAGAAGTCAGCGAATTGCACGCTATCTCCGGAAGCATTGTCCAGGCGTTGAGCACTCAATGTGGAACGAAGAGCGACGGAATTATCTCTCAAAGATCGAACAAGAAAGGAACCAGCGCGTGTGCTAACGGTAGCAACCTTGGAACTGTCTGGCAGAAATCCGATCTGATTCAGATAGATTCCATTGGCTCCAGCAGAAGCAGCCTTTGAGGAGCCGGCATACACTCCAGAAACCTGTGCACCCCATGAATCCTTAACAAAACCAAGCGCGCCCAGACACGACGCTGCAGTTTTCAGAAATTCTCGACGAGACATTCTCGGGCATCTCCCTGTCTCTACCTCGTTCCTCGACCGTGCATGGGCCACGTTTCGCTAGTACAGATACGCTTTCAGGCAATCGCCGAACATCCTGGCCCTAGCTTACGTGCCCTACATAATCGGGCGCATTTACCTGTACATGGAATCCATCCGGATCATAGAACTTGAAAGATTCCTTCGAATTTCCGTCGAATTTTAAGCCACGCTCCGTTAACTTTGCGCGAACCTCATCAGCGTTGAAGTTGGCCATTCCGAAGTCGTAGTGACTGACAGCAGCAGTCTTGCTTTGGTCTTGCTCAATGCCAAAAAAGGAGGACTCTCCCACTCCCAGAATATGTATCGTCGCCGACTGCTGCTTAAGCGGCATCCCAAAGAACTCCTGGTAGAACTGCGACGTACGGTGGAGGTCGGGGACCCGCACGGTGACATGGTTTATGGTAACCGCCCGGAAGCCCATCGGCGCAGGAGCTGCAAGCGCGACCGGCGCCAGGGATGTACTAGCGGCCAATGCTGCAAGGGAAACAGCAAATTGACGGCGACTTAACCTGCCACGCTCCAAATCGCTCAACATCCTTTCGATGGTTTCGATCATACGGTCCTCTCTATATAAACATTAAACATCGATCCTCGAGCGCTTCCTGGCCCAATACGTGCGCTGTTGACTTCAAGACTGTGCATCAGCCTCAATCCTTCTCCTTCAGGATCGTTGCGCACTTCACTGGGCGTGTCGAAGTACATGGTTGCCCGGTGTTCAACTGTATAAGTGGCCAATGCGGCAGGGCGTGGTGATTGGGATTTCCTGTCCGCGCAAACTTCTCACCCCTCGTTCGAAAAAGAAACCGCTAACTCCTAGCACAAAATACCGAGCTACGACTTGCTTGTGGCCCTTCGTAATATCACCAAAGAAGCGTGGCCACTGAGTTTCGAGGTAGTTTCATCTGCAGTTCGTAAGATCCTAAGCTGCATGGCACGAGTCGTTCCAGACCGCCACGGTTGGTCAGGACTAACACGTAGCTGCCATCTGGATTCTTGACGGCGACGTGATCGACGTCGGCCAATTGTCCGTGGGACGCAAGCACGCGTGCTCCGCGCTGCATTACCTTCGAATAGTGAGCGAAGGCCCAATACTGGCCACAGCGAGTGATCTTCTGCGTCTTGGAATGAATCGTCACGATGCCTCCGGACTGACCTGGCCCCATATTCGGCTTTCCCTCTTCGTCCAGTGCAAGATTCCAACCGACAATCGAGCAGCTCCAATTTTTGAGTACTCCAGTGAAGACTCCTGACCATTTACTCCAATCGGTCTCGAAATTCGGACTGGTTATGACGGCGCCGCCTTCGGTCCATTGCGCATGTTTATTCGGGAAGGCGTCGTGTACGCGTGTCATAGCATCGACGGTACCGTTATAGGCATGCCATGCCACGCTGTCCACATACCGGTTCACGCCCGGCTCGCTTAGCTGGTCAAGCGCGCGGCCCCACAGGTTATAGTTGTGATCGAGAATCCAGATCTTCGTGTCGAGGGAGGCGCGCTCCAACTCAGGACCCAAGTAGTTCGCGACAAACCTCGATTCATCTTCCTGTGACCACAGGCACGCCGGCATCCGGCTATCCTGGTTGGTATCGACCTCGTTCTGAACTGCCGTCGCGTTGATCTTGACTCCCTCGGCAGCGTAACTCTGTAGAAATCGTACGAAGTATTCGGCATAAGGAGCAAAGTACTTTCTCTCCATGGAGCCACCCAACATCGAGCGGTTGGGTTTCATCCATGCCGGAGGGCTCCAGGGAGCCGAAAAAAGAAAGATGTCTGGATTCACCTCACGTGCCAAGCGCAAGGAGGGCAGAATATAAGCACGATCGTGCTCGATGCTGAACCGTTTCAGGTCGGGGTCCGGTTGGGGACTGTCGTCGAAGCTGTAAATGCTGGTGGTGTAGTCGCTGGACCCGATGCACGTTCGTCCCATCGAGAAGCGTAGTCCCTCAGGCCCAAACAATTCGCCGAAGAGCGACTTACGATCCTCAGGGCTCAACTGGTAAAACAAATAGCAGGAAGCATCGGTGAAAGCCCCGCCGAAACCAAGAATTTCCTGGTACCAGGTTGTGGGATCGATATGAACGCTCTCGCTGTCTTTGCTCGCGGTGGCGATCCATTTAGGGCCTTCGACCGGCGCAAATTTCTGCGTGTCAGAAGTGATCCAAACTTTCAGCGGACGGGGAACTGCTGTAGCTTGGCTCCATAAGGGAGAGCTTTTTGCCAAGGTGGCCGCGGCAGCCGCAGAGGCGGAAAGCTGCAGGAATTCGCGGCGGGTTTTCGGGAACATGTCGGCCGTCCTGTATACAGTAGAGATGAAATGCTTAACTGATTGAGATTTATGAGTGACAAGTCGTCTGGAGCTGTTTGAAATCCGTGGAAGAGGGCCGTATAACTGTCGTGCCAGTATCCGTAAAATATCCGATGCCCTTTTTGTAACAGTTCCTAAATCATCTGTAGACAATCGATTGTTCAATGACGATAATGCAGGAGACGATAGTCCTTTCCATAGCGACTGTCAAGGCAAAAGTTCCTGACTATTGGACAATCGCTTGGTCAGGCTAGAGAATGAGGATCAGTTCCCCGGGGCAAGAGGCGAAGCTTAAGGCTTCCTTGGCTGAGGTTGTGATGAAGATTCCCCACGAACCTGACAAAACATCGAGTCGAGGCCGCCGCGATTTCCTCAAAGTCGGCGGGGTGTCCATTGCGGCAAATCTAGCCTACACTGCGCTGCCCCCCGGCGCACACGCTGAATCCACCAATAAGACCCCCATTTCGTCCGCTCAGGCGGTGCAGGAAATGATGCCCACGCGAAACCTGGGCAAGACCGGGTTTCGGGTTGGGATTTTCGGCCTGGGCGGGCAGGGTGCGCTGGAGAAAACCAACAACGAGGCGATCGCCGTGCCCATCATCGAGAAGGCACTCGAACTAGGAGTCAACTATTTTGATACCTCGGCGATTTACGGCGGGCCGGAACGCTGGAGCGAACGTTATCTTGGCAAGGGTTTAAAGGGGTATCGCGATCAGGTCTTCATCGCCAGCAAGACGAAGGAACGTACCCGCGATGCCGCGCTCAAAAACCTAGAGGAATCTTTGAAACTGCTGAACACCGATCACCTCGATACTTGGCAGCTTCACGACGTCGGTACTCTCGCCGACGTAAATGAAATTTTCGACAAAGGTGGGGCTATCGAGGCGTTCCTCCAGGCGCGCGAGCAGAGGATGGTGCGGTATCTCGGAGTGACCGGGCGGTTCCGTCCTGATGCTCTCATGGAAAGCATCCGGCGATTCCCGTTCGACACCGTCCTGATGGGTCTGAACGCCGCCGACAAATATTATTACAGCTTTGCCAAGGATCTTCTCCCCATGGCGGTCGAGAAGCAAATGGGCATCATCGGCATGAAAGTAATGGCCCGGGGCAGGATTCTTTCCAGCTGGACGCCGCCTCCGGTCGAGGTACAGAAAAAGTCATGGGAAGGCACGGGAGCCATCGCTACTACGCCCGGCACACTGACCAAACATGAAACGATGTTTTACACACTTTCGTTGCCTATCAGCACCGCGATCATAGGCTGCGATTCCGTGGAGCAGGTGGAGGAGTGTGTCCAGCTTGCCCGTGACTTCACGCCGCTCAACGAAAAGCAGATGGCCGCGCTGGCCGACAAGACAGAACCGATTGCAAAGCAGGCACTCTTTTTCCGCCTGATGAAACGCTGACCCTCCGGCAAGAGCCGCCATTGGCTCGCCTCCGCAAGTCCGATGCAAATCACAGAACCTGAAGCCTCCGTACTCGCTTGCGCTTAAGGGACAAGAAGGCGACAACAGGCTTAGTCTTGCGTCCGGTTACGCTGTTTTAACTTTTGAATCCCAAAAAAGGAGGAGTCATTTCGAGAGCCTGCCTTTCTTCCTTGTCAGGGTTGTTCTGTAATTTGCATTGGGTGTCGAAAATCATGGTCGGACAACTCTCCGCCGAGAAAGCCGGCCAGTTGGGGATGCCAGCGTGATTGGGGTTACCGCTTCGCGCAAATTGAATCCACGCATCACTGACGTTGGCCGCGAGCGCCCTTGGCCCAAGGCCTCCACCCGTCAGGTTTTCGGAACGGTCGGTATTGTCGAAGCAAAAAGGCAGATCGATGCAGTGGATAGAGCGCGGCCTGCCGTCCAAGACAGGCGTTTTCCAGGTGAACCAATAGAGATAAGCCGGCGTGCCTTGTGCGGCTTTGAGCCCAGCTTGAATCACCGCGCCCTGTCGGACCTGCGCAGTCATGGCGAGAGAGAAAATGTCAAACGGCTTCGCGTCCGGATGTGAGGCGCGGAATACTTCGATGATGTGCTCGGGATGGCTGCCATACATATCGCCCAGCCGTTTCTGCACCTCGCCTTCGGTCATCGCTTCGTTTTCAGGATGATTGAGGGAGGCCGTAAATTCGTTGAGCGTGGTGCCGATTAACATAGCGACCTGCGCGGAGACGGCGGGCGCAGTGGGATCAAAGGGATGCTGGGGCAGAAGCGTGCCATCCACCACTGGCCCCCAACCCAACTGATCGGCCACGCGGCTC
>WNFR01005640.1_pt1 | contig 12808 bp, 6 predicted proteins | sample 5400221 | NCBI WGS metagenome assembly WNFR01 (sample SAMN13153357, study PRJNA577476) | soil metagenome | isolation source: 40 cm soil under Madrone tree | place: USA:California | collected 2016-06-14
CCATTTGTTCTGTGTGTTTCCAGTGTTTCAGATTATAACCATTTTACTTTATAAAGTAAAGTATCGTGACAAGATGAATGGAACAGCTTCGGACAGCGACGCGCTACCGGACTATGAAGTAGTGAAATATCGAATGGCTCGCATATTTCTCGCCCTCCGCTTCGCTCCGGACCGCCGCCGCTGAAGCGGCGACGTCCAATCCGGCGCGACGCCGGGTAGTCGAACCGTCTTGTTGTCTGTCAGGGGTTCGATCTGCTCGTTTCCGATCTCGTCACCCGGGCTGCCGAAGTACTTTTTTTGATCAAAAGTGCGCCCGAAGGGATTCGAACCCCTGACCCCCTGGTTCGAAGCTTGCCGCACCGTCGAAATTGGCGTTTTGGCGATTGTAACTGTTTGATTCTATTCAACCATGCTCGCCGGATGTCCGTTGCTTATCCACCGCCGAGCAGAACTGCGCTCAACGAAGCGTGACTGACTCCCGCATAAGTCCCGCAGGCTGATCGCCCCCCCTCTCCGACCTTAATATCCGGATCCGGGACAGTTTTTAACCGTGCGACGGCGATCCTCTTGCGCTCTCTAGCGCTTACGCGGGCCCGGAGTTCTCCGGCAGCAGCTTCAGCTTGTCCACGATTCGGCAGAGTTCTGGCACCGATGCAGCTTCGATCTTTCGCATCATGTTGCTGCGATGGACCTTCACCGTGGTTTCGGTGATGCCCATCTCGCCCGCAATCTGTTTGTTCAGTCGCCCCTCCACAACCTGTGTGAGAATCGCGCGCTCACGCGGCGTCAGTTCTTCAAATCGCGCTCTGAGCGCGCTCAGCGCCTCTTCATCCTCGCGGCGCGCACGGTCGCGAGCGAGCCCATCATTTACCGCATCCAGAAGGTCCTGGTCCCGAAACGGCTTCGTCAAAAACTCGATGGCGCCCGCCTTCATCGCCTGCACGGTCATCGGGATGTCGCCATGTCCGGTGATGAAAACGATCGGGAGTCTGACGCTTGACGCGGCGAGATCGCGCTGAAAATCCAGTCCGCTCCGTCCCGGCAATCTCACATCGAGGACCAGACAGGTAGGGCTATCGGGCGGTTCGGATCCCAGAAAGTCGGTAATGGATGCAAACAGGCAAGAATGCAGGCCCGCGGACCTCAATAGCCGTCCGAGGGATTCGCGAAATTCGGAATCGTCGTCGATCACCACCACGCAGGCAGTTGAATCCGGCATCGCTTTCGCTCGCGATCGAAGCTCCACGGAAAAGCGCATCTGTCCCCTTGCACTTTCGTTGCCGCCCTATGTGCCGAGTCTAGCCCTAACATATGCGTTTGGACACACTGCGGACGGCCGCGGCGGGCCAAATCCCCTAAACCAAGGTTTAGAGTTTCAGTGTCACAATAGCGTCATTCTTGGTGCCTGAAGCAGTGCACAACCCCCGCTCTCGGGCGAGGGTTGTGACTGCGAATATACCCACCGGAGGCCGTATTGTTCGACCAATCCCAGATCTCAATAGTCGATGACGACCAATCTTTTCGCGACTCGATGCGGAGGCTGCTCAAGTCGCTGGACTACGCCGTGGCGGTGTTCCCGTCCGCCGCCGAATTTCTCGCGTCCCCCGAGTTCGCTGACACAGCCTGCTTGGTCGCCGATGTTCACATGCCTGAAATGACAGGTGTAGAGCTCTACAAACGTCTGATCGAAACAGGGCACGCGATCCCGACGATCCTCGTCACCGCCTATCCCCATGATGGCGTCCGGGAGCGCATGCTGACTCTGGGCGTCGAGTGCTATCTCCCCAAGCCGTTGGTGGAGGGTGTCTTGATCGACTGCCTTCGGTCCGCTGTCGCGCGCGGCAAGGCGCCGCGAGGCTGATGTGCGTCCGCCACAAACGTCCTCTATGGGTATCCATGATGGAGGGCGTGACTGGTACGGCTGATCAGGAATATTATCCGGCGTCGCCGTGATGGTAATCGGTTCTGCAACAGAAGAGTCCGACCGATGAGAGCATCCTCCTTATCAGGCGCCGGTGGGAAACATGACTCTTTAAATGTGTTGTGGGAAGACACCGAGCGTGTCTTCTGCAAACTGTGGCGCGATGGTGCTGAGGGCGATAGGCACGCTTTCATTCCCGTCGTTTCCGGCGCCGAGCATTCGACGCTCGAGTGTGTTAATCGTCTCACACACGAATACGAACTCAAGGACTACCTCGATGGTGCGTGGGCGTTACGTCCGGTCGACTTCGTGCGCGAGTGCGGGCGGACAATGCTGGTAGTCGAGTACACAGGAGGCGAACCCCTCGATCGTGTTACGCGGCAGCCCATGGAGATCGGGCATTTTCTGCGGCTCGCAGTGTCCTTGTCCTCCGCACTTGGCCAGCTCCACGCACGTGGGCTCATCCATAAGGACATCAAGCCGGCGAACGTGGTCGTGGATTCCGCGACAGGGCAAGTCAGGCTCACCGGCTTCGGCATCGCCTCTCGCCTCCCACGCGAGCGGCTGTCGCCCGCGCCTCCCGAGTTCATCGCGGGAACACTCGCCTATATGGCGCCCGAGCAAACGGGACGAGTAAACCGATCCATGGATTCCCGCAGCGACCTTTACTCACTTGGAGTCACGTTTTACGAAATACTGACCGGCAGCCTTCCGTTCACGGCATCCGATCCGATGGAATGGGTGCACTGTCATATCGCAAGACAGCCAGCAATACCCAGCGAGCGACTGAAGAGTATCCCGATCACTGTCTCTGCAATCACGATGAAGTTGCTCTCCAAGACCGTCGAGGAGCGATATCAGACGGCGGCCGGGGTTGAGAGTGATCTTCGGCGCTGCCTCTCTGAATGGGAAACCCATGGGCGTGTCCAAGATTTCGGGCTGGGCGCTCAAGACACTCCGGATCGCCTGATGATTCCTGAGAAATTATACGGGCGAGATCGCGAGGTCGACACCCTTCTCACCGCTTTCGATCGCATTGTTGCCGGCGGCAAGCCAGAGTTAGTGCTCGTATCCGGATACTCCGGTATCGGCAAATCCGCGGTCGTGAATGAGCTTCACAAACCGCTTGTTCCTCCCCGCGGCTTGTTTGCATCAGGCAAGTTCGAGCAATTCAAACGCGACATTCCGTATGCCACGTTGGCGCAGGCCTTTCAGAGCCTGATCCGGCCACTCCTGAGTAAGAAGGAAGAAGACTTGCGCAAGTGGCGCGATGCGCTGCGCGAGGCGCTGGATCCGAACGGACTGCTCATCGTCGAACTTGTCCCGGAATTGAAGCACATCATCGGTGAACAGCCCCCAGTGCCCGAACTTCCGCCACAGGATGCACAGCGACGCTTCCAGTTAGTATTTCGGCGATTTATCAGCGTATTCGCACGAACCGAGCACCCGCTTGCCCTCTTCCTCGACGATTTGCAATGGCTTGATGCGGCAACGCTCGACTTGCTCGAAGACCTGTTGACTTGCGCCGATTTGCAGCACTTACTGCTCATTGGCGCCTATCGGGACAACGAGGTTAATGCCACCCACCCTCTGATGCGTAAGCTCGATGCGATCCGCCAGTCCGGAACGGCATTGAAGGACATCGTTCTCACACCGCTCGGGCGTGACGATCTACGCCAATTGCTGGCGGACTCCCTTCACTGCGAACCGGAGCGCGCCGCCCCGCTGGCGGAATTGATTCACGAGAAGACGACGGGCAACCCGTTCTTTGCGATCCAGTTCATTTCAGCGCTGGCAGACGAGGGCCTGCTCACATTCGACTACGGCGAGGCGCGTTGGGTCTGGAACCTGCGCCACATTCACGCCAAAGGCTTTACGGACAATGTCGTAGAGCTGATGGTTGGGAAGTTGAATCGCCTGCCGGCAGAAACCCAGAAGGCGCTCCAGCAGTTCGCCTGCATGGGCAACAGCGCAGAGTTCGAGATGCTGAGAATGCTGTTCGAGGGCTCGGTCGAGGACATGCACGACCATCTCTGGGAAGCCGTGCGATCGGGCCTGATCTTCCGTGCGGACGATTCGTACCGATTCCTCCACGATCGCGTGCAAGAAGCAGCGTACTCGCTGATCCCGAAGGAGTTGCGCGCCGCGGCTCACCTGCGCATAGGAATGCTCCTCGCCGCACACACGCCTCCGGCGAAACGCGAAGAGGCCATTTTCGAGATCGTCAATCAATTGAATCGCGGCTTGCACCTCATCACCTCGGTCGAGGAGCGCGAGCGGGTCGCAGACCTGAATCGGATCGCCGGCCGGCGCGCGAAGATTTCGACCGCCTATGTCTCGGCGCTCAAGTACCTCAGGGCGGGCAGCGCGCTCCTGACGGAGGAGACTTGGGAGCGCAACTACGAGCTTGTGTTCTCGATCGAGTATCTGTTGGCCGAGTGCGAGCTGCTGACTGCGGATATGCAGGCCGCCGAAATCCGGGTGTCGCGGCTCGCCGAACGCGCCAGGGGTCGCCATGACTACTGTGTCGCGACACGTCTGTGGATCTTGCTCTACACCAACTGGGCGAAAAGCGATCAAGCGATCGACGTATTCCTGGAGTGGCTGCGCCGCGACGGCATTGTCTGGTCGAAACATCCGACCAGGGAAGAGGCGATGCGCGAGTACGCGCGAACCTGGACGCTGCTTGGCAGTCGGCAAATTGAAGAGCTCGTGAACCACCCACTGATCACGGACCCTGAAATCCTGGACACTTTGGACGTCTTTTCGGAAGGCGCTCCAGCGTCCTTCTTCTTCGATGAGCACCTGTCATCACTCGTTATCTGCCGGATGGTCAGTCTCAGCCTCGAATACGGCAACTGTGATGCGTCGTGTTTCGGTTATGTGTGGATGGCCTTTTTGGCCGGGCCGCGCTTTGACAACTACCGAGACGGATTTCGGTTCGGCCAATTGGGGCTTGACCTGGTCGAGCAGCGCGGCCTGATGCGTTATCAAGCGCGAACTTACCTGTGTGTGGGTGCGCTCGTCATCCCGTGGACGACACACCCGGCCAGCGGGCGCGAGTTGGTGCGCCGGGCGTTCGACGCCGCGTATCGGGTCGGCGACCTCGCCTATGTGGGTTATGGTTTTCACGTCTCGATCACGATGAGTTTGACGGTAGGAACTCCTCTCGCGGAAGTCCAGGCGGAAGCTGAAAGCGCTGTGGCCTTTTCCAGCAAGGCCCAATTGGGTCGTGTTAGTGCGACCTGCGGCGCGCAGCTCGGGCTGGCCCGGACGCTCCGCGGATTGACTGCCGCATTTGGGCGGCTGGATCATGACGGATATAGCGAGCGCGAAACCGAACGCCATTTTGCCAGCGACCCAAATTTGGGGCTTCCCGAATTTCACTATTGGGTCCGCAAGTTGCAGGCGCGATTTCTCTCCGGGGACTACTCATCAGCCGTTGGCGCGGCGCTGAACGCGCAACGGCTCCTGTGGCGCGCGGCGGCAAACTTCGAAGCCGCCGAATTTCAGCTCTACGGTGCGCTCGCGCATGCTGCAGCGTGGGCGGCCGCCTCTGGCGACGAGAGGCGACAACACTTCGAGGCTTTAGTGGCTCACCACAAGCAGATCGAAGTGTGGGCCGAGCATAACCCTGTCACCTTTGAGAACCGCGCAGCGATCGTTGGTGCGGAAATCGCCAGGATTGAAGGCCGCGTGCTCGAAGCGCAAGACCTCTATGAGAAAGCCGTGCGTTCGGCGCACACCCACGGCTTTGTTCAGAATGAGGCGATCGCCAATGAGCGGGCTGGCGGCTTCTACGCGACGCGCGGCTTCAAGAAGATTGCGACGACCTACCTGCGGGATGCTCGATACTGCTACCTTCGTTGGGGAGCTGACGGGAAGGTGCAACAGATCGACCAGCTCTATCCACACCTCCGAGCGGACAAGCCGATCTCCGATCCCACAACCACGATACTGTCATCCGTTGAGCACCTCGATCTGGGCACCGTGATCAAGATCTCGGAAGCGGTGTCAGGTGAGATCGTCTTGGAGAAGCTGATTGACACGCTCATGCGCACGGCGGTCGAACACGCCGGCGCCGAACGAGGTCTGCTAATACTTGCGCGAGGTGATGACTATCGGATAGAAGCTGAAGCCACAACCAGCAGCGAGGAGGTGAAAGTCGATCTGCGACAAGGGAGTCCAACGGCTGCATATCTACCCGAGTCCGTTTTCCGCTATGTCATTCGGACCAAGGAAAGCCTGCTGCTGCACGATGCCTCGGGCGATAGCCAATTTGCCGCCGATGACTATATTCGCAAGCACCATGCACGGTCGGTGCTCTGCCTGCCGGTACTTAAGCAGACCCGATTGCTCGGGATGCTGTATCTGGAGAATAACCTCACGAATGGCGCGTTTACCCCCGCTCGAATGGCCATCCTGAAGTTGCTCGCGTCGGAGGCTGCCATCTCAATAGAGAATGCGCGCCTGTACCGGGATCTCGCCGATCGCGAAGCGAAGATCCGACGCCTTGTAGATGCCAATATCATCGGGATCGTCATTTGGAATTTAGAAGGACGGATTCTCGAGGCGAATGACGCATTTCTCCGCATCGTGGGATACGACCGTGAGGATCTCATCTCGCGACGCGTCCACTGGAAGGATCTGACGCCGCCGGAATGGCTCGTTCGTGCCGAACAGCAATGGGTACCGGAGCTGGAGATGACTGATACCTTACTACCGTTAGAAAAGGAGTTTTTCCGGAAGGACGGCAGTCGGGTGCCCGTGTTGATCGGTATTACCACTTTCGAAGAAGGTTGCCACCAAGGTGTCGCGTTCGTTCTCGACCTGACCGAGCGCAAGCGCGCTGCGGACGCGCTGCGCGAGTTGCAAGTGGAGCTGGCCCATGCGAACCGTCTGGCCACGATGGGACAGCTCGCCGCCTCCATCGCGCACGAAGTCAATCAGCCGATTGGTGCAGTACGCAATAACGCCCATGCCGCGCTGCGCTTTCTCGCCGCAGACCCACCGGACTTGGTGGAAGTCAGAGAGGCTCTAGAGTGCGTGGTGAACGAGACCTATCGAGCGGGCGACATCATCGGCGGGATCCGCGATCAGATCAAAAAAACACCCCCCCGCATGGATATCGTCGACCTAAACGAGGCCATCGAGGACGTGATTGCACTCGTGCGAGGCGAGCTCTTGAAGCACCGCGTATCGGTCCAGACGCAGCTCGCGGAGGGCCTGTCTCCGGTTCGCGGAGATCGAGTTCAACTGCAGCAGGTCATGCTGAATCTGATGCTCAACGCGATCGAGGCCATGACTAGCGTCGAAGATGAAGCGCGGGAACTAGTGGTTAGCACCGAATCGAACCCTGTGGAGGGCCTGCTCGTCGGGGTGGGCGACTCGGGACCGGGCGTCGTCCCGGAGGATCGCGAGCGGATTTTCGGGTCCTTCTACACCACCAAGGCGGGCGGAGTGGGGATTGGCCTTTCGATATGCCGCTCCATCATCGATGCCCATGGCGGACGATTGTGGGCGGACGCGCATCAGCCTCGCGGCGCCGTTTTTAGATTCACACTGCCGGCACACAACCAAACTAACGTTTAGAGGGGCCCAACTATGAGCCCATTCTCGCAATTTGCTGGTTCAGTTCGACGACAAATATCCGTTTCGATCGGACTCGTTTTTGTGCTTATCTGAGCGGTACACAGTCGGCAATTGATGATCAGCGCTCCTGCAATGGGCGCGCAGATACCGCGGTCGTTCGAGCTAATACCAACGTGTCGTCGATATAAACCCTGGCGCAATACAAGTAAACCGCCGCGGCCTGTTCTGATTCCGCTTGCGCGGTGAGCCTTAGCAGGCATACCCAGATCCGACCAGCAGTTGCCAGGGAGTTCGTAATGCAAAGGACGTCCGGTTTCAATCGCCGTCGTTTTTGCGGAGCTGCAGCGGTAACTGTTGCTGCGAGCCCGCTGGGTCTTTCCAGTTTTCTTTTTTCACAAAGGAGTACAGCTATGAGCGCAGTTGCACAGCCGAAGGGCGGCGATAAGACACCCATCCACCCGTTTCATGTAAATATTCCGGAAGCAGAACTTACCGAATTGCGCAGGCGCATCAAGGCGACGGTGTGGCCTGATCGGGAAACGGTCACGGATGCAACGCAAGGCGTGCAGTTTGCGACGGTTCAACGACTCGCCAGCTATTGGGCGACAGATTACGACTGGCGCAAGTGCGAAGCGAAACTGAACGCCCACCCGCAATTCATCACCGAGATCGATGGGCTCGACATTCATTTCATTCATGTCCGTTCGAAGCACGAAAATGCGTTGCCGCTCATCGTCACGCACGGCTGGCCCGGCTCGGTCGTTGAGCAGCTGAAGATTGTCGACCCACTCACCAATCCGACAGCCCATGGCGGGAAGGCAACGGACGCTTTCCATCTGGTGATTCCGTCAATGCCGGGCTACGGATACTCAGGCAAACCAACCACCGCGGGGTGGGATGTAACCCACATCGCGCGAGCCTGGGTCGTGCTGATGGGGCGGCTCGGGTACACAAAATTCGTGGCGCAAGGCGGCGATTGGGGCGCACTCGTCACTGAACAGATGGGCGTGCAGGCACCTCCGGAGTTGCTCGGCATTCACACCAACATGCCTGGCATCTTTCCAGCCGACATTGACAAGGCAGCATTTTCCGGGGCGCCGGTGCCATCGGGTCTCTCAGCCGATGAGAAGGTCGCTTACGAGCGTTTGCAGTTCGTATATCAAAAGGGAATCGCCTACGGGTTCCAGATGGGGCTGCGACCGCAGACACTATACGGAATCGCGGACTCACCTGTCGGTTTGGCGGCTTATTTCCTTGATCACGACGCGCGCAGCTACGCGCTGATCTCCCGCGTCTTTGAGGGAGAATCCGAAGGCCTCACGCGCGACGACATCCTCGACAACATCACGATCACCTGGTTGACGAACACGGCGCTTTCTGGCGCCCGTCTCTATTGGGAGAACTGGGGCAAACTCGGGTATTTCAATGTCAAGGGCGTCTCCATCCCGGTTGCCGTCAGCGTATTTCCGGACGAACTCTATCCAGCTCCGCGGAGCTGGACGGAGCAGGCTTTTCCCAAACTGATCCATTACAACAAGCTTGCGAAAGGCGGGCACTTTGCGGCCTGGGAACAACCGAAACTCTTTACAGAAGAGGTTCGCGTGGGCTTCAGATCGCTGCGTACATAGCGGGGCACGGGATGTTCGCAATACCATCTGCGTTTGACTTGAACAAAATCGCTGATTCATTTTGGCGCGTGATGTTCAACTACCTGGCAATAAGTCTGCTGAGGCCCGCAGACATCGTCTGCGGGCCTCCTAAAAGCAATTTATTAGCAGATTTAAGGTATCTGCTTGTGGACGTGGCCGGACGTCTGCCTAGGAGTTCGATATGCAAAAGATGCTCGGCCTCGATCGCCGTCGCTTTTTCGGAGCTGCGGCGGCAACCGTTATTGCGAGACGCTAGGTCTTCCGATCTGTGATTCAGAAAGGAGCAAGGCTATGAGTACAGTTGTACAGCAGACGGGGAACAGTCATAAGACCGCGGTTCATCCGTTTCATGTAGACGTTCCCGAAGCCGAACTTACCGAACTGCGCAGGCGCATAAGCGCGACAAGATGGCCGGAGCGGGAAACGGTCACGGATGAATCGCAGGGCGTGAAGCTTGCGATGATGCAGGACCTTGCACACTATTGGGCGACAGATTACGACTGGCGGAAGGTCGAAGCGGCACTGAATGCCGTCCCGCAGTTCACTACCAACATCGATGGGCTGGACATTCATTTCATTCACGTGCGTTCGAAACATGAAAAGGCGTTGCCGCTCATCGTCACGCACGGATGGCCGTACTCGATCATTTCTATGCTGAAGATCATCGATCCTTTGACCAACCCCACGGCACATGGTGCGAGTGCTTCGGACGCCTTTCATCTGGTCATTCCGTCGCTGCCCGGCTACGGGTTTTCAGGCAAGCCTGCCACTACCGGCTGGGGCCCCGACCGCATCGCAAGTGCCTGGGCCGTGCTGATGAAGCGCCTTGGGTATACGCGATATGTAGCGCAAGGCGGCGATTGGGGCGCGATCATCACGGACGTGATGGCGACGCAGGGACATCCAGAATTGGTCGGCATTCACTCCAACATGCCTGGTGCGATTCCACCCGACCTATCAAAGGCGATCGCGACCGGCGGTCCGGCGCCGGCCGGTCTTTCCGACGAGGAACTACAAACGTTTGAGAAGTTGAAGGACTTCTTTGCAAAGGGAGCGTACTACGCATACGAGATGGCGACGCGCCCGCAAACGCTCTACGGAATTGCAGATTCACCCGTCGGCCTGGCATCCTGGCTGATCGACCTCGGTGACGGTGATGCCAAGCCGGCAGCGGCGATCAGTGCGGCCGTGCGCACGCCCACGAAAGGACAATCCAAAGACCGACTTACACAAGACGACGTGCTCGACAACGTCACGCTCTACTGGTTGACGAACACGGGGATTTCTTCGGGTCGTCTCTATTGGGAAAACAAGTTTCCTTTTTTGGACTTTAAGAACGTCTCTATCCCGGTGGCTGTGAGCATCTTTCCTGGCGAGCTCTATCAAGCCCCGCGGAGCTGGGCGGAGCGGGCGTATCCCAAATTGATCCACTACAATAAGGTTGCGAAAGGTGGGCACTATGCGGCCTGGGAACAGCCGAAACTCTTTTCAGAAGAAGTTCGCGCGGGCTTCAGATCGCTGCGTGCATAGCGGAGTAGGGGTAAGCAATCGTTCCCAGACGGTCAGGCTTCAAGGCGCCCTCCGTGTTTCTCAAAAGCGAATCTGCACTACGATGCTCCGCTTCCCTCGTCCGGGTCTGCGCGATCCGCGTTCCCCGCGTAGTGTCCAACAAAAGAATATCGCGTTGCCCACCCTCGTTCGAAAAGTGGATCTGGCTGAGGCGCCCGCCGGGCCGGACGTGTGTTACTAGCATCGTTCGAAGTGGAAGGCGGCGGCAACGAGTGCAGAAGCCGTTCGTGAACAATGATGAGCCGATGCTCACAGAGCCAGCGCTATTTCTTGATACGGCCTGACCTCGATGTGCGACTCTAGCATCTCAGAGAGCGCCAACGGAATCGAAATGCAGACTCCATGTCTCATCGATAAGATTGGGTCCGAAATTATCGTGCGGTTCTTCTGCAATCTTTTGGAAGCCCGCCTGGCTGTAGATATGCCGTGCGGCAGATAGGCAGACACCGGCACGCTTTTGCCCTTAGTAAAACGGCATTTTTGATCATATAGTTGCTGCAGTCAACTATATTTGTGATTTTGGGGCAGTGCCCCGGTCAACAAGGGGTTCCCTTGATTTTGGTGCAATAACGCCGGTCCAACGGGTCTGGGCGAAGTTCAGCGAGACCGTCGGCTTCTGGCGCGTCTCCGGCAATCCCCCGAAAGTCGACGTTCGCGGGATTCAGCCCGCCCGCTCATCCCACAACGCCGATTTCGCAGGCTTGAACGATCTTCGGGAGATAGCTCTGGCAGAAGTCGAGATATGCCCTGACGATAGTGGATCGGTGGCGCTGGGGCGGATAGAGCAGATTGATTGACCACTCCGGCAACGGGTACTGCTGCAGCAATGGCACCAGGCGCTTCTCCCGAATCGGCGCGGCCGCCAGGAAGGGCGGCAACTCTGTCACAACATCGCCACCGAGCGCGCGGCTGCACAGGTGATGATAATCGTTGGTGGACAGAATCGCTGTGGGCTCGACGACATGCCCGCCCAATTCCCAGCGGGCCGGAACATCGACGCCAGACGCCCACACCGCACATGGGAAGCGATGAAGTGCGTCGGGCTCGGCCGGCATGCCGAAGCGCTCCACTAAGTTTGGACTGGCGACGAGAATGTTGCGGACGGACAGCATGGGTCGCGCCACCATGCCCTCGTGAACGATCGCGCCGACGCGCAGGGAGATATCGATGCCGTCCTCGATTAGGTCCAGGCGACGCTCGGTTGAGTAGACGTAAATCTGGATGTCCGGATAGCGGCGCTGGAAAGCAGCCAGCAAATCCCACCATGGCTGAACCGTCGGCGGAAAAGATAGCCGCAAGCGTCCCTTCAGGCGGGCCTGGTCGCTCACGACGGCTTGCTCAGCTTCCAGCAGCGCCTCGATGCCGCGGGCGGCGTGATCGTAGAGCCTCATTCCAGCGTCGGTCAGTTTTGTGCCGCGCGCTGAACGCGCCAGCAACTGCACCTTGAGTTGCCGTTCCAGGTCCCGGATTCGGCGGCTCAGTGTTGGGAGCGGCGTTCCGAGACGGGTTGCCGCCGCCGAGAGGCTGCCCGCTTGGACGACCGCAACAAACATACGGGTGGCATTCAAATCCATGCGAAGAGCCTCTCATATTTGGTAGGCAGCTTGTCAAGCGCATCTGTTTACTTCCATATCTGGCTGGCCCACCCTTGCTGAACATCGGAAAGGCTTCCGCGTCGCCCAGAGGGCACTATGAAGAACACCATCACGAAGATCTTAGTGGGCATGTCCCTATTGATGGCGAGTTCCGTCCAATCGGCGCAAACGACTGCTTCACCAGCCCTGCCCGTCACGGTCGATAACTACAACCGCGCCCAGACCGATGTTTATTTCGCCGCGGTGGTCAAGAACGGCGGCTTCGGGAAATTCCGGCATGGCCGCGAGCTTGCTCCTCCTGTCCAGCAAGGCATTGTTCGTCCCAACCGCGACACCCTGTATTCGTTCGTGATTGTCGACCTCGATGCCGGGCCGGTAACGATTACGCTGCCGGACGCCGGCAAGCGCTTCATGGGGATGCAGGTCGCCAATGAGGATCAATACACCCGGGCCACCTATTACGGTGCGGGCAGCCACACTCT
>WNFR01006872.1_pt1 | contig 12808 bp, 11 predicted proteins | sample 5400221 | NCBI WGS metagenome assembly WNFR01 (sample SAMN13153357, study PRJNA577476) | soil metagenome | isolation source: 40 cm soil under Madrone tree | place: USA:California | collected 2016-06-14
AATTGGGTTCCCGCAGACCCTCATTTAACGAGTTAACTCAGTTAACTTAATTAACTAATTTTTGGTGGCCATAAAGCTGTGGTCCGACCCGATCCCATTCCGAACTCGGCCGTCAAACACAGTCTTGCCGATGGTAGTAGTCCTATAGGTTCTGCGAGAGTAGGTTGCCGCCAGTTTTTCAAAAAAGCCGAAACGCAAGTTTCGGCTTTTGTTTTATTCCTTTATTCCTTTATTCCTTTTGCTTTTGTTCAACTTCAACAAGCATGAAAACGGTTATCATGTCGGAGTTTAGAAAGGACGCAGAAGGTATTCTGCGGCGCGTGTCCAGGGGAGAGCGATTCGTTCTTTGGCATCGTGGTCGTCCTGCTGCCCGGCTGGAGCCTGTGGCGGCTGCGATTTCATTCGACTTGGCAAACGATCCATTTTTGACGATCAGCCGTCGCGCTGTCCCGAGTCCCAAAGGCAAAACCCGGCACGCCGAAATAGACCGCATCCTTTATGGCCGCGATTGATGTCTTCATGGACAGACACGGCTTCTGTAGAATTCGGAACGGGGGACAGATGGAAGGGGATGGAATATTGTCGGGAACGAGTGCCGACTGCATTGCGAATCGGGCCATATCGGTTTTTCTTCTACGCGGGCGGATCGGAATGAACCGGCGCACGTTCACGTGGAACGCGAGAGGCACAGAGCAAAGTTCTGGCTGGACCCGGTTCGATTGGCACAGAGCGGCGGTTTTCGCGGTCGATCCCTTCGGGCGCGACGGCAGTGGCAACTTTGACGGCCTCTTCGGTTTTCTTTTCATCGAGTCTGCGCTCTGGGGCGAGTTCGGAGGCCCGCTTCTCTTCCAGTTGTTTCGCCAATGTCTGGTACGCCGCTTAAAGTTGAGCTGACCGACGGACGTACTGTTGAGGCCCCGCTCGCTTGGTTTCCAAGGTTGCTGTATGGCAGGGCGAAGCCGCGCGCCCGCTGGCGGCTCATTGGCGGTGGAGAGGGAATTCACTGGCCTGACTTGGACGAGGGCATCAGCGTTGAGAACATCCTTCTCGGTCACCCATCCGGCGAAAGTCAACGCTCGTTTAAAAAGTGGCTTGCTGCCCGAACCAGCAAGAATCCAACACGCTAACCACTCACTTATTGAAGATCCTCCTTGATCCCCCTGATTCATCACTGGCAACGTGATGATGAATTCTTCGAACCAAAATAAAAGCTATGGCCGACAGACCTGCACTGATTAAGAAGCTATCCGAAAAGAGCACGAAACAGGAAATGCTCGACGCGTACCAGACATTGGCGAAACAACTGGAAGAGAAGCGGGCCTCCGAACTCGCCCCAGAGCGCAGACTCGATGAAAAGAAAACCGAAGAGGCCGTCAAAGTTGCCACTGCCGTCGCGCCCGAAGGGATCGACCGCGAAAGTCCAAAAAGCCGTGGAGAGCAAAGAACGCGAACTCAAAGAACTTTATGGCATAGAAAAATCCGCCGTCAGCCTCGCGGCTTTGATCGAAGCCCAGAATCAAAAGCGAAACGATTTCGAAACCCAAATGGCTCGCGAACGCGAAGAACTGCAGAGCGAAATACAGGCCAAGCGCGCCGAATGGGAAGAAGAGAAAAAAGCTCGCGAAACCGAAATCAAAGAGCGTGATGCCGCGGAAAAAAAGATCCAGGACCGCGCTCGTGAAGACTTCAACTATGCCTTCAAGCGCGAACAGCAGGCCATCAAAGACAAACTCAATGACGAAAAGATCACGCTCGAAAAAGAAATCAAACTGAAGCGCGAAACCGCCGACAAGGAATTTTCCGAACGCGAAAAAGCTATCGTCGAGAAAGAGCGCGAATTGTCAGACTTGCGTGCTAAAGCCGCTTCTTTCCCTAAAGAATTGGAAGCCGCTGTGGCTCAGGGTATCAAGGAAACTAGCGAGCGGTTAAAACTCGAATCCAAGAACCGGGAGGATCTCCTGGTTAAACAGTTCGAAGGTGAGCGCAATGTATTGGCTGCGCGCAACGATTCTCTCGAAAAGGCCAACAAAGATCTGATCGCCGCCAATGCCAAGCTCGCCCAACAACTCGAAGCCGCTTACCAGAAAGTCCAGGACATTGCCGAGAAGACCGTGGAAGGTTCTTCGCAGTCTCGCTCCCTGGCGGATTTACAAAAGCTGTTCCTTGAACAGAACCGCAAGAGCCGCGAGGAAAAGATCTGAGGAACCGGTGCGGGCGCTCGATCACTTGGGCTTGCGCGTCCGTTTTCTAGGGCGCACTTTGCGAACCGGGGCTACTTCCTCGATCAAAATCGAACTGATGTGTCGCGGATGTTCACGCGCATCGGTGACGATGACCCACGCTCCTTTGGGCGAAACAAAAATGAAATCCGGGTGCGGCACGCGCAAACGCTCGCCGCCGTTGGTGCGAATTTCGTAAGGCTGGAAAGGAACTGCCCGGTTGAACCCTCGAATCGTCTCAATCAACATGACAACAAACGCTAACGTTCATCTTCGAGTTAATCAAGCATCCTGGTATCGCTGAACCCCAAAGCGCCAGAAAAGACAGGCGCACTCCAAAAGCTTCGCCAAGGTCGAGGAGTTGTGCGGACCTCGCGCCAGTCCCGCCCTGGCGGGAGAGTGCGGCTGTCCTGTTGCCGCTTTTGATTTGAGGTGTTGATTTGCCGCGCCTGCAACGTGAACTCAAATTGGCAAAAAATAATGTTGGCAATTCCCCGCAAATCTGAGATCACCGAATCAGTTTGGGCAGCACAAAGTGCGAGGGAACATGAGACGGCGGTGGGCATTTACTTTGATCGAATTACTGGTGGTCATTGCGATCATCGCCATCCTGGCCAGTCTGTTGCTTCCTGCCCTCCACCGCGCCGAGGGAGCGGCTCAAGCTGCTTCCTGCCTCAACAATCTAAAACAATGGAGTCTCGCCACACAGTTGTTCGCCGTGGATAATAATGATCTCCTGCCCAAGGACGGCACACCTAATGGCACCTCGGTCGATGAAGGCTGGTACGTCGATCTGCCGCGAGTGCTCAAAATTCCGACCTATCGCGAAATGCCCTGGCGTATCAATGACAAGATCGATCCAGGCCGTTCGCTCTGGATTTGCCCCGCCAATCCCCGGCGCAGCAACGGAAACAACCTTTTCCACTATTGTCTCAACGAGCATGTAAACGGGACCGGCTCTGGCAATCAGATCAGACTCTCCTCCATCCGTGAGCCACTTCGTGTCGTCTGGCTCTTCGACAATGGCAAACTCGCCGCTGTCGCCCAGCAGAACAATGTACACACCAACCTGCACAACCGCGGCGCGCAATTCACCTTTCTCGACGGCCATTCTGCGCGGTTTAAGAACAAGGAATATTGGGACTTCGCCAAAAACGCCGGCCGAACCAATAATCCGAGCTTGCTCTGGATACCCTGAATGAGACTGATTGATTCTATCATGAATCACCAGTCCATGAGTTCACCGGATCTCACAGCATCATCACGCCTCAAGCCGGTGGACATGCACGTGCATGTTGTCGGCAATGGTTCCGCCGGCAGCGGCTGCTGGTTGCGAGTGAGCCGGTGGCACCGTCCGCTGGCGGCATTAATGCTTCGAGGCATCGGCCTGCCAGGTTCGGTTCTGAACGGTGATTTGGAAACTCTCTACGTCGCTCGCTTGCTCGATCAATTGCACAGCTCCTCCCTGGCCGCTGTAGTGATCCTCGCCCAGGATCTGGTTTATGATAAACAGGGCCGTCCGATTAACAACGCCGGCTCCTTTTATGTACCCAATGATTTCGTGCTTCAGTTGGCGAAGAAACATTCCGAATTGCTGCCTGCGGTTTCCATTCATCCCGCCAGGCCTGATGCGCTTGAAGAGTTGGACCGCTGCCTTGCCGCCGGCGCAGTGATGATGAAATGCCTGCCCAATTGCCAAAATATTAATTGTAACGATCGCCGCTTTACACGGTTTTGGGAACGCATGGCCGAGGCCCGGCTCCCGCTGCTGGCCCACACCGGCGGGGAACATACAATTCCGGTCTTCTGCCGCGAGTACGCCGATCCGCGCGTCCTAGTGCTGCCGCTGGAATGCGGCGTTAACGTCATTGCCGCCCATTGCGCCACAAAGAGCGGACTGTTCGATCCGGAATACTTCCACATTTTCACCGGCATGACCAAACGCTTTCTCAATCTTTACGGCGACACCAGCGCGTTCAACGTGCCGATTCGTGGCCGCCACACACCTGAGTGCCTCCGTGAACCGGTGGTAAGCAGGATGGTCCACGGCAGTGATTATCCTGTGCCGGTCCACGGTCATTGGGCCTGGATGCGCCGGTTGGTCGATTGGCAAACCTTTCGCCGATGGGAACGGCAACCCAATGTCCTCGAGCGGGATTATCAACTCAAGCGAGCGATGGGCTTCCCGCCAGAGACGTTCACAAGGATGTGGAGCTTGCTGCGATTGCCTGCTTCAGTTTTGTCTGCCTAATCGCCTGCTTCTCCGCATCTAATGATTGTCCTGAAGCTTTCCAGCCGTCATTCTTAAGTTGAAAACTCAATGAGAAGAGACAATCTGAAAGCAGCCGTCATTGGAAAGGACGGACGCACCAGCGCCATCGAAAGATGTTTGCTCCAAAGTCCTCGCATCGCCAAGCCGTTGCTCCAATTTTCCGAATGGCAAGGCCGGCACGCCACTGAAAACATTCTGCGGCGGGCGCGCGAAGAAAAACCCGATTTTGTCATCGTCGGCCCCGAGCAACCGTTGGCAGAAGGTATTGTGGATTCTCTTGAAAAACTGGGAATCCCCTGCGTCGGCCCGACCCAATCCCTCGCCAGGTTGGAATCCAGCAAAGCCTTCACCCGGGACCTGCTTTCGAAGCATCGAATTCCAGGAAATCCGCTGTACCAGGTTTTTCATTCCACCAACGGCATTCTCGAATACCTCAACCACCTCGGTTCTTATGTAGTGAAGCCCGACGGACTGACCGGAGGTAAAGGTGTCAAGCTATCCGGCGCGCATCTTTTTTCCACAGATGAGGCCCTGGATTATTGCGAAGAATTATTCCACCTCGGTCATCCGGCCGTGGTGATTGAGGAGAAATTGGATGGCGAGGAATTCAGCCTCCAATCATTCTGTGACGGCACCCACGTAGTTGATATGGTGGTGGTGCAGGATCACAAACGGGCTGGAGAAGGCGATACTGGTCCGAATACCGGAGGAATGGGCTCATACTCCTGCGCGGATCACAGCCTCCCCTTTTTGCGCGACACCCATGTTCGCGATGCCAGCGCGATTAACGCCGCTGTGGCAGCGGCTCTATTGAAAGAAACTGGGTGTAAATTTAAAGGCATCCTCTATGGCGGTTTTATGGCCACGCGGAATGGAATTCTTTTGCTCGAGTACAATGCGCGATTTGGTGACCCCGAAACCATGAACGTCCTGTCGCTGCTGGAAACCGATTTGGTGGATATTTGTGAAGCCATCATCGAGGAGAAGCTGCGCGAGCTCCCGATCACCTTCCGCAAGCAGGCAACCGTCTGCAAATACGTCGTTCCTCACGGTTATCCTGAGAACCCGCTCAAAGGGGCGCGCATCGATCTGAGCGCTGTGCCGGCAGAATCTCCGAGCCTCAAACTTTACCGCGCAGCCGTGGCCGAGCGCGATGGCGCCTTGTACATGACTGGCTCACGAGCAATCGCCTTTGTTGGCATCGGCGCGACTCTAGCCGAGGCCGAACTCATTGCCGAACAGGCTGCCAGTGCTGTGAAAGGCCCGGTTTTTCATCGCAGAGACATCGGAACCTCAGACTTGATTCAAAAACGCATCGAGCACATGATGTCACTCGTTGCACTATGACCGCTGACGGTTCCCAGGTTCGCTCAAGTACGTTTGTCACAATCCGTTTGCCTTGGGTCATTGGAGTGGGTGGTCTTCTGGTTTACCTTCTCACTCTCAATCACTGGGTCTCGTTCCACAGCCTGGGAACTACCGCGCGGATCTCAGGATGGTTATGGCGTCCGGAATTGGAAAACCCCCTCACCGCTGCCCTCCTTTATCCGTTCCATTTCTTGCCGGAAACGGCGATTCCACTCGCCTTGAATTTGTTTACCGCTGTCTGCGCCGCGCTGACGCTGGTCCTGCTGGCTCGCTCGGTCTCCTTGCTTCCGCATGATCTCGCTCCAAATCAGCCTTTCCAAAAAGTTCAGACACCGACGATTCTGTCCACTCCGACAGCCTGGATACCGCCGCTGCTTGCGGCTCTGCTCTGCGGTTTACAATTGAGCTTTTGGGAGCATGCCACGTCAGCCAGCGGTGAAATGATTGACCTGCTGGTCTTCGCCTACGTCATTCGGTGTCTGCTTGAATTCAGAGTCGATCAAAAACAGTCCTGGCTTTCGCGGGCCGCCTGCATTTATGGCGCTGGCATGGCCAATAACTGGGCGATGATTGGTTTCTTCCCAATTTTCGTCGCCGCCATCCTGCGCGCCAAAGGATATGGGCCCTTTCGAGAACGCCCGTTTCTCATGAGGATGATTGCCTGGGGATTGGCGGGCCTCAGCCTCTATTTGCTGCTACCAACGGTGGCAAGTTTGTTCTCGCATGGCCAGGTGGATTTCTGGACTGCTTTGAAAGCCCATCTTAAGTCGCAGAAGGAAATTCTCGGTTACTTCCGCCGGCCCGCCTTCAGGGCTCTGGCAGTAGCGTCAGTTTTGCCGGTCCTTGTGCTTTCGATCCGGTGGAAATCGCATTCGCTGCAATTTGCTGATGACACTCCGTTGGGAGTTTTTCTCACCAAAGCAATGGTGCATTTGGTGCATGGGCTGGTCCTCGTTAGCTCCCTTTGGATCGCGCTGGACCCGACTTTCAGCCCTCGCAATCTTGGCCTGGGCACGGCCCTGCTCACTTATTATTACCTCTCCGCGTTGGCCTTCGGGTATTGCACCGGATATTTCCTTTTGTTCACTACGCAATCGCCTGCCTCGCCGCCCCCGCAAAGACCTCGGGGCAATTTTGTCCCTTGGTCGCAAGAGATTCGCGCTCCCCTGGTTGTTGGCATTGCCAGCACCCTCGTTTGCGCGCTTCCTTTTCTTCTTTTGTGGAGGAATCTTGACCAGGTTCGCCAGACGAACGGCCCGTCACTTCGGCAGTTCGCCAGAACCCTTTACGCAAATTTACCTCAGGGCAGATCCGTAGTTCTAACCGATAATCCGGCTGAGTTTCTGCTGCTGCGCGCCGAATCGAGCGCTCATCGGCGGGACAAAGCTCCCCTTCTCCTGGATGCCCTTTCACTCACTTCCCCGTACTACCAGGCACTCTTGGCGCGGCAATTCCCATCGCGCTGGCCGATTGCCGCCCCAACAAATCTGCATCAGGCAATCAATCCCGGAAAAATTCTGGATCTGATTGCCAAGTTTGCCATGCGCGAACCCGTTGTTTATCTCCATCCCAGCTTTGGTGTTTTGTTCGAGCTATTCACAGCCCAGCCTGCAGGTGCGGTTCATCTCCTTGCACCGCGCAACCCCTTGGGAGCGCCCGCATCCGTGCCGGCGAGTTTGGGGAGCGTTTCCACCAACGAGCAATTCTGGCAAAATTGCTGGTCACAGGACCTCAAACGCCTGGCGGAGCAGACCAAAGAACAGCGCAAATATCCGCCTGGAATCACTCACTTCTTGCGCACGTCGCTTTTCCTTGCCACTGAACGTAACGCCACCCTCGCCTTTGTGGGCGCGGCTTATTCCAAGCGTCTTAATGACTGGGGTGTGCAAATGAAGCGTCTTGGCCATGACTCCGAAGCCGAATCGTGGTTTCGCCGCGCCCTCGATCTTAATCCCGAAAACCTCACCGCTCACATTAATCTGGAATATGCTGAACGCTGTCAGCGCGGCGACAAAACCCGGCTCGACCCCGCAGCCGTCCAGAATGAATTCTCGGATCTTTTCGCCAAGCACAACAACTGGCACGGCATCGTCCAGGCCAACGGACCAGTGGATGAACCATCGTTTCTGTTTCGTTCTGGACGCCTCATGCTTTCCGGAGGAAATGGCCGCCAGGCCGTCGGGGAATTCACCCGTTGCGCCGAATTGGCCTCGGACTGGCCTGCCCCGAAACTCTGGCTGGCGCAGAGCCACATTCAGTTGCGGGACTTTACTAATGCGCTTGAGGTTACAGATTTCTTCGAACATGCGGGCCGTCCGCAAGAGGGACAAGCTCTGGCACGCTTGCTCGAATGCCGGGCCACGGCTTTGCGCGGACTGGGCCGCACCAATGACGCAGCCGCTGGCATCGAAAGCTTCATCGCCCAATACACAAATCATACCGAAGTCCTCTCCGTCGCCGCAGACCTTTACGAGTGGAACGCGCAATTTGAAAAAGAGCTGGCGCTTCTGGAGCGCTTGCTCGAGCGCGAGCCCAATCGCGCCGATCTGCTCTCCCGGAAAGGTGTTGCCGAACTGCAGCTCTCCAGATTCACCGCGGCCATTGGCACGCTTACCAGCGCGTTGACACTTGCCCCGAAAAACGAGAACACCCGACTTTGCCGGGCTGTCGCTTATCTCGGCGCTGATCAACTGGATGCCGCAGGCGCCGATTACCACGAATTGCTTGCCTCGGGAGCCAATCCGCGGAACGCTTTGTTCGGTCTTGGGACCATCGCCTGGCGCAGACAAGACACCAATCTCGCGATCCATTACTACCAGCAATATCTTTCCAATGGCGTTTCGCAAGCCAGGCAGGACGTGCTCGCGGCTGAACGGCTGAAACAACTCCGAACCCGGTGAAATGACATGCTGCTTAACCACCCCGCAGGAACTTTTTGCGAGATCCGCTGTTAACAGCTAGACTTGGGAATGGATTTGGAATCATTGGTCAGTCTGGCTCAGAGTAATGGCGCCAGCGATCTGCATCTGGAAGCCGGCTTGCCCGCCGCGCTCCGGATTCGCGGCGCGTTACGCACGACCGGCGAGCCCATCCCTGCCAAGCTGCTTCAGGAGTTGGCCCATGGCGTCATTGGCGAGGAGGAATGGCCACGCTTTCTGGAACGCCGCTCGATTGATCTTTCAAAAACTATGGGCGGCGTTCGCTGCCGCATCAATATCCTCCAAACCTCGCGCGGGATTGGTTTCGCCATCCGCTTGCTCGCCACCTTCCAAGCGACGGTGGAGAAGCTCAACCTTCATCCCGATTTAAAAAAACTCGCCGCGCCGGCCAACGGCTTGATTCTGGTCAGCGGAGCCACTGGCTCCGGCAAGTCTTCCACCCTTGCCGCCCTCATTCAGGAAATCAATCTGACCGACTCCCGGCACATCGTAACGGTTGAAAGCCCCATCGAATACACCTTCCGGCCTCGGCGCGCTTACATTCGCCAGCGCGAAGTCGGCCGGGACACCCCAAGTTTTGAGCAGGCCCTCATCGATGCCTTGCGCGAAGATCCTGATGTGCTCATGGTCGGCGAAATGCGCGACCCCGAAACCATGCGACTGACGCTCAATGCCTCCGAGACGGGGCACCTGGTCCTGGCCACTGTCCATTCCTCCACGTGCGCCGAAGCCCTGCAACGCGTCGTTTCAGCTTTTCCTTCGGAGATCCAGAGCAGCGTTAGCTCTCAACTCGCCGATTGCCTGGTGGCGGTGATTTCACAACGCTTGCGCTTTCGGCCCGACCTGAATATCCGCGTTCCCGAATGCGAGATTCTCATGGCCACCCATGCGGTGAAAAATTTCATTCGCAATCGCGACTTCTTCAAAATTATTTCCTCGCTTGAAACCGGCGCTGAGCACGGCATGTGGAGTTTTCAGAGGTATCGTTCCTGGGTGGATAACCGAACCAATTGGTATATCCCTGGGCAAACTCCCGAAGCGCCCGAAACCGAATCCCTCGAAGCGCCGCCGCCGGCCCCACCCGCGCCTGGAATCCGCGACCCGGTCAAATCCACCAAACCGGAACGGAAACTCGGACTCGCCCTTCCTGGCCGGTTGCCCCGAGAAAGCGCAGACTCCCGCATCGAAATTGAGCCGGTGGAGAGCGATTTCGGCAAAATCCTCAAACGACCAGGAGAGCAGTAATGATTTCAGGTTTTCCCGAGCACTCGCCGGCAAGGATGCCCGCCCTTCCAGACTGGCCACGCTCTCTCCTCCTTTGTCTCTTGATTCTTGCCACACTCCCGTCTGGCTGCACCACAAAATCCAAAGCCAATGCCGCAGCCCGAGCCGCGTACTCGGCTGGCCAACAACAGACTATGGAGCGAATGCTTCAAGCACGGAACAGCGTCACCGTCATCGGCCCTGTCCGCAATCCGCTGGTTCCGTGGACACAGGATTTGACCCTGGCAAAAGCCCTCGTTGTTTCTGACTATTACGGGAAAGCCAACCCGCGCGAAATCGTCATCGTGCGCAGTGGCCAACCCATGCCGGTGGACCCTAAACAATTGCTCGCGGGCGAGGACGTTCCGTTGGAAGCTGGCGATGTCGTCCGGATCCGATAGCTTCTCCGCATGACGGAACCCGAGCCGCTTCAGCAACTCGACGGCACCTATGTGCGTTTCCGCGGCCGCAAACTCTCCTATTTTTCCGGGTGCGATTATTTCCGATTAGCCAGCCACCCAAGGGTGGTGGCTGCGCTGCAAGCCGGCGTCAGGAAGTACGGCCTGAATGTGGCGGCTTCGCGGCTCACCACCGGAAACCACATTTTGTATCGTCGGCTCGAGCACAGCCTCGCTAAGTTTTTCCACGCGCCATCTGCCCTCTTAACTCCCACCGGCTACATGAGCAATCTCGTCGTTGCTCAAGCTCTGGCAGGAAATTTTTCACACGCTCTCATCGACGCCGAATCCCATCCCTCACTTTCGGACGCCGCGCGTTTCCTGGATTGCCCGGTCCTCCGGTTTGAGCATCAAAATGCGGAAGCTCTAGCCCGTTCAGTCCGCCGTTGTGGCGCTGGCGCACGGTTGATTTTGTTCACTGAAGGGCTTTTCTCGCGCGACGGCTCCGTTGCGCCATTGGCCGAGTATTTGCGCAGGCTGCCCAAAGACGCCTGGATGCTGGTGGACGATGCGCATGGCGCGGGTGTGCTCGGTCCCGCCGGCCAGGGGTCACTGGAACACGCTGGTGTTCAGCGCCTCCGAATCATTCAAACCATCACTCTGAGCAAAGCCTTTGGCGCGTACGGCGGCGCAATTCTTGGCACCGCTGCTCTGCGGCAGAAAATCCTCGGTCGAAGCCAGCTTTTCGTAGGCAGTACGCCATTGCCATTACCGCTGGCCAATGCTGCGTTGCAAGGCATACAAGTTTTGAAGAGTGATCGAACCTTGCGAAAACGTTTGGCAGCAAACTTGATGTATGTTCGAAAAGGACTGTGCGGTTCGAACTTCGGGCCCATTGAAACCCCTGGTCCAATCATTACCATTCTCCCGAAGGACACAAAACCGATCCGGCAATTGAAGCGGCAACTCCTGCGCGCCGGAATTTTCCCCTCCTTTATTAAGTATCCGAGCGGCCCTGCGTCCGGCTACTTTCGTTTCGCCATCTCTAGCGAACACACCCGCCACCAATTGGACACTCTTATCAGTGTGCTTCGCCAGCTTAAACGCCCTTGACTCTTGTGGAGTTCCAGCGAGAATAATCCGATAACCTAAATCCCACGCTGCTTTTATGAATACGAAAAGTTTCAGTCGGCGGTCATTCTTGCATCAGGGCATCGCACTGGCCGCCGGGGCGCCGTTGGCCTTGCGTTACGCGTCCTCTGGTCTGGCTGCCGAAGCGCTCGGCGTAAAGCCTGGCCCCTCTCTCCGTCCGGATGCGAAGGTCGCGATCGTCCCCTGCCGCTCCTATGGGCCGGAAGTGCGCGAGTCGATGGCGAAGTGTTTCGATCTGCTTGGGGGCATCGGGTCACTCGTTAAGAGCAAAACCGTCACGGTGAAACTAAATCTGACCGGGACAGATTTCAGCGCCTATATGGGACGGCCTGTGGGCGAGACATATATGACGCATTTTTCGACAGCTCTCGCGCTGGGCTCCTTGCTTTTTGCCGCGGGAGCCAAACGCGTCCGGTTCGTGGAATCGACCCAAAGCAGATCGGCGTTGGACGCCACACTCAAATTGGCAGATTGGGATGTCAAATCCCTCGAGACACTTGGCAAGGTAGAGTTTGAGAACACTCGCAATCTCGGCCACGGCAGCAGCTACGCCCATCTGCGGGTCCCAACGGGTGGCTACATGTTTTCCGCCCTCGATTTGAACCACTCGTATGCCGACACCGACGTGATGGTTTCGCTCGCCAAACTCAAAAACCATATTACCGCGGGTGTCACGCTCTCGATGAAAAATCTCTTTGGATTGACACCCAACTCGCTTTATGGCGATCAGGCCGGCGACGAAGACGCGACTGCCGGACGCGGGCCCCTCCATAATCCTACCGACTTTCAGAAAGTACGTCTGCCCGGTTTAAAGGCGGGCATCACCTCCAACGATCCGACCTGGCGCGTGCCGCGCATCGTCGTGGACGTTTGCGCCGCGAGGCCCATTCACCTGGCCATCATTGATGGCATTACTTCAATGAGTGGCGGCGAGGGACCGTGGTGCAAAGATGCCGCCGAGATCAAGTTCACTCAACCCGGTGTGCTCATCGCCGGACTCAATCCAGTGTCAACGGACGTAGTCGCGACTGCCGTAATGGGCTACGACAATCCGCGTGCGGTCCGAGGCGCCAAACCTTTCGGCTTCTGTGATAATCACCTGCTCCTCGCCGAACAAGCCGGGCTGGGTGTTGCGGATTTAACCCAGATCGATGTGAGAGGCGCGGCCATCGCCAAAGTGAAATACCCATACGGGTA
>WNFR01011113.1_pt1 | contig 12806 bp, 7 predicted proteins | sample 5400221 | NCBI WGS metagenome assembly WNFR01 (sample SAMN13153357, study PRJNA577476) | soil metagenome | isolation source: 40 cm soil under Madrone tree | place: USA:California | collected 2016-06-14
TCGGCGTCATCCAGCACGAGATTGTCGATGTCCAGCTTGATCCCGCGGTTCTGTTCGACCATTCGAACGGCGTCGTGCAGAACCGTCAGCGTGGTCAGCCCGAGAAAATCCATCTTCAAAAGGCCGACGCGTTCCAGCGCATTCATGTCGTACTGCGTGGTGATTTCGTCGCGGTTCGTCTTGTACAGCGGCACGACGTCAGTGAGCGGCCTGGGGGAAATCACGACGCCAGCCGCATGCGTAGACGCATGTCGCGCCAGTCCTTCGAGCCGCAGCGCCACCGCCATCAAATCCTTCAGCCGTTCATCGCTATTAATCGCGGACTTCAATTGCGGCGCGTCCTCCAATGCATCTTTCAACTCGATTCCCAGCGTCGTGGGGATCAGCTTCGCGATGCGGTCCACTTCACCGTATGGAATATCCATCGCGCGCCCAACGTCTTTCACCGCGGCTTTCGCGGCCATGGTCCCAAACGTAATAATCTGCGCGACGTTTTCCCGCCCATATTTCTGGGTGACGTATTCGATTAATTCCCCGCGCCGCCGCATGCAGAAATCAATATCGATATCGGGCATGGAAACGCGTTCTGGATTTAGGAAGCGTTCGAACAGCAGGTTGTACTGCAGCGGGTCCACATCCGTGATGCGCAGCGCGTAGCTGACCAGACTCCCCGCCGCGGAGCCGCGGCCCGGCCCGACGGGAACGTCCTGTGCCCGCGCGTATTGGATGAAATCCCAAACGATCAAAAAGTAGCCTTCATAGCGCATCTTTTTGATCATCTCGATTTCGAAAGTGAGCCGCCGCTCGTACTCAACGAGCGGATTTGCAAGTGCATTTTGTTTCGCGAGCCGTTCGAGCTGCGGCACGCGCGTGGCGAAACCCTCGCGCGCGACCTTTTCAAAATAACTTGCGGAGGTATGCCCTTCCGGAACTTTGAATTCCGGGAAAGGATTCGGGATGCGCTCAATCTTGACGTTGCAGCGCGATGCAATTTCCACGGTGCGGCTCAGCGCCTCCGGCACTTCTCCGAATACCTTGTCCATTTCTGCTGCGGTTTTGAAATAAAACTGGTCGGTTGCAAATTTCATGCGATGCGCGTCGCTCATGGTCTTGCCGGTCTGAATGCAGAGCAGCACATCCTGGGCATGCGCATCGTCGTGATGGAGATAGTGGCAATCGTTGGTGGCGACGAGCGGTATGCCGGTCTCTTTCGAAAGCCGCACGAGTTCGCGGTTGACGCCCTTCTCGATCTCTAATCCCTGATCCTGAATCTCGAGAAAGAAATTCCCTTTTCCGAAAACGTCGCGCAAGCGATACGCATTTTCACGTGCCAGGTCGTACTTCTCGTCCACAACCGCTTCCGTTACCGGCCCCCGCAAACATGCGGAGAGCGCAATCAATCCCTTGCTATGTTTCGAAAGAAGGTCGTAATCAATACGCGGTTTGTAGTAGAAGCCTTCGAGGAATCCGGCAGACACCAGTTTGATCAGGTTGTGATAACCCTCGAGCGATTCGCACAGCAACACAAGATGATTGCTGCCGCGCATTCCGGGTTCGGCGTCGCCGCGATCCTGCCCGTTACCGCCGCTGGCCTTTTCGCCGCGGTCGTGCCGGCTGCCCTTGGCAACATAAACTTCACAGCCGATGATCGGCTTCACATCGCGCTTGCTGGCCTCATAAAAGAAATTCGCGGCGGCAAAGAGATTGCCGTGATCGGTGATGGCCACTGCCGGCATTTTCTGCTGGGATGCTTCGTCCAGGAGCTCGGTGGTTTCGCAGGCGCCGTCGAGCAGGCTGTAATCCGTGTGAACGTGCAGATGAACGAACTGCGGCTGGCCCATGGAACTCGATTCTAACAGGATACGGAAAAAGTCGATACGCTCCGCGCCTGAGCGGCACGTAGCAAATGTCTGTCTGACCGAATAGCGGTCAACGCAGGATGGCTGGCCGAAGCCGGGTGGCTCGACCAGGCGTAGTATCCGAGATCCCGACCATAAGTCTCACCGTGGGGCGAAACGTCGGCTCCCACGAAAACTTCCGAGCAGGCGTCGATTCGGGACTCGTCGTGTGGCAACTCACCTTGACATTCTACTGGAAGCGGTCTATTCTCCCCTAGGATGTCTACTAAAGAACAAAAAGAGCGCATCGAGCTGCTGCAAGGCACCCTGGACCTGCTGATTCTCCGCACGGTGATGCTGGGCCCGGCGCACGGCCACGCCATCGCCAAGGCCATCGAATTCAACTCCGCTGACGTGTTGCAGGTCGAACAAGGCTCGCTTTACCCGGCACTGCACCGGCTCATCAAGCGGCGATGGATTTCCGTTGAGGAAGGCACGTCGGAGAACAATCGCCGGGCTAAGTTCTACCGTTTGACGGCCAAGGGGCGCAAGCAACTGGAGGTTGAAACCAACAAGTGGAACAAGCTGGCAGGAGCGATCGCGCGGATTCTCCGACCTGCGTAACTGGAGGGCGAAACATGAGGCGTCGCAAGCAAATGATGGAAGATCTCGATCAGGACATTCGGGACCATATCGAAAGGGAGACGCAGGACAACATCGAGCGCGGGATGTCGCCGGAGGAAGCGCGTTATGCGGCTGTACGAAGGTTCGGCAATGTGACACGGGTAAAGGAAGAGACGCGTGAGGTGTGGAGTTTCGTTTGGCTGGAGCAACTCGGGCAGGACATTCACTATGGCCTGCGTATGCTCGCGAAATCCCCAGGCTTTGCGGCGGTGGCCATTCTCACGCTGGCTCTAGGCATTGGCGCAAACACCGCTATTTTCAGCTTGGTCGACGCGGTAATGCTGCGGTCGCTGCCGGTCGAAGATCCTTCGCAGTTGGTCCTGCTTAAGTGGGGCGCGCGCAACGCGCCAAACATTCATGGCTACATGACTTCGGGAGATTGCCCCACGAACTTGAGGCCCGGCGCTGCGAATCCCACAGGCTGCTCGTTCTCCGAACCGATGTTTCGCGAAATAGCGCAAGTAAATGTCTTTTCTGCGACGGCGGCCTTTGCCAACACCGGTAGGTTGAACTTGACAGGGAACGGTCCTGCGACGGTTATCAACGGCCAGCTCGTTTCGGGGGAATTCTTCCACTCGATGGGTCTCAAAGCCGCCGCTGGCCGGTTATTCGACGCAGCGGACGACACTCCGTCCGCTGCACCCGTCGCTGTGCTGAACTATGGCTACTGGCAGAGCGCCTTCGGCGCCGCTCCCGACGTAGTCGGCCATAGGATTGAACTGAACAATGTCCCGTTCACGATTATCGGCGTAGCCGAACAGCGATTCACTGGAATCACTCCGGGCAGCGATTACGATGTTTGGCTGCCGCTCTCCGACGCACAACGTATTGGCGATCCCCGCGATAAAAGCCGTTCTGGCGATGTGAGTAACTGGTGGCTGACGATTGTCGGCCGGCTCAAACCCGGAACGCTGATCGCCCAGGCGCAAGCGGCGGTGAGCGGCATCTTCCGCAATGAAATGCTTCACGGATCCGTCCCGCTTTTCCACGGCGGCGAGATGGCAGGAACGCGTGGCCCGCGACATGGAACACCGGCTGCGGGCGGCGCAGTTCGCAGCCAAGTGACTTACGGTGGGGGCGGGCCGATGCGGCGACCGACGGGAAATAAGCCGGTCACCCCACCCGCCCCGCAACATGCAGCGCCTGCGGGCGGCCCACACAACTCCGAAATCGATAGCGGCCCGCAGACCCTATCCAAGCCAGACGATAATCCCAACGTAACACTGGTACAGGCGCAAACGGGCCTGACCGGTGCCCGAAGTCAATACTCCAATCCCCTGTACGTACTGATGCTCGCTGTCGGCATCATTTTGCTGATTGCTTGCGCCAACGTGGCGGGGCTGATGCTCGCCCGGGCCGCCGCGCGGCAAAAGGAAATGGCCGTGCGATTGGCGTTGGGCGCGGGCCGCGCACGGGTGGTGCGCCAGCTTTTGACGGAAAGCGTAATGCTCTCGGTGCTGGGCGGCGCGCTGGGGATTCTGCTTGCCTACTGGGGAGCTCACGCGATCATTTCGTTTGTGTCCAGCAATCAGGCACGTCCTCTGGGATTCGCCACGGGTGTCGACTTGCGCGTCCTCGGATTCACTGTCGCCGTTTCGCTGCTCACCGCAATCCTTTTCGGCATCGCGCCGGCTTTTCGCGGCGCGCGCGTCGATTTGACCCCGGCGCTCAAGGAAGGCGAGGGAAGCTCCACGAGTTCGGGCCATGCCGGTGGAAAATGGTTCAGCATCGGCAATGCACTGGTGGTGGCGCAGGTCGCGTTGGCGATCGTTGTCCTCGTGGGTGCAGGACTTCTGGTGCGCACCCTGCAGAATCTGCGCAGTATCGATGTTGGATTCGATGCGCACAACATCTTGATTTTCGGAATCGACCCGACGCTGATCGGTTACAAAGGCCCGCAAATGGACGCCTTTTATCGCGACTTGCAGGGACGGCTTTCGGAAATCCCCGGAGTGAAGTCCGCGAGCTACTCGATGGTGCCGCTGCTGAGTGACGGGCTGATGGTCACCATGTTCCATTGGCCTGGCACGCCACAGGACCAAAACTCCGAAGCAGACGTACTTGGCGTCGGCCCGAATTTCTTCGAGACCTTGCGCATCCCACTTCTTGCCGGCCGCGGATTCAGCGCGTCTGATTTCAAGCTTTCCGCCTCGAACAGCGGGGCCACTCCGACTTCGGCGCCGACTGCGATGATCGTGAATCAGGCCTTCGTCGAGAAATATCTCGGTAAGGAGAACCCGCTCGGGAAACAGTTCGGCGAATCGGCAGCAGGTCCGGACGGCCCGGCGAGTCCCGGCTACGAAATCATCGGCGTCGTCCGCGATGCGAAATACAACAGTTTGCGGCGGGAGATTCACTCCATGATGTACATGCCGCAGAGCTTTGGCGGAGCGTCATTTGAATTGCGCACCGCGGCCGATCCGCAGGCTATTCTTCCCGCGATACGCGAAGCAGTGGCAAAAGTGAATACCAATCTGCCGCTTTTTGACGTCAAAACTGAATCGGAGCAAATCGACCGGTTGCTGTTTCAGGAGCGACTGGTCGCCCGTCTATCTAGCTTCTTTGCTTTGCTCGCGTTGATCCTGGCGTGCGTGGGATTGTACGGGCTGCTTTCGTACGAAGTTTCGCGGCGCACACGGGAGATCGGAATTCGCATGGCCCTCGGCGCGCATCCGGGAAGTGTCCTGAAGCTGGTCTTACGGCAAGGAATTGTGCTGGCGATAGTCGGAGCCGCCGCAGGCATCGGCGTGGCCCTGGGCGTAACGCGTTATCTGACCTCCATGCTCTACGACGTCCACGCCAACGATCCCCTAACGATGATTGCCGTCGCGCTACTGCTAACCTTTGTGGCCCTCGCCGCATGTTACATCCCGGCACGCCGGGCGATGCGTGTCGATCCCCTGGTGGCCCTGAGATACGAGTAGACCGGGTAGTCATCCAATAATAATTTTACTTCGCTTCAACTACAGCGTATGGTCCATTTGCAAACTGGCAGAGCGACTAGGTACGGCGCTGTGGGTCTTCCTACCTGGTGCTTTCCTTCACTCGGACGCCCTCGTTGACTTTGCCCTAATCTGGTGTGTTCCCCCATTGCTCTCGGAGAGGAGACAGGAAATGCGACTAGTGAAAAGATTTTGTGTACTCATACCTGGCTTAGCGATGGCCCTCGCGATGTCGTCAGTCGTACGAGCCGACGCCGTAACGGACTGGAATGCCACCGCGATACAAATCATCGCCAGAGCAACCACTCATCCCGGCGCAACCAGCTTCCTAGCCTGGATAATTCACGATTTTGCTAGCGAAAAAAGAAAAGGTGCTCTAAAAGATTGATGAACACTGGGTTTTAGCAGAACCCAGCATTCTCTTTCGGAGCACCCAAAACGTGACATCTCGTTATATACCACAGCTTTCGTTTTCCTTCTACCGACACCGAGCCATTCGTGCTGATTTTTCTGGTGGTCAGATCACCACTGATGCCGGCCTGCTGCCTTTGCGGGCCTTTGATCAGCGGCATGGGCTCACTCGCGGCTTGGCAGAGCGCGTCTGTGATGATCGCGACGATTCGCGTGTGAGTCACCCCGGGTTGTCGCTGTTGCGCCAGCGTCTCTACCAGATCATCGCTGGCTACGAAGACGCCAACGACGCCGACCGGTTACGTCACGATCCGGCGTTTCAGATTCTTGCCGATCAACCGCTGGGTGAACCCCTCGGGTCACAACCAACTCTCAGCCGCTGGGAGAACTCGCCCTCGCCTCGCGATCTCCTCAAGCTACAGGATGCTCTGCTCGATTGGTTTGTGAAAATCTGCGGAGAACAGGTTCGCAAACGGGGAGAGATCCTGCTGGATGTTGATTCCACCGACGATCCAACGTACGGGCAACAGCAGCTCAGTTTCTTCAATGGTGGCTATGACCAGCACATGTATCACCCTTTGCTGGTCTTTGAGCGTCACACGGGTTGTTTGTTGGCTGCGCGATTGCGAGCGGGCACGGTCCCTAGCCACGCCCGCATCATCCCCCTGCTGTTACGCATCGTCCCGCGACTCCAGAAAGAGTTTCCCAAGGCCCGCATCAAACTGCGCGCTGACGCCGGGTTTGCTCTGCCACTGCTTTATGAATTCTGTGAGTTTTTCGGCATCCAGTACGTCATCGGCATAGCTGCCAACTCACGGTTGCAAGGGAAAGCGCAGCGGCTGCAGCGTCGTCTCGCGAGACGGTATCGTCGAACCGGCCACTCCCAGCGATCCTTTTCCAGTTTTCTCTATCGCGCTCGCAGCTGGTCTCATCAGCGGCGCATCTGCTACAAGGCCGAACACACCGAATCCGGAACCAACATGCGTTTTCTGGTCACCAACTTGAAAGGCCGCAGCCGTTCCGTTTTTGCCTTTTATAACGATCGCGGGGAATGTGAGAACCGCATTGAAGAATTCAAAAATGGTTTTGCCGCTGACCGCTTGAGCTGCCACCGTTTCCGAGCCAATGCGTTCCGCCTGTTGCTCCACAGTTTCGCCTACAACCTCGTCAACCTGTTTCGTTTGCAACTACCTTTGTCGCTGCGCTCCGCACAAATCGAAACGCTGCGCATTCAGCTGTTCAAGATTGGTGCGCGCATCCGCGAAACAGCTCGTTGCATCCGCATTCACCTGGCCAGCGGCTGGCCTTTTCAGGATCTCTTCCAAGCCGTCTGCAACTCCCCTTAGATTGTCTCGCTCGTTCGACAACACACACTCTCGGAAGGGCCGGGCGGAGCTATCTCGAAAAACGATGCGTGAGGTCAAAACAGCGGCAACGCAAACTTATATATAGGGTCGACAACGGGACACAATCCTTCCTGCGTCACCAATGCGCTTTCTGCGCTACGATTCTCGTCTCTGATGAATTAACCAGGCTAGACAGCGCGATGGTCCAGGCCGCTGTGTACGATGCCGTCGAATCGATCACCGAGACCTTCCGGCCCTACGCCATACGCGTACCAGGAGCTTCGGGCTCGACCGCCGCGGCCGTTGCCAAGGCCACGCGTGACGTGCTGATGAACCGTTTTCCTCCAAGCCAGTTTCCCTCTCTGACCGGGACTCTCGACACCACGTATAATGACTATCTGACCTCGCACAGCATTTCCACAAGCGATCCAGGCATCGCCGTGGGCGCGGCGGCCGCGGTGGCTATCATCGCTCTGCGCGCCAATGACCACAGCTTTCCGAATTGCAGCGCAACACCGCTGCCTCCAAACTGCGATTTCGCCGGCAGCAACGCTCTTGGTCAGTGGCGGCCCACTCCATCGGACATTGTGCTCCCCGGAGCCTCCGGGCCCGCGCCCCCGCCGTTTGCGCACATGCTGGCGCCGTGGCTCGCCAAGGTCACACCGTTCACCTTGACCAGCCCGTCACAGTTTCGCGCACCGGAGCCGCCGTCTCTGACTAGCAAGCGCTATGCCACAGCGTTCAACGAGGTCAAGCGGATGGGGGCCAGGTCCAACAGCGACCGCACCGCTGAGCAAACCGATCTCGCTTTGTTCTGGTACTCCAATTATCTTGCGCTGTGGGAAAGGGCTCTGCGGGACATCGCGACCGCAAATCAGCTCAGCATCGATGACAGTGCGCGCCTGTTCGCCCTGGCCAACCTGGCGATGGGCGATGCGGTCATCACCGCCTGGGACACCAAACTCCACTACCATTTTTGGCGGCCATACACGGCCATTCACGAAGCCGATAATGACGGTAACCCAGAGACGACCAGTGACCCGAATTGGCTGCCCCTGGTCAACAATCCGAACTATCCCGACTACACCTCCGGCGCCAACAACGTCACCGGCGCCGTAACCCGTATGCTCGCCCTCTTCTTCGGGACCGACGAAATGACCTTCACGGTGGCGACGAATTACGCACTCGCTAACCCGCAAATGCCTACAATCACGTATCACCGTTTCTCGGATGCGGCCCGTGACGTAGTCAACGTCCGGATCTGGGAGGGGATCCACTTCCGCTTTGCGGACGTGCAGGCGCGGAAGCAGGGCCGCCACGTGGCCCAGTGGGTCTTCTCCCACTTCCTGCGCTCGGTCGACGACGACGATCACGACGATCACGACGATGGCAGCGACGAGGAGTAATCGAGGCGAGCGGCTTCCCTCAGGCCGCATATAGACGATTGAACTTCGCTTGGGCAATGCCCGCCGACCGGGGCGCTACTTGCGGCTGTGGCGCTTCTTGGAGGCCGGCGCGGTCTTTCCGCGGGGGGCGGGCGCGTGGTGTTTCGCGGCCGACTTTGCGCGTGCCGGTTTTCCTTTGGCCGCATGTTTTGCGTCCGCCTTGGCTGCGGCATGCTTATGCTTGGCAGCACTGCCCATTGCTGCTGCCGCGTGTGCTTTGTCGGTGCCTTTTGCAGGCTTCTTTTCCTTCTCCTTCTTTTTGGGCTGTTCCTTGATTCCGGTGATCTTGCGCAAGATCTTTTCCCGCTCTTCCGGCGTTTTCCCGCGGCCAGTAAGCTGCATGGCAAAAACCTGCTCGACAACGCTTCCAGCTGCGCAGTCACACCGGGAAGACCAAGACGAACCGGCCGCCACTTGTTCAAATAGGCGCGAATCTTCGAGAGCGCGGCGGACTTATTCGACTCCGCCAGCAAATAGGCCATTTGATCCAGCGGCAGCTTTTCCAGAAACCGGTAGGCATCGATGGGAGCTTTCATTTTCTTGCCGAGAAGCTCCTTTTGCGCCTCCAACGCAACTTCCTCGAACTCCAGGACGGCCGCCGATTCCGCGGAGCGGAAGCCCACCTTCGATAAGAGGCTGGCCTGTTCCCTATCCTTCAAACGTCCAAGAATAGCTAAGAGCATTGGCGTGGCCAGGCGCGGCCGGAAACCCGCCGTGAACAAATCCTCACGTACTTTCATCAGGCGGCCGATCGCTTCGTATCCGGGATGTTTCTTGGCGAGAACGGGGCTGATGGCCTCGAGCAAATCGTGCTCTTCCCAGGCTTTGAGAACGACCGCCGGCCGCTCTTCGCGCGCCGCAGCTTGCAGTTCAGTACCGGCATCCTCGGGAGCAATCGTGTGTTGCAGTTCACGCTCGATCGCCAGATCAAACCATTCCTGCGTCCGCAGTTCCATTTTGAATCCCATGCGCGCCGCGAAGCGCAGCACACGCAATAACCGGACGGGCTGATTGGTGAAACTGTGAATCGTGAGCGCCCGCACCTCGGCGCGCTCGACGTCGGACAATCCGTTCGTCGGATCGAGGAGCAGTCCGCGCGATGCCGGATTGAGCGAGATGGCGATGGCGTTCAGCGAGAAATCGCGACGCCGCAGGTCCTCCATGATGGTGGACCAGCGAATCTCGGGACGCGTACCGGGCCGGACGTAATGGTCGTCCCGCGCCGCGGAAATACTGCCTTCGCAGTCTCCGGCAAACAAGATTTCCACCACGCGCAGCTTTTCATCTTCGACCAGAATCTTTGCGCCGCCCTTTTCCAGCTCGCGCGCAATCCTCGAGGGATTGCCCTCCACCGTGAAGTCGAGGTCGCGAAGCGACGCACCGGTAATGAGGTCGCGGACCGTTCCGCCCGTCAGATACACGTTGAACCCCAGTGCGGCGGAGAGTTCCTGGACGCGCATCATCGCGGCGCGCTGTTCCGGCGAGAGCCGGCTTTCCAGCAAAAACATATAGTCTGGCATTGCACTCCTTCAGCTTCAGGATGTCCGCGCTGACCGCCGCGGAAGGACCCGCAATAGTTTCCCGTAGCCCGCCGCGCTAAGCACGCGGATGATGAGCCTTGTAGATCTGCTTCAACCGCTCCTCGACAACGTGCGTGTAGATTTGCGTTGTCGAAATGTCCGCGTGGCCGAGCATCAACTGCACGGATCGCAAATCCGCGCCGCGCTCCAGCAAATGCGTGGCAAAACTATGCCGCAGCATGTGCGGAGTCAGCGCCATGCGCAGCCCCGCCCTCCGTCCATAGGCCGAAAGAATTTTCCAGACGCCCACGCGGCTCAACTGGTGGCCTCGCCGGTTAACGAACAACGTCGGGCTGCCTACCAGCTTGCCGACGAACTGTGGACGCGCGTCGCGAAGATATTTTTCCACCATTCCGATGGCCTTGCGTCCCACTGGAACAATGCGCTCTTTGTCCCCTTTGCCGATGCATCGCACGCAGCCGACCTTGGTATCCAGATCTGTCACTCGCAATCCAATCAGTTCAGATACCCGTAGTCCCGTCGAATACAAGACCTCCAGCATCGCCCGGTCCCGCAGTCCAATCGGCGTTTTTGCATCCGGCTGCGTCAGCAGGCGCTCTACCTCTTCGAGGCGAAGATATCCGGGCAGCGATCGCCGGATTTTCGGCGATTCCAGGTTGATCGAGGGATCCGTCGAAATCAGTTCCTCGATTTGGGCGAAGCGAAAGAAGTTGCGCAGCGTTACCAGATGCCGCGCCACGGACTTGCTCTCCAGCTTTTGCCGGTACAGCCCGGCCAGAAAATCCACCAAGTCATCGCGGCTGACGGCCTCGAGGCTCAGCTTGCGCTTCTGGGCAAACGCGTCGAATTTTACAAGATCACGACGATAGGCAGAGACGGTGTTCGCAGACAACCCCTTCTCCACTCTGACGTGCGTCAAGAACGACGAGATTGTTGCTGAGAGTTCCATCAAGGCTCCGCGTAACCGTCACCGCCACTAATACGGCGCCTCGTCGCTATGCCATAAACTTCTTCGATCTCATGGCACCGGAAAATCCACGCCAGGGCCAAATAAAGAACGGTCGCACCCACGATAAGCCCTGTAAAAACGAGAAGCTGCACGAGAAACCGCGAGTGGATCGTAAAGGTCGTGTAGTAGTTCCCGAACCAGCACGCTACTCCCATGATGCCCGCGCACAAAGAGATCTTTCCAAACGAGCGCAGGATCTCCATCGTCCCCATGGCGCCGTACCGGATGCGGAAAATGATGAACAGCGCGAAGAAATCAAAAAAAGTCGCCAGGGCGGTCGCCAGCGCGGGGCCGCCGTTCTGCACGCGCTTGAAAAAGAACTGCATGAAAACGATGTTGAGGACAATGTTTAGAACGAGGGAGATCGAGGCAATGATTACCGGAGTTTTGGTGTCCCTTGTCGAGTAGAACGCCGGGACAATCAGCTTGACCGACGCCAGCGCTGGCAATCCAATCGAGTAATAAAGCAGCGCCCGGGCCGTCAAGCGAGTTGACGCCGCAACGAACTGCCCGTGCTGGAACAGCACGCGAATAATCGGCTCCCTCAGGATCATCAAGCCCAGAGCCGCGGGAATGGTGATGAACGCCACGATTCGAACGGAAAACGACAGCGTCTTCTTCAGCGCCTCGTAGTCCTTGCCTGCCGCCTGGTGGGACATCATCGGCAAAATCGCCGTGGCCACGGCAATCGCATACCCGCCAAGAACTAGCTCCATTACGCGGTCGGCAAGATACAACGCCGCCAGGCTTCCTTCCGGCATCATGCTGGCCGTCGCGAATCGCGTATCGATCAAAAGATTGATCTGCCCGATGCCAATCCCGAAGAGCCGCGGAATCATCAGCCGCGCCACGTCACGGATCGCAGGATGTGAAAACGAGATGCCAAAATTGAAATTCATCCCCTTCCGAACGAGCAGGGGCACCTGAATCAAGAATTGCAGCACGCCCCCGACAAGCACCCCAACGGCAATGGAGGTCACCGCATCCTTGAAGTAGTTCCGCACGATCGCGAATGTGAATAAAATCGTGGCCAGATTCAAGAATACCGGTGTCGCCGCCGGCAAACCGAACACATTGAAGCAATTCAGAATGCCCATGGCCAACGCGGCCAGCGAGACAAAAAAGAGATACGGAAAAATAATCCGGTTCAACTCTATAGCCTGAATGCCAGCAATGTTTTTGCCCGCGAATAGGCGAACCACCGAAGGTGAGAAGACCATTCCCAGAACAGTTATGACCGCGGCAACAAGCGCGAGCGTCCAGAAGAGGCGGTTGGCGAACTCCCAAACATCCTTCCTGGACTTCTCCCTCATGTAACTCGAGAACACCGGGATGAACGAAGCCGTCATGGACCCTTCCGCCACCAGCCTGCGGAACAGGTTTGGGATTCGATAGGCCAGCACGTAAGCATCGGCTGCGGGGGTGGTACCCAGGAGGAGGGCAATGCGCTGGTCCCGCACGTAGCCGAGAACTCGGCTGACAATCGTGACCAGAGTAATGATCGAAGCGGACTTGAGAATCTGCTTTTTTTCGGTCAACGGGCGGCGCTCCGGGGCCCTAACCCTAATGGAAACAATGAGTTGACAGGAA
>WNFR01018875.1_pt1 | contig 12805 bp, 6 predicted proteins | sample 5400221 | NCBI WGS metagenome assembly WNFR01 (sample SAMN13153357, study PRJNA577476) | soil metagenome | isolation source: 40 cm soil under Madrone tree | place: USA:California | collected 2016-06-14
CCGCAATCCGCAAGGAAACCGGCGGCGACCCGCTGATCGTCGGTATGGATCGCTATGCCATCGCCAGCGAGCTGGCATTCTACGGGGCGGAGCGAACCAAATCGGCAGTGGAAACGTCGAGCGCTCATTTGTTCGAGGGGATCGGCCTCATGTACGAACGGTGGACTCCGGCCGAGTTGCAGGAGGGCCGAAACCTGCTTCTGGTCGCGTGGGACCCCGGGGACCTCACGGGCAAGATCATCGAGTCCCATGCCGAACGCTTGGGGCCGGTCGAGGACGATGTGCTGCGCGAGGACGGCCAAATAGTGCGTCACTACTATCATCGGCTCGCCTATCACTATCGAACCATTCCAACCCCATGAGCTCAAAACGCGGTATACGGAGCGCTCAAACATGTTGCGGGAAATCCGATGACTAGTACTCACTCTCGGCGACTCTCGGCCGTGCTCATCGCCGCATTCGTCATGCACTATTCGGCCGTCGTCGGTCAAACCCCCGAACAGCAGAAAATGTGGGACGCGCAACGCGCCCAGACGCAGGCCGACGAGAAGGTCAAGGCGGATCTCCTGGCCGGGCAACGAGCGGCGCGGCGGGCGGACCCGATGTCATGGGTGCGCACACTCGATCCCATGTCGCCCGGAGGCTGGGTATTCAGGGCGGTCGGCGCCGACGGATCCTGGGCGACTTTCAGCACGGATCATCAATTGAAGCGTTCAGGCCGCCTCGTGACGGCATGGCTGAGGCAGGAATTCCCGGAGCCGCAACGCAGCGCCGCCGGCGAGGTGTACTCGAGCGACGTCGAGAAAGTCCAGTACGACTGCGGCAAGGCACAGGCCCGGGTCATGCTGATCATTTTCTACTCGGAGAATAATCTCGCCGGCGCCCAGCAAACCGAAGAATCGGACCCGAAGCAGGTGCAGTGGGATCCGATTGTTCCGGGCACGCAAAGCGAATACATCTTTCGCTGGATCTGCGGCGACTCAGCAGGGGCGCGACCAAGATAACTTCACGGTTGCGGCGAGCAACTGCGCTCTGTCCGCGCAGGGGCCCACCAAAATCTCGACGTCGCCGGGCTCGAACACGGGCTCGAGATCGATCCCTAGAAAGCGCAATTCCGCGGCACGCAAGGACAAAGTCACGGTTCCTGTCTCGCCGGGCCGCAAATCGATCTTCGCGAACCCTTTGAGCTCCAGCAGCGGCCGGGCCACGCTCGCGATCTTGTCATGCGTGAACAGGAATACCGTCTCCTGCGCCGCCATCGCGCCGTCATTGCGCACGTCGACGCGAATCTGCAGGGTGTCGATGTCCTCCGCGTCGACCGGTGTCACGCGCAGATTGGACAGCGCAAATCGCCCGTAGGTGAGCCCGTGGCCGAAAGGAAACAGGGGTTCATTCGGCACGTCGAGGTACTTGCTCGTGTAATGATCCTTCGCGTTCGCCGGCCGGCCGCCCGGGCGCTCGCCGAAGAAGATGGGAATCTGTCCCTCTGCGCGCGCCCACGTGACCGGCGTTCGGCCGCTTGGGGACACGCGTCCGGTCACGACGTCGGCGATTGCATTGCCCGACTCGCTGCCGAGGAACCACGCTGCGAGCACGGCATCCGCCTTCTCGACCAGCCACGGCACCACCAGCGGGCGGCCTGAGAATAGGATGACGATTACCGGCTTGTTCGCCGCGCGCGCTTTCTCCAAGACGGCCTCGGCGAATTGGCGCTGCTTCCCGGGAAGACCCATGTGCGCACGGCTCGCGGCCTCCCCGCTCATGGTCGCCGCTTCGCCCAGGCAGAGGAGAATGGCATCGGCCGCCGCGCATAGATGCAGAGCCGCCGCCATGCCCGACACATCCTCATCGTCGATCGCAACGCCCGGCGCATGCAGCACCTGGGAGTCGGGGCGCACCGCGCGGAGGCCGGCAACCACGCTGACATGACCTTCAGCGTCCGCAGCTCCCCACCAAGGCCCCCGCATCTCAGCGGGCGCATCCGCCAGCGGGCCTATGACGGCGAGCCGGCGCAATGAGCCGATCAGCGGCAGCGCTGCCTTGTCATTCTTCAACATCACGATGGCGCGCGCGCCCACGTCGCGTGCGAGCTGCCGGCGATGCGCGAAGGCCGCATCCGGTTCCGGAATTGCGCCGCGGCGATACGGATCGTCAAAAAGACCCAGCCGCTCCTTGAGCGTCAGCACGCGTCTGACCGACTCGTCGATCTCAGCCATGCTGACCAGTCTGCGCTTGAGAGCCGTGGGCAGTCCGCGGCGATACGCATCGGCCATCATGTCGATATCGACACCGGCCTTGAGCGCGTGAGCGGCTGCTTCGGCAAGATCGGCGGCGATGCCGTGATTCATGAGTTCCGCAATGGCGTTGTAATCGCTGACGATCACGCCCTTGAACCCCCAACGGCCTCGCAGCCAGCCGCGCAGCAGCTCCTTGTTCGCCGTCATGGGTATTCCCGCCAGATCCATGAACGCGGGCATGACGGCCGCCACGCCCGAGGCAACCGCCGCCGCGAACGGCGGCATGTACACTTCGCGCAAGGTTCGCTCGGAGATGTCGGCCGAGGCGTAATCCCGTCCGGCGGTGACCGCCCCGTAGGCGCAATAGTGCTTGGCAACCGCCGCGAGCGCATCCGCCGCCGCGAGGCCGGCGCCCTGGAATCCGCGCACTTTCGCCTCGGCAATGCGTGCGCCGAGCCAGGGGTCCTCCCCCGGCCCCTCCACGCTGCGCCCCCAGCGCGGGTCGCGCGCCACGTCCAGCATCGGCGCGAAGGTCATCGCCACTCCTTCGGCCGCGGCCTCCTTGGCGGACTCGCGCGCGGTAAGCGCCCAGGTTTCAGGATCGAACAGCGCCGCTTCGCCCAAGGGAACCGGAAACAAAATCCGATGGCCATGCACGACATCGAACCCGATGAGCAGTGGAATGCCGAGGCGCGATTCCTCCACGGCGAGACGCTGCATCTCGCGCACATGCGCCGCTCCGACCATATTGAGCAGATTGCCGATGGTCCCGGCCCTGATCGCCTTGGTCGAATCGCCGGCGATGATCGGCCCGGTTACCGTAAAGCCTGCCGCGGTCATGGTGAGCTGTCCGAGCTTCTCGGCCAAGGTCATCGTGCCGATCAAGGTTTCGATCCGGCTCACTTAATTACGCTCGCCGGAGGCGGCGTTGCCTGATAATGGCGTGGTCACATTACTCCCGAGACATGCATGAACCGCGAATCGAATACCGAAGAGATTGCCAATTCCGGCCTCGTGCCGCAACTCGGCATGATGGTCCGGGCCCTGTGGGCGGCGCCCGTGCGCAACACCCTTTTCTGGTTGTCGGGCGCGCTGTTCCTCGTCATTGCGGTGACCGCCTATGGACAGATACGCCTCAATAACTGGAACCAGCCCTTCTATGATGCCCTGTCGCGCCGCGACTTTGAGCAATTCTTGCTGCAGCTGGGTGTCTTCGGTTTGATTGCCGGGGCTCTGCTGGCGCTCAATGTGGCTCAGCGCTGGCTCGGTGAAACACTGAAGCTCCGGCTTCGTCAGGGCCTGGTGCTCGATTTGATTCAGAATTGGATGCAGCCCGGCCGGGCGTTCCGGCTTAGCCAGGCCGGCGCGATGGGCGTGAACCCGGATCAACGCATGCACGAGGATGCGCGCCACCTCACCGAGCTGTCCGCCGATCTGGGTGTGGGCCTGCTGCAATCCTCGATCCTGCTGGTCACTTTCGTGAGCGTGCTTTGGTCGCTGTCGGCTGATTTTGTTTTCCACCTCGGGAGCCGGCATTTTGCGGTTCCTGGCTACATGGTGTGGGCCGCCATCGTGTATTCGGGGTCAGCCTCGCTGTTGAGCTATTGGGTCGGCCGGAGCCTGATCGACCGCAATGCGCAGCGCTATGCGTGTGAGGCTGATTTGAGATTTTCTCTGGTACGCGTCAACGAACACATCGACGCCATCGCGCTTGCCTCGGGTGAAGCGGACGAGGAGCGGCGCATCGAGGTCGATCTCGCGGCGGTGCTGGCCGCCACCGGGCGGCTGGTCAGCGGTCTCACCAATCTGGCCTGGATAACCGCCGGCTACGGCTGGTTTACGCTCGTCGCCCCGATACTGGTCGCCGCGCCGCTCTATTTCGCGGGAAATATCTCGTTCGGCGGCCTGATGATGGCATCGGGCGCCTTCATCCAGGTGCAGTCCTCGCTGCGCTGGTTCGTGGACAATTTCAGCACCATCGCCGATTGGCGCGCGACCCTGCTGCGGGTCGCGAGTTTCCGCCGTGCGGTCATCGACATCGATGTGCTGCACGACATCGAGAGCCGCATCGCCGTGGCCTCGGGCGATCCCGGCAAGATCAGCATCGATGATCTGGAAATCGCCTCGCCCGCCGGCGCCACCATGCTCGAGGAGAAAAAAGTGGAGATCAAGGCCGGCGAGCGAGTGTTGATCGTCGGAGAATCCGGGACCGGCAAGACCCTGCTGTTCCGCGCATTGGCAGGGTTGTGGCCGTGGGGCGCCGGGGGAATCACACGCCCGAGAGGCGAGGAAATCCTGTGCATGCCGCGCACCCCCTACCTTCCCCCCGGCACGCTGCGCGAGGTCCTCGCTTACCCATCGGCGACGGAAACCTTCGAGGCCGCCGCCTACGTGAACGCGCTGGTTCGGCTCAAGCTGGACAGGCTGGAGCCGCTGATGGATGTATCCCGGCGCTGGGATCACGAATTGAGCGAGGACGAACAGCAGACCCTGGCCTTCGCGCGCGTGGTGCTGCACGCGCCGCCGTGGGTGCTCATCGACGAGGTGCTCGATTCCCTGGATGAGAACGCGCGCCGATGTGTTCTCGATCTCTTCGCCAAGGATCTGCCGCACACCGGCGTCATTCACATCGGCCGCGCCGACGCGCACGATCATCTCTTCTCGCGCGTTCTACACCTGGTCAAAGATCCGACGCTGCGCAGACTTTCCTACGGCAAAGCCGCCGATTCGTCGACCGCAACGCCATCGACGTCAGCCGCGTGAGTTTTTTCGTGGCCTTCGGCCAGAACTCAACGGGGTGAGTCCAATTGGGAGGCATCGAGCGATACGCGGGGCCGCTCCAGCAACCCGCGAAACGCGTCGGCGGGTATGGCCGGGCTCATCAGGAATCCTTGAATTGCGTCGCAGGACTCGGCCTGTAGAAACTGCAGCTGCGCCTGGGTTGTCACGCCCTCAGCCACGATTTTGAGATCCAGGCTGTGCCCGAGCGCGATGATGGCACGGACGATCGACGCATCATCCGGATCGTCGCTGATGTCGGAGACGAATGAGCGATCGATCTTGAGCGTGTCGAGCGGAAAGCGCTTCAGGTAATTCAACGAACAATATCCCGTGCCGAAATCGTCGATCGCCAGCGCGAAACCGAATTCCTTCAATGCCAGCAGCGAGCGCCGCCCTGCTTCGGCGTCCTGCATCAGCACGCCTTCGGTCAACTCGAGTTCGAACAGCGACGGCGACAGTTGCGCTCGAGTCACAGTATCGCTGAGCCGCAGCAGTGCTTCGGGATACATGAAATCCCGTCCGGACACGTTCACGGCGATGCGGGGCAGCTCGAGGCCTTCGCTGCGCCATTGGCAAAGATCCCGGCACACCCGCTTGAGCGCCCACCGGCCGATGTCCCCGATCAGGCCCGTCTCCTCGGCCACGGCGATGAAGTCGGCCGTGGGAATCTGACCCCGCTCAGGATGGAACCAGCGCAATAGCGCCTCGCCGCCGAGCAATTTCAGGTCCCGTGTCCGGTACTTCGGTTGGTAATAGACTTCAAGACTCGAATTTTCGACGGCCCGCCGCAGTTCCATTTCCAGCGACAGCCGTTTCAGGGCGCGCACATTCACGGTGCTGTCGTAGACGCGCAGCTGATTTCGGCCGCTGGCCTTCGCCTCGTACATCGCACCGTCCGCGTTCTTGAGCAGGCTCTGCGCATCGGTGCCGTGCTCCGGATACATGGCAATACCAATGCTCGGCGTCACCACGAATTCATAGCTTTCCTGCTGGAACGGAGCGGCAAGAATCGACAGGATCCGCCGCGCCGCCCACTGGGCCTGCGCAGCATCCGTGCGCCCGGTAAGGACGACGATGAACTCATCGCCACCCACGCGCGCGAGCCGCCCTCGAGCGCGCTGGGGGACGCCGGGGTCGGGCGCGCGAAGATTCAGCGGCACGACGGGTTCGTCGCCGTCGCCTTCCAGATCCAGCCCGGCCTGCAAGCGTTCCGCCACTTGCCGCAACAGCGCATCGCCCGTCTCGTGGCCCAAGGTGTCATTGATGCGCTTGAACTGGTCGAGATCGACGTAGAGCAGCGCCAGACCGCGATTCAGTTGCCCCGCCTCGGCCAATGACTGCGCAAGGTAGTCGTGAATCCATTCGCGGTTGGGTAGCCCGGTCAGACCGTCGAAGTAGGCCAATCGATGTATGCGGGCTTGCGCCTCCTTTCGCGCCGACACATCACGGACGATCGCCAGCACCTGACCGCTGGAATTCGGCAGATAGCGGCACTCGAAATGGCGATTCGGCCGCGATTCGGCATCGAGGGAGAACTCGAACACCGCCGCTTCGCCGCGCAACGCGGCGTCGAGGCAATCCATGGCGCGCGCCCGCGCGGCCGGCGGAATGAGATCGAGGAAACGCATCGACTCGACGCCGGTCTTGGGAACGTCGATCAATCCCGCGGCGGGGCTGTAGCAATGCTCGATGGCTCCGCGGCCGTTCACGAGAAAGATCCCGTCGGGAATCGCTTTCAGCAGCGCCGCGTTCTTCTGCTCGCTGAACCGCAAATCGACCAGGGTGCGCGCGCCGCGCAGCACGTAGCGGATCCGGTGCACGAGCAGCGCCCAATTGATGGGCTTGACCACGAAATCCGTGGCGCCCGCCTCATAGGCTCGATCGATCGATACCGTATCGTCGCAACCGGTCACCATGACGATGGGCAGATCCGCGCCGCCCGGGAGCGCACGAATGTTGGTGCAAGCTTGATAGCCGTTGCCGTCGGGCATCTCCACGTCGAGCAGCGCGATGTCCGGCAGGCGCAGCGCGCAGGCGGCGACGGCCGCGTCGCCGCTGGCGACGGTCTGCACGGTAAAACCGGCGTCCCGCAGCATGGCGCCGGCGATCTCCCGCAGAATCGCGTCGTCGTCGGCGACCAGCACCCGAATCGGCGGAGCCTGAGCGCTCATGCGGATCTCCGCATGGCGAACTCCAACTCGTCCCGTACGCGCGCGTGCAGAGTGCGTATTTGCGCATAGATCTCTCGGGCCGCCGCGAAGTTGCTCTGCCGCGCCGTGTCTTCCAGCTCCCGGCACAGGCGCGCCAGACCCAGCGCGCCCACATTGCCGTTGTAGGAGCGCCAGGCGTGCGCCGCCCGTGCAAGATCGGCCGAATTTCCGGCACCCAAGGATTTCTCGATCGACGCGATGAGATTGCGCGAATCCGAGAGATACAACTCACCTATATGCTCGAGCATGTCCTTCTGGCCGCTGCGCGGCAGCGCGCGCAGTGCATCGAGCGTCGCGCCGTCCAGAGTGGGCTCGCCGGGGGACGCCGAGACGACCATGGAAGCGGCCGCCTTGGGCTCCTGCGCCGGTTCAGATTGCGCCTTGTCCTTCAGCCATCGAGCGAGCATGCCATGCAGAGCCTCGCGCCTGAATGGCTTCGCGAGATAGTCGTCCATGCCGGCGGCCAGACAGGCCTCCCGGCCCGCGGCCGTGGCGTCGGCAGTCAGCGCGATAACGGGGACGTGAGTTCCCTCGGGCTCGCGCCGGCGGAGCGCGGCGGCGGCCGAGAATCCGTCCATGACCGGCATCTCGCAGTCCATCAAGACCACATCGAAGTGCTGCTTCTGCAGCATTTCCAGTGCCTGCCGTCCATCGTTCGCCGTTTGGGCCTGAAGGCCGAGCGAGGCCAGTATGCCGATGGCCACTTCGCGATTCAGCGGCTGATCTTCGACGACGAGTATGCAGCCCACGAGCGCCGGCAAACTCATCGCGGGCGGGAAAACATTGGTACCGGTAAACGTTTCGGTATCTTCGTCGGCGCAGCCGGTCAGTACCCGATGCAGTTCGCCGAGGCGCAACGGTTTCGTGAGCTCCGTATCGAACAGCCCCTGAGTTATGGTCGTGTCGGAAGCCAAGCTGACGAAGCTCAACAATCGGACTGTGCGCAGGCTCACTGATTGCCGCGAGCGCAGAACTTTCCACAATCCATCGGCCTCGTTGAGCAGCCAGTCATCGATCACCACGGCATCGTACGTCGCTGCCGCCGACGCAGCCGCCGCTTCAGCCAGAGACGGCACTTCCGTGGGAAGCGCGGCCCAATCACACAGCGCCTTGCCGATGAGCCCTCGCGCCGCCGCGTTCTCGTGCACCACGAGTACGCGCAGGCCGTCGAGGCTGCGCAGCGGCGCCGGCGGTTGCGCCGCTGCGTCGGCCAGCGGCACCGACAATTCAAATGAGAACGTGGATCCTAGGCCGGGTGCGCTGACGAGCGCGAGCTGTCCGCCCATGAGCTCGACGATTTGCCGGGAAATCGCCAGACCCAGACCGGTACCGCCGAAGCGGCGCGTGGTCGAGGCGTCTTCCTGGGCAAATTCCTGGAAAATTCGCGACTGGTTTTCCGGCGCGATGCCGACACCGGTGTCGACCACATCGAATCGTACCGTCAGCGAGCCATTCTCCGTCCTCAACGGGATCAGGCGCAGAATGACCTCGCCGCGTTCGGTGAATTTCACTGCATTGCCGCCGAGATTCACCAGCACCTGACGCAATCGCACGGCATCCATGCGTACCCGCGGCATAGGCGTCGTAGGCGAATCGCACAAGAGCTCGATGCCCTTGGTCGCGGCGCGCGCCGCCAGCATCTCCACCGTCTGTTCGACCAGCTCGATGAGATCGCAGCTGACGGGATCGAGCTGCAGGCGGCCCGCCTCGATCTTGGAGAAGTCGAGAACGTCGTCGACGATCGCCAGCAGCGAATCTGCGGAGCGGTGAATGGCTTCGGCGAAACGCCGCTGCGCCGGATCGATGCGGGTGTCGAGCAACAGGCTGGTCATGCCCAGGACACCGTTCATCGGCGTACGCAGTTCATGACTCATGCGGGCCACGAAGTCGCTCTTGGCGCGGCTCAAGACCTGCAGCTGCTGGTTGCGCTCTTCGAGCTCATGCGTGCGCGCCTGGACCGTTTGCTCCAGCTCACGGCTATAGCGCAGTTCGCGTTCCCGCCGCAGACGCTGCAGGCGCCATAGATAGCCGAACACCAGCAAGCCCAGCGCCAAATACACCAGGCGTGCTGCCGTAGTCTTCCAGGGAGCGGGCGCCACATGCATCGGAATGGCCAACCCAGTCTCGCTCCATACGCCGTCGGCATTGGCGGCGCGCACTTTGAAGATGTAGTCGCCCGCGTCGAGATTGGTATAGGTGGCCCGATGCAGCGAACCTGCGTCGATCCAGCCGGAATCGAAACCCTCGAGTTGATACGAGTAATGATTGTTCGCGGGCGAGGTGAAATCGAGGGCGGCAAAATCCAAAGTCACCAGCTTGTCGTCGTAGGCCAGCGCCAACGGCCGGGTCGGACCCGGCAACTCCTGCGGTGCGATGGCTCGATTGAGCTTCGCCGCCGTGGTCAGAACCACGCGCGGCGGCGGTGCGCTGGGCGTGATCAGATCGGGCAAAAACGCATTGAATCCGTTGTTGCCGCCGAAGTATAGAGTGCCGTCGGCGCCCCGGTAGTGAGCGTTGAAATTGAATTCTTCGTCCTGCAATCCGTGCACTCGGTGAAACCACTTGATCGAATGAGCGCGCGGATCGAGACGGGCGAGGCCATTGTTGGTGCTCAGCCACAGTCGATCCTCGCGGTCCGACTCGATCCCATACACGACTTGAGTCGAGATGCCGCCGAGCCCCGACTGGTTTTCGAAACGTACCGCACTCGGCCAGACGGAGTTGCCGATCACGCGATCGAGACCGCCGCCTGCGGTGCCGACCCACAACTGGCCTTGATGATCGAGATGCAGCGCATACACCGAATTGTCGCTGAGACTGGCCGGATCGCGGTCGTCGCGCCGATAAGTGTAGAAGCGGCCCGTTCTTCGAACCAGCAGGTTGAGCCCGCCGCCCTCCGTGCCGATCCAGAGGTTGCCGATAGGGTCCTCGACGATGGCGCTGGCGCGCGAGCCGCTCAACGAGGAGGCAGATATGCTGCCATAGGGGTAACGTGTGACCTTGCCACTGCTCTGATCGATGCTCGCGAGGCCCCCGCCGTACGTACCCACCCAGAGCGTGCCAAGCCGATCTTCGTACAGAGACATCACTCCGTTGGCCGGCAGCGTCGCGGGATCGTCGGCGGCCGAGCGATACACCCGCAGCGCGCCGGTGTTCACATCCAGCCGATTGAGGCCCCCCGTCATCGTGCCGATCCACAGCACCCCCTTGCGATCGTAAAGCAGCGACATGATGCGGTCGTCGGTCAGCCGTACGCCGGCGTGCAGGCTGCTGTGCGCGCTGCCGTCCACGCTGGTGCCGAAGTGCCGTTCGCTCCGGTTGCGGGTGTCGATTTCCACCAACCCGGCTCCAACCGTGCCCACCCACACTTTGCCGGCGCCGTCATCGGCGAAAGAATTCACCTGCGTGTCGCGAAAGGAGTCGCTGCGGTAATGCCCCAGCAGCCAACTTCGCGGGTTCCAATGGCTGGCGCCGCCTCCGCGCGTGCCGACCCACAACACTCCGCCGCGATCCTGGTACAGGGACATGATGTCGCTGTCTCGCAGGCTCTGAGGATTGTCCGCATCGCGCCCGTATCGCACGAACGTCGCCGACTCGCGGTCGAATAGATTCAGTCCGTCGGCCGTCGCCACCCACAGCCGCTGCGCATCGTCCTCCAGCACGGCCAATACACGGTCATGGCTCAAGGAATGAGGATCCTTCCGGTCATGGCGAAATACAGTCAAGCGTCCCGTGTCGGGATCGAGGCGGTCGAGTCCGCCGCGGTAAGTTCCGATCCAAAGCGCTCCGGTGTGATCCTCACGGATGGCGCGGACTCGCGCATCGCTCGAGCCGTTGCCGTTCGCAGCGCCGTAGTTGACGAAGTCGTCGCTTGCGGGTTCGTAGCGGCTCAGGCCGCCGTCCGTGCCCACCCAGATCCTGCCGCTGTGGTCGGCAAACAGGGCGCACACCGCATCGGCCGGCAATGAGCGAGGGTCCTCGTCGCGATGGCGAAAGTGGCGGACATCACCGGTCTTCGGATCGAGAACATCCAGGCCTCGGTCCAGGGTGCCGGCCCAAATGCGGCCTCGAGCATCGATGAGCAGGGTGCGTACCGCGTCGCTGGCCAGTGTGTTCGGTTTGTGCGCGTCGTGCCGGAACGGCTGGAATTGCTCTGTCCGCCGATCCCAGCGAGCCACGCCGCCGCCTTCCGTGGCCAGCCACAGGTCGCCCTGCGCGTCCTCGGCCATCGACCAGATATAGTCGCTGGCAAGCCCGTGCTCATTGCCGCGCTCACGGCGGTACTCGCGGATCGAGTCGCCATCGTAACGGTCGAGGCCGTTTTCGGTCCCCAGCCACAGGTAACCTTGCGAGTCCTGCAGGATGCTGTTGACGGTGCTTTGCGAGAGCCCATCGCGCATCGTGAGATGCTCGAAATACATGGGCCCCCGCGCCTTTGCATTGAAGACCTGCGCTATTGTTGTGCCGGGACATCGATACCCGTATAGCCGCTGCTCCAGGTATAGCCGCTGCTCCAGGTGTAGCCGCTGCTCCAGGTATAGCCGTTGCTCCAGGTATAGCCACTGCTCCAGGTATAGCCGCTGCTCCAGGTGTAGCCACTGGCCGACGAATAGGTGCCGTTCCAGAAGAGTCCGTCGAGGAGCACGGCCACATCCTTCACTAGGGTAATTACGATGCCGAGCAAGCCGCCGAGCAAGCCGCCGCCAGAGGTCGAAGTCGGTGCTGTGGCCATGATGTAGAAATTCCCGTTGGAGTCCTCATTGGCGCGACCACCATAGTGCTGCAGTCCGGCGAGATCGAGCCCCACGTTGAGCCCCTGATTCGCGCAGCCCGAGGCGGTGCTATAGGCAGAATTGCGCGCGTCCACCAGACCGGCGCCCTGCTGGAACACCGTGTAGGCCAGGCTGCCATGAGCCGGCACTTCACTTGATCCGGCGTCAACGATGGATTGACTTCGAGCATCAGCGCGACGACACCGCTGACGGTGGCGGCTGCCTGCGATGTGCCCGACATGGTGAAATCATCGTAAGGCTCGTGCACCCACTTCGGAAATTCCGTTGCCAGCGTGCCGTTGTCGGGAGCGTAGGCCAGATTGTGGCCTCCCATGCCGACGACATCCGGTTTCACGAAACCCTCGAAAGTCGGTCCGGCGGACGAGAAGGCGGCGAGCCGATACTGCTTCTGCTGCAGGGGATAGTAGTTGTCCGTGACCGCACCGACGGTAATGACATAGGGGACATCGCCGGGGGCGTCGATGGTCAAGGGCCCGGGACCTCGATTGCCGGCGGCGGCGACCACCACGATACCGGAAGCCCAGGCCGCCATGACCGCTTGATTGAGCGGATCCGTCCAGTACGGCCCGGAAGGCGGCGCACCCAAGGACAGATTGAGCACTCGAATGTGGTATCGCGCCCGCTGCAAGATGACCCATTGAATGCCGCTGATGACGTCGGAATACCGGCCCGAGCCTTTGGCGTCCAACGCCCGCACCGACACGAGATTGACGCCGGGAGCCACGCCCTGGAATTTGCCGGTCGTGGCCACTCCACTGCTGGCGATGATCGAGGTGACGTGCGT
>WNFR01005643.1_pt1 | contig 12804 bp, 16 predicted proteins | sample 5400221 | NCBI WGS metagenome assembly WNFR01 (sample SAMN13153357, study PRJNA577476) | soil metagenome | isolation source: 40 cm soil under Madrone tree | place: USA:California | collected 2016-06-14
GCGACCGCTTGTGTCCGAGCCGGATCTTAATCAGCGTTGCGACGAAGACGATGATTCCGCGCAAAGAGATCTGAACGAACGTGAGGTCCTCTGGCCGTAGGCTGAGGCCGAGGAGCGGGCCGATAAAATTCCAGAATGCATTCATAGTTTGGAATTTTATCGCCTGGAAAAGGCTTGGCGAGCGTATGTCGATGTTACAGCGACTCCTGGCGGAAGAGACGCGCTTCGGTGATTGCGAATCCTGAAGCGGCGCCTCAAGATTCAGCCGGTCCGATGGAATCAGGCGAGGGAGCCATAAAACCATGAAGCAGATCCTTGTTTTGAGTCTTTTAATCGCATCTCTAGGGGTGCAGGCCATCGGCCAATCAGTCGATGCCGTGACCAAGAATCCGCAGGAACTGGCCGATGAGAAGACGCTGCTGCAAATTGAACACGATTGGAATGAAGCCCTCAAGACGGGCAACTTGGCGTGGTTCGAACAAAACCTGGCCGGCGACATGACCGATATCATGAGCAGCAATGGTTCTCTCCAGACAAAGGCGAACAGCATCAAGTTGGTTAAGACCGACAAGACCGTCTACGAATCGCTTGAGCTTTCGGGTCTGAGAGTGCGCGTTGAAGGAAATGCCGGGATTGTCACCGGTGTAAACCATATCAAGGCTCGGGCTGAAGACGGCCAGATAGTCGAGCTGCGATTTGCCTTCACTGATATCTACGTCAAGCGCGAGGGGCGTTGGCAGGTCTGGGCCAGCCAGCATACCGCTATTAAACCGTAGCTCGTCGCTTCGCCGGCATTGTCGCGTTTGCACGAAAATCTTTCGCATGGCATAAGACGACGCTCGCGCGGCTCTGATCGCCGAGTGTAACCTCGAATCATGCCGACGCTCCCACCTCCTTCCCGAGATGCCGCTATCGAAGCGCAGGTGTTTTGGTTGCGATTTAAGAACCAAATCGCGACCGCACTGATCATCGTGCTGCTAGGCATCGCTGGTTTCGCCGGCTACCGCCTTTACACCAACAGTCGAGACTCCGCGGCGGCTGCTTTGTTAGGCAGCGCCAAGAGCGCGCCGGATTATCAACAGGTGATCGCGCGCTATCCGAATACTCCCGCCGGTGCGTCTGCTTATCTCTTGCTCGCCGAGGCGCAGCGCAATGAGAAAAAGTTCGCGGAGGCAAACGCCACCTTGCAGGCTTTCGTCAATAAGAATCCCGACCACGAGCTGGTGCCGACTGCGCAAATGGCCATTGCTGCGAATCTGGAGGCGATGGGCAAAAGCGATGAGGCTTTGGCGAACTACCAGCAGATCGCGGCGAAATATCCGAAGAATTTCAGCGCACCGCTCGCCCTCATTTCTCAAGTGCCGCTGTTGAAATCGAAAAATCGAACGGACGAAGCGCGCCAGGTTTGCGAGACGATCTTGACGCAGTATCGCGATAGTTTTTGGGCGAACGAGGCGATGCGCGAGTTGCGGTTGCTAAAGCCGAGCGCTCCGTCGGCAGCCGGATCGATAACTGCACCGCCGGGTGCACCAGGCGCGCCGCCGCGCTTGATCGCGCGTCCACCACAGGCGGCTCCATTAACTGCGCCGCCATCAGGCGCGCCAACGCCGGCAGCAAAGAAGCCAAGGTAACGGTAGGGCGATTGACCTCAATCGATCCGAGCCGGATTGGCGTTCGCGGGCGGTTCGGTGAACCGCCCCCTACCAGTGAATTATCGTTTCGAGAATTGGAAACGTTTGCGCGCGCCGGGTTGCCCCGATTTTTTTCGCTCTTTCATGCGCGGATCGCGGCGAAGCAGACCGTCCGCTTTGAGCGTACTGCGTAAATTACCGTCCACCTGAAGTAGCGCGCGCGCGATGGCCATGCGCGCCGCGCCGGCTTGACCGGCCACGCCGCCGCCGGTGGCGTTGATCGACAAGTCATAGGTGTTCACCATCTTTACGGCTTGCAGCGGCTGCAGGACAACGTTTTGCAGCGGGGCGCTCGGAAAATAATCTTCGAAGTTGCGGCCGTTGATGTCGATCTTGCCGCTGCCCGGAGTCATGCGAATGCGCGCGACCGAGGTTTTGCGGCGACCAGTGGCGATGAATTCCTGAGTTTGTGCCATGAAATTACGTGGTTAGACCGATTCGTTAGGCAAACTGGACCGGCTCCGGTTTTTGGGCGGTGTGGGGATGGGATTCGCCGCGATAAACTTTCAGCTTCCGATAAACGCTGCGACCAAGGCGATTGTGCGGAATCATCCCTCGGACGGCGCGCTCGATCAGCAATTCGGGATGGCGCGCCCGTCGCGCCCGTACGTTCTCCGATTTGTGTCCGCCGACATAACCGGAAAAGCTCATGAAAGTTTTCTGCTCTTCCTTTTTGCCGGACACACGCACTTTGTCGGCGTTGATCACGACCACAAAATCGCCGGTGTCGACATGCGGGGTGAAGATCGGTTTCTCTTTTCCGCGCAAAAGTTTGGCCGCCTTAATCGCGACGCGGCCGAGCACCTGGTCTTTAGCATCAATCAGCCACCAGCGGCGTTCGACTTCGTTTGCTTTGGCGGAAAAGGTCTTCATCAGCAATTGAAAAAGGGCACGGAAGCTACTGGCCACATCAGTCACTGTCAACCGGCGCAAATCAGGGCGGTGTTGGTATTAGAGATGCTTTCTAGTAATTATAATGCGCCTCGTTATTATTGCTCTCGCCGCCGCTGTTCCGTTTCAACTTTTGTCCGCCAAACAACCGGCTCCCGCCGTTGATTCTGAACAGGTTTCCGCCGCCGCCGTGCTTCGCGAAGTTAATCTTGCCCGCGAAAATCCGTCCCTTTACGCCATTTTCGCTGCCGAATCCCGTTCATTTCATATGATTGAACACGGCCGCGCTGTCGATGAAGCAGTCCGGTTTTTGAAAAGGGCGCGTCCCTTGCCGCCTTTAACGTTGTCTTCCGGAATGTGCCGGGCCGCGGCCGATCATTGCGCGGAACAAATCGACGGACAGACCGGTCATGACGGCAACGATCGAAGTACACCTGGTGACAGGATCAGCCGTTACGGGGCATGGAGTGTTAGTTGGGGCGAAAATATTTCCTACGGCCAAAATACCGCGCGCGGTATCGTCTTAACGCTCATCATCGACGACGGCGTCCGGTCGCGCGGGCATCGCAAAAACATTTTTAATTCGAAGTTTAATTTCGCTGGTGCGGCGTTCGGACCACACGCGCGATATCGCAGCGTCTGTAGCATCGATTTTGCGGGTGGATATGCCGAACGCGCCGAACCGCTCATCGTCCGGAACCCTTAAATTCATTTAATCGATGCAGTGGCCAGCAAAAACGCCACTGGTCATTTCTCGCGCGACAGCTTAATTCGTTGTCGCCATGTCCAATCCGCCTCAGCCAAAGGCAGCGATATCTCCGCGGCGCGACGAAGATTTTCCGGAATGGTACCAGCAGGTCGTGCGCGCAGCTGAGCTGGCCGAGCCGTCCGACGTGCGCGGCTGCATGGTTATTCGCCCGTGGGGGTTCGGCATTTGGGAGAACATGCAACGGCAACTCGATGGCATGCTTCGCGCGACCGGGCATCGAAACGCTTATTTCCCGCTTTTTATTCCGCTGAGTTATTTCGCCAAGGAAGCCGAGCACGTGGAAGGCTTCGCCAAAGAGTGTGCGGTCGTGACGCACACCCGGCTGGAAGTGGGCGCGGATGGAAAAATGAAACCGGCGAGCCCATTGAACGAGCCGCTCGTTGTTCGACCGACTTCGGAAACCATCATCGGCGCGAGCTACGCCAAGTGGGTGCAATCGTATCGCGATCTGCCAATTCTAATCAATCAATGGGCGAACGTGGTGCGTTGGGAAATGCGGCCGCGCTTGTTTCTACGCACGACGGAGTTTCTCTGGCAGGAGGGTCACACCGTGCACGAAACCGAAGCGGAAGCGCGGGCGGAAACTAAACAGATGCTCGACGTCTACGAAAAGTTCGTGCGCGATCATCTAGCCATTCCGGTTTTCAGCGGCGAGAAATCGGACAGCGAACGTTTCCCCGGCGCAGTGCAAACGTTGACGATCGAAGCGATGGTGCAGGACCGCAAAGCGATCCAGGGCGGGACATCGCACTTTTTAGGACAAAACTTTTCGCGTGCGAGTGGCATTCAGTTTCAGAATCGCGAAGGCAAACAGGAATTCGGCTGGACGACCAGCTGGGGAATGACCACGCGGATGGTCGGCACGATGGTGATGGCGCACGGCGATGACGACGGAGTTATTTTGCCGCCGCGCATTGCGCCGACTCAGATTGTGATTCTGCCCATTTCGCCGAAAGAAGAAACGCGCGCGAGAGTGCTGGAAGCGTGCGATAAACTCGCGCGTCAACTGCGAGACAAACGATATGTCGATCTTGCGCTCGAAGTTGAAATCGACCGGCGCGACATCGGCGGTGGCACGAAAAATTGGGAATGGATCAAAAAAGGCGTACCGGTCCGCGTTGAAATCGGTCCGCGCGATCTGGAAAAGAATTCCGTGGAAGTGAGCCGCCGCGATCAGCCGATGAAATCGAAAGAATCGATGCCGATGGAGGAATTCGTTAAACGCGCCCCCGAAATTCTCGATTCCATCCAAAAAAATCTTTACGAGCGGGCGAAGAAGTTCCGCGACGACAATACCCGTGCGATCGATTCGAAGAAAGACTTCTACGATTTCTTCACGCCAAAGAATTCAGCGAAACCGGAAATCCACGGCGGCTTCGCGCTCGCGCATTGGAACGGCTCGTGCGAAGTCGAAGACCAGATCAAAAACGACCTCAAGGTCACGATCCGCTGCATTCCGATCGACGATTCTTCGGAGCCGGGCCGCTGCATTTTCACAGGGGAGCCAAGCGCTCGCCGCGTTATCTGGGCAAAGGCGTATTGAATCTTTCGACACCGACTCCGGCCGGTTGACGGGGCAAACACGACTATTTTATTCTTTGAAAGCGATGGAATTGAAGCTTTATAGCCGCGAGTGGTGCTCGTGGTGCATCGATGCAAAAGAGTATTTGAGCGCACACGGCTATAAGTTCACTTACATCGATGTCGGCCAGGATCGACAAGCGTATGAAGAGATGAAGGAGTTGTCCGATCAAACCTATGTGCCGACGTTCGTGGCGGGCGAGAATGTGCTGGCGAATTTCGATACCGATCAACTGGAGAGATTTCTGAGCGAGCATCAGATCAAGCCGTAATGCTGTTTAACCTTTTCATTCTGCTCGGGGTGGCGGTGCTCGCCGTCGCGCTGCGGAGCTTTCAAAGTTCTTTCGCCCAGAAAGCGGGCGCGCTCGCCATTCTCACCGTTTCGTATTTGCTGATTTATTTCACGACGGGAAGCCACATCCTCGGTGCGATCGCAGCAGCGGCGTGGTTCTTTCTTCCATGGGTTGAAATTCTCACCCGCATCCGCACTCTGCGTTTGCCAAAAGAAAAACAACTCCGGCGCAAAAGCCCGCCTTCCTCCGATATTTTCCCATCGCTCAACGACATTACACGCGAGATCGAGAATGAAGGTTTCGCGCATGTGAACGATGCCGGCTGGGACTGGGAAGATTACCGGCAATTTTTTCGGCTGTTCTACAAGGACGACGACCGTGCGCAGGCCACGATCTGCCTGAACGAGCAGCACGATCTTTCCTTTTATTATCTGCGGATCTCATCGCGGGCAAAAGGCGGCACGATTTGGACGACTTGGAATTACCCGCTCTCCTACGGCTTAAAGTTGACGCCACACTTCCGTATCAATCGGCAGCGGCCGGACCAAACTTTCTGGCAGCTTTATCAAAGTCACCGCGAGTTTTTGCGAAGGAACAGCGTGCAGATAGACGCGATCGCGCCGCTTGATGAAGAGCGCATCCAGCTGGAAATGGAAAACGATCTGCGCGATCAAATCGCCCACAACATCGACAAGGGCGTGCTTAAACAAACACCGGCCGGCGATGTGAAATATTCCTGGCGCGGGATGATCTATCTGTGGTGCCAGTTCCTGCTCGATCTTGTTAGGTTGTAATCCCGTATTCTCACAGCCGTGTCATCCCGAACGGAGTGAGGGATCTCACATTCGGAGCTTGGATTACACGGAGTACCGCGCGTGCTCTCGCAGCCTGTGAGAGATTCCTCGCGTCCGCTCGGAATGACGAACGCGCCCGGGATGCTTTAGACCTGCCGATCTTGGCTGCGGCGAGCGCCAGATCAGACCTTCATGATCTCCGTTTCTTTGTGCTTGAGATGGTCGTCGATCGATTTGACGAAACGATCGGTCAATTTCTGAATCTCGGTTTCCAGATCGTGCAGCTCGTCTTCGCTCAACCCGCCGGAAGTTTTTAATTTTTTTGTTTCATCCAGCGCGCCGCGCCGATTCGTTCGCACCCGCACCCGCGCTTCCTCGGCCATTTTGCTTAACGACTTGGCCAGTTCTTTGCGCCGTTCTTCGGACAGTTCCGGAATCGGCAACCGAATAATTTTTCCGTCAACGGCCGGAGTGATCCCGATCTTCGATTCCTTGAGCGCGCGTTCGATGTCTTGCACCGTGCTGGCGTCGAACGGCTGAACGACGAGCAAGCGCGCTTCCGGCGTGGTGATGAGCGCGAGCTGCTTCAGTTTCATGGTCGATCCGTAGGCCTGAACATCGATGTTCTCGACCAGAGCGGGCGAAGCTTTTCCGGTGCGCACGCTGGCGAATTCGTGCACGAGATAGTCGACGCTTTTTTCCATCGACACCTCCGCTTCCAATAGAATGTCGTCTCGGCTCATGCGGTAAAATTTCTACTTTGGCTCGGTCTCGCCGCAAACCAGTGTCCCGACTTTGCGCCCAAGCACGGCGTCGCGAATGTTGCTCGGCTTATTCATGTCGAACACCACGATCGGAATTTTGTTGTCCATGCAAAGACTAAACGCGGTTGAATCCATGATCTGCAAACGCTTGGTTAACGCTTCGGTGAAAGTAATGCGATCGAAACGCTTGGCGTTCGCGTCGGCTATCGGGTCGCGATCGTAGATGCCGTCCACTTTCGTCGCTTTCAAAATGACGTCCGCGCGAATCTCGCTCGCGCGCAGGGCTGCGGTCGTGTCGGTCGAGAAGTAAGGATTGCCAGTGCCGGCGGCGAAGATGACAACGCGGCCGAGTTCAAGATGGCGAATGGCGCGGCCGAGAATGAACGGCTCGGCCACGTTTTTCATTTCGATCGCCGTTTGCACGCGCGTCTCGACGCCCATCTGCACGAGCGTGCTGCGCAAGGCCAGCCCGTTGATGACCGTCGCAAGCATGCCCATGTAATCCGCCGTGGTGCGGTCCATTCCGCGGTGCGCGGCCGACGATCCCCGCCAGATATTGCCGCCGCCGATGACGACAGACACTTGCACGCCCAGCCCGTGAACTTCTTTGATCCGCTCAGCAATCTCGCGCACGACTGCCGGAGAAATATTTTCCCGCGCGCCGCGCTCTTGCAGCGATTCGCCGCTTAGTTTCAGCACGATGCGTTTGTAAGCGGGCGCCTCCGTTTTCATACCTGGCCAAGATGAAACGAGAAGATATCCATCTTGAAAAGCACAAACGCGCCGGTCATCCCGAGCAAAGCGAGGGATCTCGCAGTCGAAGCATGGGTCACACAAGCTACTTAGCGTGATCAGCGAGTTTGTGAGAGATCCTTCACTCCGTTCAGGATGACGACGCACGCCCGCGCAAAAACTCTGCCGTGCTCATACGCCGCTTTCCTTCGAGTTGCACTTCGTTGAGCGATAAAGCTCGGTCGCTCGCTGCGATCACGAGTTCTTTGTCGCTTCGCAGAATCTCCCCGGGCTTTCCGCTAAGATCGACAATCTCGGCCGAAAAGATTTTCAAATTGCGCCGCTGATCTGATTTGTCGCGAACATTCGTGAACGCGCCGGGCCAGGGATTGTAAGCGCGAATTTTTCTTTCGATCACTTCAGCAGGCTCTTCCCAGTCGATTCGCCCGGCTTCACGATTTAATTTCGGCGCATAAGTTGCCAGCGCTTTGTCCTGCGGAATGCGCAGCGCGCTGCCGGTTGAAAGCAAACGCAGCGATTCGAGCAACGCATCCGGAGCGACCTGCGCCAGTCGATCATGCAACGAACCGCCGGTATCGTCAGGCAAGATGTCGATCTTACGTTGCAAAAGAATGTCGCCAGTATCGAGGCCTTCATCCATGTACATGACCGTGATCCCAGTCTTGCGGTCGCCTGCCGCGATGGCCGCTTGGATGGGCGCGGCGCCGCGCCAGCGCGGCAAAAGCGATGCGTGTAAATTCAGGCAAGCGATTTTAGGTATCTCGAGTACCGCGCGCGGCAGGATTTGTCCGTAGGCCATGACGACGATTACATCCGGCGTGAGCGCGCGAATTTCTTCAATGGACTGTCGATCTTTGATGCGCGCCGGTTGCAAGGTCCGAGCCGGACTGGCATTTGGTCCGCCGCCTATCAGCGCTTTCTTAATTGGCGGCGCGGTGATTTCTTGAGCGCGCCCAACGGGTTTGTCGGGTTGGGTTACAACTCCGACGAGTTCGTGTTCGGATTGTTGCAACGCCTGCAGCGTCGGCACGCCGATTTCGCCTGTGCCGATAAAAACAATGCGCATGTCGAGCTACAGCAAGAACTAAACGCGCGCGGTGCGGCCACGGTTTCGCGCAGGGCTTGCTTGCGCCATCAATTTGTCACCCGCGGTGACTTCGCGCTGCCCGACGGACGAGCCGCAGCCGGTGCAAAGATAATCGAAGATTTCGCGGTCGGGCAGGACTAGCAGCAACCGCTCGCGCACCGGCATGGTGGCCCGGCACTTTTCGCAATAGAGGGTGGAGGCGGTGAAATTTTCAAATTGCTGTTGGCTCATGCTGCCCATCCGCGCCGTTCACGCTGGCCAGGATGTCGAGCAAAACTTTCGATGGCGTTTGCATGGCGTCAACCACCGTGATGCAATCCTTCGGATAATAACCGAGCACAGGCTTGGATTCAGTTTCGTAAATATCGAGACGCCGCTGGATGACCTGATCGTTCGCGTCATCGAGGCGATTGTCTTTCAACGCGCGCTTTTTCAAGCGGGTGAACAGAGTTTCGCGATTGGGACAGGCCAGATGGAAAACTTTTTCCACGTCGATCATTTCCTCCATGATCTTGGCCTGGCCGACATTTCGCGGGATTCCGTCGAGGACGAGAATGTCGATGTCCGGCTTGAACTTGTGCGCGTCCTCCGCCGCATTGATCGCTTCTTTCCAGAGTTCGACCGTGATGTCGTCCGGGACGAGCTGGCCTTTACTGGAATATTCAAGGAACGCTTGGCCAACCTTGCTGCGCGTGTCGATGGAGCGGAACACGTCGCCGCAGGGGCAATGAAAAAAGCGCGGGATCGTGCCGAGCGTTTTGCCTTGTGTGCCTTTGCCGCTGCCGGGCGCGCCAAAGAGGATGAACGTCCTGTATTTCATGAGGGAGATTGCTTTATACCCAAAGGCCGCTCACGGCACAATCGTTGAAATTCTTTGGAGCGGCGCGACTTACTTTCGAGCAACCATCGGATCAACATTCACCCGTCGACCCGCGCGATCGAAGCGAACATTGCCGTCAACCAGCGCAAAAATCGTGTAGTCGCGGCCGAGCCCAACGTTTTTGCCTGGCAAAAATTTCGTGCCGCGCTGGCGCACGATGATGTTGCCCGCCACGACCAGCTCGCTGCCAAATTTCTTTACCCCGAGCCGCTTGCTGACGCTGTCGCGACCATTCTTGACGCTGCCTTGTCCTTTTTTGTGTGCCATGACCTAGGATTTTTTCGCTTTGGAGCCGACGTTAATGCTTTTGATTTTTACTCGCGTCAATTTTCGGCGGTGACCAACGGTGCGGTGATAACCTTTGCGCCGCTTAAACTTGAAAGCGATGACTTTTTTATCTTTGCGCTGCTCGACCACCTCGGCGGTGACCTTCGCGCCCGAGATCAGCGGGTCCCCGTGCGTCAGATTTTTGCCGTCGGCATACATCAACACATCGCCGAACGTCGCCGTTTTGCCCGCATCGACATCCAAAAGATCGACATCGATCGTGTCGCCCTCCGCGACCCGATATTGCCGGCCGCCAGTCTTGATAATTGCGTAAGCCATAAGTGCTTCCAGGGAGAAAAAGCCGCGCAAATTCACACAGTTGAGCGGCTTTGACAAGGGGAAAACTGTAGCCGCGTCGCTGTGCGACGCGTAATGCCACTCCGGCTCGGAGCGTTTCGCTTAGCGAAACGGCTACAAATTGGAAACGAGCAGAACGATCTCACCTTTCGGCCGATGCGCTTCGTAGTGGGCGAGGAGTTCGACAGCCTTACCGCGTCGGAATTCTTCGAATTTCTTGGTCAGCTCGCGCGCGACGCACAGTTGTCGATCTGGCAAGATGTTGATGCAAGCTTTGAGCGTTTTTGTCAGCCGATAAGGCGATTCGAAAAAGATTGTCGTTTCTGCGCGTGCAGCCGCGGCGCGCAGGTCTCGTTCGCGGCCACCGCTCTTGTTCGGCAGGAATCCGGCGAAGAAAAATCGCTCAGCGGAGAACCCGGAGCCGACCAACGCCGTCAGGATCGATGACGGGCCGGGAATGATTGTGAACGGCAATTCGCGCTTGATGCATTCGCGAATCAATCGCGCGCCGGGATCGGAAAGTCCGGGCGTTCCGGCGTCGGTGATCAGCGCGATGTTTTCGCCGGCGGCGAGCCGTTCGACAAGCTGCGCGGTCCGCATCGCTTCATTGTGCTCATGATAACTAAGAAGCGGTTTCTTGATTTCGAAATGCTTGAGCAGGATCCCCGAATGCCGCGTGTCCTCGGCGGCGACAAGATCGACATCTTTCAAAACCTCGAGAGCGCGCAAGGTAATGTCGCCCAAATTTCCGATCGGCGTGGCGACGACGTAGAGCATATTTAATCTTAAATAAAGCCAAAGCGCTGGCACAAAACGAATTAAATAAAGAGGAGACGTTTATGAGAATAAGAAATTATCTATTAGCGCTACCGTTGGCATTCATTGGTTGTGCGGATGAAACGCCGCCGGTGGTGACAAGCACAACGACCACAACGACGCAAGAGGTGACAACCGCAGGGCCACCTACGGGAGTCGTGACGCGAGAAGTCGTGGTGCCTGAAGCGCCGCCGGTGGTTCGTGTCGAAACCCAAACAGTCGCACCTGGGCCCGGCTATGTTTGGACACCTGGTTATTGGCGATGGTCGGGAACAAGTTATGTCTGGGTGTCCGGCGGTTGGGTTTCACGGCCAAGGCCCGCGGCGGTTTGGGTGGCAGGACATTGGGTGCACCGCGGCCGCGGCTGGGTTTGGGTCCCTGGCCACTGGCGGTAAACCAGGGCTTCACTAATTAGCGTGAGCGTCGCACGAGGAATTCGTCGCGATACTGTGGCGTTTCCTCGGGCGCGAAGCCGTGGCGCATAATGTTTTCGGTGACGACGCGCGGCACGAGAAAATTCAGAAGGTAATCGCCGCCGCCGGCTTTGGTGCCGCCGCCGCTCATCTTAAATCCGCCAAAGGGATGCCGGCCGACGACAGCGCCGGTGCATGAGCGATTGATGTAAACGTTGCCCGCGACGATCTCAGCTTTTGCGCGCTCGATGTTGGCCGGACTGCGCGAAAAAAATCCGGCCGTGAGCGCGTAATCGGTATTGTTGGCGACGTAGATTGCGTCATCGAGATCGCGCACTCTAATGACGCTTAGGACGGGCCCGAAAATTTCTTCGCACGCGATGCGGGTGTCCGGGTGCACGTTTGTGAAAATCGTCGGCGGAATGAAGAAACCCTTTTCCGGAACGTCTCGCCGTTGGAAGGCGAGCCGGGCTTCGCCTTTCCCGATCTCGATGTACTCCTTGATGCGCTCGTAAGCGGTTTTATCGATGACCGGACCGACGGTGATGCCGGGCTCTTCCGGATTGCCGACACGCAGACTTGCTGCCGCGGAGAGCAATCGTTCCATCACGCGCGGATAATTTTCTTCGAGAACAATCAGCCGCGAACAAGCCGAACATTTTTGACCCTGATAACCGAACGCGGAATAAATCGTATCGACAATCGCTTCGTCGAGATCGGCATCGGAGTCGATGATGATCGCGTTTTTGCCGCCCATCTCGCATATGACGCGCTTGAGCTCGCGCTGGCCTTCTCTCGTCTTCCCCGCGCTCTCCCAAATTCGCAACCCCACTTCGCGCGAACCGGTAAACGCGATTACATCGACATCTTTATGATCGACAAGGTGCGCGCCCATGACCGAGCCCTTGCCTGGCAGAAAATTTAGGACGCCCGGTGGAATACCGGCTTCCTCGAAAATCTCCATCAGCATTGCACCGATGACGGCGGCTTGTTCGGCCGGTTTCATGATCACGGTGTTGCCAGTAACCAGTGCGGCAGAGACCATTCCGGTCAAGATCGCCATCGGGAAGTTCCAAGGCGCGATGACAAGCGCGACGCCCCGCGGCCAGTAGTGCTGATAGCTTTCTTCGCCGAGAACGTGTTGGGTGAGGCGAGGGCGGCCGATCAACCGCATTTGCTGTGCGTAAAAGAGGCAAAAATCCATGGCCTCGCGGATATCGCCGTCGGCTTCGGCCCAAGCTTTGCCAACTTCGTAAACTTCCAGCGCGGAAAGATCGTAACGACGGCGTTGCATAATGTCGGCGGCGCGTTCGAGCAAGCGCGCGCGCGTTTCAAATGGCGTTCGGCTCCATTTCTCGAAGGCTTCGCGCGCCGCTTTGACTGCACGCTCCGCTTCGGGAATTCCTGCTTCAGCAACGTGCCCGACGACTTCGTCGGGCGCGCTTGGA
>WNFR01010471.1_pt1 | contig 12803 bp, 12 predicted proteins | sample 5400221 | NCBI WGS metagenome assembly WNFR01 (sample SAMN13153357, study PRJNA577476) | soil metagenome | isolation source: 40 cm soil under Madrone tree | place: USA:California | collected 2016-06-14
GCCCCAACGGCGCCGGCAAGACAACGCTATTCGGCATCATCGCCGGCTTCATTCCCGCCGATCGCGGCACGATCCACTTTGCAGGCGAGGCTATCTTGGGCCTGCCGGCCCATGCGCTCGCTCGCATCGGCCTAGTGCGCACCTTCCAGATCGTGCAGCCCTTCGCCGGGCTGACGGTGCGCGAGAACATCGCCGTCGGCTGCCAGCTGCGCGAGCGCAGCCGCGCCAAGGCGCTCACCGACGCTGGCGAGGTCGCGCGCCGCGTCGGCATGAGTGCGTTGATTGATCAGCCGGCGAGCGGCCTCACAATCGCCGGCCGTAAGCGTCTGGAACTCGCCCGCGCGCTGGCGACACGGCCCCGACTTCTCCTGCTCGACGAGGTGATGGCAGGGCTCAACCCGTCGGAGATCGCCGAGCTAGTCCCATTGATCCGGGCGATCCGCGAATCCGGCGTAACGTTGTTATTGACCGAGCATGTGATGCAGGCAGCCATGGGGCTCGCCGAGCAGGTCTATGTCCTCAACAACGGACGGATCATCGCCGACGGGCCGCCCGCCGCCATCGTCGCCGATGCCAAGGTGATCGAGGCCTATCTCGGCCACGGCGCTGCCGGGCGATTGACCCGGCATCTCGGTGCGGGAGCTGCTCATGCTTGAGGTCGCGGGACTCGCCGCCGGCTACGGCGCGCTGCCGGTGCTGCGCGGCATCGACTTCGCCATCGCCGCCGGCGAGATCGTCGCCGTGCTCGGCAGCAACGGCGCCGGTAAATCGACCCTCAATAACGTGCTCTCCGGACTGCTCAAGCCGAGCGCCGGCCGCATCGGCTTTCGCGGCAGCGAAATCGCCGGCGCGCCGCCCGCAGCCATCGTCGCCCGCGGCCTGATCCAGGTGCCGGAAGGGCGCCGCATCTTCCCCAACCTCAGCGTCCGCGAGAACCTCGAGATCGGCAGCTATCGCCGCGGCCGCCCGCACCGCGCGGCCAATCTCGAGCGCGTCGGCACGATCTTTCCACGGCTGCGCGAGCGCATGAAGCAGCTCGCGGGAACGTTGTCGGGCGGCGAGCAGCAGATGCTGGCGATCGGCCGCGCCCTGATGGCGGAGCCGGTTCTGCTCCTTCTCGACGAGCCGTCGCTCGGCCTCTCGCCGCTGCTCGTCGAGGAGATGTTCGCGCTCGTCGCGAGCCTTCGCGCCGAGGGGCTTTCCGTCCTGCTGGTCGAGCAGAACGTGATGCAATCTCTCGCCATCGCCGACCGAGCCTATGTGCTGGAGCAAGGAATATTCACCCTCACCGGCGCCGGCGCGGTCCTGCTCGACGATCCGCGGCTGCGCCAAGCCTATCTTGGGCCATGACCGACCGCAATTCAGCGCGGTGACCATGATATCGCTCCGCTCCCGCTTCCAGAACCTGGAGATCGTGGTCGCGACCGGCTGGGAATGCGACGGCTATTTCTCCAGCGGTGGGCTCCTGGCTGCCCTGACCCTCGGCAGGATCGCCGGCGAGACTGCCGCCCGCCTTGCAGAACCATCGTGAGAGTGGAATGCGGACCGTAACGCATAAAACTGCGCACATCCGATTGAATTTGCACAAATGTTGACTGGCGTTTTTACGCGGTAGTCTGCATGGGCATCCCGCGCATCCTTGTCGACCGCATCATCGTCATGCCGGCCAAACGCGGCTTCACCCTTGAGCTGGTTGGCGCGATCACGCACATGATCAGGCATTCCGCCGGCTCGCAGGGCCTGACGAAGGAACCTTATCTGAGCTCCGTTAGGTAACGATGGTAGCGGGAGAGGGATAACACCATCTTTACAGAACAGTCGTGACTTGGCCGAAATAGGTTCAAACCGGGGACCCGAAACCACCGACAAGTATACGATCTGCGTATACGCTAGACGCATGGGTTCAAAGCCGTAAAGAACGACGTTGACAAATGTAGCGCCCGTAGTCTCGCCCGCCACGGCCTACGCCAACCGGACGCGCGCGAATTTGGGAAAATGGCGGCTCTCCTGTTGAGTCGCGCAATGCCTCATTGGTAAATCCGCTGTGGTAAATCCGCGGTCAAAACTGTGCGTTGCATCGGCTATATCGCTGACGCGCCGGTCTTATTACATGTTGCGATGCCGTGCCGGTCAGCCCAAAACCGCACCTCCGAGCCGCGCAGGGGACTTCGACCACGAGGCTTTTTCTGCACGCGGTTGCGGTGTAGATGCATTGGGACTAGTCGACAGCGCTTTGCTCGACGTTGAGCGTCGAGCGTACATTTCACGCCAGCCGAGCTTCGCCTCGCTGTACCAGTGATGGCCGATTTCGCATGCGAAGGTGTCGGTATTTGCGCGGATCGGCTGATTCAGCACGGCGTCACCGTGCCAAAGACTGCAGAGCTTCTTAGTCAGCACGAATGCCACGTCATCGGCCGCGTCAGGGGGGAGGTTTCGCAGCCGGACGAATTCGTCGCTCGCATCGGCCGCCTCGGTGAGACCGGCGGGCCGCATCCAGCCGGTTGCCGTGCGCACCGGTTGGACGAGCGGGTTCATGCGGATGAGCGCGCCCGTGCTGATCGGATGCTGTGCATCTGTGGGCAAAGCCTGGCCGAGTGCGATATGCGCGAATAGGTTGCTGGCGTCCGGCAGATCGTGGAGAAGGATTTTGGCTAATCTCTTGCGGTCATTCGCCCAGCCCAGCGCGCCGCGTTGCTGAACGAGTTTGGCCGTACTTAGCTCCAGGCTGCCCTCCGCAATTGGCAGCACGACCCTCCCCGTACCGATGCTGAGCACTTCGATGTCGTCGGGCGAGACGCCGCTTGCCAGAGCCTCGCTTATGCCGGCGAGGACCGGATTGCCGTAGCCGCCAATGGCATGCCCCCAGCACCGCTTCCGGCCTGACCACGCTGCGATATTTGTTTGCCGAATCGCTGACGTCCGAAGGCACGAGGCGTCGATGGCTTCGGCGAGCGTTGCCATAGTAGGCATGTCGAAGCTGGCCGCGCGGCTTTTTCGGTCGGAGCGAAAGAAAATCTGCCTTTGACCATCGCGGTCGAAGGCGGCGATCATGAAATTCGTTGATACCTTCGTCCTGGATCTGACCGCTTCGACGCGGACGTCGCCAAGTCCGGCAATGCCGATCTCGCTGTTCAGGAGTAAGCGCAACGCCGCAAGACTGCATCGTTCCGAAAGGTCGCGGCTGCTCCTAGGCCAAACATGGCCGCCGAAACGGCGCCACCATGGAGATCGCGCGAAGATAGCGCGGCGCATTACCGGATCCTCGAAACACCCCTGGATATCGCTCAACGGCAGGTTCTTGAGGAGGCAACCTAGAATAATGCTACTGCCGGATCCAGCGACGACGAGGTCGAAATCCGACAGCACACTGTGGCCTGTCACGGCACCTGCGCTGGAATAAAGATCGGCGAGCGTCATGATCTGGATCAGCGCCCGGAAACCGCCGCCATCGAGTGACAAGATGCGGTATGCCACCGAAGCCTGCCTCAATCGCCTTTTCTTGTGGCAGACCCGTCCCGCTTCGCGCGTCCATCAGCCACATCGATACCCGAGCTCGTGAACGAGACCGGCGGGGGAAAACTGCGCGGGACGAAAGCGCGCCAAACCGCGTCTGGAATACTCTCTGCCCCGCACTGCGCTGCCTGGATCCGGACTGTGTCATCGTGCTGGAGATTGTGCTTGTCGGCGCACTTTTCCCATTCCCAAAGCATCCTTCGGTAGACGCCGAGCATCGGGACTTGGCTGTTGAGCTTATCCGCTTTAAGGACCGAAAAGCGCCCTTCGTCGTGCACGAGAAAATGAGCGTAGGCAAAATGCTCGGCTTCTTCCTTTTCGTCGAAACCGGAAAAGCTGATCGCCTCGATCTTTATGTCCGGGGCGGTCGTCGCTTTGAGGTAGCCTTGATAAAGTGTTTCGAACATGGTGAGAATCTGAAGCACTTCCTTGCACTGTTCCTTGCTCACTCCATCTTTGAAAATTTGATCGAGCAATGCGTAGTTCAGCTCAAATCCACTCTCGAGAACTCGATAGTTGACGGCATATATCTCGCCATTCTCCGGATCGAGTCGCTCGAGAATTCTATACTGGTTGGCAAGCAGAACGCGCTCGATCTTGGTCAATTGCATTGATATGCTCCTTGTCCGACCAGCAGTTCAGCCCGCACGGTGCCAGCCCGAGCAGGTGTCGGCGGAATCACGTCGGCACACGCCGATCGTGAAATACATTCGACAAGGTAGTGTGGCAGCGTTTGCCGGCGCCGCGGGACGTTGACGCTCCGCCGCAATGTCGAAACCCTTTCGGCGCGCTCCCGCAACCTGCGCTCTGACGCCGGCCATCTAGTTCTGCGGTTCAAGCCAAACATCGACAAGATCCTGATTGAGATAGTGGCTTGGGGTTATTGACCAGCCTTTCAGCCGGGCCGATGTCGCGACGATGCGGTTCCACCACAAGAGCGGCACGATGTAGGCCTCGGTGAAGAGGCGCCGTTCGAACGCCTCGACTATCTTGATACGCTGGCGTGGATCTGTCGTAACGGCCTGACCAACAAAGAGAGCGTCGAGCATTCGATCGGTGGCACCCGAATAACTCACCGGAGAAAGATCGCGCGAGATATACCGTACCAGTTGCTGCGTCGGATCGTCGAAATAATCCCCCCCGAAATCGAACGCCACGTCGAAGTTGCCGAGTTCGAGGGCAGCCTGCCACTCCTTGGTATTAAGGCGCTTTTCGGTAAGAGTTACGCCGATTTCCCGCCACGCCTCTCTAACATAGTCGGCCGCAGGCCCGTAGGGGAGGGTTATGTCGCGGTTGACGAGGCTAATGGCGAGATTCGTCACGCCCGCATCGGCGAGCAGGCGGCGCGCCTCTTGTCGAGAGGTTGCGATGTCGTGAGAAAAACCTGGCAACCCGGCGAGTTCGGCCTCGGGCGTCGCCATTGTGAAGCCGGGACGCATGATACCGCCGACAAATTTTAGGTAGGTCGTGCTCGACAACGCGTCAACCATTTGCCACCGGTCGATCGCCAGAGACAATGCCCGCCGCACTCGAGCGTCGTCGAACGGTTGATGCCGAGTATTGAACGTGAGCAAAAGATTGATGAGCCAAGGCGCTTCGCTGATCTGGATACGGTCGCCCAAAGCCGTCGAGAGACGGTCGCGCTCGCTCGGTGTGATGCTCCGGAATTGCCCTTGAATCTCGCCGCGTTCAAGAGCGGCGATGGCGGCATCGCCGCTCATGAAGCGCGCGTTGTAGCCGTCGAGATACGGTTTCCCCGATTGAAAATAACGGTCCCAGCGTTTGCCTACCCAGCGCGATCCCGGCACATGCTCGACAAAGACAAATGGACCGCTACCGAGGATATGCTTCGCGGGGTACTGCGGGTCGGCTGCCAATTTCGGTGCGCTGTAGATGCAGTTCCAGGGGGAGGCAAAGTTCGCCAACATCGCCGCTTCCGGCCATTTCATCCGAAAGACGACAGTGCGCGCGTCCGGTGTCTCGATCGCTGAGATCGCAGCATAGCTCGCCCGCCGCGCCGAGGTTACGCCGGCAGGCGGCTCGACGATACGCTGGTAGCTCGCCTTCACATCCGCCGATGTGAGGGGAGAGCCGTCGTGAAACCGCACATCGGGCCACAGTTTCAACGTATAGGTTCGCTGGTCCGCTGACACGCTCCAGGACTCGGCCAAATCGCCCTTGATCTCCGGGTAATTGGCTCCGTCGAATTTGAGCAACGTTGAGTAATGCGGTGCGACTGGATGGAGAAAGGCGAAGGAGACATTAGCGTGGCAATCGTAGTTCGCCGGTTCGGATTCGACCGCGAATTCGAGCGTGCCGCCGCGCGTCGGCGCCTGAACAGCTTCGGTGCTGGCGGCGCGGACCGGCATCGATGAAACAATCGCGAGAAGCGCGACGACGCCACCCGCTCTTGCGACGCGCCCTGAGCGGCGTCGGCCCCTCCGATGGCGCGGTGCGAACATGCTTGATCTCCTGAAGAAATTCCGGCCGTCCCGAGTCCCAGCGGCAGGCCCTGCGTCAATGACAGAGCTATCGCACTTGAGTCTTCTGCCACTGTAGAAACTGATCAAACATTTGCGCCTTCTCGGGACCGCTCAGTGACCGGCCGCCGGAAAGCAGGTTCCTTTCATCGATGAATTTGGCGAATATCTCTCGGAGCTCCTGCTCTTTCAGCGGGCTCGACGACGCGACCACATTCCGCTGCAGCCAAGTCTCAGCCGGGGGGAAACGCCGCCAACCCGGCAGCTCGGCGGCAAGATTGACCTCCTGCCATTTCACGTGGTGCCCCGCCTCCTGCAGTCGTGGAAACCGCGTGAAGAAAGCGTCGACGAAATTCGCAACGTTGCGGTAGCGCTCCGTCTTCACCGGCAAGCCGGCAACGACCATGACGGCTCCAACGGCAACGGTGTTGACCATGCCATCGGCCGCAAGAAGATTGGGATAATCCTCCGCCGTCAGCCGCGCCGGAAAATAGTCTGCGACCATCTCCGGTTTGAGCGGAACACTCAACAAGTGCATGCCCTCCTGTTTGGGCAGCGCCCGGAGCATCGAGATCGGCCTGCCCGCGACATAGACGAGCGCCGCGACCTGGCCGGTCTTCAGCATGTGCAGCGCCGGGACGAGATCATCGGTTGAGGCTTGAATCTTTATCTTGAGGAGGTCGAAAATCGCGCTACCGGTCGTTGCTCCGGCCGTCACGAACGCCACTCGTTTACCTTCGAGGTCACCGATATTTTGCACCGCGACGGGCGCCAGAACGTGCAACTCCTCATTGTAGAGTTTTGCAATATAAGTGATGGAACTCTCGAGCCCGGCGCTCGCCTTCTGCTTCTTGACCGCCGCGAGTACATCACTCTCGATCACAGCGATATCGACACCGCGCAACAGGCGGAGATCGATCAAGTTCTGCATCGAATCGCGGCCCACAACCTGCACGATGCGGCGCGTTGCGGTGTCGTTGATGACATTCGCAAGATCCTGCGCGATCTGCACCGAGGTATCGTCGGCCCCGGTGAGCATTTCAACCAACCCATGATTCGTCAGCTGCTGCAGTTTTTGAGCGTCGGCAAGCTGGGCATCGACGTTATCCGCCCAGCATAGTGCAAGCACGATCGCCGGGTAGAACACGCCGAGGATCGTCAGCCCCTTTACACGCTTCACCATCGAACCGCCCCTCCTTGACCCCGCGAGCTTCATGTCTCTAGAAGCGGCGTGACGACCAGATCATTCTTGCCGGCTTTGCGCATCGAGCCAGCGATCGATTGCCGCGTGGTCATAATTCCCCGTGATCGCTTCCGGCGCAGGAAAGCCGCTCGCCCGGAGCGCGGCATATTTCTCGCGGAAGGTCGCCAATTCGAGGCTTAAATACCTGGCCGTGTGCTCCTCCGACATCAGCCGACCAGTTTGGTTCTTCGCTTCAAGAGCCGGCCTCGCGGCGACGGGGTTGGCTGTTCCAACCGAAGTCGCCGGACCGTGATCGGTACCAAGAGGTTTGGCCCCGACGTTGATCACCCGCATGTTAACGAGCGTTCCAACAACCGCAACTGAGATTGTCAACGTGGTGATTGCGCCGACAAGCAGGCGCCGCAGTCGCCTCGGGCGCCGGCGCGTGGCGGCAACCTCGACGTCGATCACATTCGACGGGTCCTCGGGCTCGGCTCTCGCCTCTTCAAGGGCGTCGAGAGCTTTCGAGGTCCAATCGACCCAACTCGCGTCCTTGATCGCGATGCGCGGCGTCGCGGCGAAAGCCTTGGCGATCCGTTCTGGTCCGACTTGCGAATCCTCCGGATTAAGTGCCACGAAGACGATCGGAAGAAATCCGCTGAAGCGGCGCTCGAAGCCGCACTGCCCCAGCATCGTGCGCATGAGTCGGACCGCCGTATCGGGGGCGGCGTGCTCTTGCGGCGCCAAGACGATGAGGCCCAAGCCGTAATCGCGGTGCAGAATGATGAAGTGGATGGCGTATTGCTCGCCGCCGGCAGCGACACGGCGGTTGCGGAACACTCGCCACCCCGGCTCGAGGCGGCACAATGCACCAAGAGAACGCTCCCCCACGCTGGTCATCGCACCGCCGCGCATCGAGATGTTCCATTTCGACTCATCGGTTCTTGTCCAAGTGGCAGAGTCTTCTCTCATAGGAATTTAGCCCTTTTGGAGCACGCTAATCTTGATCTTGCGACTATCTCGACAACAGCGCCTTGAGTAGCACTTCGGAACCGGCATCGCCCAACCGTATTGCTTCGCGATACCAGACCAATGCCTTCGCCGGATCGCCGGACGCGCCGCGGATTCTAAATCGTTTCAAGGACAGAGGATCATAAGTCCTGCCGAGCCCGCGCGCGGCGCCGGCATCGCCCTCTCTCACCGCCCGTTCGAAAAAGAGCCGCGCGCCCACGACGTCGCCCGCCGATAGCAATTCATTGCCACGCTGCACGTAAAGACTGATCGTCGTCGCCGAGAGATTCTCGCCGAGCGCGCGCGGCGTTGTTTCAACCGGAAATTTATCCGGCGCCGTAGGCGCAGCCTTGGCGATGTCGGGACTACGTATTGGCGTCGTTGGCGGTGAACTGTTTGGCGGATCTTCCACGACAACGGTGGGCGCGGAAATGACCATTGCCATGTCGATCATCTCCCTGTTCGCGGTTTCAGGCGCCGTCTCGGCAATGCTCGACACCGGCTGAGTTTGCTGCGCCGCGGTCGGCGCTTCATCGAAGGGTGCGGGAGGGACTACATGCGGCGTCGAACTCGGACCGGTTGGCTCCGGCGAGGCTGTGATTGTGGCGGGAGCGGCGAGCTCTGCCCGCGCCTCTGCTTGCGTCGGATCGGCATGGCTCGAGATGTTGTCGCCTCCGGCCACGATCATCACGGGAGGCGATGTATCTGGGTCCTCGAAACTCCGGTCGCTAGGCGGACGCGATTCCGCTAGGACAAAAGGAATTGGGTGGTACCGCCAGCCAATCGCAGCGGCCACGGCGATAGTCAGCAGAGACAGACTGGCGAGAACCGCCATCGCGACACTCGTATGGCGCCATTTCAGTGACGGGCGGTGCTGAGGGCTCCGCAGCGGCTTGCATTCGTTCAACGATTGGTAGGGCGTATTGTTCGGTGCCATCGCGCCTTCGTGACGTTTTCGCCATTCTCCAACGACATCGCCGAGCGACGAAGCGAGTGCGGATTGGTCAAGGGAGTGGCCGTCAATCGAATTGCCGTGATTAGCGGCGGGGCGGCCTGGTCCAGGCGATTCGATCGTGTCCTCTTTCACTGGCCTCGCCCCGGTCCGTCGCATGAAGTCGACGTCGTTCAAAAGACCTTGGATGAATACCATCACCTCATCGCGCTCCAAGCGCTCGAGCCGAATGGCTGTCCCGATCGCCGTTTCGAGAAATTGAAGTGAGGGTTCGGCGAGGCTGCCAACCAAAGACGGCTTCGTTAAGAGAACAGTCTGCAGCAGTGCCGGTTCATCCGCCTGCGCGATCCTGTTGAGTTGCAACAGGACATCGGGACTAAGTGCATCAGCGGACTCTAGTACGAGAACGTGCCGCACGCCGTTGCGTGCCTCCAGCATGAGGTGCGAAACGATGGGCCATAGGTTCCCCGCCGAGCCAGTCGGCTCGCGGCGCAGAATCTGTCCGTAGGCCGCTGCGAGTTCATCGAAACTCATCCCCGCCCGAAATCGAATGAGTGAAAAGCGCAGTTTCGCCGCGTTATCGCGCTCAAGGCATCGGACGAGGAGTTCTGCATCCGGCACCGGATTTCCCAGGACCAGTACAAATTCGGGGCCTTCGGCGAGATCAGCGCCGACTCGCGCAGCGAGTCGCGCGTAATGCGGTTCCGTCGTCAGGTACGACAGACCGAAATGGTCATCCGCAAAGGTCTGCTGATCAAGGTTCAGGATTGCGGCGCTCACGCTCGACCCGCGCCTCGATTGGTTTCCCGCTCGATACGCTTTTGGCGCGAGGACGGCCTGATTTTCCGCGTCGGCGACCCTTGAGGAAGCGAAGGGGAAGGAATCCCGCTCGCCGCCATCCTAAGCGACAACCCCGTCCCTGGCAGTGGCTTGCTAAAACCAGTCATTTTGTCTAAGCGCGATCCAAAACGGTCCCCGGACATCACAAAAGCTTGACCTAGCGCTCCCTTTTTGGCACAGCTTATTGTACCTAATGGCGCTGCCCACTACAAGATGTGGGTTACGCTCTGAAGGTCATCGTGGGTGGCGCGGGTCTTCGGTTAATGAATCTTAACCATGCCTTGGAACCGTCAGGGGTATTTAGCTACCGCTGTTGGGCGTGGATTATACGGAGCAAGGTCGCGCCCCGGGTCGGGATCGGAGGAGGTACAGATCACAGAGCAGATGACAGAGCAGACTGAGCATGAACCCACGATCGAAGAAATCGTCGTGGCGTTGCGCGATCTTACCGGCCGTAACCCAGGAGAGGAGGCTGCATTCGTCGAGAAAGCACCGCCCGCTCCGAAAGCAAAGGAGCCGGGTCCCGACGCCTCCCCCCGCCAGCTGGAGCGCATCGAAATGCACGGCGCGATTGCGAGCGGCGACCACCGCATCGCCGCGGGCTCGATGTCGATCGCCAACGAAAATGCGGCCGATCTCCGCGATCTCGAAATGCAGCGGCTGATGGATGAAAATTATCGGCTCAACCAGCGCGTCATCTATCTGCTGAAAATCATCGGGCAACAAGAGCGAGCAGCGCATTCTTCAAACGGGGCAATCGACGGGGCAGCTAGCTCGAGCACGCCCATGCTTCGATCGGTAGGGCACGACGTCATCGCCGCGGAAATAAGGCGCGCCATCGATGCCGAGATGAGGCCGCTTCTTTCCACGCTCTCACGAGTCTTGGAGCAGGTCTTGCCGGAGGGTGGAGCAGCACCCGCTAAGCAAGGAGGGCGCTTCGCACCAGATCCTAACCCCTATTTGTCAGCCGCCGAATTCGTCGCCCTCTGTGCGGAGGGCGAGCGCGATCGGCACCAGATTCGAAAAGTCAAGACTGCCGCCACGGGCGGGCCAAAGTTATCCGATCACGAGGCTGATCAGGTCAACACGCTGCCGCGCGCGGCAGCGAAGTCGACGCAAGCGCCGTCACAAGCGCCAACGATGGCGATGAATGGCGCCGCGCATCGCGCGGCCCCGCCAGAAGTCATCACCAACCCTGATCAAGATTTCAAATGGATTCTCGACGTCATACAGTCTGCGGGCACACGCCCGCAGGCGCCGTGCATGCAAAACCGCGATGCTGACCGGCCCGCCGAGGCGATTGTCGCGCCCGAATCGAACCGCCGGGTGAGTCTCATCGAGAGGGTGCTAAGACGGCAGGGATCGCGTTCTAAACCGCTCATTGCGCACTAGCGTACCCGATCGCGAAACAGGAGAATTATCATGGCAATCACACAATCCGCAGCGCCACTGAAAGGGCTAGACCTCGGAACGAGCCGGATCGTGCTCGCCAACTTGTCGGGCGAGACCGTCGACTACACGCCGCAACTCAATGCGTTCATTGATCTCCCCTATGCCAAGAGCACGGAGATGATGCTGATCAGCGAGAGTATCCTTCACCGCGTCGAGGATACACGCATCTACGCCTACGGAAACCGCGCAGATGAATTCGCCAAATTCCTGGAGGGCGATGCACGGCGCCCGATGCAAAGCGGCGTGCTGAACTCGGCCGAACCGAAAAATCTACAGATGATCGAATTGCTGATCGAGCGCCTCTGCGGCAAGGCGGTTGAGGGCGACAAGATCTGCTTCAGCATTCCGAGCTCCCCGCCGCAACGAAAGAGCGACCTCATCTTTCATGAGCGGTCGGTCATGAGCATCTTCGAGAGCCTGGGATATCGCGTGCAATCGATCAATGAGGGATTGGCGATCGTCTATGCTGAGCTGAAGGATACCAATTTCACTGGAATCGGCATGAGCTTCGGCGGCGGCATGTGCAATATTTGCCTCGCCTATCTCGGGCTTCCGGTATTCACCCTGGCAACTACGCGGGCCGGCGACTACATCGACCACAGCGCTGCCTCGGTTACAGGTGAAACTCCGACGACAGTGCGGCTTCATAAGGAAAACGGCTTCCGGATCGGCGGCACCGAAGGGAACGGGCTCGATCACGCATTGTCGGTCTATTACGCCGACGTGATCGAGAGCGCCGTCAAGGCGCTGGCAAGCGCGATGGTGGAGTCGAAGAAGAGCCTCTCAACACGACCGCCAAAGGGGCCCTGGTCGCCGCGATGCTAAACATGTAAACAACGGTTTGGCCGAAAGCTTCGGCCCCCTATTTATTCGTCACCTAGAGCTATGGCGCAATCTACTGGTCTGTAATCTGTAACAAGATTATTACCCAACGGAAATTCTGAATGGGGATTCTGAAGTTCGGGCTCTTCACCCAGAACCGCGATAAGGCCCCGGCCGCGAGATCGCTCGGCTACGGCAGCGGCGTTATAGCCGCTGGTCTCTCGGGGCGGCAGGAGCAGGGTCTGACCCGGAAATCGGTCTGAAAACCCGCGTCCGCTGCAATTTCAAAGTTGCAAATGGAGAAGTCGATAGCGTCGTGATCGTCTCAGGACAAAATGTTGGTCGTTTGGTGACAGCCAACCTCAGCCAATCCGAGCCTGGCTCGATGTAACTGACCTCATCTGCAAATTGGCCGAGATCCTGGCATTTGCAAATGGCCCCCCCGGTCGATAGCTCCGACGGGGGTGCAAATAGCGATGGTAGCGGGAGAGGGATTTGAACCCCCGACCTTGGGATTATGATAGCCGAGCACGTTATACGTAAACGACTG
>WNFR01015581.1_pt1 | contig 12803 bp, 13 predicted proteins | sample 5400221 | NCBI WGS metagenome assembly WNFR01 (sample SAMN13153357, study PRJNA577476) | soil metagenome | isolation source: 40 cm soil under Madrone tree | place: USA:California | collected 2016-06-14
CGTAACCAATGGAAGTTGCCTGCTGGAGCGGTATTGCGGGGAAACGTTCAAGCTGGAAGCCGGCAGCATCCTTCTGCTCCCGCAGGGCGACTCCCACGTCGTGCGATCGGCGAGCCGCGGCGGAAGCTCCGGAGCGCCGATCAGAACCGAATACAACAACGCGATCAGGATCAAGACCAACACCCGCGACGCGAGCGACACCGAGCTGATCTGCGGCCGGCTGCGTTTCGATGGGGCCATGTACAGCCTCGTCACCGCCGCTTTGCCAAAGGCGATCGTGCTCAGCATCGGCGGAACGGATCTGTTCGACCGGATGCGGATGCTGGTGCAGGCGATCGATGAAGAACTGCAGGCCGCGCGTCCGGGCGCAGCGACGATCGCCACCGAGCTTGCTACCGCTCTCTTCGTGATGATGCTTCGCCTGCATTTCGAACAGTCCGCGTCATCGTGCGGCATAATACGGCTGCTCGCATCGTCGTCTTCGGCCAGAGCCGTCACCGCCATGTTGAAAGCTCCCGCGCATCCATGGACGCTGGACGAGCTTGCGGCGGAAGCCCATGTTTCGCGCGCGACCCTGGTTCGGATCTTCCGCAGGGAGGGCGATTTTCCGCCGCTCGGCTTCCTGAGCGAGTTGCGGCTCGGTCTGGCACGCCTGCGCCTCAGCACGACGAATGCAACCCTGGCGCAGGTGGCGGCAGCGGTCGGCTACGACTCCGAGAGCGCATTCTCGCGCGCGTTTCGGAAACGTTACGGGATTTCGCCCGGTACACTCCGCGCCCGTCATGAGGGGCGATCGCGAGTAAGAAAATGACATCCAATCGGCCTCAGACGCTCAGACCTGATCAGGCCCGATGTCTCGGACTATCCGGGAATGACCGTTTCTGGCGCAAAGCGGCCGTTCGCGGAATCAGCGGTTATGGAATGCGAGCTAACGCGCGCGTCTTCGCGCGAAAGGCTGCCTCCTGGCTGTGCGGGCAGGCGGCGCAGCACGCCTTGGCACATGGGCCGAGCGCCTTGTCGAGGGCAGGCGGCGCAGCACGCCTTGGCACATGGGCCGAGCGCCTTGTCGATGATGGTCTTGATGGTGCGGGCGCAGCGACCGCAGTCGGCGCTGCAACCAAGACAGACATAAAGCTGCTTGGCATTTCGCGGCATAGGCCCGCTGGTGCGCACGGTATTGCGGACGTCGTGGTCGCTGAGGACGTTACAGGAACAAACGATCATTTGAAAGGCGTTTACATTCACGAGGACGCGCGTCCGTCGTCAATCGGTTGCTAGAGGCGAGAACCCCCCGAAAACTCTCAGCTCAGGCGAACGCGAAAGCCAGCAAGCTCGAGCACAGAAGCACAAGGCTGGCCGCCGTCAGCGTGAGGAACCCATCGGAAACCAAATCATGATTGTGCATGATACACCTTCACGTGAGATGCGCCTTCTGCCTCAAACCATGCTCGATTCGGGCGGGTTCTTCCATCACACTTGCGTACCGCGGCATGATATCTTCTGGTCGTTCGCGATAAACCTTGGTTTAACTGCGACGATGAAACGGAAGCGAAGTTGGGGAGACGTAAGAACTTCTCCAAAATGGACCAGCATGACGGGGCGGACCGGAACTGAGCCGGCGCGGTCAGAATGACGCGAACGACCCATCTCGGGCAAGAGCTTGCAAACAGCGCCACTTCTGCGGGCCGGTGGTATAAGTAGGCGCGCGACCGTCTCGGCACCCGTTAGCCTGACCGAGTGGGCGGCAACCGTGAATTGAAAGATAGCCCCGCGGGGCTTGTTGGCGCTGGCCCACGGTCTTCCACTGTGCCCTTCGATAATCGAACGGCTGAGGGATAACCCGATGCCCAGCCCGCCGCGGCGTTGTACCGCGCGAGCGGTTCGAGCATTAACGCAAGAAGATCACCGAATTTGTTAACCGTTCGCTGATCCTGCTGTCTCTCGGCGACCCGTGCTCTCGGAATAAATCGATCTCTACCGGCATCGCGTGCGCCAACGTGACTGCCGCGCGAAACGCCAAGCAATGTCGCGGAAACTCCAGCAATCCGGATGACCTCTCAGCACGAAATTGGATAGCCGAACAGCCAAATGGCGTGCTTTGATACCCGCAGTTCGCGTGAGCGAGGCTGCTATGGCTAATGAGCGCATTCAAAGACGGCTAACCACGATCTTGGCTGCCGACGTCGTGGGCTATTCTGCGCTCATGGAGCGAGCGGAGGAAGCTACTTACGCCGAGGTCGGGCGCCTCAAGCGCGAAGTAATCGAACCTCGCTTGGTTCAATACCACGGCCGCCTGATCAAAACGACGGGTGATGGCATGCTCGCGGAATTTGCCAGTCCGATCGCGGCCGTGCGATGCGCGGTTGAGATTCAGGACCATCTCTCCTCAATGCCCGATGCGCTCGAATTGCGTATCGGGCTTAACCTGGGTGACGTGATTGTCCAGGAGGACGGCGACGTCTATGGCGAGGGCATCAACATGGCTGCCCGGCTCGAGGGTATTGCCGACCCGGGCGGGATCTTGATCTCCAGCAAGGTCCACGGCGAGGTGGAAGGCAAGCTCGACCTCAGCTTTGAGGATCGAGGGGAGCGCCAACTAAAGAATATTTCCAAGCCAGTGCGCGCTTACGCCATACGAGCCCGGACCCATAGCTCGGCGCCCGTGACGAACCGCGGCAAGCCACTTCCCCTCCCCGACAAACCTTCTATCGCCGTTCTGCCGTTCCAGAATATGAGTGGCGATCCGGAGCAGGAATATTTCGCTGACGGCATCGTCGAGGACATCATCACGGCCCTATCTCGATTCAAGTCCCTATTCGTTATCGCCCGCAATTCCTCATTTACCTACAAAGCCAGACTCGTCGACACGAAACAGGTTGGTCGCGAACTTGGCGTTCGCTACGTTTTGGAGGGCAGCGTCAGGAAGGTCGCCGGTCGAGTCCGCATCACCGGTCAATTGATAGAAGCCTCCACGGGAGTCCACCTCTGGGCGGATAAATTTGATGGAGAGTTACGGGACATCTTTGACCTTCAGGACGATGTCACTTCGAGCGTTGTGGCGACAATTGCTCCCGCGATTGAACGGGCCGAGACCGCGCGCTCGAAACGCAAACCAACAGATCGTCTTGACAGCTACGACCTCTTTTTGCGTGGAATGGCAGCTTCCTATCGCGGGCGCACGGCGTCCAAAGCACTTGAATTCTTTCACAAGGCAATCGAACTGGACGAGGAATTTGCAGCAGCTTACGCGATGGTGGCCTACGTTGCTCTCGTGGAACAGGCTGTTAGTGGTTCGCCACTTTCGGAACAAAGGCGTGAGCAAGCAGTAAGGTTTGCTGAACGAGCTGCACGACTTGGTCATGATGATGCATTCGTGTTAGCCCGCTCGGCCCATGTGCTCGCCTATCTCGGACGCAAATATGACAGAGCTGCGTTGCTGGTCGAACAAGCCGTCACCCTGAACACAAACTTCGCGACTGCTTGGCACAGCAGAGGTTGGGTCGCCGTCGTAAGCGATCTGCCCGAGCGCGCTATCGAGAGCTTTCAGCAGACGACGCGTCTGAGCCCCCTGGACCCGTTGATTGTTGGCGCATTGTATGGGAGCGCGTTCGCCTATTTTCTCGCTTCGCGATACGAAGAGGGACTGGAAGCAGCGACACGAGCGGTTCAATTGGCGGCCAATGTGCTCTCCTTGGCTGCTGTCGTTGTCAATGCAGTCTCGTTGGGACACCGTGTCGAAGCAGCGGACGCGGCTGCTCATTTACTCACGGTCGATCCAACTTTTCGCATTGGACATGTCGATTATGTTTTCCCCATGCGGTCCGTTGATTCGAGAACACGGATCGCGCGAGCATTGCGCGAGTCAGGCCTGCCGGAATGAAATTTCAACCCATTGCATCGTATTGGAGCTGGCATCCGGCGGCCTCGCGTTACAGGCGAAGCTTGCGAGAACGGACGTCTTATTGTCACCGCTCGTTCAGATGCATGAGTTTCTGTTCGGGCAATGGAGGCGGGGCGCAAGCTTGTGCTCACCGCGAGTTAATCAAGGTTTGCCCCGAATCCTCTCCGCGACTCAACGGACATTTCGAATTGCTCGTCGGTCCAGCTCTTTTGGATTTGCGCCCTAAGTTCGAGCGTGCGACTGGCAACACAAGCTCAGCAGGGTGGGCACCCTCGAAGATGACGGCCCCTGAGTGTTTCCTCTTCTTCAAGGGAACGAGAGGCGGCCATGTCAGGCCACGGAGGGTCGCGGGGCAATTTCCAGCCCGGACGGACGAAATGACATGTAGCCATTGGGATAGCGCTCCAGGTAGTCTTGGTTCTTCAAAACAACTTGACGTGATTCGTACCCCTCGCTCTTCCCGGTATTGTCGGATCCCGCATGATGCAACGCGCTGTCCGTCCGCGGCGAAAGACCGTCGACGCCAATCCGAATGTAAGCACCGCTGAGCTGACGAACACACCATATCTGATTGACATCGCCGTTTCTCCTTTCGCAGTTTCCCCATTTCGGTTTTCCTTCCGCTCACGAACTGCCGCGCGGAGCCATGATTTCTGCGGGCAGCCAAGTCTGCGCATCCAGCTTCATATGCACCGATCGTACGTGATGCGCAGGTTGGCCGCTTTCGCGCTTCAGCTCACGTTCTTGCGAGGAACGCGGCTGATGTCGGGACAGCGGCCACCATTCCATTCGTGCGTGAACGATTCGGGGTAATGTCGGCGATCTCGACGCGAAGCGACATCCTCGCGACGTCCTGCTTCAGCAGATAGATCGATATAGCGAGAAGGACCACATCCTTCATAAGGAAGGGAACGTTGCCGGCCATCGCCGGAAACCCGGCAGACGGATCCATCCATTCGGCACGAAAGGGATGATGGTGACGGTCGTGACGAACGTGACGCCGGAACCGATAGCTCCAAGAATTCCCAATCGCTTATCCCAGAATCCTGCGTACAGGAGTGCGCAAATCGTCCATTCCGATGCACCCAGGAATCGGGCTCCTCCGCGGAGGCCGAACGCAGGGTACAGCCAGGAAATGAGAGGGCTGTGGCTGATGAAGGGGATCATTGCCTGGGCCCCATATTGATGCCATTTGGTATACCCAAAGAACAGGAATATGAGCACCATTGACGCACGGAGTAAATGATACTCAAGATCCTCTCTGAGAAGACCTAGTTTCACCAGCATCCAGACAAGATACCTCATCGGAAAGCTGATGGTGCCGCCGCGCTCCGCCGAACGCGTCACGCTTACGACATCCTGCTTCAGCAAATAGACCGATGCTGCAAAGAGCGCCACATCCTTCATGAGAAAAGGAACGTTGCCAGTCATTGCCGGGAATCCCCCGGCAACCTGATCCCAGCCGTTCGGCATGAATGGAATGATCGTCACGGTCGCAACGTATACATGATCCGATCGCTCCGAGGATCCCCACTTGCCAGCTGCCTCCCCGAATGCCGAACGCAGGATACATCCATGAAATAAGCGGCCCATTGCTGACATAGGGAATCAGCACCTTGGCCTCGTACTCGAACCATTTCTGGTATCCAAACAGCAGGAATACGATCACCATCGACGCGCGAATTAACAGATCGTCCAGATCGTCCTTGAGAAGACCGGACCTGGACAATGCGTTGATGAGATAATTCATTGTTGATCGCTTTGCTGGCGCAACGGGCCCAACTCTTGACGGGGAATGCCCCGGGTCGGACGTCCTCTTTATAAGCACAATACGCAATGATCGCTTGCGCTACATTGCTCGCGTTGAGCAATCTTGCGCGGAATCGTCAGGCTCCGATGTCCATCGATGGAACGATCCCATCAATTAAGTTGATTAGACTGGGGCACTATTCCCCCATTAGCGACCCTCAAGCGGAACATCATACTTCGCCAGTCCGGAAACGAGTCATCGGTGAACACGGGACCGCTAGCGTCTCTCTCTGGTTCTCCGCGCGGATTGCCGACAATTCGGTCGAAGCACTCATTGATCGATCAATCAAACGGCCGATCGAACAGGACGTTCGGTATGCCAACATCACGATCATCGAGGGAATTGGAGCTAGTCAATACGGAAACGGGATCGTGTCCGCGCGCCTCGCCGAGGCCGTTCTTAGGGATGAGAAGGGCTGTTCTTCCAGTGTCGAGCACCAGGCTGCCCTTGGAGTCAGCGTCTCTCTCCCATCGGTGATCGGGGCAGCTGGTGTAGAGCGCGTTCTCATGCCACAGCTGAGTGGGGAGGAGCAAGCGGCTCTACATACGAGCGCGCAACATATCGCTGATGCAACTGCCCGCTTGAGGTAGTAGAGCATAAGCGACGAGAACCGATCCGCCTACACGCCCTGCAGTTCGCGCGCGAAGCCGAGACTATGATCGGGCTTGACGCGAACGTGCGACCACCGGACGCCGAATTCCCGCCCCGAAAGCAACAAAGTGTTTCTTGGTCGACCGAGGAATTGTCGTCTGCAATAGGGATCTAGGACAGTCACTTGCGGTGGCGCCGCGAAGGCGTTCGCAGGCTCGGGTCGTACGCACTACTTGCAAAGGCGCTCATTGGATAGAACGATCGAGCCGATGGGCGGGTGCCGTCCGCGAAGTGGTTGGAATTGGGCGTGGCGCATTCTCCGGGAACATGAAAATATCGGATGAACACGCGGACTGCGCGCATTCCGCTTCAGCAGCGAAATCGGTACTTCCTCGATTTGCAGGCGTCGCGAATTTCTGCCCAGCGGAATTAAAAAGCGTTTTTCATTCACTAAAAAGTTCTTTCTGCATTTGCGATTACTGAACCCAATAGCCAGCCGTTCGGCAGCAAGTGTCTTCGTTGCCGCACGAGTGGTTCGCAATGGGCGGGAACGCAGTTATCTCGTCCTCTACTTATGTAAATTTATCGGCTGAAAAACAGAGAACTTGACCCTGCTGACCCTCGCGATGCCGCAAATTTCCCATGGGCTCAGCAGTTAAGCGAAGAGCGGCATCAGTCGCGCTGGTGCTTCAAAAACGGGGATCGAACCACCGGATATTGCGCAACCTGGCCCAGAACTCCTCCGTGATCACGATAGAAAACTGCTCCGGGCGTTCAGGCGTCGACGATTTCTTCATCGGGATGCGAGACTGAACAGCAAGAGGGATGGGAGCACGCTCCGCGGCACATAGCAGAGCATCTTCCCAGCGCCCGCGGCGGAATGACACGAACTCAACAGAGCTTCCGTAGTATTCGGCGTTCAGCACTTTTTTATCGGGAGTCCAGATGTTCAGTCCAAAAGCAACGGTGATTGAATCGGAGTGAAGCACTCTTGCTAGGTGTTGCAGTCTCGCTATGTTATCGGCCCTTAAGAAGGGTGGAGCGTCGATCGAAATCGCAAGTTCGGGCACCCTTAAGTTACAGCTTGCATCATTGTATCCAATCATTCCCGAGTCGTAAGCAGTCTTCACTATCTTGACGGTCGCTTCCGCGATCCTTGCCACTGCTAGCGTTCTGTCTCTGCCAACGCCATAAATCGCCCTTCGTGCACCGCTGGCCTTCGTCGCCATACAATCCCCCTAGTGATCAATTTATAACTACCGATAGACTCAGGGCACGCTTGATACTGCGTTGAGTTGCATCCTAGTGACGTTGACGCTGCGCATTTAATTTCATTCAGCGCTAGCTGTAGAGGAAGGTGAGCCATTCGAGTGTACCAAGCAACTCGCGTCGTCAGCTTTCTGCCGCGTACGGCGACCGACGAACGGCTCAGGGTCCCACCGGCTCGGATAAGTCGCGGCTAGATCAAAGTCTCGTTACAAGATTGTGCGCAAGGACGGATACAATTGCGGCCAAACCGTTTTAATCCCCGCTGGCTCGCCAATCGAACGCAGTGTGACGTCTTTTTCCGTGGGCTGGATCAAACGGTGAGCCAGTCTCCATCGTGCAGGATGCGAACGTTCCCAACCAGCGATTCCATGACCCGCGGTGCTTCCGTATGTATGGGGATGACCACGCGGGGATTGAGCGCCTTCGCCAGTCGAACGAGGCTGCTGGGATCGGCATGACCCGACGTGTGCGCCATCTTTAGGAGGATTGCACGCTTTTGACACCACGACGCCAGCTGGCTGCGATCTCGATCGAGATATCCTGGCCACACTGAGTATATCAGCGTTGTCGCGGTGCGGGGCGGCAATCGGTCAATGTCGGGCATCATCGAATCCCGAAACAGCATTACCCACTTGCGCGGGTTAGCTTCGATTTCCTCAAGATAGATCCGCGCGGATTGATGCCGAGAGACCACGTCAAACAGGCGATCTGCGATGACCCTGTGCCTTTGGGGATCAGGTAGATAGACCCGCAAGGCGCCATTAGCTGGTTGAGGAAGGCTCGGCAACGCGAGCTGGTTCAACAAGTGCGCTAGATAAACGTCCGCGATGAAGACGCGGCCAGCGCGTCTGGTGGCTCGGAAGATCGTGACGAAACGGTCAATGTTCTGCGGCGAAAAGGCTGCGAGCACAAGACCTGAAGAGCCTCTCATTATTCCGAGGATTCGTTGTTCAAGCTCTTTCTCGGTTTCCGGCGTGCTTACCATGTCGGGGCGACTTAACGTCGTTCCTTCCAGCAGAAGGACATCGATGGCTTCTGGCGCGTGCTGTACCAAGTCCTCAAACAGGCGGGCCTTGCGGCCGTGCGCACGCAGATCGCCCGAATAAAACAAACGCTTGTCATCCGCCTCGACCAGCAGACTGTAGGCGTCGAATGCGGAGTGGTCTGCGAGATACGGCGTTATTCGGAATGGTCCGAGATCGAAGGGCAGCTGATTGCGATAGCTTCTTATGGTCTTTGGATGCGGACTTTGGCGGACGAAGGGCTGGCTGGCCAGCAGGACGATTTGCGCTTGCGCGCCCATGAACACGGGAACGGTCGAATGGACGAGGCCAGTCAGGCCGTGGTGGTCTCCGTGGGTGTGCGATAAGACGATGCCCAAGAGGTTTGGGTTCGATCCATCTACCAGCCCCGGGATGTCTGGGAGAAGGGCCGCGTCCACGGCACCCGCCGTGAGCGGCAGACCAAGATCGAGCAGGATCGAAGAGCCCCTAGATTCGATCTCCACGCAGTTGCCGCCGATCTCGTGTGCACCGCGGTGGATTCGAATTCGCACGCCTAAACCGCCTCACGGGCGTCCAGGAGCGCAATGAGTTCCTTGTCGCTTGGCTTCGGAGGCTCACCGCTTCCGCGCGGCCATGTGAACGATGCCGGGAAGGCGGTAAAGCCAAATCCCATGGTCACGCCATGCTGTTCGCCCAGTTTGACCAGCCCTTCGTTGATAAAGCTTGCCAGCGGCTCGACAGAATATCGGATATAGTAACTTCGCGGAGCGAGAACGCTAAGCGCGAGTTCCCGGGCAGCCAGTATGGGGCCTGCGGCGTAACCGAGCGCTTGACGATCGCGCCGCGACAACAGCCACAACAGCCCATACACCAATATCTCGACAGCCGCATGGACGGGCGTATCGCTGTTGATCTTCAGTTCGATAAGTTCAAAACTGCTCTCTCCTTTTCGATGAACGAGGTCGACGGCGCACTTCTTGAATGCATGCGGTCCGGCAATTCCAGAGATCAGCGGGATCTGGTTTGACCAATCCTTGCGGCCAGCATCACGCAAAGCACAGACGAATGCGCGTTCAAGCGTCACCTCAGGACTTTTATTGCGATCGGCAATTTTGAACTGCGGGCAATGCCAACGAAAGTTTTCATTCGAGCTTGAGCGTCGGTCAGACTGGATCGCGAGAGTCCAGTTACGGTCGAGGACCCCAAATAAATCCTGCACCAGCGTTGCGGTTTCGGCCGGGTAACCGCGTTTCTTTAAGGAGAGGGCTGCGCTTCTACTTGCATAGTCGCCAACGCCCAACGCCTGGTCCGCAACCTCGCGCACCCCTGCAAACGAGCCTGTTTCACCCTTGCGTTTCATATCCAGCCCGGAGAGAAGTCCAGCCGGCGGTCATGAATCCGTACAATACTACGTATTGCAAGTGGAAATACCGACTTTGCTCGGTTCAAGGTGGCCATAACCCGGAGAACACTCCGGATATGGACCTCAAACGCCGCATCGCCATCAGGCTCAAGACATCACGCAAAGCCCGTCAGCTGACCCAAGAGGATTTGGCCGGCCTGATCGGTCGATCCGTGGACGCCGTTTCCAACATCGAGCGGGCTAAGGGCCTCCCAGGCCTTGATACCTTGGAGGCGATTGCCGCTAAGCTGGAGATTCCAATCGCTGAGTTCTTTGAGACCCCGCGTGGGCGCACAAAGCTAACCGCCCGGCGATTTGAGGCACTGGCTCGGCTGAGCGAGCTTGGTCGCGGGCTCTCCGATCGTTCGCTGGAAATCGCGGTCAAGCAACTCGAAGCACTGAGCGACAAGAGCGAGTAGGGCGCAGCGAAACATCCGATGATTTTACGTGGGTCCCGTAATCGCCGTTCGCGGTCAATTGATACAGTTTGCGCTTTCCAGGTGACTCAGATTCTAAGTGATCTTTAGCCAGCGGGGTCGAAATTCGGATTCGCGTAATGTGCGGTTATGGAATGTCCGCCCGTGGTGCCAAGGAGACGCCGTTAGTTCGACTTGATAGCGTTCGATCGGTGTGCTTTTGAGGTTGGCCTATCGTTCGAAAGTTCATTTAAAGTATCCCTCGTCCCCTAGTCGCGGTGGCTGCATGATGGGTCATGGTCATTGCTGTGTGTCATCGTATTCGACCGCGTTTCCTGATGCCATTGACTGAAGGGCGGCCTCGAATGCTGAGAGCGTCGCCAATACCTCGCGCTCCCTCACCGGAAACGGTCGTGTCCCTTGTATCGCATCGACGAACGCATCCAGCTCCGCACGCAGGACGTTGATTGCCGGGTAGGTTGTCAGATCTGGCTTACTTCCCGACGTTCGCAAGATGAGGGTAACTTCATCCAGGACCTCGGCGGATCCCTTCGTTCCGAAAACGTGAACGCGCCAGTAGAATGGGGTTGCCCTCACCGTCGCCAACATGCCCGTCACGCCGTTGACGAAGTCCGCCGTCACTGTTGCGGTGTCGAGGGGAGGAGGACCCTGTTCGCGTGAATTGAGTTGCGCGTAAACCCGTCGAACCGGCCCCATCATGCTGACGAACGCATCCAGTATGTGCAGCCCGGCGCCTGTCATTCCGCCGCCGGGCGATTCCTGCGGAGACAATCTCCATCCGGTGGTAATCACTTGTGAGTTTTCGTTGCTGTTATGGCCTTCGATGTGAAGGATCGTACCGAGCTCGCCGCTCGCGACGATATCTCGCAATGCGCGCATCGATGGCCAGAAGCGCCGATTATGTCCAACAGCAAGGACTACGCCGGCTTCGCTGCAGGCTTGGAACATCCGCGCTGCATCGGCGCGGCGCAGCGCAAGCGGTTTCTCGCAGAACACCTGCTTTCGCGCGGTCGCACAGGCGATCACCTGCGGCGGATGCAGCGAATGCGGCGTCGCCAGCAGGATGGCGTCGATGCCGCGATCTGCGAGGACGGCGTCGAGATTGGGTGTCAACTCAAGATGATGTTTGACGCAAAAGTCTTGCGCGCCTTTGAGGTCCGGCTCTACGGCACGCACGATCTTCAGCCGTTCGTGGCCGAGCGACGCCTCGACGAGGCTGCGGCCCCAGCGGCCGAGGCCGACGATTGCTGCGCGGATCATCTGATAACCTCGGATGCAACGAGCAGTCGCCGGATCGCTTCGATCGATGGCACCTTTGCCTCTATTAGGCGTCCGGGCAACGCGGCGGTACCCAGCAGACCAAGTCCGATGATTCCGACGGGCGTATAGGGTTGCATGAATTGGATCGCCTTTCCATATCGCGGCTATTTTGCCTCGATGCCGGCGGCCTTAGCGTCTGCCGTCCATCGCGTGATCTCGCTGCGGATAAAGGCGCCGAATTCGTCCGGACCCATCGGCGAAACGATCACGCCGACGCTTGCGAGCTTCTCTCGTGTTGCCGGCATCGTCAGGAATTTTTCGCTCTCGGCATAGAGCTTGTTGACAATCGGCTCGGGCGTGCCTGCTGGCGCCAGTAATCCATACCAGATCGTGGCTTCGAAACCTGGCATCGCTTCGGCAAGCGAAGGGAGATCGGGCGTCAATTCGTTTCGCTTCGCCGACGTCACGCCGATGCCGCGCAGCGTACCACCCTGCATTTGCGGAATTGCGAGCGAAAAATCCGCAAAAGCAAGGTCAATCACGCCGCCAATCACGTCGGTGACGGCCTGCGGGACACCGCGATACGATGCTGCGATAACCGACATGCCGCCGCGGGTTTGCAATTGTCCGATGGATATTTGCGATGCCCCGGAGCCATAGCCGGCGATCATGTTTGGGTGGGCGCGCGCATAAGCCATAAATTGAGCAAGGTCCCTGGCCGGAAAGTCCGGTTTGACGACAAGCACCATGGCGGTGGTGATCGTCCTGATGATCGGCGCGAAGTCCTTGGCCGGATCGTAAGGCAGATTCTTGAGCATCGCGACATTGGCGGCATGGGTCGTGTTGGTTCCCATCAGCAACGTATAGCCATCCGGCGTGCTGCGAGCGACCTCCTGGGCACCGATGCTGCCGAGGGCGCCAGTCCGATTCTCGATCACGATGGTCTGCCCGAAGGCGTCTTGCAGATGCTGGCCGAGCATGCGCGCGACCTGATCCGGGCCAGCGCCGGCAGGAAACGGCACAATGATTTTGATCTGCCGTCTCGGGTAATCGTCGTCGGCCCTTGAGATTTGCGGCGACAAGATTCCCAGGAGAACAAGACCGGCAAGAAGCCCCGATCGCACCATCA
>WNFR01005646.1_pt1 | contig 12802 bp, 16 predicted proteins | sample 5400221 | NCBI WGS metagenome assembly WNFR01 (sample SAMN13153357, study PRJNA577476) | soil metagenome | isolation source: 40 cm soil under Madrone tree | place: USA:California | collected 2016-06-14
TTCATTCGAAAATATGTCTTCAGTCTGGACCACAAAGTAATTGGGAAGCAGTATTTCGGCTTAGCGTTTGTCGCCGTTCTCGTCGGGATCTTCCTTTCCTGGTTGATGCGTCTCCACTTGGGATGGACGAACTTGGCCATCCCCGGGCTGCACTTCCTTTCCAGCAACGGCGCTCCCGGCAATCTGATGACGCCAGAGCTCTACCTGCAATTGATGACCATGCATGCCACCATCATGGTCTTCTTTGTGCTTACAACCGCTCCCTTTGCTGCTTTCGGCAATTATTTTCTGCCCATTCAGGTCGGCGCTGAGGACATGCCGTTTCCCCGCTTTAACATGATGTCGTTCTGGATCACGTTCGCCGGGTTCATCGCTTTAATGTTGTCTTTCTTCATAGGGGACGGTCCCACGCTTGGCGGATGGACCCAGTACGCGCCCCTTAGCGCGGTCGGGTCGGTTGCCGGTCCCGGTGAAGGCACGGGCGTAGTTCTCTGGGCCACTTCGATTGCTCTTTTCTGCGTCGGTCAGCTGCTGGGGTCGTTGAACTTCATCACCACGACTCTCGACATGCGAACCAGAGGGATGAGCCTTTGGCGGATGCCATTGAGTGTTTGGGCATGGTTCATCACCTCAGTCATGGGCCTCACCGCATTCGCAGTTCTGCTGCCCGCCTGCATCTTGCTGATTCTGGATCACGTGGCCGGCACGAGTTTCTTTGTTCCCTCAAACTTAGTTATCAATGATCAGCTGCTGCCGCACTCGGGAGGATCGACTCTTTTGTGGCAGCACTTGTTTTGGTTCTTCGGCCATCCTGAAGTTTACATAGCTATTGTTCCGGGTATGGGCATTGTGTCCCACGTTCTAATTCCGAACATGCGGCGTCCTCTCCTTAGCCATCGCGTAATGATTTATTCCATGGGCGCGTTGGCCGTTCTCAGCTACATGGTGTATGGGCACCACATGTTTGTCAGCGGAATGAATCCGGTTTCCTCGATCGCGTTCTCCTTCCCCACTCTGATCATCACCATTCCCGCCACGATCATTGTCTTGATTTGGCTGGGAAGCCTGTACGGCTCCAGGTTGCGAATTAATACTGCTTCCCTTTTCGCCCTGGGTTTCATCTCAATGTTCATCAGTGGTGGAGTGAGCGGCTTCTTTCTGGCACAGCCCTCAATTGACATCCTGCTGCACGGGACCTATTTCGTCGTCGGACACTTCCATATGGTGATGGGCGTGGCCGCAATGTTCGGGATCTTCGCCGGAACCTACTTCTGGTTCCCCAAGATGTTTGGACGCATGATGAACGAGACTATCGGCAAGGTCCATTTTTGGTTGACTTTTGTAGGCACGTACGTCATTTTTATGCCTTTTCACTACTTGGGATTGGCCGGCAATGTCCGCCGTTATCAGTCGTTTACGCCTGACTATATGCAACCGTTTGTACCGGTCCACAAATTTATTACGGTGGCCGCTCTGATAACTGGAGCCGCACAGCTTCTCTTCGTGTACAACCTGATACACAGCCGGTTTTGGGGCAAACCGGCGCCAGACAATCCATGGGAAGCCACTTCTTTGGAGTGGAGCACTCCTTCTACACCTCCGCCCTGGAACAATTTCGGCGACAAACTCCCTGTGATTTACCACGACCCCTATCAATACGGCATCGAGGGATCGACTGGCGATTACGTAATGCAGACATCACCGGAGAAAATTCAGACGGTCAGAGACGAAGCATAACAAATGAAAGCAGCCTGATAAGACATGGCAACAACGATTCACCAGCCACCGAAAATTGAAGAAGCTGGAAAGACTCGGCCGCAAAACGGCTCCGGCAATGGTGGCTGGCGGCCACTGGTTCCGGAGGGCGGTGACCCGCGTCTGGTGCAGGAATACGCGCCGCCACCGGCTTCAACTGGTATATGGGTCGCCCTTGCCGCCATCAGCATGAGCTTTGCGGCACTAACCAGCGCTCTGGTGGTTCGCAAGGGTGGGGCCCCTGATTGGCGGCATTTCACGCTGCCGTCCATTCTTTATCTGAATACGCTGGTACTGCTTGCCAGCAGCGTAACTTTGGAAATCGGGCGCCGCCGCGTTGCCGCATTCATGGGCGGACTCCGAAGCGAGGGTGAAAGGCCTGCCCGGTTGCTCTACGTAACATTGGCTCTGGGTTATCTATTCGTGGCCGGGCAGTACATGGCTTGGCGACAGCTGAGTGCCCAGGGACTGTATCTTGCGAGCAATCCAGGTAGTTCTTTTTTCTACGTTTTCACCGCGGCCCATGCCTTGCACCTTATCGGCGGACTTGGCGGACTCGGTCGCGTGATTCGTAAGCTGAACCATCTGGATCTTCGGCGCAGCACGTTAGACGCCACCGCCCGCTACTGGCACTTCATGGATGTTCTCTGGGTCTATTTACTTCTCTTGCTATGGATGAAACTCTAACGCATTCAACAGGAGGCTCTGTGAGCCAAGCCGATTTGACGATGGAAGGACATGCACCAGGTCTGACAACCGGCATCCCACCGTTTTCGGTATCTGCAAAAAAGATGGCGATCTGGCTGTTTATCATCGCCGATGCCGCCACTTTTGCCGCATGCCTGGTCGCTTATGGGTTTTTGCGCAACGGTTCCGCCAACTGGCCCCGACCATTCCACAGCATAACCAATGTCTCTCTGATGACTCTTATCCTGTTGACCAGCAGCTTGACCATGCTGCTTGGTGTCCGCGCGGCAAAGGCTGGCGATAAGTCCGGTGCTTTTCGGTGGACGATGATTACTGCCGGTGCCGGCGTTCTTTTCGCTCTGTTGCACATCCGAGAGTGGACCGCCCTCATCGGCGAGGGAATGACGTTATTTCACAATCCCTGGGGGGCCCCGCTGTTCGGCGCTTCATTCTTCTGCATCACGGGATTGCATCTGCTACACGTAACCGGAGGCGTGATTGCGTTGGTTGCAGTGGGGCTTCGTTATACGAGGGGACGCTACAACGCCGATGATTTGGAAGTCACCGGTCTGTACTGGCACTTCGTGGATCTGGTCTGGATGTTCGTCGTACCGTTCGTCTATCTCTTGAATTTGGCGCAATAAAAGAGGACGGAAAATTATGGTAGATGCACCCGATGTGCAGAGGCACGAACCCTCGGCGAGGTACACCGACCCGATCACGAGATACCTGCTAATCTATCTATGTATTCTGGTGCTCGCGGGGTTGCAATTTGTCATCGCGTACAGCCATGTCGACGTAACGGCCAAGTTTGAGCGGATGCTGCTCATAGCCATTGCAGAATCCGGTTTAGCGCTATTGTTCTTCATGCATTTGTGGGCTGAGAAACGCGGGTTCTTGTTGTTCGTCGTAATCCTTACTGGCTTCGTTCTGGTGGCAATGCAATACGGTTGGACTGATAGCTACCGAATGGAACTGGGCGCTCCGTACACGCAACCCAAGACTGGGGTAGTACCGCAGTGAAACGAATTCAATCCAACGGAAATTTCAACCGGCTAGCATTGACGCTATTAGCTCTGGGCACGCTCCTATTTCCCCTACCGGCTTTTTCGCAAGGCTGTGCTCTTTGCTACACTCAAGCAGCTTCTTCTGGCGCTCAGATGATCGCGGCGCTCAAAAGCGGAATTCTGATCCTGATTCTTCCTCCCACACTCGGATCTATCGGCATGCTTTTTGTCGTGCATCGCAAACGCAATCAGACCAGACGTGACGAACAGGGGGTCGAACCTGGCCACGAGTGGTAACATCGCACCCGCAGACGTGATCCAAAGCCCGACTAGGCAGACACTAAAGTCCAAGCTACGGGACTACTACACCCTGACCAAGCCCGAAGTGAACCTGCTTATTCTTATGACAACTTCGGCGGGCTATTATCTGGCGTGTTCTGGGCCCTTACGGATCGGGGGCTTGGTAAACACCCTGGTCGGCACCCTGCTGGTTGCCAGCGGAACTGCAACTTTAAATCAGTGGATGGAACGAGTTTGGGATGGTCAGATGCGCCGAACCGCCTCTCGTCCGTTGCCTTCGGGCAGACTGACTGGGCGGGAGGCGTTTGTGTTCGGCATTCTGCTCAGCGTCCTCGGAGGGGTCTACCTGCTGTTGGCAGTCAATGCGTTGTCGGCCATGCTGGCGGTTTCGACTTTGCTCTCGTATCTGCTCGTCTATACCCCGCTCAAACGAAAGACGCCTCTTTGCACGCTGTTGGGCGCTTTTCCGGGCGCAATGCCCACGTTAATCGGTTGGGCGGGAGCTTCGGCGAACATCAACCGGCAAGCCTGGTTTCTCTTTGCCATTCTCTTTCTTTGGCAGTTTCCTCATTTTCTAGCAATTGCCTTGATGTATCGCGACGACTACAGCCGGGCTGGTTATCGCATGCTGCCCGACTTCGATCGTGATGCGCTCTTTACCCGGTTCGAGATTGTAGGCTTTGCCCTGCTCCTGGTGGTGGCGACAATGTTGCCGATAGTCGATCGCCCTGGCTTATGGTATTGGGTTGGCATGTGCCTCGCAGGAGCATTCCTGCTCTTTCATGCGGGTAAGCTGGCGGCATCAAGCTCGAAGGTCCTGGCCAGCCGCCTCCTTCATGCGTCAGTTCTCTATTTGCCTGTAGTTCTTGGGATCATCGTCGCCCGAAAGGCGTGAAGTTAGCGGCCGCGATGCGGCCTTTCAAAAGTGTGTCTCGCTGGAAATCTTCAGTCGCTGTTTTCTGGTAACTCTGCGGGTAGCCGCTCGCGGTTAATTATTGTTGTCGCAGCTGTTGCACTCCGGCTTGCAGCCGGAACGGCTTTCGCGCAAGGGCACACGCCAAAACGTTCGGACATCCAGCGCACACTGCCCATCACAGGTTTCTACGACACTCCTCACCCGTTCCCCGGCGGCAAACCCGGACAACTGATCCGCTCGGAATCGTTCGAGGAATACGAACTGCCACCTGAGGTTTCTGCAGTGCGCATTCTGTACCACTCACGTTCTGCAACCGGAGAGGACGTGGCATCGTCGGGGGTTGTTCTGGTTCCTGCGGAGAGAAGACCGCCCGCTGGTGGCTGGCCGATCATCGCGTGGGCACACGGCGCTACCGGCGTTGCTCGCTCGTGTGCACCCTCGTTGACGAGGAACGTAGGACAGGGTCCGTTGCTCTCAATGTATGTGAATCTTGGGTATGCCGTGGTTGCCACTGATTACACTGGACTGGGGACCAATTTCCGGAATGCATTTTCGGATAATCAGTCCAATGCGACCGATCTCATCGATTCTATTCCAGCGGCACGGGCAGCCGTGCTACAGCTGGGGGTGAACTGGATCGTAATGGGCGAAGCAGAAGGAAGTTCAGTCGCGATGGCAGTGGCGGAAAAAGAGAATGAGATTCGCGACCCAGGTTTCCTTGGCAGTGTTGCGATTTCAGGTCTCGCTGGTGCAAAGGAAATCTACGAGAACTCTATTCAAAGTTCGTCGAGCCTCATACTTACGTTTTTGGCTTATGGAATTAAGACAGTTTATCCGCAGTTTCAAGCGACCGACATGCTGACAGAAAAATCGCTTGCACTCTTGCACGACATCGAGCGGACATGCTCGTTCACAGGAGCGACTGCCGAGTTGCCACCTGCTGAGATGGTGAAGCCAGGATGGGAAAACAATGAATTCGTCCGTAAGTACTTCGTCCGAAATACTCTCGGCCAGACGCGGGCCTACGGTCCAATCTTGGTAATCACTGGCGATGCTGATCAAACGTCAAAGATAACGGCTCAAGCCATTACCGGCATGTGCAAACGTGGGGACAGGGTTCACTGGGAACGATATCCCGATCTCAACCCAGGGCGCGTCATTGGCGACTCCGTGAGGGACCAGATTGGATGGATAGAAGCACGGTTTGCCGGTCGCCCGGCTACTACGAATTGTTTTTGAATGTATCAAGGTGGCTGCCTCTCACCTTGCTCAGGCTGATGCTCCGCGATTTGGATACCGCAGGCATCCGAGCGTGACCGCTTGGTGTGTCATGCTGTCGTAGGTGTCTGCGACAGGCCAAGGCCCCAATCCGGCTCGAGGAACGAGCATGCCCAGATAAAGCCTCGGAACGGCCTGAAAAGTATAGAGACGAATCCGCAAAGCATTTTCATACAGTTTCTCGGCAGCAGCGGCAACCGCTGGATCTGGATCCTGTTTGGCTGCCTCCCCTAAACGGATAAGGACCCCAGCATTGTGCGCGGCACACCAGATGTACTCAATAGTGGCGAGCTTTCGTTCGCGCATTATGCTTCTGAACTCAAAGCCGGGGAGCCGCTCACGCAAGAATTCTTCTTCGCGATCATCAATCAGGTTACGAAACGCATCCACGTCGATGGGCCGAAGCTGCGAAGCAAGTTCGTCGAGATTGCTCTTCCGGGAATGCTGAGCCAGCGCGAAATAGATGAATACCAGCAGAGCTGATACGCCTAGTAGCGCGAGGATGAGAGATATTGTCATCGCTGCACCATCCTTTGAAGTTCCTGGTCCCAAGCCTCCAGATCGTTCTTCCGCAGACCAGTGCCGGTAAAAGCGCGGTTCCGCCGGCCCAACACAACATAAACAAACCAAACAAGGACGCAAACGTGATACGCACCCATTTGCAGCAGATCAATCACGATGTTCCCGGAATCTCCCGAATTCGTACGCAGAGCCGTAGTAGCGAGTTCGACCGCGGCAAAAACGCCAAAACCCAGGGCGATGCCTGCAGCGCAACTCCGCCACGCAATTCGAAATGCACGCGCGAAGACGAATAGTACAAAAAGCAGACCGACAAGAGTGGCGCTCGACAAAAGTTCCAGAGCGTGAAAGATGCCTTCAACTCGCTGTACTTGCGAGTTGGATAGCGTTGCGGAAGCGAAAGCAGTTGCGAGTAACACGAGGGCAGCCACCCATTGCATTAAGGGACGGAGAGTCGTAGTCAGAGCAGCGTTCGATAGGAGCAACTCAGCACTCAGTTCGTACACAACCCCAAACCGCAGAATGGTGCTGACGACCAGGCCAAATACATACACCCGGCTATATTGGGCGCGCGATATGGCTGGGAGGAAATTGAGAGTGAGTAAGGTAAGAAATTCCGCTATTTCAAAAACAAGATAGCCAAGGAAAAACGGGCGGCGGCTCTGTAAGCCTTGCCGCAAAAAACTGTAGAACACAAAACCGAGGAGGATGTGAGGCGCTACCCAAAAATACAATCGAAGAAAAAGCATGGGCTACAAGGAATAGTAACTTCTCTTCCCGCAGCCCACAACAAGATTACGCATCTAGCGACAGGGTTCGCTCTATTTGTTTGGCGGAACCCAGGGGTTGCTGTCGTTCAGGACCGTGGACGCTATAAGTTTGTTGGGCGGAACCCACGGATTACTGTCCGCGTATGCGGGTGCGGCAAGGGAAAACGCGAATAGAGCGCACCCAAGCCATAGCAATGTTTTCTTCACGGTGGAACTCCTTGTTGAACTGGAAGTTGCACCGTGATAATGTTTCGGCGGGGCGTCGCCCGCACGAATGTCGCGATTTATTTAAAGTTCCGAGAAACGTAACGAAAATGACCCTCAAATCTGCCCTGGAAGACCTCTCCCGCACTACGCTGGAGGCGCTTTCTGGCTGTTTACGAAGGCTGGAATACCTGGCGGGCTTACGAAAGCCAAAAGGGGACTACAAACATTGGGGGTTCAGTAAGGTTTACGGGGAAATATCAGCAAAGAAAGCACTTACTTCAGCACACCGAGCAGTTGTTTCCGAAGTACTCTCCACTCCATTGAGAAATCTGGAGGATGATGTTCTATCGTCCAGCCACGAGGCTGGCATGCGGCCTGAGCAATACTTGGAGCGCTTGGCGCGACAGCAGCGGGAGCTGCTGCCCAAGGATCCAGGGGCCGGTTCTGCCCGGCACCTCAGTTCAGTGCTGCGGGCCCTCTTGGGACTGCAGCGGGCTCGGGAACGGAACGCCACTCGCCGAGCCTCATAGCCACCCCAACAATCTGGCCAAGTATTTCCGCCTGATTATGGCTAAGTACTCGTGGTGATACCGGGGAAAGTGGATGCGGCTGAAGGATGATCTCCTCGCGCGTAAGCGTACACCAGCAGCAGACATGGTCGTCGCGAGTCTCAACAAAATAGATCGGCCGCTCATATTCAGAGCGCCAACCCCCTTCTGAAACTTTGTTGCGAGACTCGTCTACCTGAATAAAACTGCCGGGCGGCACAATCGGATACATGGTTAGGTCTTCACTACCGATGTAGCCATATGTGTATGGGGTCTTGGCTAGTTGCTCTAAGTAAAGCAGCGGCACCGCCCCCCACTGCTCGACCATGCGGCCAAAATTCATGGTCTTGCGCGGATCGAAGCTGGGATCCATCCTGATCGGCACTTGGGCTATTTCGGTCGTGGCCAGAACACGAGAGAGATGTGATCGCGGCGGCGCGGACGTTTCTACGTCCGAAACAACTGAATCCAGATCAACTCCGTACCACCGAAGCAGTTCGCGAAAATCCTGGCGATACAAAACGGCCAACGAATATAAGCGGTAAATGCTAGGAATTACGCCTTTGGTTTCAAAATCTGAAAGACGACTAATGGGGACGAAGTATTCTTCGTTGCCGTACTTGCGGGCGAGCCTGTCGCTTCCCGTTTCGACATCGCGCATAGTCAGTCCGAGCTTCTCGCGTAAATTGCGAAGATTAGGACCTGCAATGATCATTTCAACTACGCCCCTCGCGGTGGCCTAATAATAACAATTTTCAGAGCTTAGGGTAGGATCAAAGGCTACATTTGGCAAGTTTTGTTCGGAAAACCGTGCAATAACTTACCTGCAACAACCTGGCACGGATTAGCCAAAACTGCTGGATTTGTTCCAAATTTGTAACAAAACCAGTGTAGAAGAGCATTTTCCCGCAGATGAATGGATCAATCCTGCCTGAGACACTATGAGCAATCGATATTTACGTGGTTTAGCTGGCTTTGGAGACTTCTCGTCGCAGCCGGCGGTGGGATTTGAACTCGGTCAGATTCGACAAAACGGTAAGGATCCCGGCAGTGATCAGAAAATGCTTCTTTTCGCGCTTGTCCTCAAAGCGCAGGAACTCAGGCATAGTCGCAATCATCGCGCTGAGGCCAGTCTCGAGCCTTCCGTGCATAGGAAAGCTGAGGGCTCTTTTTCTGCGACCGGGATAACTCGTCAGCAAAGCAAGACCCAGAGTGGATGCGCCGCAAAGCAGACTGCCCAACGCTGCTTTGCGGTTGTGGTTCCAGAACCAAGTTCCGGCGGCCAGGAACGATCCTGCCACCGCATAATCCACCGCAAGGTGAGCATTTGGGGAGACGAATTTCGGGAGCTTCCGCGTGAGTACATCGGCTGTAGTGGTTAGCACCGGTATGCGCTCTCCTGTTATTGAGTCCGAACGAATAGGCCGGTAACGGAATAGCCGGAAATAAGTCCCAGCAAGGCGGCTGCGGCACACACCGCGCCGAAGTTGTTGCGAACTTGGTTGTTGACGTCGAAACTATTGCGCACGTGGGACTTCAATTCTGCGACTGAAGTATGCAGACGTCTGCGTTCTTCTGATGCCTTTATTTCCAGGTCGTAACTAGGAAGTCCGCTCATAGATTGCTCGCTTCTGACTCTAGCCAGACCTTGTCTGCTTTCAACACCTCAACCGTGCGTTTGGGAAACGGGCCATGACTCCGAATCTGGTTGTACGCGAAAAAAGCGGCCATAGCGCCCATGGCTAACCATAGCACTCCGACGATCAGAAACGCGAAGACCCAGGCGTACGGATTGCCTGCAAAGGCAGCGGCAACGATCGTGACTACGGCCCCTGTCAGCAGCAGGCCGCCTATTCCCAGCAGACCCAACGAGAGCAGCGCAAGAGGCAATCCTACTTTCAGAGCGCCCATACTTTCCTGAAACTCCGATTTCATCATCTCCAGGCGCGTATTTAGAAAAGCCTTCAGTTCATCGCGAATCTCGGAAACGATGGAACCGAAACTGCGCTCGCGCTCTCGGCCGGATCGTGATGGCATTTCGTAAACTTTTCCGTTAGTCATATTGGCGCGACCTCCAGACACGGAGGGCAACCCCAGCCAGGAAGGAAGCGACTGCCACTCCGCCAACGAAGTAAAGGGGGCGTTCGTGTGCTGCTCTGCGCACGCGGCGGATAGCTCTGGACGACAGATCAACGCATCGGCTTCCGGCAGTGAGTATTGGCCTTGCTGCGTCGGAGAAAGTTATGCCCTCAGCCTTCTCCGATCCTACATGCGACCCGGGCAACAAAATCGGCCTCGTTCCCTCGGTGGAAATTGGAGTGGCCGAAGCCGCGCGTGCCATATTCACCTGCCTGAGCTGCCCGTACCCAAATCGTTTGATGTAACTAGTCACGGGGGCGTTGACCCAAAACCGAACTATTCGCGATTCGGCTCACCGGCAGCTCAGGTTCAGAGTTCCAGACCTTTGTCGTCCGGGAGGTTTCAATCCGCAGCTTGTGAAGGTTCCTCGCCCGCATGAACCAGCGGAGTGCTGACTAGGTGCTCACTCAGAAACCAGGCCTGCAATTCATTAGCCCGAAGCACGTCACTCACCACCATGTCGTTGGTTCCTTGGTCTCCCAGTTTTGTTGAGCGTTCGGCCAGCTCACGACAGTGCCGGATGATGATCTGGTGTGCGTCGAGCAGGCGCGAGATGATCACTGGAACTTCTTCTCTGCCGCGAGGCGGGCGCTCTATACGGGTAGTCTCCGCGACATCGTGGGCCATTGCAATTGCAAGTCCGCCGAGAAGCTGAATGCGCTCTGCGATAGTGTCCACGACTTCGACTTGCTCATCGAAGTGCTTATCGAACAAAAGATGGAGTTGATAAAAAGTCGGGCCAACGACCTGCCAGTGCGATTTCTTGTACAGATCGCGCAACGTCATGGAGTCGGCAAGAAGTTGATTGAGCTGCTCGGTCATCTCCAAACGGACCGGCTCTTCGAGTTCAAGATGAAAGGCATGGGTTACTTTGCCATAGGGTTGAATCTCGCGCCCGCGCTGATGTACACGTGGCTCGGCGGAGGCAATTGTGTGGTTTCCCGAAATATTTCTCTTGCTCATAGTTTTATCTCCTAGACTTAGATTTATTGATGATAACCAAGGCCATCCCGCCGCATGAAAGTTCGCTCGACTGCAAAATTAGGTTATGCGGAGTCATCAGCAAAATTCTCGGGAATCTTTTATGATGAAGGGTTCCCATCAGCAGAGTGGAGAAAGCAGACTTGGCACAGCCCCCTGTATTGCAAGAATCCCAACAGACCGCAGCAGCAGCTTCGAGCAATCATGACGGACTGGAGGTGCTGGAAACCCGCGAGTGGCTGGATTCGCTCGATTACGTCCTGGCGCGTGGCGGCCCAGAACGCGCGGGACGCCTGTTGCAGCAGCTTTCGTTGCATGCCCGCCGCGCTGCCGGAGTTAATCTTCCCTTCACCGCGACCACTCCCTACCAGAACACAATTTCGGTTCGCCAACAGGCGCCGTTTCCCGGAAGCCAGGAGATGGAGCGCCGCATTAAGAGCCTGGTGCGCTGGAACGCAATGGCAATGGTGGTCCGCGCCAACAAGGAAGAGACGGGCATCGGCGGACATATTTCGACTTACGCTTCGGCCGCAACGCTGTACGAAGTAGCGTTCAACCACTTCCTTCGGGCCCGCACGGAAACCGGTGACCGTGACATTGTTTACTTTCAGGGACACGCCGCGCCGGGAATGTACTCGCGGGCATTCCTCGAAGGACGACTTCCCAAAGAAAAGTTGGAGAATTTTCGCCGCGAGCTAAAACCGGGAGGTGGGCTTTCCTCTTATCCGCATCCCTGGCTGATGCCGGAATTTTGGGAGTTTCCCACGGTCAGCATGGGGCTGGGTCCGATTCAGTCGATCTATCACGCGCGATTCATCAAATATCTCGAGAATCGTGGGCTGAAAACCACTGCTGGCGGCAAAGTCTGGGCTTTTCTTGGCGATGGCGAGATGGACGAGCCGGAGTCGCTGGGCTCAATTACGCTCGCCTCCCGCGAGAGACTCGACAATCTGATCTGGGTAATCAACTGCAACCTCCAGCGCCTGGATGGGCCAGTTCGCGGCAACGGCAAAATCATTCAGGAACTCGAAGCTATCTTCCGCGGCGCGGGATGGAACGTAATCAAAGTCATCTGGGGCAGCGATTGGGACAGCCTCATCCAAAACGATCGCGACGGCCTGTTGGTCAGACGCCTGGGCGAAATCACCGACGGCCAATATCAAAAATTCTTCGTAGAGAGCGGCGCATATTTTCGCCAGAACCTGTTTGGCAGCGATCCACGCCTGTTGCGGATGGTGGAGCATCTTTCAGACGAGCAGCTTTCACGCCTGCGGCTCGGCGGGCACGATCCCATCAAAGTTCATGCTGCATACAAATCTGCAGTTGAGCACACTGGCGCACCGACGCTGGTCCTCGCTAAGACAATCAAGGGATATGGCCTGGGCGAAGCGGGCGAAGGCAAGAACATTACGCATCAGCAGAAAAAGCTCAACGACGACGAGCTGCGCATGTTCCGCTCGCGTTTCGGGATTCCTCTGTCGGACGAAGAGCTGCACGGAGCGCCATTCTATCGTCCTGCAGACGAGAGCCCAGAGATCCGCTACATGCAGGACCGCCGTAAGCAGCTCGGCGGCCACATGCCAGAGCGCAAAGTTCGGTCCAAGCCGATCAAGCAGGTTTCGGAATCGCACTTTGAGGAGTTTTATAAGGGAACCGAGGGCCGCGAAGCCTCCACCACCATGGTCTTCGTGCGGC
>WNFR01009256.1_pt1 | contig 12801 bp, 14 predicted proteins | sample 5400221 | NCBI WGS metagenome assembly WNFR01 (sample SAMN13153357, study PRJNA577476) | soil metagenome | isolation source: 40 cm soil under Madrone tree | place: USA:California | collected 2016-06-14
GTGATTAACGAATGACAGGAGCCGGAGGGTCGTCCCCGCTTGCCCCGAAGCTCTGGGTGCAGCTCCAGTTCGAAGTTATCGGCACGTGCCTCGCGCAGATTCCATTGCAGATCGATGCCATTCGCGACCTGCGGCATTAGCGCCTCTTCGAACCGGAACGCCCAGTTCCGGTCGTGGTACTCGATCAGCAGACCGATGGTATAACCGCGCGTATCCGCGGCGTAGTCGTAGGCACCGTTGTTGTCGACCGTCCAGTTCATGAATTGCAGATGGCTGTCGGTGCCGGGGCCGTTAACGTCAAAGAAATCGTTAACTCCCATCTTGCCGAAGCGAAGTTCTAATCGTCGAACAGGAACTTTTCGATGCCAGATACCACGGATTGCGTTCTGCCTCGACCGTTTCGCTGCTTAACGGAATGATCTGCCGGATCATCCCGCGCGCAATGTAAGGATTGGTTCCTAGCGTGGGGTTCCGCACGACATCAAGATCGGTGAAGCCGCAGAGGCCGAGCGCATCGCTGAGTCCGCCGCCTGCGGCGGCTTCGAAGTGCATGAAGATTTCTGTCGTACTCGTTAACTGAAATCCGGTATACAGCGTTGCGATGTTCGAGGTCGCGTGTTCGGCATGAGTACGAAAACTGTTCGGTCCGCTGTATTTGGCGTCGAATGGGGGATGCCACTGGGAAATGATGTTGTCCTGGCCGGAGACCCACCAGCGTGTTGTTTGCGAATGGGGGAACAGGGTGACGGCGGAGTCGGGGGCTGCCTGATCCTCGGCCGGTGGATTTTCGTCACCTTGCTGGCCGACAGCGAGCGTGACTATGCCGAACGACACGCATGCCATTCGGACGAGGTGCAGCACTTTTGCGAGCGCTGTCAGCTTAGACATTTTGAACTTGAGGGTGTGGGGCATCCTCACGGCGTCGACTGGATTAGTGACGTAACGATGCTAGCATCTTGACTGCCCGCCTTTGACCGGAGCGATCACAGCGAATCAGGCAGACTAAAAACAAACGGACAGCCTGGAGCCCCCCAAGGCTGTCCTGATATACCCTCCCGGTTAGAAGGGCGATCTGAAGAAAACTTAACGCAACGACATTGCGGCAGTATTGCGATTTCGTAAAAATCCCGTGAATTCGAGCCGCTGCTAATATTGAACGGAGATTTCAGAAAAGCTTCTGGCGCCTGTGGAGGCCCCATGGCAAGCAAGACCGAGCAGTCCCGCAAGCTTCACAAGCGTGCTGAACAATTGATACCGGGAGGAGTGAACTCTCCTGTACGCGCGTTTCGTGCCGTGGGAGGCGAGCCTCTCCACATTGTGCGCGGCCAGGGATCACACATCTGGGACGCCGACGGCAACCAATATATTGATTACATCGGCTCCTGGGGACCGCTAATTCTCGGGCATGCGGCTCCCACGGTGGTTGAGGCGGTCATTTCTGCGGCGCGCAACGGCACCAGCTTCGGCGCCTCCACCCCAGCAGAAGCGGATCTCGCTGAGTTAGTCATCTCGGCTTTCCCGCAGGTGCAGAAAGTTCGTTTCGTCAGTTCCGGAACCGAGGCGACCATGACGGCGATCCGCCTCGCGCGCGCATACACGAAGCGCAAATATATTGTGAAGTTTGAGGGCTGCTATCACGGACACGCCGACGCGCTGCTTGTCAAAGCTGGATCGGGTGTCGCGACGCTTGGCATTCCCGGCTCCGCAGGTGTGCCCGAAGAATTCACGCAGTTCACGCTCGCTCTGCCTTTCAACGACACCGACGCTCTCGAGCAAGTCTTCGCAAAATTCAAACACCAGATTGCATGCGTGATCGTCGAACCAGTCGTCGGCAACATGGGATGTGTTCCTCCTGCTCGCGGATACCTCGAAGCCCTGCGCGCCATCACCGCGAAAGATGAAGCGCTATTGATTTTTGACGAAGTCATGACCGGCTTCCGGCTCGCATTCGGCGGAGCCCAGGAGTTGTACGGGATCCAGCCCGACATTACCACTATGGGAAAGATCATCGGTGGCGGACTACCGGTGGGCGCTTACGGCGGGCCGAGCGAGATCATGGACATGGTCGCTCCGCTTGGTCCCATGTATCAGGCGGGGACGCTTTCGGGAAACCCTGTCGCCATGGCTGCGGGCTGTGCAACTCTCTGCTACTTGCGCGAACACAAGGAAATCTACGCGAAGTTAGATAAGCTTGCGGCCGAAGTTGTCGCTGGGGTCGCGGCTGCTGCGAAAGATGCCGGTGTGACCGTGTCACACAATCGAGTGGGATCGATGTTTACATGGTTCTTCACGCCTGGCCCCGTTACTAACTGGATGTCCGCAGCGAAATCAGACACTGAAGCCTTCGGACGCTTCTTCCGAGCGATGCTCGAAAACAGTGTCTACCTGCCGCCCTCACAGTTCGAAGCGGCGTTCCTAAGCGCTGCGCATACCGAGCAGGACGTTCAGCAGACCATCGCGGCGGCGAAACAGGCGTTTGCGATGGCGCATGCTTAATCCAACTTAACGCGGGGTTGGAGTCGACGCCTTGGCGAATCCGCCTTATTTCCTGTAAAATCAATCTTTCGGCATCAAGCCCAAAAGGATCAATGAGTTATGGCACGAGTCTGTGAAATCTGTGGCAAGGGGCCGCAGTTCGGAAACAACATCAGCCACGCCCACAACGTGACCAAGCGGCGCTGGAACGTCAACCTGCGGCCCGTGCACGCTAAAGTAGGAGCGGCCACCAAGCGGATGCGCGTCTGCACATCCTGCCTGCGCAGCGGCAAAGTCGTCAAAGCCTAGCGTACGCTTACCAGGGTGACGTCGAAAATGAGTGTGGCATCGGGCGGGATTAGTCCCGGATAGCCTGCTTTTCCATAAGCCAAATTACCTGGGATTCGCAGTTGGCGCTTGCCGCCGACTTTCATCCCGGCGACTCCTTCGTCCCATCCCCTGATGACTTGATTGGCGCCGATCAGAAACTCAAACGGTCTCCCGGTTCCAACCGAGCTGTCGAATTTCTTGCCGTTTGTGAGCCATCCGGTGTAGTCCACTTTCACGTGCTGGCCACTGTGCGCTTCGGCGCCCGTGCCAACTTTGATGTCCCAATACTGCAGGCCGCTCGGGGTTGTGGTCCCTTCGCCTGTAACCTTGGTTGGTCCGGTAACAGCCGGATGCGTGGTTGGCTTCTTGGCCGGAGTGGTCTTCTTGGGAGCGCTCGCAGACTGCGCCGCAGCGAGAATTGCCATACATGATAAAGCAACTAAAAGAGCAAATCGTTTCATAGGTCCTCGGAGGTTTACTTCTTCAATCTGATTTGTGACTTCTGCAATGGTTTTTAATCTCAGACTCGCCTCACGCCAGCGCGATCACATCAATCTCGACCAGCACATCCTTCGGCAGGCGCGCTGCTTCGACGGTAGTACGCGCTGGCGGAGCTTGGCCGAAATAGCGTCCGTAGACTTCGTTCATGGCGGTGAAGTCCGCCATATTCTTGAGAAAGACCGTGCACCGGAGAGCCTTGTCTAAACTTGTGCCAGCGGCCTGCAGGACGGCCGAGAGGTTCTTGAGCACGCGATCAGTTTGCGCGGATATGTCGCCCGCGATCACCTGCTGCGTGGCTGGATCAAGCGCCACCTGTCCCGACGTGAAAACGAGTCCCGCTGCTCGAATGGCCTGCGAGTACGGACCGATGGCCTTCGGCGCCTGATCGGTGGCGATGACGTCACGCATGATTCCTCCGGGACGCGGAAGCGCGCGAACTGCGCTTCAGAAATGACGAACGCTGATTAACGCAGATTCGCGACGGGGAAGTCAACCGTGAGAGACGTAGTGTGGGAGTCCATTCCGCTCGCCTTTCCACTTATTTGAATGTTAGGAAAACGCTCGACGTTCCGGTTTTGGAGCGGACTTATAATCGCCAGGATAGACAACTACGGAGCGTCTACCGCCTTCGCCATCGCTCTCGGTGCGCAGATCTTTTTCTTCACGTAATGCGAGATGAACGATGCGGCGCTCGCGAGAGGACATCGGCGCGAACCGGTAGGGCTCAGCCGTGCGCCGGACTTTTTCGGCGGCGGTGCGGGCTGCCATCTGGAGTTCCTCGATACGCAGCGAGCGAAAATTCTTGCAGTCGAACCAGATTTTTTCGTGCTCGTTACCTTGCAGGCGGAGGATTTCTGTTCCCAACAGTTCGAACGACCGCAGCAACTCGCCGCCGCGTTCCAGCAGCAGGGCTGAGTCTGGTCCGGCGAATTCGACAAGGATCTCGGGATGTTCCCACTCGCGTTGCTCAGCAATCGGGGGATCGACCGTGATGCGGTACTTGAGCTTGAATCCGCCGTGAGTGATCACGGCCTGGAGAAATTCTCCAATTTTCTTAGCGGCGGCGACTTTGTCTGTGATCGGCATATTTAGCTCGCAGTTCGCAGTTGGCAGCCGGCAGGAAAAGCGGGAACCACGCCGCGCATTTTTCCTGCGAACTGCCAGCTGCCACCTGCCATCTTACTTATCTTTCTTTCTCGCGCGCTTCTCCATCATCTCGCGCATTTCTCGTCCGAGCGCAGTACGGTTCATGACGGCTTGCTGCACCAAGCCGATCAGGTTGCCCATGGACCAGTACAAGCAAAGCCCGGCCGGCAGAGTGTAACTGATGTAACCCAGCATCACAGGCATGAAGAGGTTCATCATCTTCTGTTGCGCCGGGTCCATGCCGGCCTGCGGCGTTAGGCGCTGCATGAAGAACATGGTGACTACAATTGCGATCGGCAAAATATGCCACGGATCCGGCGCCGATAAGTCATGTATCCAGCCCCAGTCGGCCTGGCGAAGATCGATGGCCACACCCAGCATACGGTAGTAGGCGAATAGAAAGGGCATCTGGATCAGCAGCGGCAAGCATCCGCCGGCCGGATTGACGCCTTCTTTCTTGTAGAGTGCGGAGACTTCCTGATTCATCTCTGCTTTACGCGGATCGCGCAGGCTGTACTTCTTGTATTTCTCCTGGATGGCTTTGATCTGTGGCGCCACTCGCTGCATCTTCAACATCGACTTCATTTGTGAGAGGCGAAGCGGCAGGAGCGCGAGATTGATGATGAGCGTCTGGATGACAATCGCCCAGCCCCAGTTGTGGATGACATGGTCATGAGTCCACTTCAACCAGAGAAACAACGGCCGCGCGATTATTCCTAGCCAGCCGAAATCGACGACTGCCCGCAGATCCGGTTCCGCGCCGGTGATACCGGGAACCGGTATCTTTTCGAGCTCTTCGAGTGCCTTCGGCCCGACATAGAGCCGATCGGCTGTCGGTCCCTTCAAACTGCCGATTCCGGCGCCGAGCACCTCCACTTTGTCGACTTGCTTGTTGTTTAAGTCGGCGGGGTCGTGGGGAATTTCAATCGTATTTCGCAGCGTAACCATGGCTGCGCTCGGCGGGTCCTGCGGGATAAAAACGGCCGCGAACCACTGATCTTCAATCCCTACCCAATGGAATGGGCCCTGTAAGGTGCCACCACTGCTGATCTTCTTGATGGCGAGCCGTTCGACTTTGCTGTCGTACTGATAGGCCATCTGACTGGCCGCGTAATCCGACCCTTTTGTCTGATCTCCGAAGCCCGCGGGCCACATCGGAAACGCGGTGATTGGGGCACCCTTCTGATCAACTGATGTCTGCACCTCAACCACGTAGGTGTGATCGAATTTGTAGGTCTTGTGAACGGAGACATCGCTGTCGGAGTATTCGAAGGTGATTTCGGCCGGGGCCTGTGAGCTTGTACTACTGGCCACATACAGGGCTGAGTTCACCTTGTTGCGGAGGCCTTCGTCGTAGAGCCACAGAGAGAACGGGTAGCCATATTTCTCCGCCGCTACCTTGTTGACCATGTCCAGCGGATTGCCGTCCGGCCGGTCTTTGTATTTTTTCAGAATCCACGATTTGACCTGGCCGCCGCGATTGGTGAACACGATGCGATAAAGGTCATTCTCGATCACTGTTTCGGATTCGTCGGAGGCGTGCTTGGCAGCCAGTGCGGCAGTTCCCCCCTTTGTCTTTGGAGAAGGCGTCGAAGAAGGCGCCGGAGTTACCACGGCTGGCGGCGCGCTCTGGTTTTGAGCCGTCTGCAAATTCTGAGACTGAGATGCTTCGGGTTTAGGGGCGGGCGGCTGCGGTCCGTATTTCTTAAGCAGCGGCTGGAACAGCATGATGACCAGAAATGTGAGCGCAAAGACCAGCAGCAGTCTGCGTTCGGTTCCGGGTTCTTGCTGAGGATTTTGAAATTCGGCCAAATCGTCGCTCGTCGTTTCGTCGTCGGTCGTTAGTCGCTAGTTGTTGTGCTGGCAGCCATCATGGCGAAAGTTCCCCGCCACTGGATCGAATCCACCTTTTACAAACGGATGGCACCGCAACAGACGCCACATTGCGATGAATCCGCCCCGCAGCACTCCGAATCGCTCGACTGCTTCCAGCGCGTACTCGGAGCAGGTCGGCAGATAGCGGCACGATGGTGGAAACAACGGGGATACCCAGCGCTTGTAAGTCCGCAGAGTCCACAATGCCAGCCATTTCATTTATTTCTCCGCTATCTTTCTCGCGATCGTTTCGAAGGCCCGGTTTATTTCCTCGAGCAAGATCGGAAACTCAACTTTCAAGACCGACTTCTTCGGATTGATCACCACGTCCACTGCGCCTTTCAAAATCGACCGATGTTGCCTGACCGCTTCGCGAAGGCGCCGCTTGATGCGATTGCGTTCGACTGCGCCTCCCAGAACACGTCCGACGGTGAATCCAGTGCGTGCATTCCCCTCAGGCTGCCACAGATAAAACACGGTCATGTGAGAGGAAAAGTGACGGCGTCCTTGTTTGTAGACGCGCTCGAAATCGGCGTGTTTTAGCAGCCGGGCCGCTCGCGGGAATGTTACCCCCGGGCGTGCTGGCGGTTGCTCTATGGGCCGGACTGCACCCCGATTCGGAGCGTCTGCGTTCACTAACTCACAATCCTAAACAAATGACGGGGCTTGCAGCCCGCTTTACGGGGAAGATTACTCGCGGAAACCCGGCTTCACCGAGACGCGCTTGCGTCCCTTGGCCCGGCGACGCGACAACACCTTGGCTCCGCTCTTAGTCTTCATGCGGGTGCGGAACCCGTGTTTTTTCGAGCGCTTCCGCCGGTTGGGCTGAAATGTACGTTTCGGCATGAAAAATCCCTGCTCCCTGATTGAATCAACTGCCTAAAGGCAAACGAAAAGTATAAATGACAGCGAGGGCAGCGGGCAAACGGGGTCGAGCACTACAATTGCGATGCTGGCCGATCAGCACCACATCCGATGAACCTTGACGACACCATTGTCGCGATCGCAACCCCGGCGGGACGCGGGGGAATTGGAGTAGTCCGGTTGGCAGGGCCGGAAGCACGCTCAATTGCTGAACCGATGTTGAGGCTGAAACATACGCTGGAGCCGGGGCGGGCGGTTTTTGGAGAGTTGATTGAACCGTCGGAATGCGGCGCGGGCGTCCTCGCCCACATAAACGCCGAGGTACCACAACGCTCCTTCGAGGAAGGCACCACGAATCTCGAGCATCTTTCTGACTTCCACCAGCGGACGCGGGCGGGGGCGCCCGCGCCACACGAGCAGCGCATTGATGAAGTCGTTGTTACTTTTTTTCAGAAGCCGCATTCCTATACAACGGACGACATTTTGGAAATCTCGGCCCATGGCTCTCCAGTCGTGTTGCGCCATATCGTGGAACTCTGCCTTGCTCGCGGAGCGCGAGTGGCGGAGCCAGGTGAATTCACTATGCGCGCCTTCCTCAACGGCAGGTTGGATCTGACCCAGGCTGAAGCAGTCCGTGACCTGATTGATTCTCAAACGATTTTCCAGGCCAAAGTTGCTGCTCAACAGCTGGAAGGGTCACTATCGAAGCGCCTGAAACCTATCAAGCAGAAGTTAGTCGAACTGATCGCGCTGTTGGAGGCTGGTATCGATTTCGCGGAAGATGATGTTTCTATCGCTGCGGATGCCACGATCCTCGATCAGATTGCCGCCGTTCACCGTCCGCTCACGGAACTCTCCGCGAGTTTTGCATACGGAAAACTCGTCCACGAAGGACTGACGCTTGCCATTGTCGGGCGTCCTAACGTTGGTAAGTCAAGCCTATTTAATCGTCTGGTCGAGCGCGAGCGGGCGATTGTAACCGCGCAGCCGGGGACGACGCGCGATCTGGTCAGCGAAACGGTTGCAATCGGCAGAATTCCTGTGCGGCTGGTGGATACTGCGGGAATCCGGCGAGCGCTCAATGAAGCGGAGAGTATTGGCATTCGCAAGTCCATGGAAGCCCTGGCCGATGCTGATCTGGTGTTGGTAGTTCTTGACGCGACCCAGCCGATCTCTGACGAAGACCGCGAGCTGTTGAGCCAGGTCGAACGCCGCGCTGCGATCTTGGTTGAGAATAAGTCGGACAAAAGTGGTTCTCAGTTCTCAGTTCTCAGTTCTCGGTTCTCCAGGGTTAGAACCTCGGCGCTGACTGGCGAAGGCATTCCCGAACTTCGAGCAGCCATCCTGCGTAATGTAGGTGGAGAGTCGGGGCCGCAGATGGAGAGCGGATTTCTTACTAATGTGCGCCATCAGAAGCTCGTCACCGACTCGCTGTCTGTCCTTGCGTCAGCCAGGAATGCTGTTGCCGCCCATGTGCCGCACGAGATGATGTTACTCGATCTTTACAATGCGCTGCGGCTGCTGGACGAAATCACAGGCGCTACGACTACCGAAGACATACTCGCGTTTATTTTCGGTACCTTCTGCGTCGGTAAGTAGTGCACGATACATCCCGGATACATGGGATACTTATCCTGTAACTACTCGCGCCGTCTACATAACTCACCCGATGGCTAGCAGGGACCGTATTCACGCAGTATTCATTCGCACGTATCTGATATTGGGTAGACAAGCCGAACCCCACTCAGGATGTGGACGTTTTTTGGTCTGTGCTGTCCAGAAAGTGACGTTGCCAGTCTGATGGTGCACGCCAGTGCACCACTGAGAACGCGGACTGACCCAGCTCTCGGGGAACGCGCCACCCTGACGCTGAAGTAAAACCCTGCAGTGTATCCAGCGAGAGCCGGTCCTCGCTCGCGGCGAACACTGCTCAGCGCTAATCCGAGGAGATTATGAATAACGTCTCATCCGCAGTGTCGGTCATCAGGACATCTCTGTGCTTCGCAACCGCGTTTTTCTTGCTGGCGCTCTCGGCATATGCCCAAGCACCGTTGTCGCAGCACGTCGTTCTGGTCATTGAAGAAAACCACTCATTTACCGATGTGTTCACCAACAATGGCATGCCCTGGCTGGTCAGCAAGGGGAATCAATATGGCTACTCGACTAACTACTTCTCCGACGCCGGCGGTTCGCTGCTCGATTACTTGTGGCTGGCGTCCGGCAGTTCAGAATCGGCGTTCCATTGTACCGGCAACGATTGTTACAACCCGGGCACAACGACGAAGGACCCGATTACAGACTCGAACATCTTTCAGTTAATGGACAATCAGCCAGTGACGTGGAAGGTGTATGCCCAGAATTACATGAACGCGGGCGGAAACGCGAACGCCGCGGATTCCGCCCGAGGAACCCACTACTATGCGCGCCATAGCGCGGCTGTGTGGTATGCGGAGATCCTGTCCAACATACTCGGCGCCCAGGGCGGAGTGGTGGACGTCGAGCAATTTCTGATTGATGTGGCCAACGGAACACTGCCGCGATACTCCATCATCGTTCCCGACGGGAACTATGACGCGCACGACGGTTCGTTGGGAGCAGCCGATCAATTTCTGCAAAACAATCTTGCGAGCCTGCTCAGCTCGTCCGATTTTCAAACAGGAGGCAGCGGACTTCTGATCGTGACCTTCGACGAGTGCGGAGGGGGCACCAACTCCTGCCCTGGCCCGGACGGACAGGTGTACACCGCGCTGATCGCGCTGCGGACGATGTTGGACTCGCTCAACATCCACAGTTATCCAGGAGCGTCGGCGACAGCTGCCGATATGACCGATTTCTTCACCTCGAATGCCGGAGGCGTGGCAGTCGATTCTCCCGCCGACAATTCGGTGCAGGGCGCGTCCGTGCCGGTGAGAGCGGCTGCTAATGAACTGGGATCATCCATTCACCACATGGAGGTCTGGGACAACGGCACAAAGCTCGGGGATGTTAACAACACCACCATCAATCAGTCGTTCACGCTCGGAACTGGGTCTCACCAGATGACGATTCAAGACATTGGTCCGGGACCGAATTACGCGATCCTGCACAAGAAAATTGTGAACTTTACCGTGTCTGCGAGCGACGGAGTAACGGTTATCAGTCCGACTCCGAATTCGACTCAGGCTGAGTTGCTCTGCGTGAATGCCTATGCGTCGGAATCGACCGGAAACATTGATCGCATCGAGGCCTGGGCCGACGGCCACAAACTGGGCGACTCGCCGAGGGGTACGACTATCAATCAGTGGTATTTCAAGAACCCGAATCTCGGGGTTGGAACACACCAGCTTACAGTGCAAGACATTAGTACCAGTGGCGCGGTGCTGCACAGAACCATTATTCCTATTACGGTGGCTTCCGCGAACAACGTTTACGTCAATTCACCGGCGAACAATTCGACCCAAGGGACATCGGTGCTGGTGAATGCCTATGCCTATGAACAAAACGCCTCGAACCAACTGATCGACCACCTCGAGGTATGGGATGTCTTCAATGGCACCTCCACCAAGCTCGGCAATTCCCCGCTGGGATATGCCACCACAAGTCTCTTTATCAACCAGAGGTACACGCTCGCTCCCGGAGCGCACCAGTTGATCATCCAGGATTCGAGCACGGGAACTTTCCAGATCATTCACAAGGCCACGGTGAACATCACCGTGCAGTAAGGACTCTCTGGCGTGCAGCTAGCTTTGGGGGCGCGAGGCTAGCTGCCTCTTTTTCTCAGATGCCAAGATCCATCTGATCCTTTACCGAATGCAACCGATGGACGGATCAGCGAGAGCACGCACAATTCTTTCAGCGCGTCTTCGTCGTAACAAGCGGTGTCCGCCACCGTAACCCATCAATGTAGTCGGAGGTTCGTTATGAAACCGCATCTTTTTCTCGGCACGGCATTCATGGCACTGTGCGCGTTCTGGCTCGCAAGTCCTACTCCAATGTTTGCAGAGCAGACTATCAGCTGCCCCACAGGGCAGTACGATATGCTGGACTGGCTCACAATGGATTCGGACCTTCGCGGTTCGTACTTCCTGAACGGCAATAACAACCCTATTTACACAGTCCTGGACAGCGCGAACAGCAAGTACTACTGGATCAAGGGCGCGAACGGATATCCCTGGGACATCAACCTCTACGACAGTAGCTACATCTACCAGTGGATCACTGAATACGATTGGAATCACCCTCACACGTACAAGAAGTTTTATTCCAACACCAATATGCCTTTCGTTCCTCGTTGCGCCACTGCCGGATCGCCGGGCTGGAGTATTGCCGTGCCGCCCTCTGGAACTCCCTTCAACAGTGTTTACGGATTCTATGGCTCCAGTTCAAACAACAGCTGCGCGCTTGACACCACAAAGAATCTCAACTGGGTGGTAAATGAACTGTGGGGACCATACTCGGAGCATTTAGGTGGCAATCTTCCCGATCCTATTCAGACGTTGGTAATCGCCTACCGTCATGGCTGCACGAAAAATCCGAATGGCAGTTACAGTTGTGCGGAAAAAGAAGAGTTTCACGTTGCGCAACGTTACGGGTTGGTCCAGTGGAAGCATTTCAACGGCACCTGTGACGGTTCCGGAAACTGTACCTGGTCGAACGACAAGACCAGCACCTTCAACCAGATGACGGCCGGATCGACGTCACCGGACTTCCCGTGCTTCTAAGGAAGTCCGTCTGTGAGTGCCTCCAAGGGGTCAGGCGGCTTTCCTTTGGTTGCGATCTTTGTCTTTGTTGATGCGTTCGGACAACAGGGTCTTGGCACGCTCCAGTTGTGTCCGGCGACGCGCGCTCAGGCCCTTGCCGCCACGATTGATGAAGTAAGTCAGCATACGCATGCCGGACGCCGGGCCTTTCGGGGAAACTTTTCTGGAGGCGAGCGAGCGGGCGATGGTGGCCGCATCTTTTGTAAATAGTCCCTCGGGCGGATGAGTGGAATCAGTCGTGACTTTGGCGACCCAGCGCTTGCGAGATCGTGTCTTGGCCTTGGACCCTGCTCTTGATGTCGACTTGTTCTTCGGTGAAGTGCGGGCGCTCATCGCAACCTCCAGTTGTTTTGTAGAGACGATGAGATGCGGACGAGCAACCCGGCGGCCGCTTGCTTTTACGGCCCAGAGTGGATTGCTAAAGTGGAAATTGCAATGGACGGTCAGCAGGTTACTTCCACTGAATAACCCTTGCCTCGGCGCAGGCCTCCAGGTAGTCTGCCACTAAACTCATCGGCAACGGGCCATACTCGGCCGACACTGCATCCCGGATTTCACCGACAGTTCTTTTACCATCCACGAAATTTACGATCTCGTAGGCATACAGTTCCGACTGGTCCTGCACATTGAGCAGTGGAGTTGCTTCGCTGTTGAGGAGTTTGATTTTTGCATAGCGCTCTTTTCCCAGGCGGGCCAGCAATACATTGTCATTCTGATAAGTGAGCGGGCCGAACTCTCCGATGCGAAGGGGAATGCGCCGGGCAGCGGGATCGTCGTGCCAGCTCGCGACGGGAACTGTGCCCTTTGCTCCGCGCTGTCGGGCACGGCTGTCGACCCAGTTGTTGAAAGTTGCCACTTGCGCGATGAGCGC
>WNFR01005648.1_pt1 | contig 12799 bp, 15 predicted proteins | sample 5400221 | NCBI WGS metagenome assembly WNFR01 (sample SAMN13153357, study PRJNA577476) | soil metagenome | isolation source: 40 cm soil under Madrone tree | place: USA:California | collected 2016-06-14
CAAACAGAATGGCACAGGTGTCATGTTCGAAAGATTTACACATTCTCGCAACACGCCCCTTGCTTGCGACTCGGAATCCAGTCCCAATATCCTTGGGACCCAATACGTCTAGGTATTGAAGCTGCACCCTGAACGCCCCTGCAGCGAGTTCCGTCTCTCTTAACGCTTGTGCGTTGCCCGGGTTGGTTGAAGTCCCGATCACGGCCACGCGGGAGAGCCTAGGAACAATCTCCTTCAGAAGCTCCAGTCGTTTTCCGCTTATCTCGGGAAAAGGACTGACAAACCAGTTATGTTCCCACCCGGACGCGCAAGGTTGGCGACGAAACGCGATGCAACAGGATCGCCTTCATTCATCATTATTATGGGGATCGTGTTCGTTGCTTCCTTTGCAGCGCGGGTTGATGTCGGACCAGTCATGACGATCACGTCTACCTTGACACGCACTAGTTCGGCCGCAAGCTCACTCAGGCGATCTAGTTTTCCCTCTGCATGTCGGTACTCAATGACAATGTTTTTCCCCTCTAGGTACCCCAGCTCACGCAGCCCCTGCCGGAATGCCTCGATGCGGGCCGACATAGTGGAAGGGGAGGTGGCATTTAGGCATCCTATCCGGGGAATTCTCGTTGGCTGCTGCGCCTGCGCCACAACCCCGCACATCGCGAGGGTGACAACGAGAGCAACAATCCCTACCAATTTTCGATTTTCAATTTTAGATTTCCGATTGTCGGAGCAACAATTCAAAAATCGTTTCAACAATCGGTTGTGCATTAGATATTTCCCATAATCTAAAATCGGCAATCGAAAATCATTTAATAACTTTATCCGCCCGCCCCAGCAGCTTCTGCGGAATCGTCACACCGATCTGTTTGGCGGTCTTCAGATTAATCACAAGCTCGAATTTCGTTGGCTGCTGCACGGGGAGATCGGCGGGCTTGGCGCCCTTCAAGATTTTGTCCACGTAATATGCGGCGCGCCGGTAGCTGTCCACGAGGTCCGCGCTGTAGGACATGAGCCCACCGGCATCGACTTCTTCCCTCCTGCCGTACACCGACGGCAACCGGCTCTTTAACGCAAAGTCCGCGATCCGTTTTTGGTTAGCATTCATTAGCGCGCCTGAGGTCATGTAGAGTCCATCCGAGCGCTCCTTGTTTAGCGCAGCGAATACCTTCTCGAAAGCATCCGCGGCTCGTACCTCCCAAGACCGAATAGTCAATCCCAGCGCACGCGCCGCGACCGGGAGAACCTCTTTCACCTTGAGTATAGCGGCACGAATGGCCGGATCGTAGAGAACCGCGACACGGGCAACTTTGGGAACCGCTTCTTTGAGCAGCTCCAGCCGCTTCCCGCCTAGCTCTCTGGAAAGGGTTGTAAGGCCAGTGACATTGCCGCCGGGACGGGCAAGGCTTTCAACCAGGCTGCCTCGACAGGATCGGCCGAAATGCTCAGCATAACGATGGGAATCATCTTGGTCGCATTCTTGGCCGCCAGGGTCGGGCTACCCCCTGTTGTCACGATGATATCAACCTTGAGACGTCACCAGCTCGGCCGCAAGCTCGGGATACCGATCGAGCTTCCCCTCCGTGTTCTGTCCTTCTATGTATCCCAGCTTCCGTAGAGCCAGCCGAAATGGCTCGGAACGGTCGGACTCAGTAACTGGATTGAGCGCCGTTAGATACCCGATCCGAGGGACTTTCGTCGGTTGCTGCGCCTCGGCTATGACTGCAACAGCAAGCAGTACAAGTACAAAGAGGATTGATAAGACACCAGCTTTCCTCATTAGACACACACGTATCACGTAGACGGTAATAGAGAAAAGTGATTTACGATGGAAGGCGACAGATATTCGTCGAGTGGAAAAACCAGATTTTTAGCCTGAGATTGAACGGATCGACGCAACGGGTAAATCTCACAGGATTTGTTAGATGGAGAATACAGTTCAACCCTGGCGGTTTCCGCTTTCTCGCGTCGCTCAAAGCCCACGATAATTTTTCAAAAAATTGTCTACTATTGGACAGTAATCCCTACCCATTTGGCATACGTTAAGCTCACGAATTGAATTGCGTGATGAAACCTTTGGACGGCGGCCTAACCAGCTTTGGAAGGCTCACCCATTTTGGAGAAACATGATGGATAGGACATGGTCAGTAGAAATCGAAGGGAAGAAACACCGGATTGAAGTTGACTATGGCAGGAATAACAGCTGGATCGGCAAACTAATGGTCGACGGAGACGAAGTACAGACGTGGAAGAATTCTCAGTGGCTGGACGTCCCCAAAGAAATCGCTTTCGAGGTAGGAGGCAAACCTGCCGTCTTACGCGAAAAGGGGCTATTTACAGCCAGGATAAATCTCTTTTTTGAAGGAAAATTAATAAAAGAAGCTTAATCCAAAATTAGGCATGCCGATGGCGAGTTTCAAAATCCCTCGATTGTCTTCTTTAGAGGTGTATCAGTGGTGATTACTTCTCTCATTTGAGCTCACAAGTCTATTCGACTTTTCGTCAGAGGAGCCTGGCAATCTCCCCGACTCACCAGTCACTCCTCCACCTTCTCTGAGAATTGTCGGAAACTGGGAAACACTTTCCATCTAGGATTGAATTGTAAGACGCGTCAGTTCGATCCCGCCAAGGTTGAATTCGCAGAGTGGACGCCGGATGGCGGTCTACCTTACCGGCCCAGGGGGGATGGATGCGAGGGACATAAACCAGGATGCGCGGATCGCGAATAAAAACTAAAAAAGGCGAGAGCCGTGAAAGGTGTGCGGAGCGAAATAGAGCGAACGACTCAGTAATTACGAATCGAGGGAAAGCTGTAACAGCAATCGAACAAACCCAACCATTCCTAGTCAATTTGGCAGCTTAATGCTGCAGTCGTTGGTTTTGTTTGGGTCGCTTGGGAAACAGTTCTTGGATAGAAAGCGGACAGCCGGGATTAAGTTGATGGGGAATTCAATGCAATCTTAGCATCGCCGCTTCGTTCTCTTCGCTTACTTGATCAACCTTATCCGCCCGCGCCGGCACGTTGGGTGGAATCGTTAGACCGATCTGCTTGGCGGTTTTTAAGTTGATCACAAACTCAAATTTAGTCGGCTGCTCTACGGGGAGATCGGCAGGCTTGGCGCCTCTCAGGATCTTATCCACGTAGGCGGCAGCGCGCCGCCACATTTCAGTAAAGTTAGCCGCGTAGGACATGAGCCCACCGGCCTCAACAAAATCCCTGCCATTGTATATTGCCGGCAATCGGCTCGTAGCGGCGAGTTCCACGATACGTTTTAGGTAGATTCCGCCTACTAACGGATTCTATACAATCTCATGCAATGCCTCCAATATGTGCTCGGTCTTTGGTAGCCTACCTGTGATGACTGGAACAAAAATGGAGGGTTGAACTTTTCCTTTGACAGTTCCAACTACCTTGAGCCGCCTCAGTAAAACTTGGCTTGATCGCATAGTACATTTTCGCTCATTCCTGGTTAGAGTTGGTCCTCTGAAATCCTGACATTGTCCAAGGTTTCCAATGCACGAATGAATTAGCTCGCGGTATGCACCTTGCTTGGTTTTTGAAGGATCGAGTGAGAAAGGGAATATGAATATGAGCCGTATCATCGCTCTTGCGATTTTTTTGACGGTAGCTCCGGTTTGTTTCGTCCGGGCCCAGACGGATCCGGGGCCGGTTGGGGGCGGGCAGACCCAGGAGTTGGTGGATCAGTTGAAGGAATTGATCCGCGGAGCGGAGCAGGACCGGCGATCAAATCCCGCGATCACCAAGCAGCTCCGCGATCTGGTGCGCCGTTACGATTGGCCGTGGAGAGTTTCGCTTCTCTACGATGATTTTCGTGATGGAGATTATGCGTATGATCCTCGATGGGTTGTAAACCACGGGGAGTTTCGGGTGGCGCGAGGAGCGGGGCTCAGATCTCATTTCGATCCATCTACGTCGGGAATGTACCGTACATCCGACCGCAGGAGCGAAAGCCCGGCATTGGAGTTATTGAGTGAGTTATTGCCGGGCGCCAGAGAACGGGCAGTCCGCGAGACACAAAGCAGTTCGAAATCCGAAGCTGAGATATTTACGCGGGTCGGGATCACCAAAGCGTTTGCGCTCAAGCTTCAGCTGAACATAAAGAATTACGTAGACCGGAAGTCGCGGCTGGAATTCGGCCCGTTCCAAGGCGAAGAGCGCAACTCAGGATATCGGCTCGCCTATGAGTCTGGAAGGACCCCGTCTTTGTCGTTGTTGCGTTTCGGGCCAAACCGTTCGGCGGTCATCGAAATGGTAGATCAGGGAATAGTCGTGGACGACGGAGTGCCACACACGCTTGAGTGGCGCCGCAACAATGACGGCGAAATGGTGGTGCTATTAGATAACAAAGAAGTCATGCGGACTGTTGACCGAGCTTACGATGATCCCTTCGATGGTTTTGCTGTCATCAATAAAGGCGGCGAATTCGAGTTGAAGCAAGTTTCCATCTTAGGCACACAGTAATGGCGAAACGTCGCCGGGATTGTTATCCGACTCCCTCGACCACGTCTTGTGAAGCCGGTTTCACTGGGTGTTGCTCAGAATTCTTCCTAATCACCCGGCGGCTTGGAAAGGAAAAATCGATGTTTCAGCAATACCGTAGCATCCTGCCTTATCGGGGCCTTCTGGCTCTTATGATACTCATCGGTTGCGCAGCCGAAATTAGGACTCCCAAATACACGACAGAGCCGAACTGGACGGCCGAAAATCCACTTGCGTCTACAGGCGCATCAGCAGGGTCATCCCGAATCGTATCGCGAGCTCCCAGTTCTTCTAGCCTCGACGCTCTGCAAAAAGGAGAAAGCACGGCAACACCGGCATCGAGCCCCCTTAAAGACATTCATTTTGAATTTGACCGATACGAGCTACGGGCGGATGCTCGCGAAGCTCTCGAGGCGAATGCGAAGTGGCTTAAAGAACATCCGTCGGTCCGAGTGGAGATCGAGGGACACTGCGATGAGCGTGGTACCAACGAGTACAATATGGGATTGGGCGCGAAGCGAGCACAGGCGGCCAGGGATTATCTCGTGTCACTAGAAATTTCCGCTCAACGATTGTCCACAGTAAGTTACGGCGAGGAAATTCCGGTATGCACGGAACACGCGGAATCGTGCTGGGAGAAGAATCGCCGGGACCGCTTTGTCATTGCCGCTGCGGCACCGACGTTGTAATACACTCACCGATGCCAACAAGTCGATTAACTACGGAGGAAAGGCGACAGGCCGTTCCAGGGGCAATGCGATAGAAACTAGCGGTGGCGTAATGGACACGATCGGCCACAGAATTCCGTGAGGTCTGATTCGTTAGCTCTTTATTTGACGATTGGCAAGGAAGAGTTAAACTCGACCCACAGACTCCCCGCTCACTTAAGTGATTAATAGATTTCAAAATAACCTGTCGCTGCTTTTTTGGCGTTGATGTAAACGTCTACCTCATAATTGCCAACAGTCCATTTTCCCGGGTCGAAATTTCCAGCGCTTACCAGGTGATCAGACGAAGTCCACTCTGATCGAATCCAACTCTGGACTTCCTCTATGCGCAGCGTTCTTCCGTTCTGGCGAAAATACAGGGTAATAGGAAAATAGACATTGGTTTCGGGTCGGGGATAGTCAAGGTTAATTTCTGTGTAAACGGTTCTAGTTATCGTCTTTGCAAACCGGGTTTCATACGTCCTATCCGAATTAAGTGCTATCTTGGAACGTTCGCCTTCGAAAAATCGGACTTTCGTAACACGCGCGTTAACTGATGAACCCAAGGCAATCGGCTCCTCGAGAATCTTAGGCTCGACCGCCGCGGGGGCGGCGGGACTTTCCAACATACGCGTAGTGCTGCACCCCGTGATTGACGGAAGAAAGAGTCCAACGAATACCAGCTTCCGCGATCGTTTCAGGTCGAAGAACATCGCTGCATCCTCCTTTTTAAACTTGTTGTTCCTGACCCAAGGAGCAATCAGAATGCCAAAACGGGGATTGGTAAGAACGGGGCTGTTCTACAGGGATTGTGTAGAAGGTAACGTAGCTGTGGTTACATAAGTGGCCAGATACGACCAAACTTGGGATGGCGGGTCATCGGCAGCCGGATAGAATGCGGGGCCTATCGGCGAGTCCGAACCACCTTCCGGCCATGCGAAATGACAATATAGCGCCTAACTCGTTGTCCGTTGCGTAGCGAATCCCTTGTCAATTGAAAGAGAAGCTCGCTACGTCTAAGCGCGGCTTTCTCTACCGCCTTGGCATCTTCATCACCGAGGTCTTCCACGATTTTCTCGCTAAGCGGGTTTGGATCAGGGAGACTGTCAGATCATCGAGGCTTTTCTCTCAGTCAGAAAATGTCGAGGCTCGCTTTTTCGCGTCAAATGAGTTGCTCGTGATCATAGGCGCGCCAGGCTCATCCGAGAAGAGAAAGTCGAGATGTAAAAGTCGGACTCAATGCTCTTCTCCTTTGAGCAGTTTCGCAACGTGCCCGATGATCCGAGATGGATGGAACAAAGCCAGACGCGCGGTGGCAAGTGCTCAACGTCTCATTGGACGCAATCAAGCGGGTGGTTCCCCGGCAGTGAGGTCGCCGGCGCCGGCGAAGCCAACGACATCGCCGTCTATCTCGGCAATAGTAACCTGGCGCTCGCGAATAACTTCAGCGTAGTTCTCCTGCAACGGCCCCGGCAGTTTTCCAATGCGTTGAATGTAAGGTCAGGTATGCTGCGTCAACGCAGGCAGTGACTTTAGCAGTATCCGATGCGTGAGCCGCCCGAATCAAATATTCAGTCCCCCGATGTCAGAGAGCCTCAGCAATGCACGGACTCATTGCGTCAAGGCGGCAATGCACTCTTCCCGAATCCGCCATACATCCACGAGGCTCAGCCCTTTTACGGCGTCCGCATTGTCGTTGACCCAGTCCAGCATGAATTTTCGGTGAAGCCTGACTTTATAGTCCCCAATCTGCTCCGGGTCGATCGTTTCCTCATGCAGAAACTGGGAAATCGTTTCTGCGGGTTCCACGCCAGACCGAGTAATGTCGATACGCTTATCCTCATAGGTCAGGTAACAATGGGCTTCTGGAAGAAACGCTAGGTTATACCTTGTCAGAACCGTTCCGACCCCTGGGGTATTGCGTTCGTGCATTTCGTAGATTCCCAGTCTGAGGGCAACCGGGAGGTTTTGCTCACTGGCGACTGCCGCAAGGAGTGCATGTTTGGTGCTGCACGTCCCCGTGCCTGCTGAGAGGACAGAGCGAAAATCTGCTCGATTCGCTGTTCTACCGTATGGAAGCGCTTGGAGGTAGCGACCTGCTGCACGGAAATCGGTAATGCCTCGCGAGGTGAACTTAGTCGTCAACGGGCCAGTGGGTTTTAACGAATCCGGCGGTAAGACATCCCAAGAGTACATGCTCATCTCTTTCTGGTGGAGCATCCAGTGCAATCGCGCCGAGTTACTGCGACAACTCACCAGTGACGAAAACTCGGTTGCTTAGCACCGGCGATTTCACCGGGTGCGTTTAGACAACTGCGTAAGCATCTCTTACACGGCCGGTCTTCTTCCACGGGAACTGGGGGAAGATCGGCTTTCGCTGGACGCCGTGGAAGATCGTCGCGCTCAAAAAGCTCAAGGTCGAGAGGATCATCGAGCGGCTACGACAACGAAACCCTCGCCCCGCTCGGCATGAAGAAAGTCCACAAAGACGAGTTTTTCTACGAGGTGAAGCGCGAGGAGGTGAAATCATGGGCAACCACCGAAAAGATCATTTCCTATCGGTCGACAAACGAACCCAGATCCCCTTGCCAGCACGCGATTTTTCCTCGGGCTGATATTGCCAAACGCCGCCCTCTTCGTCCAGCGCATTGACGACTGTGTACAGCCTTTCCGCTACGACCGCAGAACTAGTTGCGATTTGGACGAATCTAATTTCTCCAGACATGGTCATTCTCCGTCAACCGAGCAACTCTATGATCGAAAAGCTCTTCCAGCACCAGCACATTTTGCATCAGACCGCGGACAGTGACACGGAGGTGCCCGATGCTCCGATCGGCCAAAGTTAGCTTTTAACAGCTCGCAGACGCGAGCGCAAAATTCATGATCGTCGAAGCTGAGCTCGCCGACATAATAACACCCATCGTGGAACATCGTGATGAAGCACGTGCCGGGTCCACAACAGAGGGTTGTACTTAATGGAGCGTTCCAATCTCGCCCGTGGGAAGGGTAACGGGAGTTCCGTATGTCGATCTCCATTCCGGTGGCCAATTTCTAACGCCCTGAAACGACATCAGGGGATGATTCCGGAGCTCCATAAAAAATCTCCAGAAGTGACAAACTAGGGGAAGCCGTTCGGATTTGCAACGGCAAAAATAGCGGCCACAAAGATGAAAAAATCGCCGGTCTATAAGCATCAAAACGTGGCGATCCACAAGGCGCGCGCCCAGTTAGAGGCACAAGGAATACTCGATCCGTGATCCGGCCTCGATCAGATCCGGGAGATGGCCGCCGAGATAAATCTCGGAGCCCGGTCTATTTCGAGGTTGAACATTGAGCAGCGCCGCGCGCTGATCTGGAACGCTACAATTTGACAAAAGACAAATAAGTCAATTCTGTGGCCCGCTAAGAATTTATGTCACTCCTTAAAACGCATTTCTTGGCATACCGCGCGGCGACTTGGTAGAAGCACCCCTATTGTTTCCGGGCATAGCCCTTGCTCGACTCCTACTGAGAATTTGAACCCGGTACTGCCGCAGTTCGAATGAGTCTCCACGGGAGGAGGGAGTCAGATGAGCAAACTTCTTCGAGTGTTAAATATCGACGATTCCGAAGACGATGCCCGATTGTTGCTTCGGCGGCTTTCGAAAGAAGGCTTTGAAGTGAAATTCGAGCGTGTAGAGACACCGCAGGCCATGGCGGCTGCGCTTTCCGATCGGTCCTGGGACATCGTTATCTCCGATTACGCAATGCCAAATTTTAGCGGCCTCGCGGCGCTATCGGTTCTAAAACAGAGCGGGCTCGATCTACCGTTTATTCTCGTCTCCGGTACCATCGGCGAAGGACTAGCAGTAGACGCAATAAAGGCCGGCGCCAATGACTACGTGATGAAGGGCAATCTAGAGCGCCTTACCACTGCCATAGAACGAGAACTTCGAGATCTGGAGGTACGTAGAGAACGCTACCAGGCTCAAGAGTGGTTAAAATATTTGGCTCGCTACGATCCCTTGACCGACCTTCCTAACCGCAATCTGCTCTACCAGCGACTTGAGAAGGAAATTATTTCTCACCGCGGCGACAGAAAGTCCCTGGCTTTGATGCTTATGGATCTCGACGGCTTCAAGGAGATTAACGACACCATGGGACATCAGGCCGGCGATCTCCTGTTGCAAGAGGTTGGACGTCGCCTGCAAGGCACGTCGCACAAACACGACACCGTCGCTCGCCTCGGTGGAGATGAATTTGGAGTATTGCTAACGGGTGTGAACGAAGATAGCGCCGGTCTTGCCGCCGCCAAACTGCTGAAGGCGCTGGAGCCGCCTTTCGTAATCGGAGACCTAACCGTGGACGTGCGAGCCAGCATCGGCATTGCCTTTTTTCCCCAACATGGCGACGACAGCGATGCGCTCCTGCGGCGCGCAGATGTTGCGATGTATCTGGCGAAACAATCCGCTAATAGTTATGTGATCTACTCTCCGGAGCGCGATTCTTACAGCCCCGAGCGGCTCGGACTGATGGCCGAGTTGCACCGCGCGATCGACCAGAATCAGTTATTTCTTGTCTATCAGCCGAAAATAGATCTTGTAACCGGAACTACCATTGGCGTAGAGGCACTTGCGCGCTGGCAGCATCCAAAGCTTGGTTTAATTCCTCCCGACCAGTTCATCCCAATGGCTGAACGCACCGGTTTTATTAAGTCGTTGACCACGTGGGGACTCCAAACAGCCCTGAATCAATCCAGGACCTGGCTTAAGCAAGGGTTTGAAGTGCCTGTGAGTGTGAATTTGTCAGCGCGCATTCTGCACGATGGGCATTTTCATGATCGGGTGGCGGAGTTGCTGGATCGCCATGGGGTAAGCTCCGAGCAGCTTGAGCTTGAGATTACCGAAAGCGTCATCATGGCAGACCCAGCACATGCCTTGGATATCCTTACACGAATCAGCGGCATGGGTGTGGCCCTCTCGATCGACGACTTCGGCACCGGCTATTCATCCCTTGCTTATCTCAAAAAGCTACCGGTCAATGCGGTCAAGATTGATAAATCTTTCGTTATGCATATGACCGCGGACCAGAACGATGCACAAATTGTGCGGTCAACAATCGACCTCGCTCACAATCTCGGTCTCAAGGTCATTGCCGAGGGTGTAGAAAATCGCGAAGTCTGGGATCGTTTGCTCGCGTTGGGATGTGATCAAGCACAGGGCTATTACATGAGCCGGCCGCTACCCGCGGCGGAAATGGCAAAATGGTTCTTCGATTCGCCATGGGGATTGGCAAAATCAAAGCCGCAAAAGCGAGCGAACGGAGAATTCCAATAAAAGATCCTCATCAACGCATGTAACCTCGCGTCTGAATTAACGGGAAGAGAACAAAAATACGGACTTTCGCGCGCCGCCCAGGTGCTTGGCCGTCTCGCTCTCCCACTCAGGCCGGGTATACAAACCGTTATCGGCGCTTTAGCTCGATGTTAGGTAAATAAATTTGTGGTGAAGGAGAATTTGTTTCAATTGGGGCTTCGCCGCATGGTTACTTGATCACCTTATCCGCCCGCACCAGCACATTGGGCGGAATCGTCAGGCCGATCTGCTTGGCGGCTTTCAGGTTGATCACCAGCTCAAACTTCGTCGGCTGCTCCACTGGAAGATCCGCGGGCTTGCGGCCTTTTAAAATCTTGTCCACATAAGTAGCGGCGCGGCGGAACAAGTCGGTCAAGCTCACGCCGTAGGTCATAAGCCCACCAGCTTCCACAAACTCTTGCTGCCCGTACACTACTGGCACCCGTTTTTTTACCGCAAGGTCTACAATCCGCGTTCGTTGCGTATTAAGGACGGGACTCACGAGCATGAGAACTGCTTCAGCACGCCCCTTGCTTGCCTCTCGGAATGCGATTTCAATATCCTTCGGCTCTAATACGTCGATGTATTGAAGCTTTACTCCAAGGGCCCCTGCGGCGAGTTCCGTCTCTTTTAACGCTTGTGCGTTGCCCGGGCTGGTCGAAATCCCGAGGATGGCCGCACGGGAGAGCTTGGGTAGGATTTCTTTGAGCAACTCCAGTTGTTTTCCGCTTATCTCCGGCGAAAGGGTGGACAATCCTGTGATATTCCCTCCAGGCCGCGCGAGGCTGGCGACGAACCCCGATCCGACGGGGTCATTATCGAACCCCATGACAATAGGAATCTTAACCGTTGCTTCCTTGGCGGCACGGGTTGGTGCCGGACCACCCGTGACGATGACATCTACGTTGAGCCGCACGAGTTCGGCCGCGAACTCACTCAGACGTCCTGGCTTCCCCTCTGCATATCGATACTCAATGACAATGTTTTTCCCCTCCACGTAACCAAGCTCGCGCAGACCTTGGCGAAATGCCTCCCTGCGGGCCGGGCTAGTGGTAGGGAAGTTGGCAAATAGGTATCCTATCCGTGGGATTTTTATCGGCTGCTGCGCCCTGGCAGGAGAAGCGGCTGCGAACATGACCGTAGTAAGCATCAAGACCGCAATTGTTTTGCGCATTCGTTTCTCTACAATCCAAAATCCCAAATCTACGATTGCTTCGCGTCTCGGTATGAAACCAGCCCAAAGAAACAAAAGCCCGACCGGTAAGAACCCAATCGGGCTGTGGGGATCGAAAGTGGATTTCGCCTGCTGCACAGTCGCACCGTATGGAGGTACTGTCAATTGCAATCGAGCCGCACTTGTTACTTGGTGCAGGATTGAACTGATCGACGCGTCAGACAAATCTCATAGAATTTATCCGTAGGAGAATACCATTCAATCGCAGCCCGCTAATTGACAAAGACCAACAGTTTACGCCTAACTACAACACATCTTACGTCACCTAGCTATCGATTCTATGTGCGACTCGTGGATGTGGCTTTCGCAAGGACGGCACTCCGTATCAGCCAGATCAGTTTTTACGGTGCTCTTCGCTCCAAAGCCGCTTCGCATCTTCGTCCGACAGCAACTCCAATTCGCGCAACATGCGGTCCAGCTCTGCTTTACCCACTTGTTCTCCCTGGTGCTCCGTGATCACCACGGCCATCTCGGCAACCGTGGGGGATTGAAACAAAGATTGAAGCGGTATCTCTAACTGAAATTGGCTGATGACCCAAGAGACAACCCGGGTGGCTGCAAGTGAATGACCGCCTAGGTCGAAAAAATTGTCGTGGATTCCGGTGTGCTCGACTTCGCCGCGAGCAAATACATAAGGCGGTTTCATCTCGGGTCTTTCGATTGGACGAACATCAAGCACTTGTTCCCAGATGTGTACCAAATCGAAACATCGACCGAAGACTATGCCGTTCGAAAATCGTCCGTAATCCTGAGATAGTCCGCAAATTCAATTCCCACTTCGTTAGCGTTTATCGCCAGGACAGGTGGTAGTCAAAGCCGCTGACGCTAGGTTTGACTCTCGCGCTGAGACTCCTTGTGAGATTTCGTATACCGAAAACCGTAACATCGTGGCCAGAATCTCTCTAGGCACTGAGTCCCGATTTAGTTAACCGGTTGCCGAAGCCAATTTGCTTCGCCGGTAGGCAAACGTTCGAGGGGTATTTAATAGGCCCAATTCTGATTGGTAAAACGCACGGTATCGTCAACC
>WNFR01007754.1_pt1 | contig 12798 bp, 11 predicted proteins | sample 5400221 | NCBI WGS metagenome assembly WNFR01 (sample SAMN13153357, study PRJNA577476) | soil metagenome | isolation source: 40 cm soil under Madrone tree | place: USA:California | collected 2016-06-14
AAGCCGTTTCCGCGCGCCGCCTGGTCGCCTGTCCGACGTGCCGGAGCGCGCGAATTCCCGCGCCGGAACCTGATTCCACTACGAATGCCTTTTTTATAGGCAAGCTTGACTGGTTCTTGGGCGCGGACTCGTCATGGGTGCGGCAGGCGGTCGCGGCGCCCCAGAATAGTCTGAACCCGCTCAAGGGCTTGGGCCGAAAAATCCGGATTGGCACGGGGCTTGATTAGGAAGCCACGGCAACAGCCGCGTGCACTCGCATGCGGGGTGTCGTTGCGACCGCCCAATCTGTCGTCGTCAGAGCGGGCCTCCAAGGGGGAAAAGACCCATGAAAATCGTCATGGCCATCATCAAGCCATTCAAGCTCGACGAGGTCCGCGACGCTCTGACTGCGGTTGGCGTGCACGGAATGACCGTCACCGAGGTCAAGGGTTACGGACGTCAAAAGGGCCACACGGAAATCTACCGCGGCACCGAATACGCCGTGAGCTTCCTGCCGAAACTCAAGGTCGAGGTGGCGATTGCAGCCGCCCAGACCGACAAGATCATCGAGACCATCACGGCCGCCGCCAAAACCGGACAGATCGGCGACGGCAAGATCTTCGTGCTGAGTCTCGACCAGGCCGTCCGCATCCGCACCGGCGAAACCGACGCGGCCGCGCTCTGAACCCGCACCACACAGGAGTTGGACCATGACACTCAAGAAACTTGCTCGTGCGGGCCTCATCGCTGCGGCGTTGAGTGCGCTCACCAGCGTCTTCTTCATCTCGGCGCCGATGTTCGATCATTCGGCCGCCTATGCGCAGGCCCCAGCGGCGGCTCCCGCAGCCCCGGCGGCTCCCGCCGAAGCGGACGCGCCGCCGCCCGCTTGCGCCCCCAATGCCGACGCCGCCAAGGCGGTGCTCACCAATTGCACGCCGAATTCGGGCGACACCGCCTGGATGCTCACCTCGGTCGCGCTCGTTCTCATGATGACCATCCCGGGCCTCGGCCTGTTCTACGGCGGCATGGTGCGCAAGAAGAACGTCGGCGACACCGTCATGACGAGCTTCGCCGTTACCTGCCTCGTCACGATCATCTGGGTGGTCTGCACCTACAGCATGGCGTTCACGGCCGGCTCGCCCTGGGTCGGGGGTCTCAGCCGCGCCTTCCTGCAAGGCATCGTGAGCGACATCGCCAAGGGCATCGGCAATCCCAATCCGCTCGCCGCCACCATTCCGGAGACCGTCTATATCTGCTTCCAGATGACCTTCGCGATCATCACGCCGGCGCTGATCGCGGGCGCCTTCGCGGAGCGCATGAAGTTCTCGTCGATGCTGTGGTTCATGGGCCTTTGGGCGATCGTGGTCTATGCCCCGGTCGCGCATTGGGTCTGGGGCCCGGACGGTTTCATGAACTCCGGCAACTCGGACGGCCTCATCAAGGTTCTCGACTTCGCTGGCGGCACCGTGGTGCACATCAATGCCGGCGTCGCGGGCCTCATGTGCTGCCTGATGCTCGGCAAGCGCAAGGATAGCGGCCCGGGGCACAACATGGTGCTCACCTTCATCGGCGCCTCCCTGCTGTGGGTCGGCTGGTTCGGCTTCAACGCCGGCTCCGCCGTCACCGCCGGCATGCAGGCCGGCATGGCGATGCTGGTGACGCAGATCGCGACCGCGGTGGCCGCCTTCACCTGGATGCTGGTCGAGTGGATGATGCGCAAGAAGCCGACCGTCATCGGCATCTGCTCGGGCGCGGTTGCGGGTCTCGTCGCGATCACGCCGGCCTCGGGCTTCGTCGGCCCGGTCGGCGCGATCTGCATCGGCATCGCGGCCGGCGTCGTGTGCTACTGGGGCGTCACCGGGCTCAAGCACATGTTCGGCTACGACGACTCGCTCGACGCCTTCGGGGTCCATGCGGTCGGCGGAATCGTCGGCGCGCTGCTCACCGGCGTGTTCGCGGTCGAGCAATACGGCGGCACCGCCGGCCTGCTCGAAGGCAATGCGGTGCAGCTCGTCAACCAGGCCGAAGGCATCGTCATCGTCATCGTCTACGACGCCATCGTGTCGCTGATCATCCTCAAGATCATCGACATCATGCTCGGGTTGCGGGTCAGCGAGGAAATCGAGCGCGAAGGGCTCGACCTCGCGCTGCACGGCGAGACAGTCCAGTAAACCCCACAAGGAGACACGGTTGGGGCGAATACCCGGCAATCGCCCCGTCCGGTCGGAGGCCCTGGCGCAAGCCAGGGCCTCTTGTTTTTTGTGGCGGCCGCCATGCCGCCCTGGTGGCCCGCTACGGACACGATCGCCGATCCGAAACGCCAGCGCCCAACTGCCCGGCTTATGACCGATGGTTAATCACGCCTTAACCTCGCGCCCCCTATGGTGGGATGCCCTTGTAACTTGCGGCGGCGCGAGCCGTCGCGCATGTAGCTGTCATGACCAGCGTCGCACGCGAGCCCAAGAACGAGCCGAAGCACCCGCCGAAGCACGCGCCCAAGGCCTCGGCCGGCGCGGCGGTCGACACGCGCTCGCCGTTCGTGCGGCTGGCCGAGCTCATTGCCGGCGTCGAGCCCGGCATGCCCGCGATCGACCTCGGTCTCGGCGAGCCCAAGCATCCGGTGCCGGGTTTCGTCGCGCCCGTCATGGCGGCGCATATCGGCGACTTCGGACGCTATCCGCGCAACGAGGGAATCCCGGACTTCCGGGCCGCCGCCGCCGCCTGGACGGCCCGCCGCTACAAGCTCGCCCGTCCGCCCGATCCCGAGCGCGAGGTCATCGTCCTCAACGGCTCGCGCGAAGGGCTCTTCCTGGGCGCGATCGCGGCCCGAAGTTACGTGCCGGCGCGTGCCGGCCGGCCCGCGATCCTGGTCCCCAATCCGTTCTATGCGGCCTACTCGGCCGGCGCCGTCGCGGCCGATTGCGAGGTGATCTATCTGCCGACCACCCGGGCGACCGGCTTCCTGCCCGACCTCGACGCGCTCGCGCCCGACGTGCTCGCCCGCACGGTCGCCTTCTATCTCGCCTCGCCGTCCAATCCGCAAGGCGCGGTCGCCGACCTCGCCTATCTGCGCCGCGTCACCGAGATGGCGCGCCGCCACGGTTTCCTGGTGTTCAGCGACGAGTGCTATTCGGAAATCTACACCACCGCGCAACCGTCCGGCATCCTGCAGGCGGCGGGCGATGATTTCGAAAACGTGGTGCTGTTCCAGTCGCTGTCGAAGCGCTCCAACCTGCCGGGGCTGCGCGTCGGCTTCGCGGCAGGCGACCGCCGCTTCGTCGGAAAGTTTCTCGAGCTGCGCAACGTCGCGGCGCCGCAGGTCCCGGTCCCGGCGCAGCATGTCGCGATCGCGGCCTATGAGGACGAACAGCATGTCGAGGTCAACCGCGACCTCTACCGCATGAAATTCGACCTCGCCGACCAGATCATCGGCGACCGCTACGGCTACAAGCGCCCGGCGGGCGGCTTCTTCCTGTGGCTCGACGTGGCCCGGCAAGGCGGAAGCGAGGCGGCGGCCGCGAAGCTGTGGCGCGACGCCGGCGTGCGGGTGCTGCCCGGACGCTATTGTGCGCGCGACCAGGCCGACGGCAGCAATCCCGGCGCGGATTACATCCGCGTCGCCATGGTGCATGACACGGAAACAACGGCCGAGGCGCTTCACCGCATCGTGTCCGTGCTCAGATAAAGAGAGGAGCGCGCGTGGCCATCTCGTCCCTGCATCGCGGCTTCGGCGCCAGTGCGTTCCTGCCCGACGATCTGAGCGCCGCGCTGCGGCGGCGCGTGCGCGAGGCCGGCGGCCTCGCGCTGATCGGCCTCGCCGCGATCGCGACGGCTGCGCTCGCGACCTGGTCGGTGCGGGATCCCAGCCTGAGCCATGCCACCGGCGCCCCCGCCCACAACCTGCTCGGCACCTGGGGCGCGCTCACGGCCGATCTGCTGATGCAATTGTTCGGGCTGGCCGCGGTGGCGATCGTGTTGCCGATCGCGTGCTGGGGCTGGCGGCTGTTCACCCATCGGCGCCTCGACCGCCAGCGCCTGCGGCTCATCCTGTGGGTCCTCGGCGCGCCGCTCGCGGCCGGCTTCGCGGCCTGCCTCACGCGCGCCGCCCACTGGCCGCTGCCGACCGGTCTCGGCGGGGTGGTCGGCGATACGCTGCTGCGCCTGCCCGCCTATGTGGCGGGCGGCGTGCTGTCGGGCACGCCGCGCTTCACCATCGCGGTCGTGTTCGGGCTGGCGACCCTTTTCGTGGTCGCGGTCGCGTCCGGCGTCGGCTTCCATGCGCCGGCCGATGACGAAGACCACGATACCGAGGAGGACGACTCGTCCGACGGGTCGGTCGGCGTGATCGCGATCGCGCTCGGCTGGCTGGTGCATGGGCTTTTGAGCCTCAAAGCGCATGTCGCGCGCATGTTCGCCGCGCTCTTCGCATTCCGCGCCTCGGCCGAGGAGGAGGCGCGCCCCGCCCGCGCGCGGGTCGAGCCCCGGATCCTGCCGCCGTCCGGATCGCAGCCGCCCGAGGGCGACGGCGACGACGCGGAAGACGAGGAGGAGGACGAGGAAGGATCGTCGCTGCGGATCACGCCGCCCAAGGCGGCGAAAAGCGCGGCGCGCGCGGCCCCGCGCAAATCCACCGGCGGCTACGTGCTGCCGGCGCTCGGGCTGCTGTCGGCCGCCAAGGCGATCGAGCGCTTCGCGCCGAGCGCCGAGACCCTGCAGGAGAACGCCACCGCGCTCGAAAGCGTGCTGTCCGATTTCGGCGTGCGCGGCGAGATCATCAATGCGCGCCCGGGGCCGGTGGTCACGCTCTACGAGCTCGAGCCCGCGCCCGGGATCAAGTCGTCGCGCGTGATCGGGCTGGCGGACGACATCGCGCGCTCGATGAGCGCCGTGTCGGCGCGCGTCGCGGTGGTGTCGGGCCGCAACGCGATCGGCATCGAGCTGCCCAACCCGACGCGCGAGAAGGTCTATCTGCGCGAGCTCCTGGCGTCGGAAGACTACAACAATTCCAACGCCAAGCTGCCGCTCTGCCTCGGCAAGACCATCGGCGGCGAGGCGGTGATCGTCGATCTCGCCCGCATGCCGCATCTCCTGATCGCCGGCACCACCGGCTCGGGCAAATCGGTCGCCATCAACACCATGATCCTGAGCCTGTTGTACCGGCTCAGCCCGAACCAGTGCCGGCTCATCATGGTCGATCCGAAGATGCTGGAATTGTCCTCCTACGACAGCATCCCGCATCTGCTCACGCCGGTCGTCACCGATCCCAAGAAGGCCGTGGTGGCGCTCAAATGGGCGGTGCGCGAGATGGAGGACCGCTATCGCAAGATGTCGAAGCTCGGCGTGCGCAACATCGACGGCTACAACGCGCGCCTCGCCGACGCCAAGACCAAGGGCGAAGCGCTCACCCGCACGGTGCATACCGGCTACGACCGCGAGACCGGCGAGGCGATCTACGAGAAGGAGGAGTTCGATCTCGAGCCCCTGCCCTATCTGGTGGTGATCGTCGACGAGATGGCCGACCTCATGATGGTGGCCGGCAAGGACATCGAGGGCGCGATCCAGCGGCTCGCCCAGATGGCGCGCGCGGCCGGCATCCACGTGATCCTGGCGACGCAGCGCCCCTCGGTCGACGTCATCACGGGCACCATCAAGGCGAACTTCCCGACCCGCATCTCCTTCCAGGTCACCTCCAAGATCGACAGCCGCACAATTCTCGGCGAGCAGGGCGCCGAGCAGCTGCTCGGCCAGGGCGACATGCTCTACATGGCGGGCGGCGGGCGCATCAGCCGCGTCCACGGCCCCTTCGTGTCCGACGACGAGGTCGAGAAGGTCGTGCGTCACCTCAAGACGCAGGGCGCGCCGCAATATCACGAGGCCGTCACGGCCGACACCCTGGAAGGGGAAGAGGACGGCGCCGTGTTCGACGCGACCGGCATGGGCCAGACCGAGGGCGGCGATCTCTACAGCCAGGCGGTCCAGATCGTGACGCGCGACCGCAAGGCCTCGACCAGCTATATCCAGCGCCGCCTGCAGATCGGCTACAACCGGGCCGCATCGCTCATGGAGCGGATGGAGAACGAGGGGATCGTCGGGGCCGCCAACCACGCCGGGAAGCGCGAAATCCTGGTCGGCGGCGACGAGGAAGAGCGATTCTAGCGCAGTATGGCGGGGCGGCGAATCAGGGCCGCGAAATCGCCACACGACGCCACTAACCGTGCGCCGGGCGTTTTCCGATGGGGTTGGATCGAAAATCGCTCGAGAGTCGGTGATTGGTCGCATTTTCTGCGGCGGGAATACGGGGCGCAGCGGAGATGGTGATGCGGAAGGCGGGAGTGGCCGCGCTGGTGGCGGCCTTGATGGTCGGCTTGACGCCGATCGCGGTCGCGCAGAGTGTCCCGGTGCCGGCGCCCGCGCCGAAGAAGCCGGTTCCCCAATCCCCCAATCAGCCGCCGCGGCCCCTGGCCCCGGTCGGACCGGCCGCGACGACGAGCCCGGCCGCCGCGCCACGTCCCGCGGGCGGGTTCGACGCCACCCAACGGGCCCTGGTCGACCGGGTGAGCGGATATCTGTCGGGCCTGCAGACCCTGGTCGGCGACTTCGTGCAGGTCGGGCCGGACGGCCAGCGCACCGAAGGGCAGTTCTTCATCCTGAAGCCCGGCAAGGTGCGGTTCGAATACAACCCGCCGAGCCCGGTCGACGTGGTGGCGGACGGCCACTCGGTTGTGGTGCGCGACCGCAAGCTCGACACGCAGCAGCTTTTTTCGCTGTCGCAGACGCCGCTGCGCTTCCTCCTGTCGGACCGCATCGACCTCCTGCGCGACACCAACCTGGTCTCGGTGTCGGCCGACGACACCTTCGTCACCGTCGTGATCGAGGAAACCCAGACCCTGATCGGCACCAGCCGGCTGATGCTGATGGTCGGCGCGAAGGATTTCCAGTTGCGGCAATGGACGGTGACCGACCCGCAGGGCTTCGACACCACGGTCGCGGTCTACAACCTGGACACCACCAAGAAGCTCGATCCGAACCTGTTCAAGATCACCTATTCGGATCGCCCCGACCCGCGGTGAGGCTCGTCCGTCATTGCGAGCGAAGCGAAGCAATCCCATGTCATTATGCGATGACGCGAGATTGCTTCGGCGTGCTGCGCACGCCTCGCAATGACAACAAGCGGATGACTCCGCAACAATAGGCCACCCTCAAAAACACGATGCACATCACGATCACGACCTGGAACATCAATTCGGTGCGGTTTCGCATCGACCTGGTGTCGCGTTTCATCAAGGCCGAGCGGCCGGACGTGCTCTGCCTGCAGGAAACCAAATGTCCGGACGACAAGTTTCCGCTCAAGCGATTCGCGCGGCTGGGCTATACGCACGTCGCCCTCAACGGCCAGAAGGGCTATCACGGCGTCGCGGTGCTCTCGCGTCTGCCGTTCGATTCCACCAGCCTGCGCAACTTCTGCAGCAAGACCGATTGCCGGCATATCTCGGTAACGCTGGGCGAGAAGGCCGGCCTGCGCGACCCCACGACGCTGCATAATTTCTATGTGCCGGCGGGCGGCGACGAGCCCGATCCCGCCACCAACGTGAAATTCGCCCACAAGCTCGCCTTCCTGGACGAGATGCGGGGCGCGCCCGAGCTGCGCCCGGCCGCGAATGCGCGCGCGATCCTGGTCGGCGATCTCAACGTGGCGCCGCTCGAGCACGACGTCTGGAGCCACAAGCAGATGCTCAAGGTGGTGTCGCACACGCCGGTCGAATGCCAGAAGCTCAACGAGGCGCAGAATTCCGGCGCATGGTTCGACGCGATGCGCGCCTTCGTGCCGGAGCCGGCGAAGCTCTACACCTGGTGGAGCTACCGCGCGGCCGATTGGGCGGCGGCCGACCGCGGGCGGCGGCTCGACCACATCTGGGTGAGCCCGGCGCTCGCCGGCGAGGTTTCGGCGCTGAACATCCGCCGCCAGGCGCGCGGCTGGGAGCGCCCGTCGGACCACGTGCCGGTGACGGTGAAAGTCGAGCTGTGAGCGGGCGAGCGTGACCGTGATCGGAAACGCGCTGTCTCCGCGGCCTGCAAACCTGCGAGGTCAAGTCTACCGCCGCGCATCCGGGTCGAGCACGCCGCGCAGCTCGACCATGTCGCGCGTCGCCTGGTCGGTGCGCGCCGCGATGTAATCGCGCAGCCGCAGCGCGGCGTCGGGAAAGCCTTCCAGCATCTTGAGGAACAGGCCGCGCGGCACGCGGATCACGGTCGAGGGCTCGGCCGCCGTGGCGGTGACCGGGCGCGTCGTCTCGGTGAGCAGCGCGAGCTCGCCCAACAGCGCGCCGCGCACCACCGTCACCTCGGCGGTGCTCGCATCGGTATTGTCGACGGTGAGGATGAAGGAGCCTTCCTGGACCAGGTAGCCGGCGTCGGCCGGCTCGCCCGCCGTGAACAGCACCTCGCCGCCATGCACGTAACGGCTCTCGGCGCCGATCGCCAGGATCCGCAATGCATCGCGTCCGAGCATGGCGAAGCTCGGCACCCGCTCCAGAAACGCGATATCTTCCTCGATGCTCATGATTGGTGCGAAACCTAGGGCACCAACTTGTACCCGCCGGTTTCGGTGACCAGGATCGCCGGCAAGGCCGCGTCCTTCTCGACCTTCTGACGCAGCCGGTAGATATGGGTCTCCAGCGTATGGGTGGTGACGCCGGAATTGTAACCCCAGACCTCCTGCAGCAGCACCTCGCGCGAAACCGGGCGCTGGCCGGCGCGATAGAGATAACGCAGGATCGCGGTTTCCTTCTCGGTCAGCCGCACCTTGTTGCCCTTCGGGCTCATCAGAAGCTTCGAGCTCGGGCGGAACGTGTAGGGCCCGATGGTGAAGACCGCATCCTCGCTCGCCTCGTGCTGGCGCAGCTGCGCGCGGATGCGCGCGAGCAGCACCGCGAAACGGAACGGCTTGGTGACGTAATCGTTGGCGCCCGATTCGAGGCCGAGGATGGTGTCGGAATCGGTGTCGTGGCCGGTCAGCATGATGATCGGCGCCTTGAAGCCGTTCTTGCGCAGGATGCGGACCGCCTCGCGCCCGTCGATGTCGGGCAGGCCCACATCCATGATCACGAGGTCGATCTGGCCGGCCTTGGCGGCCTGCACGCCCTTGGAGCCGGTGTCGGCGGCCACCGCCTCGAATTCCTCGTGCAGCGACAGTTGCTCGACCAGCGCGTCGCGCAGCTCGTTGTCGTCGTCGACGATCAGTATCTTGCGTGCATTCGACATCGGTTCTGGCCTGTGGGGCCGCCGACTGCGCGGCGTTGGGCGCAATAGAGCATGCAGGCATAAAAGAGCAAGTGGTTGACCGCATTGGGCTTGCGTCGTTTGCCGGGAAAATTCGCTATAACGGGGCGATGAATCGCATGACTTTTTCGGCTCTGCGGGTTCGCTCCCGCCCCGGCAACCGCGCCCAAGGCTGGCTCACGGCCGGCTCCCTGGCGATTCCCGTGGCGCTCGGGCGCTCGGGCGTCAGGGCCAACAAGCGCGAGGGCGACGGCGGTACCCCGCGCGGGGACTTCCGTCTGGTCCGCCTATGGTGGCGGCCCGACCGCGCCCCGCGGCCGCGCACCCGGCTGCCGGTGCGCGCGATCACCCGCGAGGCCGCCTGGTGCGAGGACCCGGCCGACCGGCGGTATAATCAGCCGTTCCGGCGCGCGCGCGACGCCGTCGGCGACCGGCTTTGGCGCGATGACCGGCTCTACGACTATATCGTCGAGATCGACCACAATTCCCGGCCGCGGGTGGCCGGGCGCGGCAGCGCGGTGTTCATCCACGTGGCCCGGCCCGGGTTTCGGCCAACGGCGGGCTGCGTGGCGCTGGCGATGCCACGGCTGCGGTGGCTGCTGGAGCGGGCAGGGCCCAAGACCCGAATTGTGATTCAGTAATTTAAGCCATTGAACTGATCCATGATTTCATCCCTCCTCATCCTGAGGAGCCCGCCGAAGCGAAGCGAAGGCGGGCGTCTCGAAGGATGGGCGGCCGGGGGCCGGCCGCATGGTTCGAGACGCCGCGCTACGCGCGGCTCCTCACCATGAGGCCGGGGCTTGGGCTTACCCCCGCTCCCCGAAAATCGCACTGCCGACCCGCACATGGGTGGCGCCGAACCGGATCGCGGTCTCGTAGTCGGCGCTCATGCCCATCGACAGGAGCGTGAGCCCGTTGCGGGCCGCGATCTTGGCGGTGAGGGCGAAATGCGGGGCAGGGGGCTCGTCGAGCGGGGGTATGCACATCAGCCCCTGGATCCCGAGCCCATAGGTCTCTCGGCATTCGCGCAGGAAGGCATCGGCGGCCTCGGGAAGGATCCCGGCCTTCTGCGGCTCCGCGCCGGTGTTGATCTCCACGAACAGCTGCGGATGCCGGGCCTGCTTCTCGATCTCCTTGGCGAGCGCCGCGCACAGGCTCGGCCGGTCGACCGCATGGATGGCGCCGAACAGCGCCACCGCCTCCCTGGCTTTGTTGGACTGCAGCGGGCCGATCAGATGCAGATCGATATCCGGAAACCGCGCCGTGAGGGCAGGCCACTTGGCCTTGGCTTCCTGCACCCGATTCTCGCCGAACACGCGCTGGCCGGCGCCGATGACGGGCGCGATCGCGTCGGCCGCGAAGGTCTTCGATACCGCCACCAGGGTGACGGCGGCGGAATCGCGGCCGGCCTCCAGGCAGGCTTGCGCGATTCTGCGACGGACATCCGCCAGCCGCTCCGCCGGCGACCCGCGAGGTGAATCTTCCACTGACGGCCTCATCGAAACTCGTTGTGCGCCGGGACTCGTGCCGCGAACCCGAAGTTCGCACGATTTCGCGGCGGCACGGTTGCGAACTTCGGGTTCAAAAGCGGCACTAGAATCATAATGTTGCTAGTGTCCTTTCGATTCCGAAGTTCGCTCAGCCCCATGAGCAAAACCACCATGCCGCGCCTGAGCATCCGCGCGCGCCTCATGCTGCTCGCGCTGCTCGCCGTGGTGCCGCTCACGTTCGACCGCGTCCGCCTGCTCGAGGCGGGCCGGACCGAGCGGATCGAGATGACGTCCAAAGACATGCTCGATCTCGCCAAGCGCGGCGCCGACGCCCAGGTCGAGATGATCGATGCGACGCGCTCCGTGCTGGCGGTGGTGGCGGTTTCGCGCTCGACGTGCCGTGGATCCGCGCGCTGTCGGTGGCCGGACCGGACGACCGCCTCATCTGCTCGACCCGCGCGCGCGCGGTCGGCATCGACGTCTCGGACCGTCCCTATATCCAGGAGGCGCGCCGCAGCTGGGGTTTCGTGCTCAGCGATTACCTGATCGAGCGCACCGCCAATCAGCCGGCCGTCATGGCGGCCTACCCGACGCTCGGAACAGACGACAATGTCAATGCGATCATCGTGGCGGCGATCGACCTGCAATGGGTCGGGCGGCTTTCGCCCCTGGTCGAGGCGCGCCCCGGCGCGACCGCGCTGCTGCTCGACCGCAACGGGACCGTGCTGGCGGAATTCCCCCAGCAGCGCGAGCGCGGACAGAATTTCGCCGATCATCCGCTGTTTCGCGAGGTCTTCGGGCGCTCCGACGGCGGCGTGACGGCGGCGGACTTCGACGGCGTCCGGCGTATTTTCGGCTTCACGCGGCTTGCCGGCACCGATGCGCGCATCCTGATCGGCCTCGACGAGGCGGAAGCGCTGCGCCGCATCGATCGCGAGATCGGCATCGCCTATCTGCAGCTTGCGCTGTTCGGCATCCTCACTTTGCTGGCCGCCTGGTATGGGGGCGAGCAGCTGATCGTCGAGCCGATCCGGGCGCTCGCCCGCACGGCGGCGCGCATCGGCCGCGGCGATCTCGACGCGCGCCCCAATCGCGGCAAGCTCGCGCCGGAATTCGTCCCGCTCGCCGCCGCGCTCACCGACATGGCGATCAAGCTCGCGGAGCGCGACCGCGAATTGCGTGCCGCCAACCGCCACCTCGAGGCGCTGGCGTCGATCGACGGCCTGTCGGGCCTCGCCAACCGGCGCAGCTTCGATGCGCGCCTGCAAACGGAGTGGCAGCGCGCCGCGGAGCTCAAGCGGCCGGTCGCCCTGATGATGATCGACGTCGATCACTTCAAGCTGTTCAACGACAATTACGGCCATCTCGAAGGCGATCAGTGCCTGCGCGTGATCGCCGACACGCTGGCGGCGGCCGCGACCCAGAACGGCGATTTCGTGGCCCGCTATGGCGGCGAGGAGTTCGTGGTGCTGCTGCCCGACACCGACCTCGCGGCAGCGCTGGAAACCGCCGCGCGCCTGCGCCACACGGTGGCGGCGCTGGCGATCGCGCACCGCTTCGCGCCCTGCGGCCACGTCACGGTCAGCATCGGGGTCGCGGCGCTGACGCCGAGCGCGGCGAACAGCCCGGAGGACCTGCTCGGAGCCGCCGACGGCAGCCTCTACGCCGCCAAGCGCGGCGGCCGCAACACGATCTGCGCCGCCCAGGACGTCCTGATGCCGGCGGCGTGACGCCGGAATTCCGTCCAAGCCGTTGACCGGCCGCCGGCTTTCATGTCCTAGTCGGCGCACATATTTGACGCCGGACGGCAACCATTCAATGACTGCAAGTCGATGACCACCGAGCGCTACAACGCCCGCGACGCGGAGGCGCGTTGGCAGAAATTCTGGGACGAGCGGGCGATCTTCGCGACCCGCAACGAGGATCCGCGGCCGAAATACTACGTGCTGGAGATGTTCCCCTATCCCTCGGGGCGCATCCATATGGGCCACGTGCGCAACTACACCATGGGCGACGTGGTGGCGCGCTACAAGCGGGCGCGCGGCTTCAA
>WNFR01010921.1_pt1 | contig 12798 bp, 16 predicted proteins | sample 5400221 | NCBI WGS metagenome assembly WNFR01 (sample SAMN13153357, study PRJNA577476) | soil metagenome | isolation source: 40 cm soil under Madrone tree | place: USA:California | collected 2016-06-14
CTCGTCGACTCGGACTCGCTCGACTCAACTGATTTCCAGATCAATACCAGCTTGATCAAACCCTTCAGTGATCGAGTGATCGAACACACCACATGTTCGATGGCAACTTTGTCGTCGGTATCACGACGGTGTTGCGAGAAAGTTATCAAGTCCTAGGCCTCGTGCTGTCTGGACAGCAACACCCCGGCGATGACTAATTCCGATTTTCTCGTTTTTATACCGAGTGTTATGATACAAACTTTATTGCATTACTTCTCAACGCCGCACCACTATATAGCGATCGTTGTATACTAATAGTAGGGATGGAGTGGGGAAGGCGGTGGATGATGACAGGAGGGGCAATGTCCAAAAACGCTGTGCAGAGGGATGAGCGCTCTATGAGCTGACCACTTGCACATCGAGTATTCGATCATGCAGCGCTGTACAGGAACAGGTTGTTCGTCGCAGCGATCTGTGATCCATCATCGTTAGCGCGGCTACGGAAAACTAGCCTGATAACAGACCGCAATAGTATTTTCTCTCGGGTGCCAGCTCGCGTGCAAGATCTTCTTGTTGAAGTCTAGCGTCTCGAGCTGCATCGCGTCTTTCAGCCCTGGCTTGATGCCATTTTTGACCCCGAGCTGCTTGTTACCCGGCAATGGCCCGCCAATTTTCTTCGCCTTGAATGCAGACTTGTCCGCTTGCAATACAACATCGTTCAGCGTCTCCACGTCGAAGATGCGCAAGTAGTTGTGGTAGGAACCAGTCAGCACATTCCTGAAAACAACACACTTAATTTCAGGGCAACAGGAGTAAGAAAAGAACGGGCTCACCTGTCATCTCCACTCCATGTGCACTCGAATTTGTCAAATATGCAGTCGTTCTCATACAAATCACACAGCTTCCCGCGCAGGTGATCATGTATCTGAATAGTCTTTAACGGACGGGATTCCATATTGACGTCCCAGATCCTCAGGGATAGATAGTCCCGTGCGAGGATATACCGCCCATCATGGCTGAACTTGACGTCGGAGATAGAAGAAATGATTTCAGAGAAAAACGATCGATTTGTTGGGTCCTCCTCTTCTTCGTACACTAGGCGAGATATATCTTTCGATAAACGGACTAGGTGGTGCGTGACGTACATTTCGCATGCTTGTCACACAACGCAGAGTCCCGCATGTCCGCAAGCTTGATGTTACTCTTCGAGCTGGAATACATGAAAACGTTGCATTGTGTTGGGTGGAACTCGGCAGCGGTGATGACTTCAGTGAGTTCCTCCATGTTAGCGGGCTTGATATCCACGATATCTGCACGGGAATCGTAAGAAAAGGAATCTAGGAGACGATCGCAGGGTAAAAAATACTTCCTGAAACTCTGATCACTGATGTTCAGATTCCAGAGGTTGATACGCAAGTCATCTGAGGAAATGTATGTCTCCTGGTCGGAATTAACGGTGATCGAATGGATGTGATAAGCATGTGCGTTGGAGTAAACTTTGCGGGGTACTGCGGCGATAATGTTGTCTTGATGTTGCATATGGGGTAAGCGCAAGTGCTGTTGTAATGATGGGGGTGGAAGGGCTCGTTGCCCATCACCCACGCCCAGGTTGGACTCTGACACTACTCGTAAAGACTTCTCGAAGACCTTCCAAAGTTTGATGGTCTTGTCTAAGGACATGTGATAAGATAAGTAATTAACGGTGGCCATTAAAATGCTGGCGTACCATTTGTTGAGAGCAGGAAGTGTGCAGAGTTCTGCCGTCTACACCATCGGATCTTATTAATCTTCTCCTCGATTTCGAGTGACTTGAGATAATCGAACTCCGGCTCATGTGACTGGAACTCGGTGTAGAACTTGTATTCGCAGCTCTTCTTCTGGATGTCAAAGAGATGGACATATCGGAAAATGAAATCAGCGGCGTCAGTAGAGTAGACACGAGAGGCGAGGACGTACCATATCATTCCGCTCGAATAACACTACACGTCCACCCTTGTCACCTGTCGCCAAGTAGTTTCCCGTAGAATCGAATTCAACGGCAGAGATAATATCGGCTATCCGGATTTATTTCAGTTTGTAAGCGACACTGCCTGGTATATAACGGAAATCACACGCCGAGTATGGGGGATGGAGACGATCAACAATGCTAAAAGTACAGGTCATTTACCTTCCGTGATGTCCTCCACATCGCCCTTGTCGCCGAAACACTGGGCAAATCGCCAGCCGCCGGAGGCGTCTGGATCCATGAGTGAAGAGGGTCTATGTACGAGGAGAGAGTTCGGGAATTAGGGTCTAAGATCCGAGGATGGATTGACTGTGGGATGTATTGTTCGCGCGTCAGGAAGACGAGCGAAGAAGAAAGGGAAAGATGATGAGTGTAATCAAAGGCAAAGGCAAGGAAATCCAAGAGCCGCTGACCTGACCGGCACTGGAGACGTCGCCTGCATTATGTAACACTTGGGCGTGATGTTTCATTTGTCCCTGTTTGGTCCATTCAGACAGCCACTTGATTGACCGAACGTCGTCAGAGTCTCTTCTAACAACACACTCACACTCACTATTACTCTCACAATGCCGATTGCACCTATCACCGGAAAGCTCAGGAAGAGGCTCTGGCTTGACCTCTCTTGTGCTCTTGGTTTTGGCATTTCTAGCGCCTATGCTTATTGGTCAGTCTTTTCTTTTGCGGTCCGTCGGATTATTCACTCACTTGATCGGCCCCAGGTATGGCATTCATTTGAAGTCTGGTTAGTCTGCAGACTCCCCGTCTTATGAACCCTGAGCTCCATCCTTCTCTTGAATACATGTCTCTGACTCCCCTCTCATAGTGCAACGCCAGGAGGAGTTTTACCTCAAGCTGGAGCGGCAGAGACAGGTCGCATAGAACGTGTTTTGTCTTTGTCCAAAAAGAGACCGATTATCATTCATTGCTCCCCATCCAACCGTGATCCTGTATTAGTCCGACTTTTGACTTCACGACGGATGCTTGCAAGTAAGCATGGAATGATCCATGTAGAGAGTGGTAATATATGAACAGGTATCGTAAAACGTGAGTGTAAGTGGGTGAATCATAGCCGCGAATAAAGTGTACGCATAATTAGCTCGGTAGGATTTTGTCCGGGATCCTACCTGAGCAGTCCCATCCGCTTCAACGTCTCGCAGTTCTCCGCTCTCTCCGCTTCTATCTGGTTCACCTTTTCCCAATCCGCCCAAATGCCAAAGAAGCCAACGGCCCGCTCTTTTCTCCGTTGTTTCGAGTCCAACTCGCTTTGGCAAAGTGCGTACTTCTCCTGCGTGAATGCCCGGTCCACATTCTCTTCGAACCGACGTAGAGTAGGCATAGATTGCGGTTTGTCGGTCGACTTGAGCCGAGCGATTTCAGCTGTTATAGGATGGCGATTGAACTCGGCCTCATTTACGTGATAGCCCACGCCAAGCGATTGTGTCTTCCTCTGCACGTTGAATCGCGCAGAGGGCTCGAATGAAAACCGCGGATCAGGTACGCCCGGTGTGATGAAAAGGTTTGGGATGACAGAGAGCAAAGAGAACGCGAAGAGAATGAGGAGAGGGAGAACCTGAGCGAAGAGCGAACGTTGAGCCCCCTGCTGCTGTTGCTGTCCTTGTCGCGGGCGTGTTGTATGAACGCGGGTTGTGCGGAAACCTCCAGGTCCGAAACTAGCGGTAAACACTGTGCAGAAATTAGAGTCCATGTTGCCATACAGCCTGAAAAATTACCTGGTCCTGCGCCGAACCCAGTTCCTCCACCGAAGAACATGTTGAAGAGATCTTCTGGGCTGAGCTCCCCTTCGAACGTGGAACCGCCAAATGGACTCGTCGCGAACCCTGATGCAGGCCCTGGAGACATGCCACCAAATCTTGACTCGGGATCGCCTCCACTACGATCATATATCGCCCGTTTTTGCGGGTCTATTCCACAATTGTTTGTTCAAGGGAAAAATTCTAAGAACGTGATGAAAGACTCACCAGAAAGAATCTGGAAAGCTTTGGAAACCACTAGGATCTTAAATTAATACGGTGGATAGTGGTCAAGTATCGAAGAGAGAACACACTCTTGAACGACTCGTCAGCACCTGGCGCCCCGTTCTTGTCCGGATGTAAGGCGAGCGCCAACTGGAGAAAGTTGAGGATACGAAACACGTACACACGACGTGTGGAACTTACCTTGCGATATGCTTTCTTTACGTCTGCCTCGTCACAATCTCTTTTGAGTGCCAAGATCTCATAGTACTCTGTTGCTTTGCACGTCCGTACCCGCTTGACAACGGCAAGGTTTTCAGCCGTATACTCCCGTTTTTCCTTCGTGTCACTCGATTGTGAAGAGGCTTTGGCGGCTGGCGGTGCATGACGCTGGTGTGTACCGGATGCAGATGGGTGGGTTTCCGTTGCTGATGTAAAAGAGCTTGGTTCTGATGGAGCAGACCCGGACGAAGAAGAGGATCCCGCTGAAGAAGATGAGGATGAAGAGGCTTCAGAGTCGATTATCTCGAGTAGCTTGGCTGCTTCAGGGGTGGAGAAAAGTGCCAGCGACTTTTGCGCAAACTTGCGTGCGGAGGTAAAATTTCCAGCTGTACGTTGCTTCTGGGATATGTGAAGACAGCGAAGCGCCTCGTCCTTGTTGCTCTCCATGGTGAGGTAAAGCGAAATAACAGTGATGGGTGTCCTAATGAAAATCGGAATTGCACTCGTCGCTAGCACAGCTGAGATCTCGGTGTCAGCATTACGTAATGAAATGAACAAGTCAGCATTGGATTAGTCAGCGACATCATACCCAAAGTCAACCATGACCGTCGAGGAATCGGAAACGGAGGAGCTCAGGAGTTTCCGTGAAACCTGGAAACGGGAAGTACGGGAAAGGCAATGGCCTGAACATCCTATTACTCCTTCCGTGCAGGCACCCGCTTCTGAAGCAGGAGTTCACCATGCGCCTCGCGACGATGCACTTGAGGTGTATAACCAGGCCATTAGACATGAACAAGCAGGCGAACTCGATGAAGCGTTGCGACTGTATCGGCAGGCTTTTCGTATGAACCCTAATGTCGACAAGGTTTACCACCTCAGAGAAAAAGCTGCACGAGCTTTAGAGGCCTCTGCCCTCATCCCAACACCCGTTGACCGGGGAACAGAAACGAAGGCAGTGGACACTTTTGGTCTAGGAAGTGTCGTGCGCGGAGTGGCTCCCACATCCACGAAGCTTGTATCCTCTTCCGTTCATCATCCTGACCGATATGTATCTGGTGTTCTCGTGCATATTGTGGCAGGCTTTCCGGAAATACTCTCGTTCGAACCCGAGGACGAAAAGGACCCGCCATTTCTCCAACGACTTCCCGATGAACTCTTGGTTTACATCCTCAGGCACTTGGGCACTATGGCAATCGAACGTTTCGCTCGCGTTTGCAGAAAAGCAAGGGTAATCACTCTTGACACTGCCATTTGGAGGTTAGGCTTTCTACTCGCCTTCATCATCAGACTCTATCTTCCATCTTCCGTGCCATTGAACCAGCACTTGGCCAATTGGCTTTACGCGCATGTCAATGTGGTGTTACTGTAGACGGCGTGGTTCTCATTCGCGTCTCTTCCAGGTCATTCGTAGAGACCATCTACAAGCCGCCGCAAATTTTGCCAAACGAGATTCTCAACGACATTGTGGGCAAATACTCCTCGGATTATCGTCGCGTATACATAGAGAGGCCACGCGTGCGACTGGATGGCGTTTATATCGCGGTATGCCATTACATGTACTTAACCGCCAGCTTGGTGTCCTCCTGTACCACTCATCATAATTCGCAGACGACACGGGCAGAGCGAGAATGCTTGGGTTAATGTAGGCATTACTTAAACCTTCATCGAACTTTTTGGACTGACATGATACAGATAAGTCACCTTATCACGTATCATCGTTATTTGTGCGTATCTATGTAATATTTTCTTTTCGTTGATTGACTTTTTACATTTACCCAGGCGATTCTACCCCAACGGGCAAGTCATCTCGCTCCTCGCAAATGAAGAGCACGACCCTCAACATGTGATTGGTATACTAAGGCCGACACTCCGCATGAAGGTGCGGACCCAGCCCATATCACAATGTGATACCCCATGTCTATTTGCCTTTAGGGATTCTTCATTGGTACCTGGAAATTAACCGGAGTAAAGGTGCAAATCTCGAAATTGGTGGACCCATCGAACCTTGATGCTCGATACACGTTTCAAATGACTCTGGCACTGCGGTCACGCCCATTGGGCCGTTGGAATAAGTTAGACTTCGACGAGTACGAGTCGGTGAATGTAGAAGACGGGGAAGTTACACGTTTGGCCCTGAAGAATGAGCGACCGTTCTGGTTCTCTAAAGTCCGGTCATACAGCAGTAAACTAGAGTAGATATTATTGTCGGGATGGCTGAGAGACAGGTGGCTCGGACATAACTCGTTTCTGCCCAAGACACCACGGTCGGTGCGACCAAATTTTGGGACAACCTTATTGGGTAAGTACGGGTGTGTCGCTCACCCGCACCTCGCCCAACCGCCCAACATAACCCTGCGTCGTGGACGCCTAGGCAACCTGCCATGGGCAATGCACTGCATATCTCGCTTCAACGCTCTTTTATCGTGACCACATTCATTGCCACGTTTCTGTCTTTCGTGAAGCCACCTCAACCATTCCTGCTGTCCATTCACCTATTTCTGTCCTGCCCGTTTAATACGGCGACACCATTCACCCACGACCGGAGCATTCGACCGCATCCCTGTCCTCCTGTGCTATGCACCCAGTCCTCCTCTTAGATGAAGTTCTCAGGATCATCCTCGATAATATAGACAACGATTCCAATCGTTCATCCGCTCTCAAATCTTTTTACCGTATAGCAACAGTTTGTCGGGCCTGGAAGGACCCCGCCTTGGACTATTTGTGGGCATCCCTTGCTTCAGTGGATCCCTTACTCGCTCTCCTTCCGAATCATGTGAGCAAAATTCCCATAACGTATACTCACAGAATGTCTGACGAGCGTCCGTATTTCAGGACGCGTTGCACGGACCTGTACCCTCTAATGCTTTCGCACTATTCTACGCCTATGCTTCGCGGGTTCGAGGCGTTGGCCAAGACTCATGCTCCCTGCCGAAGCTCCAATTCTGTCCCTGCATTGTTGATACAACCCCTTCTACGGGTACACTTCTCCCCTCGCTTCGCTCGGTGCGCCTGGTCCTGAAGGGCGCGACCAGTCAACAATTTCCCCTCACACTATATCTGTCAACAAACCTGCAAAGCGTATCCATCGACGTTGGCTTTCGTTCAGGTATGAAAGTATCGGGAGTACTCAAAGCCCTGCGCGCGTATCTCGATGCCGTCGCGCGCATCGCTTGCCATTTGAAACATTTACGTTTGCGGGGTCAGCTTTCGGGACAAGTTATCAGCTCTGTCGCATCCATGCGCGATCTTCGCTCGCTCTGTCTATGCGGCGTCTCCCAGCCGATGCCACGTACACTGGCGTCCATCGCCTGCTTCCCGAACCTAGAAGATTTGCGTCTACAGCTCGATCGTATAAATATAGCCGACCTGGCCGAGGCTTTGATTTCCGCCAGTTCTAATACCACTCTCTTCCCCTCCCTTCGAAACCTCCGAATCCGCGCGTCACCGGCGGCCGCAGAGGTGTTCTTCCCACACCTGCCAGCGGGAAAACTGCGCACACTACACCTGGAATCGGACCTCAAGCCGCGCTCCGTCGATTCTTGGACACCCGCTCTCGCCGTACTCGCCGAAAGGACCCATACCACCCTCGCGGTCCTTTCTTTCGAAGCCCTAACCAGCTTCTGCGAGGCGTTCGACCACGCCTTCCCCCCAAAGCTGCACTTCACGCTCGCCACGCTCGCCCCACTTGCCCTCCTCGCCCACCTGCGCTGCTTCATACTCGACGCATCCGTCCCGCCCGACCTGGGCGACCCCGACCTCGCGTCCATCGCGTGCTGGTGGCCTGAGATCGAGGAACTGTCGCTTTGGTCCCGCCCTGTGGAAGTGTTCGACTTCCCCGCGTATTTCACGACACAGCCCCGCGCGACCCCCGCCAGCCTCGCGGTCCTCGCGGCACAGTGCCCGCGTCTGCGCCAACTCAGCCTCCCGATGGACATCGCGGTGCTGCCCCCACCCGCACACCCGCCGCAGGTCGTACCCTCCCATCTGGCACTTGCCCGTCTGACGATTGGATGCGTGCGGGTGGGCAAGACGATTGACCCGGCTGGCGTCGCAGAATGCATATACCGCGCATTCCCGGCTCTCGAGGAGATCGAGTTTGACTGCGGCGACGAGACATCGTGGACGGACGTCCTCGAATGTTATTCCGCCCTTGCTTCTCATGTGTTGCCAACCTAGAGTCTTTTTTCACTAGACAGAATTTCACTGGTTATACAGATACAGATATATATATTTCATCTATAGACCTTGGAATCGGGCATAAACACAACGCTCGATAAGCGCTATGAGCAATTGTACTATAATTCCCCCTCACCTACAACTTCTTTACCTTAATTTGCGCGCTTGACCTGGCGGATACAGGAGTACTCGTTCACGATGTAGTGGGCTTAATCGAAGCCTTACGCTGTGGTTTTATCTTCTAAGCCCTCAAAACCAATCGAAGAACCATAACCGCGAGCGCTGGTGGGATCCCATAATTTTGGAGTTACAACATTGCAAACATGAAATTGTCTGGTGCTACTACATGGGATTCCTTCTGTTACGCTACTGGAGGCTTGGTACCAGGCTGAAACGTATACGTCAAGCCGCATTTGCCACAGTATTGGCGGTCTTGGTGAAAGGACATCTAGAGACGAAAAGTATTAACAAACAATGAACCGTCCTAGTGCTTATACACCTACGAAGACACCAGCCCCGCAAGTAGGGGTTGGGCATTCGCGACGAAGTCGCTTGATCTTGCCATCAGACTCGACCTTGTAGTATTTTAAAATGGCCATCTTGACCTTCTTGCGCTTATGCTTAACCTTCTTAGGAGTCTGCACACGTAAAATAACTTTAACAAAAATATCGAACCAAATGCACGACCAGATCATACGTTGTAAGTTTTTTTCTTGCGCTTCTTCGCCCCACCACGCAGACGGAGGACAAGGATGTGGGCTGTCTCGATAAAAGTTCGGGCAAGTGCAAGGACGTGTAACTCACCCCTCCTTGTCCTGGATCTTGGCCTTGACATTATCGATAGTGTCAGAGGATTCCACCTCAAGGGTGATGGTTTTTCCAGTGAGACTACAACAGGTAAAATGTTAGCATAGGATATATGTTCGCAGTCAAAACACACGTTTTCACAAAGATCTGCATCTTGCACTAGAAGGGTAATCAGTGAGGGTACAGGAGCGGATAAGGAACATGCTGACCGGAAGCCTCTATCTATCCAGCGACTTTTGGCGGTGGAGTCTTCGACGAGGCAAGCCGGTCTTTTGGATGAGAGAGAACAGAGAAGTTTACGAGAGTGACATGGAGAGTTATTGTCGATGGTTTGTGCGTGGGAAACAATATAAGGTTTATCTCGGGTTAAGCCGAATGAAGCTGGCTCGCGTCGCGTCGCGTTCTGATCGACGCGTCTTTCTACGCTTTAACTATATCGTTCACTATAACGCTCGGACATGGACAGCGACGAGGACATGCAAATCGACTCTGATATCCCATCTTTGTCGTTGTTAAACAAGGGCAAAGGCAGGGCGGTCCTTCATGATGGATATGAGGACACGACAGCACGGGATGACACACTTCCTTGGTATATAAATTTGTCCTGTAATGAAAATCTCGACCAACAGAGAGTACATACAGGGTAGAGAAATACAGGCCAGTGACACTGGATGACGTTGTCTCCCACAAGGACATAATCAGCACTAGTCAGTCTTGCGATCTCCTTTGTTGTCCCTTCGGCTTATTCTAGACCAGTTGAAAGGTTTATTGAAAAGAACAGATTGCCTCATCTTCTTTTCTATGGTCCTCCTGGAACTGGAAAGACGTCAACGATCATTGCCGTAGCAAGGCGAATATATGGTCCCACATTTCGCAAACAAATTCTCGAGGTGGGACCCTACCTTCTTCAGGGGACTTGATTTGCGCGCTAAATTTTATCAGCTGAACGCCTCTGACGACAGAGGCATCGACGTCGTCCGTGAGCAGATAAAGCAGTTCGCAGAGACGCGCACCCTTTTCGCCAAAGGGTTCAAACTCATCATATTGGACGAGGCGGATATGATGACTACCGCTGCCCAAGCCGCACTTCGACGCATCATCGAACAGTACACGAAGAACGTTCGGTTTTGCATCATCTGCAACTATGTCAACAAGATTATACCAGCCATCCAAAGTCGCTGTACGCGCTTCCGGTTTTCCCCGTTACCCGTTGCAGAAATCGAAAAGCGGTTAAGTCATGTTGTGGAGGCCGAAAGGTGCGACTTTCAAACCGTACACTATCTCTCATGTTGACTCTTTAATGCAGTGTCCACCTCACTGATGACGGGAAAACGGCCTTGCTCAAGCTGTCTAAAGGAGATATGCGCCGTGCTCTGAACGTGCTGCAAGCCTGTCACGCTGCCTATGAACGTATAGGAGAGACTGAGATCTATACCTGTACTGGAAGCCCACATCCATCAGATATCGAAGCAATTGTCAATTCTATGTTGTCCGAAGAGTTCACGGTCTCTCATCAGAGTGAGCCCTCTTGTTTCGCGTTAAGGGCATCAAACTCAACCCAATGGTGGCCAGAGATTAATGCGATCAAGATCGACAGAGGCCTAGCTCTGCAAGACTTACTTGTAGGAACCTATGAATACGTAGATACCATCGATTTTCCTCCAGCCGCGCGAGTCTATCTCCTGGATCAACTTGCAATAACCGAGTTAGTTGTGTTGCCCCAGTGCACCCGGTAACACTTCGCTCACGCTCACTAAATGATAGATACCGACTGTCTGCCGGAGCAGATGAAAAGATCCAACTGACTGCGCTATTGGGTGCGTTCAAGAATGCAGTTGAGCTGACAGCGAAAGCAAAGTCAAAGGAGTAGTGGTAGACATATTAGATGGCTTGTTCACTACGTTTCAGAATAACGCATCTGTGATCTGAGTGACTCGTGGCGATCGGCCCGCAGTTGAAGTTGCCCTTGGCTGGGCGGTAAGCATGATTCATGGCGCTCCCAATACCATCCCACCACTTACCACGCAAGGCGGTACCTCAGGACGCCTCATCGAAAATTCTCTCAAAAATATCCTCAGCGAGTGCTAAATCCTTGAATGCAGGGGTTGCGGCGTCCTGGGTTGCGGAGCTGGACCAGGCCATCCTCGAGTCCAAGGGGCGTCCCACGTTCGACTTCTTCTGCAAGCCGTGTACTGACCCTCCGACAGGCTAGAATACACGAACGGATAAACACCGACCTTCCGCTGTTTGAGCATCAACTTGCGTCTTCAGAAGCAGTTCAAGAACGATTCGCCGCGCTCACGGCAAACGTGGATGAGCTCAACGACGCTGTGTCGCATCCTGAGGTAGTGAATGACCAAGTCTTGCCACACTGCTGAACCTAACTGTGTTTGAAGCTGGGTATTATACCCACCCTCATTGATGCGTTGTCAACACATGCCGCGTTAGCCCAACGGACTCAGGATATTGAGACTACACTTTACGCGATGGAGCGTCTCCTGCAATCTCGAGAAGAATTCGACCACCTTGTTAGTGTCGCTAATGAAGGAAAACTTGCTGAGGCAGTGGAGGCTTCGACACGTCTACAAATTATACTCGATGCTGCGCCAACTGCCTTTTCAGAGTCAGAAGTGTTTGCAAGCCTGAAGGTGCGTGCGAGTTAAAGGCTAGCCAGCTTGGGTGATAAAATCCTCGACTAGGCTGCCTTCAGGACTGCGAGGGACCGCATAGAAGAGCAACTGAATGACGCATACTCGAGGAGCGTAGTGATTTCCCCTCGCGAACTTACTATTCTACCAGAAGTACAAGGTGGGCAAATCGGGATGTATGCCGCCGAGGGTGCCTTACTTTATTTTCAGTGCGCGGCTCGAATACTGTGCTAGAGTTCAAGTCAATACTCTCTTCTTGTTCGACGACTTCCCTCTCGGAGCATCTTTCTGTGCTTCGCCGCGACGTTGATGCCTACTATATTCGTCACCTTCTTTCTCAGCCTGTTTCCCTTTCCCATTCATTCGCTAAGGATGCCTCTGGGGTATCGTCACATAAACTCTCTCTTCTTTCTTCTTCATCTGCCTCTGAAGATTTGTCAACGCGATTGGAAAACCTAAAATCTCTCCTGGACTTCCTCGATACCTACATATTCGCCACTTTACCTCCATCGCACGCGACAAATTTCAAGAAGACACTGTGCAAGCCGGTTACTTCTGCTTTACTCCAGCAGTTTCTGATGTCGCTCCTGCCCTCCTCTCTTTCCGCGATGCCACACTATCTTCGCCTAGTGAAACAGGCTGAGACTGTAGAAGAAACGTATGTAATAGGTATGCTTGGCCAGGACTCACGGGATCGCGAGGTGAAAACCTGGACCGATTCCGTATCCTCATATTACGAGCGGAAACGAAGGGCACAAATACTAGAGGGTGCGAGGCAGATGATTCTACGAGAAGATGACCGTGCGCAGATCCGCGTCGAAATTGATCTACCGAGCGCCCCACCACCACCGAGTTCTGTCCAAGCTACACAAGGCTCTGGGTCGGGCTCAGAGGGTGCTTGGGAAGTTAGTGACGATGCGTGGGGATTGGAGGAGGAAGAAAGTGGAGATACCGACAATTTAGCTTCCGCCGCAGAGGAAGAGTATGC
>WNFR01007128.1_pt1 | contig 12797 bp, 10 predicted proteins | sample 5400221 | NCBI WGS metagenome assembly WNFR01 (sample SAMN13153357, study PRJNA577476) | soil metagenome | isolation source: 40 cm soil under Madrone tree | place: USA:California | collected 2016-06-14
GCCGGAATCGTTCTCGAGCAATGCCTGCTTGGCCACGAGTTCGAGGAAGGCCGAGATGCAGCCGCAGTCCTGACGGCCTAACCGCAAAACGTCAAGGAAGTGCGTCAGCGCTTTATCCGTCGTCCGCTGGATACGATATCTATCGCGGAGTATCGCCGCAACATCGGTTCGACGCTTGCCAGTCAGCCGGAGCGCCTCGCGCAAGGGAAGTATGTCGACCCCGAGACGCAAAATGCCGCCTTCCGTAGCATTAATGAATCGGATGTCCGGGCGAGTGCGAAGCTTTCTCGAAAAGTAATCCCGGTACGCGATCATGGTTTCAGTCGTGTGCACGAGCTCGCCCCAGATATCCATCTCTTTCAGCGGTCCGGACCACTCGGCCGAAAATGGCAGACCATCGAAAATCGTATGGCTCGCATAGGCACGACCCCACGAATAGGCAAAATCCTGACCGATGAAAATGACCGGATTGTTGCCCATGCGGCAAGCCAGATCCAATGCTGCCGTGGCGACCGAGCCCCACACTTCGAGGGAACTCTTCGCAAAACCAAACTTCGCGAACAGCGGATCCGGAAACAAACCAAGGCCGAACAGGAAGCGCCGGTCCGCGGATTCCAGGACGGAGGGCTGAATGCCCTGTTCGGCAATCAGGTAAACCTGCTCAGGCACCGCGCCGGCAATATGGCGGGCATTGAGTTCGCTCGGATCCGCAGCCATGACGGCATGAGGAGTGATGCCGGCTGCGAGGAGAGGACGGAGTGAAGTGTCCATTGAGAGGATGAAACAGCGGTCTTCCGCGCCGCGGAGATCGGCGATGTTCCGGTCCAGAGACGGTCCGGCGGAAACGATCACAAGCGGTACGTTCTTGAACTGCCCGAACAGCCAGCCGACGTCGGCGGATGCCTGGAATCGAAAGTTTGCCAGCGCGTTCTGGAAATACATTTCGCCGTTGCGAAAATGCGTGAGAAGATTGGCTGCCTTATCCCGCAGGCATTTCCGGAAATCCGCCTTCAGAGATTCGAGCATTTCCCGATGCTGGACAGCGGCGGGAGGCCATTCGATCCAGAGGAAATGGTCGGTTTCCCGACAACCGTTGAGAGCCCAATCGTCAAAAAACTGCCGGACTGAGTCGCCCACAACGAATTGAAAAACCTCGTGTTTTAACGCTTCCCGGGTACCGGCATGAGCGCGGTAAATCTCAAAAAGGCCCGCATTCGGCTCAAAAACAATCACGCGCGTGCCCGGCTTCATTCGCCTTTGGAGGACTGCACCGCAGTACCCCAACCCCCAGCCAAACAATAAGATGACGTCCGCATCTTCGACTTTCAGCGCCGAACAGAACTTATCTGCCTCACGGACCGGATCATACGGGCTGTGGTACGGAGCGCCGTTCACCTCAATGCTTACAGCACCAGACCGGGCCGTAAATATGCTAAGTTTCCCAGGATCCATCATTCCCAGTGACTGCACGCAAGCTGCCTTAAGCCAGTAGCAGAGCGCAGACGCATCGAGTCAAAAAATCGTTTCCTTAAGCAAATCCAAAAGATATTGCCACCCTGGCGCTTTTCGATGGTCTGCACGAACAGCGATGCCTCGACCAGCGATTCGTGCGTCCCCGTATCCAGCCACGCATGCCCGCGCCCCATCACGGTCACGTTGAGCGCGCCCAACTCCAGGTACCGCCGGTTCAGATCGGTGATCTCGAGTTCACCGCGCGGGCTCGGCTTCAACGACTTCGCCATCGCGGCAACGCGTTCGTCGTAGAAGTAGAGTCCGGTAACGGCATAGCGGGATTTGGGAACCTTCGGTTTCTCCTCCAATCCGATGGCACGGCCCTGGGCATCGAATTCGACCACTCCATATCGTTCTGGATCTTGCACGGGGTATGCAAAAACGGTGGCACCTGAATCCGTTTCACTCGCGGCGCGGAGTTGAGTCGGAAGGTCGGCCCCATAGAAGATGTTATCTCCCAGCACGAGCGCAGAACTGTGGGATCCGATAAAACGCTCGCCAATGATGAAGGCCTGCGCTAGGCCCTCGGGAGCAGGCTGGACGGCGTAGCTGATATCAATACCCCAACGCCGTCCGTCGTCCAATAGCTGCTCGAAGCGAGGTATATCCTGCGGCGTCGAAATCACAAGAATATCCCGGATGCCGGCCAACATCAGCGTCGACAATGGGTAATACACCATCGGTTTGTCGTAGACGGGCAGCAGTTGCTTGGATAGCACCTTTGTGACGGGGTACAGACGAGTGCCCGATCCTCCCGCGAGAATGATCCCTTTACGTCGAGTGCCTGTGCTTCGATCTTTCATCGGACTAAGAATGATTGCAGGATCATTCGAACATTTCGGCCTGAGCAAAGGCCACGCCGGCGCGGTCCTTGGTCGAGACTATCGGCTCGCCGTCGAGCGGCCAGACGATACCAATTGAGGGATCATCCCAACGGATGCAGCGCTCGAATTGCGGCGCATAGAAGTCGGTCGTTTTGTACTGGAATTCGGCAGATTCCGAGAGCACGGCGAAGCCGTGGGCAAAGCCTCGAGGTATCCACATCATGCGTTTGTTGGCCGCCGACATTTCCACTCCCAACCATTTGCCCAGCGTGGGCGAACTCCTTCGCAGATCGACAATTACATCGAATACCGCGCCTGCGGTGACCCTCACCAGTTTGCCCTGCGGCTTCTGAATCTGGTAATGCAGTCCTCGCACTACATTTTTCACCGAACGCGAATGGTTATCCTGCACGAATACATCTGTAATCCCAAACTGGGCCATCTGGATTTGATTATAGCTTTCGAAAAAAAAGCCCCTTTCATCTCCGAAGACTCGCGGTTCAATTATCAGCACGTCTGGAATGTCTGTATGCTGGGCAATCATGCGCTTGTTAGGGACGCGGTAAGCCGAGGCAGATCAAGTATGAGGATAGCTGACGATACTCGCACAAGTCGAGGAAATGCCAATACCGCATAACAGGTGAATCCAACTGTAGCGACGCTCTATGAGCGCCGGTTTTTCCCGGAATCAACGAAATGCCGGCGGTCATAGACCGCCGCTACAGTTCGGTCTACCTTCTCGTGCATCGGCTTTCCAACGTTCGGGCGATCAGCTGGGAGGGTCGGGGTTGGTCTGCCTGATAACACGCAACGGGCGGATTTCGACATCCAACACGTTCCAGACGGTCGGAAAGTTTGGATGCTTGGGGCACCGAGGAAAAGTCGCGCCTTCACGAACGACTATTTCATATTCGCAACACAGGCTCTTGTAGACCCCGAATGCCGTATTGATTTCGCCGTTTCTGGGCACTGGACTGTACCTGCCCGCCACGCGCCGGGGCCAGCCGTAAGGCTGGCTCTAACGTCCTTGTCCGGCACTATTTGTCGGCGGTTTCAGATTGTTGTAAGCCGGGGATGTCTTTCGGAGTGGGGAATGTTCACGCGTTCACAAGAACGATTTTCAAATCCACAGCCGAGACCGATACACCCCGAACTTCGTGTTCATTTTCGCCATTACTTGGCATGGATTCGATTCGCCGCCTCCCTGCCGTAGACTCTTCACACGGTCGAGTCGGGAGGCGGCCTCCCTCTATTAGACTGCCGGGCAGGTTGCTGTCAGTTGCCGGCATTTGTCAGACGTACATATTGTAACCTTATGTACTCTGGCAAACATATAGTATCAGCGTCGGCAAGAACGCATTTTGAGTGGCTTATCGGGGGTTGCAGATTACCACCAGGAAGTGGCACGAGATCAAAGGGGTCAACTCACGATCTCCATCCTCAATTTTCGTGAGTCCTTGCATACAGTCGTCGGAAAGCAAACGTGTTGCCTGTTTCCGATCCTCTTCGCGGTCAGAACGCACGCGGCAGCATCGATGAGGTCATCGACCTGGACGAGGTGACGCCCCAGCAGAATCCGCTGCTGACAGATGTCATCGAGCGAAAGCTTCATCCCTTCGCCGGCCAGCACAGCCAATCGTTTCGCACGACCTTCGGCACGCTTCTTATTACCCAGGTCGGTCCGATTGGTAAGAACAGCGAAAGTCACCTCCGGATGTGCTTCTCGGACGAATTGCTGCAGCCCGGGCGTCATAAGTCGATCGATCTCACGAATTTTCGGAAGAATTCCGAATGACTGTACTGAAATGCGGCGGCCGGATGCTTTGTGATTCAGGAGACATGCCTCAAGGTAGCTGGTCGCCGGGAGTGCCGATCGCATCGGCACCGGAAAAACGCAACTCTTACGACCCGAAGGCAGCTCTTCACGGGCACTGATATCGCAATGGCGCTCACCCGTTTCAGGAATCCCGATCGGGATGTCGATCGCTACGACGGCGACGCCTTTCCTGGCCTCGGCAAATATCGGCTGAAGATTCGTTCGAATGAAAAATTCAGGATGCAGTCCAGGTTCGTTGCCTTCTACGACCCGCGCCACAAGCCATCCGCCCCGGCAGCCATCGATTCCGTAGAGGACACTCAAGGCCTGGACCTTCGAATAACGTCGTCGTAGTCTTGTATTCGGCCCTGATTGAAGGCCTTGATAAGGTCTGCCATCGGACAGAGCAACTGCACAAAGTTCCCACCGCTGAGTTGTCTGGTCGGTTGCACAGAACCGTTGTTGTAAGCAAAGTGCGCGCTGCGGATGAAGGTGCTGGACGCGTCCATTGGAAATGTTGCGACGTTCGAAAGGAAGCGCCGCCAGTCGTCGCCCTGTTGAAAGAGGTACTGCTCGACGTTCGATGTATAGAAGGCACTCACCGTTGCATTGTGGTCTTTCAGGTATTGCGCAATCCGCCGGAGCGCCTTCGGTCCTGCGAAGTCGCCCACCACGGGTACAATGAGATTCTTCTGCTCCATCTCGCGAACCACTCGAAAGTTTTCCTCCGTCGTGAGGTAGCTTCTGGCTTCTCCTCGCCCATCTGTCGCCGTCATCAAGTCCGCGTAAGTCGCGCCTCTGAAGCCGCCGAAACCTCCGGTGGAGTAAATGAATGCATCGCCGGCATTGAAGATCGTCCTGTAGATATATTCAATCGACGCGTCGTCCTCGCCGGTGAATTCGAAGTGATGAAGTTTCTTCAGACGATCCCTTATCGCCTCCAGATTGCGGGTAAACATCTCGCGATCCGCTTCAGTCGCCCGGTAGGCCTGGAATAAGGCCCTCGCTGTGGACCTCGCGGTCAAGCCGGCGGGCACCTTTCGCGAGAAGAGCCGTGAAACAAATTCGACACGGTTCGAAGACATCTCAAAGATTGCCTTGTAGATCAAATGTTCGAGCATGTTCTCGCGGCGAATATCCGTGATGAAGGCCATCTTTGGCTGAGTCGCCGCAATGTATGTGAAGTTTTGCTCCGGCCCCACGCCCAGATAGACACCTCCTGGTTTCGTTGTAGCTATCAAGTCGGGCATCACGGACTGAAACTCCCTTTCATTCGACATGAATTCGAAACGAAAAGAGCCACTTCCCTCGGAAAAATCCGAAACCATCCGCCAGAACACGTCGTCGCTCAGTTGGGAGGGAAGGGTGTCGGCTGCGAAGAAAGATGGCGAGCTGAAGAACACAGTGCTGGCCAGAACAACGACAACCAACCTCACGCGAAGAATGGGGCGGCGATAGATGATCCTCACGATCGAACCTCCAGCGGTAAAAAAGCGATTCTCTGCCAAACTATGCATGCAAGTTTTGCCGATGGCTAGTAAAAGATGGGAATTCGGGGACAGACAGAAATTAGCCGCGGATTACGCGAATTACGCGGCTAATTTCTGTCTGTCCCCGAATTCGGTGTAAACTGTCGCCACCCCGCGAATGCAAAATTGAAATGCACGAGGAGGCTTCGATGAAGAAGACTGTATGTGTTGTGCTGCTTGGTTTCGCTTTCATTTTTTCAGCCGCAGCCCGGCAGCAACAGCAAACCGGTAAGGACATGAGCTGGGCTTTCCCGGCGATAAACGGATCTCTTCCGGCCGAGGAGGGCGGGCCCAGGAATTTGCCTGGGAGCACGAAGGCATACACGCCGCAACAGATCGATGATCTGTCCAATCCGCCGGACTGGTACCCCGACGAGCACGCGCAGGCTCCACAGATCGTTCAACACGGACACGCGGGGGCGCTTGCATGCGGTGCCTGCCATCTGATGTCTGGAGAGGGCCACCCGGAATCTGCCGGCCTTACAGGCTTTACGGCGGAATACATCATTCGTCAGATGGCGGATTTCAAAAGCGGAGCGCGAAAGGACGCCGCGCGGATGAACGGGATTGCAAAGGAACTTTCGGACGAGGAAACACGACAGGCCAGCGAATGGTTCGCCACATTGAAACCCACCGTCTGGACCAAAGTGATGGAAGCCGCCACGGTCCCGAAGACTTTCGTAGGTCAGGGACGCATGCGTTTCGCGCTGGCCGCAGGCGGAACGGAGCCTATAGGAAATCGAATCATTACGCTCCCGCAGGACCAATCGAAAGCGACCAGGCGTGATCCTCACTCCGGGTTCATCGCCTACGTACCTCCCGGCAGCATCGCAAAGGGCGAAGCGTTAATCAAGGGCGGCTCCGGCAAAACGATCGCCTGCAATATTTGCCATGGCGATTCCTTGAAGGGCCTGGGTAACGTGCCACGGCTCGCAGGGCTTCACCCCATCTATGTCGCTCGCCAGCTCTTTCTGTTCAGGGACGGCACGCGAAACGGTGGCGATGCTCAATTGATGAAGAAACCCGTTGCTCAGTTGACCGATGAGGATATTGTGGCGATCGCGGCGTACGTTGCTTCGCTGTCTCCTGTGAAATAGGTTTTACCGACGCAATCGATCTATTTTGAACTCCTTTGTGTCCATACTGCTCTGACCGGTGATGGCGAGGTCGGCCACGACCTCGCCGATAGCCGCCGAGTGTTTGAATCCATGTCCCGAGCAAGGGGAAACGATAAGAACGCTCGAATGGAGTGGGTGAAAATCGATCACAAATCCGGAATTCGGAGTACTGGTATACAAACAAGTGGTGGTCTTAACGCACTTGTTGCTTAGTCCAGGGAGCCTGTCTCGTACATATTGCTGATAAATTGAATCAATTTCCTCCTCTCTGACCTCACGTTCAACAGTTTCGGGATTGGTTTGGAATGCATGTTGTTCCGAAGCGACTTTGACCCCGCCACGCACACCATCAATCGCAGGGAACCCGTAAATGAAATCGTCCTGATGCCTGCCAAACACCCAGATGAAAACCGGAAATCTGCCGGGAAGAAAAGGCTCCAACGAATCCTTTATGTCAAACCAATAAAGCGCCTGCCGATACACCTTGAAGGAGCCCGCAAATTCCTGTTCGAGGAATTGAGTTATCCAGGAACCGGCGGACACAACAACCTTCTCGGCCGTGTACTGTCCCGATGATGTCCTGATCAGGACTTCATGCGACGAAGGTATCAGTTCCAACACTTTCTCGTTCCTTCGGATCTCCGCTCCATGTTTCTCCGCTAAGAAAAGCTGGCACTCGATGCACAATTCCGGACGAAGGAAACCCATCATCGGCTCGTAGTAAGCTTGCTCATCGCCGATCAGGTTGAATTGAGGAAATCGAGTTTTGATCTGGTTGGTGTCCAAAACAGAATGGCGAATCCCAAATTTCTTCGCACACCGGATTGTCTCCTCCAGAAAACCTTTCGCGCCATGGATGGGTATTCCCGTCGTGGCACCGGCTATGATCAATCCGCCGGTTGTCTCCAGAATGTTTTTTCCGGTGGCTGCTTCTATTTCGCGCCACAATTCGTAGGATCGAAGCGCTAAGGGTACGTATTCGTCGCCCTCGCCAATCGCCTGTCGAATGACGCGAGTGCCGCCATGAGACGAGCCGAGGTTATGAGGCGGCGAAAATTGATCGATACCAAGCACGCGCCTTCCCTTCTTTGCGAGTTGAAAGGCGGACGCACTCCCCATGGCGCCTAAACCAAGGACAATTACGTCGAAGGCAGTTCGCATGATTGCTTCCCTGTGGTCTCCTGAGTGGGAGATCCATCTATAATTTTAAGTGCTCGGGAAGGAACTACAAGTCGATGTCTGATATGGTGATCATCGGGGCTGGCCCGTCCGGTTTGGCTGCCGCTTACGAATTAACGAAACATGGCGCGTCAGCCATGGTTCTTGAAACTTCGAACAAGGTTGGCGGCCTGGCCCGCACACTTGAACATGAGGGCTGCCTGTTCGATATCGGCCCGCACCGTTTCTACACAAAGAACCGCGAGGTTCATCAACTCTATCTCGACATTCTCGCCGAAGACGTCGTACTCGTTAAACGGCTGACGCGCATTCTCTACAACAACCGGCTCTTCGATTATCCACTCACACCCCTCAATGTCGTGCGCGGGCTTGGCCTGGCGGAATGCGGCCTGGTGATCGGCGCTTACGGCCTTTCGCAGATCCGGCAGTACGTGAGTCCACGCGAAGAACGAACCTTCGAAGACTGGGTCACCAACCGGTTTGGCGCACGCCTCTATGAAACCTTTTTCAAGAACTACACGGAAAAAGTCTGGGGAATTCCCTGTTCGCATCTTGGAGCCGATTGGGCTGCGCAACGCATCAAAGGTCTCAGTCTTCCGGAGGCTGCTCGAAACGCTCTGTTCCGCAACAATGGCCGGGTTAAGAGTTTGATCAACGAGTTCCTGTTTCCCAGATTAGGCTCCGGTCAGCTCTATGAAAAGATGAGGTCCATCATCGAGGAACGTGGCGGCATCGTGCAAACGAACTCCCGCGTGAGCCGAATACTTCGAGAAGGCGGACGAGTTCGATCGCTCGTGATACAAGGCGTCGACGGTGTGCAACAGGAGCTGCCTGTAAACTTTCTTCTGTCCAGCGCTCCGATCACGGACATGGTCGAAATGATGGACCCGCCGCCTCCTGACGCTGTACTTGCGGCCTGCCGGGCCTTGCAGTTCCGTGACCATCTCGGAGTTCATATCAAGCTTCAAGGTGTGCCTTTTCCTGACAATTGGATTTACATTCACTCGAAAGAAGTGAAGATGGCGCGCTTGTCGAACTATCGGAATTTCTCTCCCGTCATGGCCGGTAGCGTTGCGGAAGTCAGTCCGGTCACGGCGGAATACTTTGCGACCCGCGGCGACTCCGTATGGAGTTCAACAGATGAAGCCCTGATCGCGCTTGCATTGCAGGAGATGAAACAGATGAAACTGATCCGCTCTGATAAACAGGCGCTCTCGGGATTCGTTGTGCGCAGCACCAAGGCATATCCGGTTATGGAAATCGGATATGAAAAACATATTGGTCTGGTGAAATCCTGGCTGAAGGATTTTGAAAACCTGCTGCCGATCGGCCGCTCCGGCATGTTCAAGTACAACAACCAGGACCACGCGATCGCGACGGGCTTGCTGGCTGCACGAAGCGCTCTGGGGCTTGGAAAGTTTGATCCCTGGCTCGTCAATATTGATGCGGAGTATCTCGAGGAAGTCAATGGGCGCTGATGGCAAGTTCCCGATTCGGGGCCTGCTGTTCTGTTTCGTTATTGTTGCGATCTGTTACGCCAATTCCATTGCAAACGACTTCATCCTGGATGATGCGCTGATCGTCGCGGCGAACCCGGACATACGAAGCATCCAACCGCTTCATACGTTCAAAACCCCATTCTGGGGTGAGAAGAGCGGCGACGGCGTCTATCGCCCGCTCGTCATCCTTGGTTACTCAATCGAGTACTCGCTCTGGCATCGATGGGCTCCCGGCTTTCGCCTGACCAATCTCGTCCTGCACGCGATCAACGGCTTCCTTGTATTTCTTCTGGTCCGCAGCTTCCTTTGGGCAAGTCCTGCCGCCTGGGCGGCCAGCGCGATCTATCTCGCTCATCCGGCGCACACCGAAGCCGTGGCCGGTATCGCCGGGCGAAGCGAATTGCTGTCCGCGACGTTTTTCTTTCTGGCATGGTTGATGTTTCGAAAGGGCCGCATGGGATGGTGTGTCACCGCGTTCCTTCTGAGCCTCCTCAGCAAGGAAAATGCCATTTCGTTTCCGGCTGTGATCGCCCTGGATATCTGGATTACCCGGGGCAGCGTCAAAGCGGTTCTACAGGAATGGAAACGCCTGGGGTCACTTGTCGCGACCGGGGCACTCTACTTTGGGCTCCGTTTGTGGGTTCTGGGCATCGACAATCTGACCCCGCCGCAATACCTGAACGGGGCCTGGACGCTTCTCCAGCGCGAACTGACATCGGGCCGCGCCTTCCTGCAGTATTTCCGTTTGATCCTGGCGCCTGTTAATGTGACCGGAGATTACGACTTCAACTCGATTCCGATCGCAAATGCCACGGATTGGGACGCCTGGTTCGGCGTATTGCTCATCGTCTCGACAATTGTCCTGGCCATCCGCCTGGTCCATCGTCAACCCCTTATCGCTCTCGGCATTCTTTTCTTTTACGTGACACTCTTCCCCGTCTCCAACTGGCTGGTGCCGACGAATGCCATCATGACGGAGCGTTACCTTTACTTACCTCTTTTTGGTATGACGCTGATCGCAGGGATGCTTTGGACCAGGATTTCCAGGCGCGAAACCAGGTTATGGGTCATCGGCGGGATCTTAGCCGTGTCAGCCGTCCTGTGTATCAGTCACAACTACGTCTGGAAGGACAACTACACCTTCTATAAGAATATGGTGCGTGTGTTTCCGAACAATATCCGAGGCCGTCAAGGCTTTGGCGTGGCCCTGCTGGATGGGGGGTTTGCATCCGAGGCGGGAGTCCAGTTTGAGGCCGGACTGACAGTGGCACGAAATGCACCGCTGTTGCTTGGACTCGCCGGCGTGCAAATGAAGTTGGACCACAACTGTGATCGCGCACGCGAATCCATCGATGAAGCCCTGAGGATACAGCCGAATAATTCGTCCGTTCACTGGCTTCTGGCGGAGTGTTTCGAAAACGAAGGCGATTTGGCAAGTGCTTCCGACACCTACAGGCGCGCCGTGGAAGAGACTCAGTTTCCTGATGCTCGCCTCCTGTTCGACTGGGGAATGCTGATGGAAAAAATGGGAAAGCACCAGGAGGCGGCCGCTCTTTATCAACGCGCTGCCCTCATCGATCCCAACGATTTATCGATCAAGTTCAAGCTGAAATCACAAGGTCGCGAGTGGTAGAGTTGGCAAAATGGCTCGACCGTTTTTCATACTTTTTCTCATCATTTGCGCCCCGGCCGGCGCCTTCGCGTCCGAAGACTCTGAATTCAATCTCAGATCGATTCCGATTTCCGATTGGCTCAATGCTGGTGAGAGCGTCGAAATCCCGTGGCGGGTCACAGTCCGGGAAGCGCAACTCCGGATGGATCAACGCCTGGAAGTCACGTATTTCGCGAGCATCAACGGCAAGGATCTCAACCGGTCGGGAAACCAGCATGACCTGTACCTGGTGAGCCGCATCAGCAGTCCCGATGCCGAATGGCTCAATGAACCGATCGTTCTGCGCAACACCATCGAAAAAGAACTGCCTAAAAACGTGGAGGCGCAGTTCCTGATGCGGGTTTCGGTTCAGCCGGGTGATTATCTGTTATGGCTTGTGCTCTATGACCGGAAGACCGGAAAGCACAATGTCGCAAAGCGCCGCGTCAGGGTTGCTGAAATCCGAAATGATCCCTTGCCCACCGCCTTTCAACATCTGCCCCTCGTTGAGTTCCCGCAGCAAACTGAGGACGGCGGGCTCGGCTTTTTATCGAGTGAACTTTTCCTCCCCGTCAAGAACAGGCGTCCGCTGGAAGTCCAACTGATTTCCACACTCAGTCCTCCTGAACAATGGGCCAACCGTGGGCGTATGATTCGCAATCACAACCTGAATACAATCGGGGCACTGGCTGCACTATCCCAGTTGGAATTGAGTGCGGGTTCGATTTCCGCGACAGGGCTCGATCTCTCCCGGCATGAAGTGCTTTTCGAGCAGAAAGACTTTCAAAAGATCGACTGGAAGGCTCTGACCGAGGCACTCACGAAAGCAAACAGCACCCTCATCAGCGCGAAGGCGCTCGAAGGCCGCAAAAACAACGGCGCATTTTTCCGTGAAGTTCTGGCGCAGCGGCTCGCTGCCGATAGTTCATCGAAGGAACAGCCTGTGCGCGTGATTATCGTCGTCACCAGTTCGCTGCTGTTTGAAAAAGGTTCCGATCTCGAGCCGCTGCAACTGGCCGGTGACTGCCGCTGCCGGATCTATCACCTTCGATTTCGCCTGAATTTGAACGATGTTTTCGACCAGCTTGCGAACTTCATGAAGCCGCTTCGGCCAAAAACGTTCAATCTGGCCACGCCCCACGACCTTCGCAAAGCGATTGCGGAAATTCTCGAGGATTTGCGCAACCTCTAGTGTGGATTTCAACGAAGAGGTTTTGAGCCGCGGATTACGCGAATTACGCGGATGGGCGCGCCAGCAAACCATATCCCCGGCTGTATGAAGATATTGCGCGCCCATCCGCGTAATTCGCGTAATCCGCGGCTCAAAACCTCTTTCTATTATTCGATCCGAATACTTCCCGAACCGGTCCTGACGTCGAGGGCAACTCCTCCACCGCGGACTCTTCCACTGACTTCATTTCGCCGAAGTCTTCCGCTGACAGTGATTGGGTGATCGACAGTGACGGAACCGGAAGAGGTATGTGCATCCAGATCGAAGGCGGCCTGTTGCGGCAACCGGACAACCACAGGACCGGAGCCCGTACTCAGGTCCCATCGGTCCCCGAGATCACCATCAGCCTTGATTCCCCCGCTGCCCGTTCGAGCGCGCAAAGCGCCCTTAACGTCTTCAGCCACGATTTGGCCACTTCCGGTGTTGGCCGACACGCTT
>WNFR01006203.1_pt1 | contig 12795 bp, 11 predicted proteins | sample 5400221 | NCBI WGS metagenome assembly WNFR01 (sample SAMN13153357, study PRJNA577476) | soil metagenome | isolation source: 40 cm soil under Madrone tree | place: USA:California | collected 2016-06-14
TCCTCTGGTCACACCCAAACCGGCGAAAGATGACGAAGCGGAAGAAGAAAAACCTGTCGTTACTACAGCGAAAAGCGAAATCGAATTGTCGTCACCGACCCCCAAGCCGACGGCAACATCGACACCTCCTCCAAAGCCAACCGCAACTCCCACGTCGAAACCGAAGGCAACGCCTAAGCCAATCCTGAAACCCAATCCAAAGAAAACGCTCGTGGCGAAGGCTTCGCCAAAACCGTCGGCCAAAGCCAAACCGAGCCCCGCGAAATCCACTGAGAAGCCAGCTAAAAATGAGAAAAGCCTTACGGTAAAAACCGGAGCTGCGTCTCAGAGCAGCAGTGGGAAAACAGGTTCAATGGCGAAAGGTGGCAATGCCGGTGGCGGAAGCAGCGCGTCGGAATTTGGCTGGTATGGTCACATGCTTCATGATCGCTTTTACAGCGCCTGGATCCAGCCAACGACCAACGTCCCTTCTGGCAGCAAAATTTCGACGCTCGTCAAAGTTCGCATTGAGAAAGACGGGCGCGTTTCCAAATTCGAAGTTATCAAGCCGTCAGAAAATATCGTGGTCAACGAGTCGGTGGCGGCGATTGGAAAGCGAATAAGCGAAGTTGACCCGCCGCCAGCCGCTCTCGCCACCGGCGATTATTACGACGTAAAAATCAATTTCGAGCTGAATACGGATCAGACGCCCGCGAAATGAGCGACGAATCTAGCGTGGCGAGGGCGCCGCCCAGATCTTACGCAGCGAATTTCTCTTCGATCAATAGATTCAGATGCTCAGCGGAATGCCGCGGGTGCGCAGGTAAAAAAGTTCGTCCTCGTCGATCTGGCCGGATGTTGCGCCATGCGTGCAACGGACGTTGTCGGCGAGGATTTCGAGGCCTGGCATTGAGTTGGCTTCGGCTTCGTCGCTTAGAAGTAGATTGCGAACTTTTTGGTATGCGTCGGTGAAATGGGCGTGCGGTTCCACTCGGATGAGGCCGCCGAAAATCGTGCGGGCGCGATCGTCGAGCGCGTTTTTGTAAAGGAGGTCGCTTGCGGTGTGTGGCGCGACGTGGTCCTGCAATGTGCGAGCATCGAACTCCTGCTGGTGTTTGGCCACGGCGACAGCGAGCAAATCGCTGCGCCCGCCTTCGCCAATCAGCCGACTCAAACTTTCAAAACGCGAATACTTCGCGCCGAGATGCAAATTCAAGCTCATGGCGGAAGCGTCGTGATCGACGATTGTGGAGTTCACCTGCAGCGCGACGACATTCTCTCCCCAATTTTGGGCGCATACGTAGGTCACTTTCGCGCCGGGGCCGGCAATGAGATCGTTGACGCCACAAGCGAAGCCCGGTGCGGCTCGGTTACACGAGCGGAAATGCTCGATCACCGTGACCTTCGCCAGTTCATCAGTGACCAGGAGTAGGTGCGGGAAGATCGACGTGTTGTCATGTCGCAACCAATGGAAGATCTCGATGGGCTGTTCGATTTCTACGCCGCGCGGCAGGAAGAGAAATGTTCCCGATGAAACAAACGCCTTATGCAGCGCAGCGAATTTCGCGGAGCCAAGCTTCGCTTCGCTCGACATGAAATATTTTTGGAAAAGGTCCGCGTGCTCAACCATCGCTCGCTCAAGCGGCTGGAAAATCACGCCACGTTTCTTCAGGTCGTCGGAGACGACATCGCGCTCGATCAGCTGATCGTTCGCGAAGATCATGCGTGCGGCATATTGATCGAGGCCACGCGAGTATTTCAGAACATTTTTGCGGTCGTCTTCAGAAAGCGGCCCGCTCATCTTGAACGGCGTCAGATCAAGAAGACCGACATTGGCAAATCGCCAAGCCTGATCTTTTCGCGTCGGCTTCGGCAAGGATTCAAATTGTTCCCAGGCCGCGCGCTGCTGATCACGAAACCAGTCTGGAAATTCACGTAGCTCGGTCGGGCCGGAGAGAATCGATTCCGACTTCGCGACTTCGTGATCAGTGACTGAAGACATCTTTGGTTTTGTGTTGAACCACCGCGGCGGTCACAGACCGCCGCTACAGAAATTTGTGGAGCGAAAAACTACCCGACCGAGCCTTCCATCTCCAGCTCGATCAACCGCTTGAGCTCGACGCTGTATTCCATCGGGAATTGGCGGACGAGATCGTTGACGAAACCGTTGACGCTCAGGCTCATTGCTTGGGCCTCGGTGAGACCGCGCTGTTGCATGTAGAAAATTTGCTCCGCGCTTACCTGGCTGACGCTCGCTTCGTGCTGAACGGCATTGCCAGTGCCGCGCACGGTGATAGCGGGATACGTGTCCGTACGGGAAGTCGAGTTAATCAGAAGCGCGTCACATTCAGTGTTGTTTTTGCAATTTTTCAGGTGCTTCGGCACGTGGACCAGGCCGCGATAGGTCGCGCGGCCCTTGCCGATGGAGATCGACTTGGAAATAATGTTGCTAGTCGTTTCGTCGGCGCTGTGAATCATCTTCGCGCCGGTATCCTGATGCTGGCCATCATTGGCGAGCGCGATGGAAAGAACTTCGCCACGCGCTTTGCGACCCTTCATGATCACGCCCGGATACTTCATGGTGAGGCGCGACCCGATATTGCAATCGATCCATTTTACCTCGGCGTTTTCATGCGCGAGGCCGCGTTTGGTCACGAGGTTGAAAACGTTCGAAGCCCAATTCTGCACGGTGATGTACTGAATCTTTGCACCTTTTAGGGCGATGAGCTCCACGACGGCGCTGTGGAGTGTCGGAGTGTTGAACTTCGGTGCGGTGCAGCCCTCCATGTAAGTCACTTCGGAGCCTTCGTCGGCGATAATGAGGGTGCGCTCGAATTGCCCGAAGTTTTCGGCGTTAATACGGAAGTAAGCCTGCAACGGATGCTTCACCTTTACGCCGGGAGGTACGTAGATGAACGAGCCGCCGCTAAACACGGCGGAATTCAGCGCGCTGAATTTGTTGTCCGCGATCGGGATGACTTTGCCGAACCATTTCCTGAAAATTTCCGGATAATGTTTTAATCCTTCGGTCGAGCCAACGAAAATGACGCCCTGTTCGCCGACTGCTTTCTTAATGTTTGAGTAGACCGCTTCGCTATCAAACTGCGCTTCCACGCCCGCGAGGAACTTCCGTTCCTGCTCGGGAATGCCGAGGCGCTCGAATGTGCGCTTGATGTCGTCCGGGACTTCCTCCCAGCTGCGTTTCGCCTCGGTCCCAGGCGAGAGGTAATAGCGAATTTTATCGAAATCGATCGCTTCGAGGTCCTTGCTCGCCCAATGCGTCGGGAGCGGTTTTTCCAAAAACGTCTTGAGACCCCGGAGCCGGAATTCGCGCACCCAATCCGGATCCTCTTTGACGTCCGAAATGTAGCGAACCGTTCGTTCGCTCAGGCCGGCGCCAGCATCGCGCACGTGAGCCTCCGGATAAAAGAAATCCCCTTTGCTTCGATCGATATTGACTGCTGATGTGTCGGTTTTCATTGCGTTACCTCGTATATACTGATTCGAATGCGCCCTCCCGCGCCCAATCGTAACCCCTCTCTTCGAGCTCGAGAGCGAGCTCTTTTCGCCCGCTCCTAACAATTCGCCCTCCTACCATCACGTGGACGTGATCCGGGACGATGTAGTTCAGGAGGCGCTGATAGTGCGTAATTAACAGTATCCCAAGTTCAGGGCCGCGCAACGAATTGACTCCGTGCGCAACAGTCTTGAGGGCATCGATGTCCAGACCGCTGTCGGTTTCATCGAGAACGGCGTATTTTGGTTCGAGCATGGCCAGTTGCAGAATTTCGGTGCGCTTCTTTTCGCCGCCGGAGAAACCCTCGTTGACTGCCCGGGACGTAAACGACCGATCCATACCGAGCAGTTCGATTTTTTCGTAAAGCTTCGCGTAATAATCGGTGGCCTCGAGTTCTTCGCCTTCCGGCAGACGCGATTGCAACGCTGCGCGCAGAAAATTGGCAATCGTGACCCCTGGAATTTCGCTCGGATACTGGAAAGCCAAAAATAGACCGCGTCGCGCTCGCTCATCCGGCTCAAGTTCGAGGAGATTCTCTCCGTCCATCAACACCTTGCCAGCAGTTACATGATAATCGGGGTGACCAGCCAACACTTTGGCCAGAGTGCTCTTGCCTGAGCCATTCGGGCCCATGAGCGCGTGCACCTCACCGCGTGGCACGCGAAGCGTCAATCCGCGAACAATCTGCTGATCGCCCACGGTGATGTGCAGGTTCTCTATGTTCAATTCCTTCATAAACGCGAACTACAAAGATACGTTGGATCGGCAGATTTGCGAATGCTTTGGTGCCCTGATCGCCGCGCTCTTTACATGGCATTTCACTAACGGGCGCGCAGCCGATTTGGTGGTGCACTGATCTGATGTTTTCTTCCGAATTCGAATTGCTGTGCTTAATCGCTTCGCGAGAATGGGGGAACTTTCGCCTCTGCTGAGGCGGTGCGATGATCGCTCACTGAGACTTGCATCAATTGTTACGATTCTGTTAAAGTTTCTCTCGACTGAAATATGAGGCTTTTGCCGAGGAGCGGCGGGTGCAACAATAAGTGGACCATGGGGAGATTTTGGCACGTAGTGGCTTGTGTCCTCACTAGGAAGGACCGGAGCCAGACTCGAGCCGCAAGAGGTTCGATGGCCGCGTTTGATTTTAGATCGTTATTGCAATTCGCCCCCCGGCCCAACATCTCAGCCGTCGAGCAGCACCCATGAGAAACATCTCGGCATCATTTGATACTGGCGAAGTTCAAGCGCCTTCCCAAAATCCGCGCGTTTGGAATGTACCTTTCGATTTTCGCACAATTGCGATCGGGGCGTGCGTGTTTGTCGGTTATTATCTGGGCGCGAAAATCGGATTCGCGCTCACGTTTCACCCGCATCCGGTCTCGGTCCTTTGGCCTCCGAATTCTATTCTGGTCGCAGCACTTTTGCTGACGCCACCGCGCATCTGGTGGTTCGTCCTGTTGGCCGCGTTTCCGGCGCATTGCGCAGCGCAACTGCAGAGTCACGTCCCACACATGATGATTTTGGGCTGGTTCATCAGCAACTCGTGCGAAGCACTGATCAGCGCGGGCCTGACGCGCTATCTGGTTGGCGGAAGGATTCGCTTCACGAGCCTTCGAGACGCGGGCATTTTTTGTCTTTGCGCAGTCCTCATCGGTCCGTTTTTGTCCTCGTTTTTGGATGCGGCGTTTGTGGTATGGAATCATTTGGGCCAGGACGTTTATTGGAAGCTGATCCGAATACGATTTTCTTCAAACGCCCTGGCGGCATTAATAGTTGTGCCGTTGATTGTCACGTGGGTGACGAACGGAATTCCGCGGCTGCGGAGAGCGCGACTTTCGAGCTACCTTGAGGCATGCGTCCTCTTTCTTAGTCTGTTCTCGGTCAGCTACGCTGTTCTTTATGAATTTGGATCGGGAGCGGATTCGGCCCTTCTCTTTTTACCTCTGCCATTCCTTCTTTGGGCGGCGCTACGATTCGGCTCCCTTGGAGCAAGCAGTGCTATTTCGATTGTCGGCTTTTTAGCCATCTGGAGCGGATCCCATGGGCACGGGCCGTTCTCAGGTGGAACAGCCGAACAAAACGCGCTCTCAATTCAAATATTTCTGATCGCCTTAGCGATCCCGTTGATGTTTCTCGCGGCAGTGATCGAGGAGCGTGCAACTGGAGAGATCGACCGGCGCGAAAGCGAGTCACGTTTTCGGATCGTGGCGGATGCCGCCCCAGTTTTTATCTGGATGTCCGGCGTGGACAAGCTCTGCACTTTCTTCAACAAACCCTGGCTGGAATTCACCGGTCGCACGATAGAGCAGGAAATGGGAAATGGCTGGGCCGAAGGCGTGCACCCGGATGATCTCCAAAGTTGTTTCAAGACTTACACGGAGGCATTTGATGCGCGCCAGTCGTTCGTCATGCAGTACCGGCTGAGACGTCACGATGGCGAATATCGCTGGATTTCGGATACCGGGGTCGCGCGCTACGACGCGCAAGAAAAGTTCGCCGGCTATATTGGTTCGTGCATGGACGTCACAGAATTAATGCGAAAGGAACAGGCTCTGCGCGAATTTGAGGAACGAGTCGTTCTCGCAGCCGAGGCAGCTCATCTCGGGGTGTGGGAGATGAATACCGCCACCAACGAACTTTGGATGTCCAATGGCGCGCGCACCTTGTTTCAATTTGATTCCGAGACTCGCCTCGACTACGAGGCGGTTCAAGATCGCGTTCACCCGGAGGATCGTGCGCTTCGCGATTCCGCCGTCAAAGGGGCAATAGAAACGCAGGGTCAGTACGAAATTGAGTATCGCGCTTTGTTACCGGATGGAACTCTGCGCTGGATCGGTTCGCGTGGACGTTGCGTAACCGAGGAAAACGGCACCCGGCTCATTGGTGTTTCCATAGACATAACGCCGCGCAAGCTCGCTGAAGCGGAAGCGCTGCAGCACCGCGAAGAACTCGGGCATCTCAGCCGTGTAGCAGTGATGGGTGAACTGACGGCATCCGTGGCCCATGAACTGAATCAGCCGCTTTCGGGAATCATCAGCAACGCCGGTGCGGGACAGCGTTTTATTGATCGCGGCGATGTCGATCTTCACGAGCTTCGCGAACTGCTCGGCGACATCATTGCGGATGGACGCAGAGCTGGCGATGTGCTTCGCGGCATCCGGAGCATGGTAAAAAAAGGCGTCACGAACCGGCAGCGCGTGAATCTGAACGACCTTGTAGTGAATGTGGCGCGAATGGTAAGCCCGAATGCCATGCTTCAATCGTGCAAGGTGGAGACTTTGCTCGTGCCAGATTTGCCGATTGTCCAAGCGGATCCAATTCAGCTTCAGCAAGTCCTGCTCAATCTGGTAATCAACGCTTTCGATGCCATGTGCGACACGCCGGTACCCAATCGCAAGATTGTGATCGCGACAGAGCGGACCGTTGATGGAGCAATTCACGCGAGCGTGCGCGATCACGGGATCGGTATTCCCGAGGAAGTGCGTGAGCGATTGTTCGAACAGTTCTTCACGACGAAAGCCAAGGGATTAGGAATGGGTCTCGCAATCGTGCGTTCAATCGTCGAATCACACGGCGGCTCAGTCGGGGCTGAAAATATTGATGGCGGAGGCGCGCGTTTCTACTTTGCTCTTCCTGCAAGCGGCGCAGCTTTGTGATGACTCCTCCAAACAGTTTGACATTCTTGATCGACGACGATGCATCGGTTCGAAAAGGTGTGTCGCGACTATTGCGGTCGGCCGGCTACAAGAGCGAAGCGTTTGAATCGGCATCGGATTTTCTCACCCGCGCACAACACCCAGGACCCTCATGCGTGATTGTCGATGTGCGGATGCCAGGTTTAAACGGGATGGATCTACAGGAAACGCTTATCGAGCGCCGCCGTGAGGAACAGCTTATCTTTATTACGGGGCATGGCGACATCTCGATGTGCGCGCAGGCGATGAAAGCAGGCGCCGTCGATTTTCTTACGAAGCCCTTTCGAAATGACGAATTGCTTCAATGTGTCGAGCGCGCGCTGATCCGGTCCGCGGAGCAGCGGCAGCGGAGCGCGGAAAGGAATGAAGCTCGAGGTCTTCTGGATTTGTTGACCCCACGTGAGTTCGAAGTGATGCAGCTCGTTATTACCGGTATGTTGAATAAGCAGGTCGCGGGAAAGCTTGGAAGGGCGGAAAAGACAGTGAAAGTCCACCGCGGTCGGATGATGCAGAAGCTGCGTGTCACTTCTGTTGCAGAACTTGTGCGTTTAACTGAAAAAGCGTGCGTCGCCCCTGCGGCGCGACATGAGACCAAGGTCTCATATGCATTTGGCGAACGGCGAGCGTAGTCTTGCTCGCTTTGCCTAACTCAAATTGCGATGGTATCTGCCTGCTCGACGACGATCCGTCCGTGCTGAAGGCGGTTACCCGGTTGCTTTCATCGGCTGGGTGGCACGTGAAACAGTTTAGCGATCCGAATGAGTTCTTGTGTTACGCAAAAATCCGCCGCCCCTCTGTGGCTGTAATCGACATCTGGATGCCGCTAATGAGCGGTTTGGAGGTTCAATCACAGCTCCGTGAGCTTTCGCCTTCAACACGGGTCATTGTCCTTACCGGAAAAGATGATCCACTGGTCCGTTCGACAGCATTGAACGCGGGAGCATCTGCTTTTTTCGACAAGCCTTTCGATGATGAGGAATTGATCACTGCGATTCGGCTCGCACTCGCTCGGGCGGCATGAAAATCTCCTTCCCGAACTATGGCTCGGGCGCCGGCATTTCGATTCGGGCGGCCATCAATAGTTTACTGAACCGGCAGAAAGCCGAACGAACAAAGACTGCGGACAGGGAAAAAAACGTGCCGCAAATCAGCCCGGGATGGGATTATCGGCCGAGAAACTCAGTTCGACGACACACCCCTGTCGACGCGGCACGAGCTGAAACTGCCGAGAGCCTGAATTCAAGCCCGTCAGCGGTCGATGCAAACAATCTGGTCTGGCTCGATTTTATTAATCCTGATCCGACGATCGAGGAGGCAAAGACGAAAGCGCGATTGTGGAATCGTGCGTATGCCGGTTCGACGTACGACTAAGGTCCCATAAGACAATTGCCCTCACTCAAACGTGGCTGCTCAATGACACGATTGGACCTTAGCCTTATGAAAAAATTATCTCTTCTTTCAGCAGCAGTCCTGATTGGATTCCTCGCCGCTCCGTTGCAAGCCGGAACGGAGGTTTACAAACAGGTCGCGCCGCCGCCGCCACCACTTTATGGACTCGGCTTTTACGGCGCGATCGACGCGGGCGCAAACATCTATCAAAACCGCGGTGGCACCCGGACTTTTACGGATGACAATCCGAATTCGCCTTTTTTCGGAGACAGTCTCGAAGTTAACCCAAAAAATGACGTCGGCTTCTTTGGCGGCGTCAAACTCGGTTACGTCTTTGGCACCGGTGTAGTTCGCCCAACGGTTGAAGGCGACTTCTTTTATAACGGCTTTCGGGGTGGCGCCAACTTCACCCTGAGGGATTCCTTTGACAACGTTGTGGCGCAGCGAAACGTGACCACTTGGATCAATACGGGCGCGTTTATGGCGAACTTCATCTTGCGATTCGCACCTGGAAACCAAAGATTCCAGCCGTACGTCGGCGCGGGCGTCGGCATTTACTATGCCGAATCTGCGGGGACCGAGGTCGTAGATCCCGTAACTGGTAGAGTCCCAATCAACACTGGCGGGGGGCGAAGTCATGCGGACCTGGCGTGGCAGATTATTGCCGGCTCAGATTACTATTGGACCCCGAAATTCAGCACCTTTATTGAATACAAGTTCCTCCAGTATACGAGTACCCAAATCAATACCAACCAGAGTCGTGAACTGAACCAGCAGTTACTCGGCGCTGGTGTCCGGCTCCACTTCTAAAGGTAGCAGCGAATTTTCTCTAGACTGGTTAAATCGATCGGCCTCCTCTAATTGGGAGGCCGATCTTTTAAAATCGCACGTTTATCATCACAACACTGCTATAGCCCTAAAGTCCTATAGACGCATTTGACCGGCCACAACAAAGTCGACGACTAATGGACAATTTATTTTTCTCGGATTTCGGCGTCTCGGACAATAGGGTCGAGCCATCAGAATAAAATTGCTTCTCCTCGCAGGCACGGTGTTTGCAATCATCGGGCGTGTCGGGGCAGGTTCGATGGAACTGGCGCCGAAGGAGACCGCGCCGCCATCGATTACAGAGAGCGAACCGTGGCAGTTTACCATTGCAGCACCTGGTTGGCTGGCGGGCTTGGACGGCACGATCGGAATCCGTGGGGTTAACGCAGACATCAACATCGGGTTCGACCAAATTCTTCAACACCTCGACATGATTTTCGCGATGCGTGCTGAGGCACAAAAAGGTCCGTTCGGAATATACGGTGAAGTGATTTACATAGGTCTTTCCGACAACGCACAGGTAAACAGGCTGATCAACAACATCCACGAAGTAGTGAACGAAACCCTGGTTGACGGCGCTTTGAGCTGGCGGCTCATCAACCAGCCACGCGGATCGCTCGATCTCGTCGCGGGCACACACTACACGAATATATACGAACAACTCGAACTACATTCCGACCCGGTCGCGATTCAGCAAGCGAGCCAACGATTCGTCAACAACATCGCCGGCGATTTGCGTAGCCGGTTGGATCAGGACATTTCCAACAGCGAATTTCTTGAAACGCTCAAGAGCACCATCAAGGCAGATATTATCAACCGCATCGGCAACGCGTTAGACCGCCACGAAAATAGGCCAGACATTCCGATCGGTCCGTTGGGCGGGCGCATACGTCAAGAGATTGCCCAACGAGTTGAGCATTTTATCGAGCTAAAAAAAGCTGAACTGCGGGCACGCGTAGATGCGCTCGTGCAGAGGGGCCTCGACCGCCGGGCCGCTGTCGACAGAGTAGTTAATGAGGCAAAGGCGCGGATCGCGAATCAACTTGCAGTTCGCCTGAACAAAAGCCTGAGCCAAACTAAATCACGAGATGATTATTGGTTCGATCCCTACGTCGGACTGCGTGGCCGTTACAATTTTAACAAGGTCTTTTATACCGCCGTGCGCGGGGAGATCGGAGGAGGCGTCGCCTCCGATTTAATGTGGGAGGTCGAAGGGGTAATCGGTATCAACCTCACCCGTAACATTTTTACTGAGGTCGGTTACCGGGCCCTCGCCGTTGACTACGAGAACGATGGCCTCCTTTTCGACACCGTCATGCATGGCCCGCAAATCACCACTGGAATTACCTTCTGAAGCATTCGTTAGAAACTTATTATCAACATCCAACCCTGTAAAAACTAGTCAGATCCTTAAAGCCATGAAAACCAACTTCATCAATTCCGCCTTCGCCAGTATCACAATCCTCCTCATCGGCGGATGCGCATCAATGACTCGGGCCCCAAGTACGCCACCCTCAGCCACTGTGAGAATTCAAGAGTGGTCGGCTGCCTATTACGCTCAGGCTGAGTCCGGAAAAGGTACTCTATATTACAACGGCCAGCGACACCATTTCACCATCTCTGGTGGCGGCGTTGGCGGCTCGGGCGCTCAAAAGGTCTCTGCCACCGGCAAAGTCTACAACCTGAATAATCTCCAGGATTTCTCGGGAACCTACCGCGGCGTCAGCCGGGGACTCACCCTGATCGAAGGGAAAATGCATGCCAAGCTGACGAATGGGAACGGCGTGGTCATGTATCTTGCCGGTGAAACCGAAGGGCTTGCTTCTTCCATGGGAGTCCAGGCATTTGAGGTCAGCTTAACCCACTGACGGAGCAAGGGAGTCGACCGCCCGCGGTTGTCGCAGGCGACATCAAGCTCCTTGAGCAAGAGGGTCAGCGGAATAACAAGGCGAGGGAGTAACGGACGGAGTCACTTAGCAACCACACGTTGCCTATGAAAACGAACTTGACCAAGTTCTTCATTGCGGCCTTGGGTCGTCCCACATTGTTCGTATTCGTCATTTCTCTCGCCGCAATCACATTGAAGGCTCAGAGTCCTGCTCCGACACCTCCTTATTCTGACCAGGCCGAACTTTCCAAGGTGGAAGAGTGGGTGCTTTCGCAAGGCGCTGTGGAATCAATAGCCGCAGAGCTAGCGGCCATACTCGGGCTTGGCAGTGATCGTCTTCCAGTGAAGCTAAAGTCGTTCCGTACGTCGGACGGTGTTAGTCACACATTTGCTGTCAGCACCAACCCTAGCCAAAAAGCCATCGTGATTTCTGCGCTCAAAACAATAGTAGATAAGATGCAAATTTATTCCGTAGGCACAGCCTGGCTTACTGACAAATCTGGAATCCTTCACGAGACGATAAGAGTAGACGCTTCCGGCGCCAGGGTTGTTCCAAACAACTCCCGCGCAGCAGAATTCAAAGACCTAAAGGCCTCCTTTCTTAAGAAACTTAAGGCTACGTCTCCCACTACCTCGTCACCCTCCCCTGGCAGGCCTGCAACGGCTGCCGGAGGGAAAGACGAAACCAGGTGATAAAAGTTCAAACCGAAACGACAACGAAAAACCAAGCCCAAACGCGACCAACGAGTAAATAAACTCGGTGCAGTAACTCCAAATCAACATGCTAAACCTATGAAAACAAAAACCATCCTGACTTCGCTCAGCATCGCGCTGGCACCCAACGTCACCACTCACGCGGCGGACGTCACTCCCGCCGAAACCAAAGCCATCGCCGAGGAAGGCTTCATCTACGGCCTGCCCATCGTGATGAACTACGCGGTGATGTATGAGTATTGCGTGGACAAGAACTCGGGGCAATACAAGGCACCGTTCAATCAGATTAACAATGAAGCCCGCGTCTTCACCTACAAGGACACGGCCGTCATCACGCCCAACAGCGACACGCCCTATTCCATCTTGTGGCTGGACCTGCGCGCCGAGCCGATCGTGTTGTCCGTCCCTGCCGTGGAAAAGGAGCGCTATTACTCGGTGATGCTCTGCGACGGCAATACGTTCAACTACGGTTACATCGGCAGCCGCGCCACCAGCAGTGAAGCCGGCGATTACTTGGTGGTCGGGCCCGACTGGAAAGCCGAGACTCCGCCGGGCATCAAGAAAATGTTCCGGTCCAGCACCCAGTTCTCGGCGATGGCCTACCGAACCCAGCTCTTCAACCCGGAGGACATGCCGAACGTGGTCAAGATTCAGGCTGGCTACAAAGTTCAGCCGCTCTCCCAGTATCTGAAACAGCCCGCGCCCCCGGCAGCCCCAACCGTCAGCTTCCCAAAGATCAACAAGGAAATGGTCAAGACCGGCTTCTTTGACTACCTCGCGTTCGC